>Ga0058702_10000462_pt1 | contig 17247 bp, 10 predicted proteins | sample AgamicOrSfe_FD_83781 | JGI IMG/M metagenome (GOLD analysis project Ga0058702, IMG submission 83781) | Agave microbial communities from Guanajuato, Mexico - Or.Sf.e | ecosystem: Host-associated > Plants > Phyllosphere > Phylloplane/Leaf | place: Guanajuato, Mexico | collected 2012-05-30 | reverse complement strand
ATCTTCCACGAGATGATGTTGAGGCAGGGAGTGAAGCACGTCTGTGAGTGCACACAAGAAGATTGAATGTATATCTGGCACGACTGACACTTTGAAAGTTGGATATCCTGGTGGCGCTATTTTACCTGTCTTCGATGCCATCTACAACTCAAAACATTTCGATTTTATTCTACCCAGACATGAACAAGGAGCAGGACATATGGCTGAAGGTTACGCAAGAGCGGCGGGTAAACCTGGTGTCGTTCTTGTCACTTCTGGACCTGGAGCAACAAACGTGATTACCCCAATGCAAGATGCTCTCATGGACGGTACACCAATGGTTGTTTTCTCGGGTCAGGTTGTCACAGGTCTCATTGGTTCGGACGCATTTCAAGAAGCAGACATTGTCGGAATATCACGTCCTTGTACGAAGTGGAACGTTATGGTCAGGAATATCGCAGAACTGCCGCGTCGTATCAATGAGGCTTTCGAGATTGCGACGAGTGGACGTCCTGGACCTGTTCTCGTCGATCTCCCCAAAGATGTTACCGGCGGTATGCTCCGCAGTGCTATTCCAATGACCAGCAATCTGCCTGTAAATCCCTCGGCTGCGACCATCGCCGCACGAGACGTTCGTGGCAAGCAACTTGAGGCTGTCATCACAAGGACCGCTGACCTCATCAACATGTCGAAGAAGCCTGTGATCTATGCTGGTCAAGGTATTCTCAGCACACCGGATGGTCCTCGCCTTCTAAGAGAGCTGTCGGAAAAATCTCAGATTCCAGTCACGACTACCCTACAAGGACTCGGCGCATTCGACGAGATGGACCCCAAGGCACTACACATGCTGGGCATGCACGGCTCCGCCTTCGCAAACATGGCGATGCAAGAGGCTGATCTCATTCTTGCTCTTGGTGCCCGATTCGACGACCGCATTACTGGGAAGATCTCTGGCTTCGCACCAGCAGCCCGCGCGGCAGCCGCAGAAAACCGCGGCGGTATCGTTCACTTCGAGATCATGCCAAAGAACATCAACAAGATCATCCAGGCTACCGAGGCCGTCGAGGGAGACGTCGTTGCTAACCTTGAGAGGCTCATGCCTCAACTGGAAATCAAGAAGGACCGCCCGGAATGGTTCAGCCAGATAAATGCATGGAAGAAGCAGTTCCCCTGGGCATATGAGAAGGAGACACCCGAGGGACTGATCAAGCCTCAGACTGTTGTCGCGAAGCTCTCCGATCTGACAGATCACATGAAGGACAAGACTATTATTACAACTGGTGTCGGTCAACATCAGATGTGGGCAGCTCAGCACTACCGCTGGCGCTTCCCTCGCACCATGATCACTTCCGGTGGACTCGGCACAATGGGGTTCGGTCTTCCGGCAGCTATTGGAGCAAAGGTCGGCCGGCCGGAAGCTCTCGTCATTGATATTGACGGCGATGCTTCTTTCTCTATGACCCTGACCGAGCTTTCGACCGCTGCGGAGTTCAACGTCGGCATCAAAGTCGTCATCCTCAACAACGAAGAGCAAGGCATGGTCACGCAGTGGCAGTCCCTCTTCTACCAGGACCGCTTCTCACACACCCATCAGAAGAACGCCGACTTCGTCAAGCTCGGCGAGGCAATGGGTGTCAAGGCACAGCGCGTCATGAAACCTGCTGAGCTTGAGGAGAAGCTGAAGTGGCTCCTGTTTGAGAGTGGCGATGGTCCGGCTCTCTTGGAGGTCGTCACTGACCAGAAGGTGCCTGTCCTACCCATGGTGCCGGGTGGAAGTGCTCTACATGAGTTCTTGGTGTATGATGAGGAAAAGGAAAAGGCGAGGAGGCAGCAGACGAGGGACAGAGCAGGACGATGAGCGGGCGTGATGAGTATGGATATGTGTGATGATCATTTGCTAGCACTTTAGCGTTTTGAGTTGGACGGGAAAGGAGTTCATAAAAGTTGGGGCGAGGGCATCGAAACGGATAGGCGGTATTTGGCACAGGTTGGCCTGATTGAGCACGCAATTAGTTCTCAGGTCAATGCAATGGATAGGTTGATGAAATCAAAACTCATCTGATCTCTTTCTCCTGTACTTCCTCTCTCTCGCCGCTCAAGTTGACCTTCTTACCGTACTTACCAGGCAAGTGTAAGCGAGTTCATCGGAAAAAGGGGAGGCTGGGAGCTTTGTATTACACGTGCTCGCCAACACTTAAGTCCCGACCTCACTTCTCTACAGCGCTCGCCATACTCGTAGCCTTACCTTAGTGCAGTCAGTCAGAAGAGTGGTACACATTCGGTCACGGCCGGCCCCTTCTTTCCAATGAAGTCTATTGAACCCTTTCGTCGATGTCCCTTCCCTTCCCTTCGCCCTGTCCAGTTCCCCCAGTTCCTGTTTTGACAACAAAAGCATCGTCCCCTCGTGTTCAGCCTGCGCCCTTCCCGCGTCCTTATTATCCTCCATCTTGCCCACTTCCTGTCAGCTCCTTTCGTCCAACCTTCATCACCCTCATCCCTTGTATCTGCCATCCTCCCTAGCTTCGTGCTCCGCATAGTCCAACCAAACACCGCGCTTCACACCTGTATTTCAGCCGCATAACACCTCAAGCACCACATCATCACAATGGTTGGCACACGTGGCAAGAGATCTCGCGATGAGGAGGAGGAACTCGTCGCCCTGCCCAGTGACGGCGAGGAGGAAGAAGAAGAGGAAGCTGAGTAAGTTGTCTACATCTCCATCCACGGTCTCCCGCGTGGCACTCCCACCCTGCGTTCAAAACGCTTGTCCATCAATAGCGACGGCGCCTGGCTCCATGATGCTCTTGCGATGTGCGCCTACAGCTCCGTGGAACCGATCAGTGCCATCCACAATACGCGCTCGCCCAGCTGGTCAGAACATGATCGCAACGCCTCCACGAACATGCTGCACGTACGCGATCCGTTTCCATGACAATCTAGCTAACACAATATCTCTGCAGATACGTCGAGAGTGGTGACGAAGCTGCTGATGATGACGAAGAAGATGACGATGAGGAAGATACTGCAGAAGGTACATCCCCGACCCATCTCTACTCTAGCAATATACCACTTCTGAATCTACATACAATCTAGCTCTGGCGATCATATTGCTAATGCCACCTCTCTCTCCAGTTCCCGCCGCCAAGAAGCGCAAGACCGGCAAGACCGATGCGCCCACCGAAACTTCCGATGCCGCCGGCGTCGAGGGTCTCGATGACGATGACGAGGACGTCGCTGCCGCCCCTGGCGAAGACGATGAAGAAGATGACGCAGATCTTCCCGAAGATGAGGAGGAAGAGGAGGAAGAGGCTGCAGCTGTCAAGGGAACTACCTCCGAGAAGACGGCGGACAAGAGCGGACCCGTGGCAGCGGCAAAGGAGAGGAGTGGCGGTGTTGTGCCGAAGGAGGATGATTTGGAGGAGGTTGAGGATCTGGAGTAGATCGCACGGCGGTGAACGTGCTCCAAGGGTGGACCAAGTGTTGTAATATGTCGCAAAAGCTATGCCATGCTGTATAAGGTATCATCAAACGCTGCATTTAGCTACGGTTGTTACTTGTATACGTGGGTCGTGCTATGTATGCTCAGGTAACTGTGATACATTTGTATGCATATTACACCTGTGAGCTGCGTCTAATCACGCCGCTTGTCCTTTGAAACCTTCACCCAGTAAAGTTTGCGAATGGTTTCCTATCTCAAGTCAAGAACGCTTCTGGCCTTACAACATATAAGTCATCAGCGTTTCTTCTTTGCAATCCTTCTCCTCGGCTTCGCCCACATCTTGCTCAATGTGTGACGGTCTGACCAGCAATAGTCCTCCCAACTTCCTCAAGCCATACCTCATCTACAGCATTCAAGCCGACCCCTCGAGACCACGGGATACACAAGTGACTCGATAACAGGAGCGTTCTCGCTCGTAGTTTCGTCATAGTTCTAGTGCTTCACTTTGCTACAAGCCACTTTCAGACTTGTGTGGGAAAAGGTCGAGCAATTGCGTCCAGACCGATTCGAACTCCGGCCTTGAACTTTTGGACCCTGTAAAACTCAATGAAAAGTTGCTGGGTCGGCGTCGCAACCTCCTGCGCCATCCTCCAACTTCCTTCCCATGACTCTTTCCACAACTTCGCCGGACGCTGCACATCGCCTCTGCCTCCTGCCAGCCATTGCCTGTCCTGTGTGGTGTGTGGCGCTAACCTAAAGCAGTCGAAGCAAGAGACTCTTATTATGCTGAACTGATATACACGATTTGAAGTCGCTTCGTCGTCACTCTGGTGGTTTGTGCGACCGAAGAAACCTCAGCGTCGCATGAACTCGCACACTATCAAATACACACCCAACGATGCCACCATTCCCACCTCGCCAACGCTTGGCAAGCATCAGTGGCGGCGGACAGCGTGGTCGAATTGACCGTCCACGTCCCAAGAAAGCAGCTGCTCGTCGCGAATGTACACAATGCAAATCGACCAATCTCCAAGACTATGATGGCGCGCTCGTCTGTGGAGACTGTGGTAATACTCTGGACGAGTCAAATATCGTTGCCGAGGTCACCTTTGGAGAGAGCTCTGCCGGTGCGGCCGTAGTGCAGGGAGGAGCTGTACAGGAAGGCGCTCGTCATGCTACAACGCTTGGTCCTGCTTTCCGAAGGGCCGGCGGTGGAATGGAGAGTAGAGAGATGACGGAGAATCAGGGCAAGGATGAGATTCGACGACAGGCGAATAATCTCAACTTGCCTGATCATGTCGCTGATCAAGCCTTTTCTATTTACAAGTTGGCCTGTAACGCCAATTTCATTCAGGGAAGAAGAGTCAACATTGTCGCATCTTGCTGCCTCTACGTCGCATGTCGTCGTGACAAGGAGAACACTACTATGCTGATGGACTTTTCGGAAGCGATATCAGTTAATGTCTTCAAAGTCGGGCAGACATATCAGGATCTGAAGAAGACACTTGTACTGCCAGACTCCAATCCTCTGGGCATTCGACCTGTCATAGATGTGGAGCATTTGATCCTCAAGTTCGCCAAGAAACTTGAATTTGGAAATCAAGTCTACAAGGTTGCAGATGACGCTTGCAAGATTATCAGGAGAATGAAGCGCGATTGGATGGTCACTGGTCGACGACCTGCAGGCCTTTGTGGTGCCTGCATCATTCTTGCTGCAAGGATGAACAACTTCCGAAGAACAGTTCGGGAAGTTGTCTTTGTCGTTAAGGTTGCGGACATGACTGTTGCGAAACGACTGGAAGAGTTCAGCCGTACTCAAGCCAGTCAGCTAAGCGTGGATCAATTCAGGACGGTTGGTGTCAGATTGAAGGTCACACATGATCCACCGATTATGTACCAAACGAAACTGAAAGAGGAGAGAAAGAACAACAAACGGAAACGAAAAGAGATGCTGAATGGTGATGGTAAAGAAGTATCCATCAATGGAGATGCACGCTCGGATTCTGGAACACCAGCACCAACGGCAGAAGCAAGTCAAAGTCGAAGAACAGATGCTGGTGGCTTTGCCATCCCTGCACTACCGATCGACCCGAATCTCACTCAACTTGCAGATGCCGTCAGCAGTATGCGAGAAGCATCAGTTCCGGCCGGTGCAGAAGAAGATGAGCCTGCGCCGAAGAAGAGAAAACCAGGTCGTCCACGGAACGAAGATCGAGAACCACTTCCAGAAATAACAGAAGCGGATCTGGTTGCCGAGGAAGAGCTCGAAGAAGAAATGGAAGAGATCCTGGCTGACCCCACCTCGCTTGCCTCAATGGAATCTGCCGCATTCACCGAGTCGGAAACGCGAGCGAAAGTCCTTGCTGTGACTCTTCGAAATCCAGTCACAACCACACCTACCATGCCTGTAAGCCAAAGTATTGAGATCGACGAGAACGAATTTGAAAACGACCCGGAAGTCCGCAACTGCCTGCTCTCAGACATGGAGCGCAAAATCAAAGAGCGCATCTGGGTCACACACAACGAAGACTGGCTACGAGCCCAGCAGGCTAAGATGTTGAAAAAGGCACTGGACGAAGCGAATGGTATTGCCGGAAAGCCGAAGCGCAAGCGTAGTGACAAAGGACGTATGGGTGATGGTACACTGCTGGAAGGTGGCACACCTGTAGAAAGCCCGGCCGATGCGAATCAGAGAATGTTGGAACGTAGAGCGAAGACGTTCAGCAAGCATATCAACTACGAGAAGCTGAATAAGTTCTATGCTGGGCTCAGGGGAAAGAAAGGTTCGGGCAGCACGACTGCGACGGAGACGGATCAGACGACGAATACAGAATCGGAGCCGGCTGAGGCTGATGATGTTGAGAATGCAGCCGCCACGAGAAACACAGGTAAAGCTTTCGCAGGTGCGAGAAGCGGAATGGTGACGCCCGAAGCCACTCAACAAACCGGTAGCAAAGCAGGTGCGTCTGGGGAGGATGATGGTGGGCGCGATTCGGACGCTGAGTGGGAGGAGAATGAAGCAGAGGAAGAGGAGGTAGATGTCGATGAAGATGAGATATTGCAAGATGCTGGAGTCGATATTGGTGGATTCGAGGATGACTATGCTGGATTCGGGTACGATGGTGAAGGAGATGAGTGACGATATTTTGGACGACAGATGGTCTTTGAGAAGGCATTCAGGTAGCAATATGAGCTCGTAGCTATTTAGCTTTGGATTTTGAGGAGAAACAGTCTATCTCTATCATGCCATTGATGCCTTACTAAGCCTTCTTGTTTCAAGCATGATCATCGCCGGAACTGGCTCCGTTGTCCGCCTCGAAAAAGTTTCAGATTAGACTGACACGAACAATCAGCAACAGACAACCACATTACATCATGGCACATCCACGCAAAAAGAGACGCACGCAGGCGCCAGGCACGCAGCAAAATGTTATCGCCCAGGGCGTCACGAAGACCAACTCTGCCGATCGCGCACCAAAATCCATGGTCATCCGCATGGGCGCCAGTGATGTCGGGTCCTCAGTATCCCAGCTCGTCAACGACATGCGCAATGTCATGGAACCACACACAGCCTCGCGACTGAAAGAGCGAAGGTCGAACAGATTACGAGATTACTCGACGATGGCCGGTCCATTAGGTGTCACACATCTCCTACTCTTCTCAAGATCAGAAACCGGGAACACGAATTTGAGAATAGCAATCACGCCGAGAGGACCGACATTGAGCTTTAGAGTGGAGAAATACTCGCTGTGTAAAGATATTGTGAAAGCGCAGAGACATCCCAAGAGTGCTGGAGGTGGAGTCGAACATCTCACACCGCCATTGGTATGCTCGTTTGTCTTCGCTGTCCAAGCGCGAACACTAACAATCTCATCCTCCAGCTCGTCATGAACAACTTCACAACACCCGCCACTGACTCCACAGCCCCCTCCAACGCCATTCCCAAACACCTCGAAACCCTGACAACATCCGTTTTCCAGTCACTCTTTCCATCCATAAACCCCCAACGCACCCCGCTCACCTCCATACGCCGCGTCCTCCTCCTCAACCGCGAACGCTCCGCGACCCCGTCCACCTCATCCGGCCCCTACGTCCTCTCCCTCCGCCACTACTTCATAACCACGAAACCTGTCGTTCCCCTCTCCCGCGGTCTCCGCCGCTTGCGCGCCGCAACAGACTTCGCAACGAATCGAAAACTCAAAACACAACCCTCATCGACCTCACTTGCGGGGAAGAAGACGAAGAGTGCTGCGTTACCGAACATGAGCCGATTAGATGATGTGGCAGACTACCTGCTCGATCCATCCGGCGCAGGCTACACCTCCGCCTCCGAAAGCGAAGTAGACACAGACGCCGAAGTCGAAGTGCTCGAAACCCGCGCCCGTCGCGTCGTCAGCCGCAGTGCACGTGAGAAGCAGTTACAGAAAGCGCAAGACAGCCCCGCACCCGACGAGGGCGATGGTAAGCGCGCACGAGGCGCTCCTGCAGCACAGAAACGCGCAGTTAGACTGACGGAGATTGGACCGAGGATGACATTACGGCTGGTCAAGGTGGAAGAAGGCATGTGTGATGGCAAGGTCATGTGGCATGAATTCGTGACGAAGAGCGCTGGCGAGCAGAAGGAGATGGAAGCGATGTGGGAGGAAAGGAGGGCGGAAAGAGAGGCGAGGAGGAAAGAGCAGAAGGAGAATGTGGAGAGGAAGAGGAAGGAGAAGAAGACAAGTAGGCGGGCGAAGGGCAAGGATGGGGAAGGCGAGGGAGAGGGAGAGGGAGAGGATGGGGAAGGAGTCGAGGCAGATGAGAAGGATTGGGAGGGGTATGATGAGGATATGGACTATGGCGATGATTTTTTGAAGGAAAGTGAGGACGAGGATGAGGATGAGGATGAGATGGAGGAAGAGTAGGGTGACTGCCGGAACTGGCACCACAGGCGACCTCCTGACATCGCAGTCCAAATGAGTCAAACAAGTACATAGACACTCTCCAGCCGCTAAATGCACGCATCATAGCATGAAGATTGATCAGGTGTTATGTCACCACATGATGGGTCTACCCTCTTCAGCTTGGTCGTGATGCAAGCATTGTCTCCTTGCATTGTACTAAGCAAGTTCCCCCAACTGTCTACCAGGGAAAGCTGAGACGCCTTAGGACGATCAAAACAGCAGAGATCCTGGCTGCTGTAGACCCCTTCCAATTGGACGAGTCACTTGTAGCCCTTGTCGAGAAGTTGGAACGGCAGCGTGGCATTCTAGCTGCCCCACCCACGAAGACTTACGCAAAAACTTGTCGTCCATGAACCATTGGGTTTAGATCTGGAACATGTTGTGAGTACTGATAATAAGTCTGTATGCTAAACTCACCGCTGAGTATATCTGCTTGTCAGTCCGTCTTCTCCCTTCTCTTATCATCTTTGGACTTCCAGCCTCTGGCATATTGCTGAACCTTAACGGCACTCTTCCCATCGTTTTTACAACGATCCCCATCTCAAACCCACTGCCGCCTCTCCGGCATCCAACCAGGGCGCAGGTATGTGCCGTTGAAGTTATTATCGAAACTGCTGGTTACGGCATACTGCACACTCTAATCGATATCAAGCTGCGCTCCTTCTTCACTCTGTGCCCAAATTGCAACGCCAATCGTGTTGTCGCCTTATGTAGTCGAGAATCTACGTGTATCGTTATTATCAACATCCAGCACCAAAGAGAAGATGCAAAACGAAACCACTCGACCCCAGCGGCACAGGAAACACAGTCTGATGTCCAATCCACGGATTAAACCTCCCATACTGATACTCATTCAAAATAACTGCACCCTCATCGTTTGCGGTCCCGGCGCCGCCAAGTTGAATGCCATCGATACGTCGACGCCGCTCGGAATGTTCAGCGGTACGGCGGTACGGTAGAACCTGACGCCTGCGCCCGTGAAGCTGAGTATGGTCGATGAATTTGCCGCGTAAGTTATGCTGGCGTCTGCCCAAGACTTGTCGTCAAAGCCAGTGAGGTGCCAGCCCAATCGCTCTGCGCGCAGGCCACCTTCAGCAAGGGCACCGCGCACAGGATCAATTGGTTTGGCGTCCCCACCAGCGGTCCCAGCGATCTTCCGGGTCGTGAAGTTCAGTGTGGAATTATCGGGCGTGAGCAGCGCCGCTTGCAAGATTCCGCGCGGGTTCAGGGCACCGCTGGTCTCGTCGTGGCCGGTGTTATCCTGATCACGGAGAGCACGTTCTCCTTCCCGCTGGAAGGTGCGTGATAGGTTGCGTTCGTAAAAGAATATGTCCCATTTCCTGCCTCGAGGTCGGCACTGCCGTAGAAAGAGCCGATATGATCACCACTAAGGTAGCCGGAGTAGCCGAATGCTGTGCCGCCTCGAATGTTGAGTAAGACGGCACTCGCCAGACCAGTGAAGTAGCCACGGAAGAGGTGGATGCCGTTGTGAAAGCCGTAGTCGTCCACATAGAGGACTGGAAGGGAGGCAGGGTTGGTAGGGTTCGGGGTTGTGGTATGGTTGGCAAATACCCAGGCGGATCCGTTATCATTGTAGTCTTGCTTGTGTTCTTCGAGGCTGCCTTTATATCTCCAACTTGTTAGGGAAGAGAGAGACATAGTCTGATTCACACCGGAGAGTTGAGCTATGAGAGAGCCGTATTGTGTGTTTTGGGTGGCTACGACTTGGCCATTCCAGGTGACATGCTTGACAGCGCCTGGTGCGAAGACTTCCAGCATTGTTGGTCCAGACAAGGCTCCTGTGATCAATACGGTACTTCCCAGGATCGTGGCGCCGCGGACCAGGTAAGGACCTTGCACGATGATAGTCTCGGTTTCCGGAGCAAAGGGGTCATTCGTCAGTGTCGGGATCCATGTTTGGTAGGCAGAGGACCGAGAGAGTGTCAAGACACGAATTCCACTCTGCAGCATAACGACGCTCATGCCTGTACCTTGAGTCAAAGCAACGACGACACTGCTGTTTCCCGTGGAGATCTTTACATTGCTGCAGCCTTGACAACAATAAGAATTCATATTGGGCTGGTTCTGCGTCAATGGCACATCAATTCCATTTCGCCGAGCCGCAGCCTCCAGCAGCTCCATATACGCCGTGGCAGTCGGATTTGGGACTCTGTTTGTGGGAGAGCTTTTCCACTGCCCGCCAAGCTCGTTTTCAATTTGGTAGACAAAACCATTCTCACCTTTCGTGACCTGGTATTCATCGCCTATACTGGCATGCTCGCCGAAAGTATGGAGTCCAGGCATCAGTATAGCGTGAGTCATTGTTACGAAGGGTGTCGTGGGCGCCGGTGGTCAGCCAAAGTGGAAAGCCACCTACTATTTCCTCTGCGTTGACGTCTGGACCTGGTCTGATCAGGGTCATAGAGACCTAGCTCTTTGGCGATAGTGTATAGTAAAGTGAAGTTGTGGGCACCATTGGTGAAGTCGAGCGTGGTAGAGTTTGGTGCATGATAGCCCCAGTTACTGTAGAATGTGAAGCCAGTGAAGCCGGCACTTTTAATCTTCTGTAAGATGTCCACCCACATCTCGGGTACAGGAAGACGCCAGTAATGCCACTCTCCGGCAAAGACGAACAGGCGCCGTCCATTGACGATGATGCTGTAGTGGTCCCATTGTACGACGGAGTTCAGGCCATCGTTGTGCACTGAATGGAGTTGTTCTGAGCTGAGACTACAGCAGACTGTACCGAGACAAGCAGTGAGAGTGCCCCGAGCAGGAGCGTCCTCAGAGGTGCCATGTTGGAGGGCTTTTAGCGAGTCACTTCACGAAAAGTTTCACGTTTTGTGCTGGTCATGGGAAGGGCGACACTCTTATGAGCTGGATACATACTCTTATGAGCTGGATACATACTCTTATGAGCTGGATATAAAATACAGCAGACACGGCCCGTAATTCAGTGCCTATGCCATGCCTTCGTCAGCATGCCGAAGCGCCGCACAAATGAGCAGGAGCATGATACACGATGAGGGGTAACAGGGGAAGATCGTCAGCGGCTCTTTGGTGGTCAAGAAAGACCGAGACGGCGCAGCGTCAAGTTGCGTCATGGCCGTCGCACAGCTGCGGATTAGCGAAGAGGCGTATCACGAAGAGATGAGTAGTAGGCACACAACGCGGCATTGACAACGAGATCATGGAAGAAGGCAGGATATAATCCACACGATCCGGCTATTAGCGGTATCCTCAGAATATCCAAAGTACCAGAATGACTGCAAGACTTCTCAACCTCATGTCACGTGACACTCTCGTTACGGGATCAACTGTATCGTCATATATAAAGCAAACAGGCAACAGTCTTGTGTCAATGAATAGGTTTAGTAAATGAAAACTGAAATCTAGCTAAACCCCCCTGGAATGAAATATGGAATCATCATCCTCCTCCACTTTCTTCACTTCCTTCCCTCAATCCGCTCAAGCCTCGTTACCCCAGCCCGAGAAATATGGCGCCTGGTTGATATCGTTGCCACAACCGAACTGGACAACGTCTGATGTGTACGAAGTGGTTGGTCCAGCCACTAACGCTCCGTTTGGCGCTGTGAGCGACACGTTGAACACGGCCGCCCCCTGGGCTTGACCGAAGACCATACGGAAGGGAATGTACTGTCCCTTTGTCGCAGCATAGGTAAATGAACCCTTTCCTGCAGATGACACGTATCCGACCTGGAAGTTCGTGTTCTGCTTGGTCCATCCACTTTGTGCGTTTGGACCGAGCCAGATACCGAGCCAATCGTCGACGCCAGCAATCGTAAAGTTGTAGTTTCCGGTCTGCTCGGCGTAGATGTAACCCTTCTGACCAATCGCGAAGTAATCGGCGATGACTAGAGTTGTTCATTAGCAGACTGTCTCGAAGCATATTATTGATGGAGTACTTACATCCTGGAACACCATAGATTGAGATAGGAACAGCGACGTTTGTGCTGGGGTTGTTGATACCACCAGAGCCACCTGTCGTGGCATTGTACCATGGCTGTTGGTTCTTGTACACCGTCGGGTCGAAACTGTTGTATCCATCGGTAACACCGTTGTCGTCCGCTCCGTTGGCACCTTGTGTGTTGTTCCAGTAAGCCCACTGCATACCTTGATTGCCGCAAGCGGCTTGGGAGGCAGCGGGATTTTCCACAACCACTGTACCTTGAGCCGGTGCAGAAGGTTGGACTGTTGTTGTGGATGAGACAGTTCCCGAGAGAGTGGTAACGGTGGTGTAAGATGAAGGCTGGCCCACAAGAACGGTGCCGGGTGCTGACGGGTTCTGCTTGGCAATGGTGGTTGTGTATGCTGCGGAGTTGGAAGCGATGTTGGTGTACACTGTGGTGTATCCTTCCGAGTAGATCACTTCCACCAGACCGGTTGCGGTACCACTGGCCGTCTGAAGAGTTGTCGTGATGGGCGTCGATGCTGTACCACTGTTGATAGTTGTTGTCGAGTACCCAGCGGGCATCTCCACAAGCACCGTGCCCACTTTGGAACCGCTTGCCGTGACGATAGTTGTGGTGACTGTGCTTTGGGAGTTCCAGATCGTTGTCGACGTAACATATGCACGACTTCCAGTAGGATACACAATTTCGACAGTACCCGAGACCTGTTCCAGCATTAGCATTGCGCTTTTTCCACCAGTAGAGTCTGAATGAACTTACTGTACCACTGTTTGACTTGAGAACCATAGTGTATGGCGCTGTGGAAGAACCGGATGCAATTGTTGTCGTTACATAGCCTGCTGTAGGCACGACCACCCATACCGTGCCAGATGTTGTGCCGCTCCTGCCTGTGTGTTAGTGTTGTACTCGCAAAGATGAAAAGTCAAAAACTTACGCCGAGCTGATAGTCGTAGTGTACCCAGTGGGACCTTGCGTAACAGTCTGCGTAGTGTAGCCTGCACTTGGGTATGCGTACACCACTTGCCCCTGACTTGTGCCGCTTGCAGGAATGGTAGAAGTGTAACCCGTGCTGCTCTGAGGAACGAAGGTCGTCGTTGTAACAGTTGGTTCGGCGGAATTGACAAATACGGTGCCGCTGTTTGTACCACTTGCAGTGACTGTAGTCGTCGTCGCCACTGGACCATATGTTTGAGTGACAGTTGTGTAACCTGCGGATGGGTAGAAGATCTCAATTGTGCCCTGTGATGTCCCGGACGGCTTGGCCAAAGTTGAGTAGCTTGTCGTAGTTCCAGCATATGCGGTACCAGTGTAAGTTGTCGTCGTGTAGCCAGTCGCCGAAGGGAAGTATTCCACGACCGTTCCTTGGTTCTGACCGCTGGGTGCTGCCTGTGTCGAGAAACTTGTTGTCGTTCCAAGGTATGTGGTTCCAGTGTAGGTGATTGTTGTGTATCCCGTTGCCGATGGGTTGAAGATCTCGACCGTACCGCTCTGTCCGTTGCTCGGGCTTACCAAGGTGGAAGTGAGCGTGGTAGTTCCGGCATAGGTCGTGCCTCCGTAAGTTGTGGTCTGGTAACCAGTAACTGGCGATGGCACGAAATACTCCACAGTTCCGGCGTTTGTTCCGCTCGGTTGCGCAAGAGTTGAGGTTGAGGTTGTCGAGCCAGTGTATGTTGAGGTCAAAGTGACGTATCCAGTTGCTGAAGTACCAGTTGCCGATGTACCAGTTGCCGAAGTACCAGTTGCCAAAGTTCCAGCCTGAGCAGCTGTAGCTGACGTAGCAGCGCTCCTCTGTGGCGATGGGTCGTATTCTTGGACGACGCCGCCTTGAGAACCGCTTGGCGTAGCGACTGTGCTGTATGAAGTAGTCGTTCCAGTATAGTATGTCGTGCTGGTAGACACAGCTGTGTTCGACGGGTCGTACTCAACTGCGTAGCCTGCTGAAGAACCAGAAGGTGCCCTGACTGTGCTGACAGAGGTTGTTGAGCCACTGTAGAAGGTCGTGCTGGAAGAGACCGCTGTGTTGGACGGATCGTACTCGATCGCCTGTCCACCCTGAGAGCCACTTGGCGTAACCACCGTTGTAACACTTGTAGTTGTACCCGTGTAGAATGCAGTGCTTGATGAAACGACGGTGTTTGAGGGATCGGCCTCCACAACGGTACCTGCTTGAGCGTTGGAGCCAGGAACTGTGCTGTAAGACGTAGTTGCGCCGGAGTAGTAGGTCGTGGTGTACACAGTTGATGCGGAAGGCGAGCCACAATATTGTGCCCGAATTGGTACCTGAAGCGCTGATAGTACTGGTGTAGGGTGTTGCACCAGCTGAGAGCCACGTGGTCGATGTTGTGGTACCCATAGCGCTGACGTACTCCACTGTGCCTGCCTGCGTGTTCGATCCTGAAGCGAGTGTCGTGGTGTACCCAGATCCTCCGCTCGTAATCGTAGTGTACACTGTTGCAGCAGAAGGAGATCCGTAGACTACGGTCCCGGATTGAGTCCCACTGGCCGAGATCGTGCTGGTGTAAGGTGTAGCACCTGCTGAAAGCCATGTGGTCGTGGTCGTTGTGCCCATGGCTGATACCGCTGCGACTGTCCCAGCCTGCGAGTTTGTCCCAGGTGCCAGCGTAGTAGTATAGGCAGAGCCACCGGAGGTAATTGTGGTATACACGGTGCTCGCTGAAGGACTGCCATAGACGACGGTGCCGGACTGACTTCCGCTTGCTGGAATTGTACTGGTGTAAGGTGTAGCACCTGCTGAGAGCCAAGTAGTTGTGGTTGTTGTGCCCATGGCTGATACCGCTTCGACCGTACCCGCTTGACCTTGAGAGCCGCTGGCCAAGGTCGTAGTGTAGGCGGACCCACCACTTGTGATAGTGGTGTATACTGTAGAAGCACTTGGAGAGCCAACCACGACCGTGCCCGAGTTTGTGCCGCTGGCGGGAATAGTAGAAGTATACCCTGGCGAACCAGCTGGAACCCATGTAGTTGTAGTTGCGGTGCCCATTGCAGACACGGCCTCGACCGTACCCGCTTGACCTTGAGAGCCGCTGGCCAAGGTTGTCGTGTATGCCGAGCTTCCACTTGTGATTGTGGTGTAAACCGTAGATGCTGATGGCGAGCCAACGATGACAGTTCCTGAATTTGAACCACTGGCCGGGACAGTAGACGTGTAGGGAGCAGCTCCTGCTGAAAGCCATGTGGTTGTAGTGGTGGTGCCCATCGCAGAAACGGCCTCCACAGTTCCAGCCTGGCCCTGCGAACCACTGGCCAAGGTTGTCGTGTATGCGGTGCCACCAGAAGTGATGGTTGTGTAGACCGTTGACGCAGAGGGCGATCCCATGATGATAGTACCGCTTTGCGTACCTGAAGCCTGCACAGTAGATGTGTAGCCAGGTGAGCCAGCCGCAACCCATGTGGTGGACGTGACAGTACCTTGAGGCTGGAACACCTCAACCGTCCCCGGAGATCCTTGCGAGCCTGAAGCCAAGGTGACTGTTGACGAGCTTGGGCCGTACGTGGTGGTCTCGTAGAAGGTAGACGCTGATGGTGAGCCCACAATAATGGTGCCGCTTTGCATTCCACTGGCGGGGACTGTGCTTGTGTAGCCAGCTGCGCCTTGAGACAACCAGGTTGTTGTAGTCGATGTGCCCATGGCGCTGACGTACTCGACAGTACCTGCAGATCCTTGAGAGCCGGAGGCGAGAGTGGTGGTGTAACCAGAAGGCCCGAAAGTCGAAGTGACATATACTGTGGATGCACTGGCAACACCATCGACGACGGTACCACTTTGAGAGCCCGAAGCTTGCACAGTAGAAGTGTAGCCGCTCTGGCCTTGGGATAGCCAGGTCGTTGTTGTCTGAGTGCCTTGCGGTACATATGCCTCGACAGTGCCTGGTGAGTTTTGACTTCCAGTAGCGAGCGTGGTTGTGTAGGCGCTTGGACCGTGGGTTGTGGTCTGATACACAGTAGCAGCGCTGGCAGTACCGTCGATAACGGTTCCTGATGCGGTCCCGCTTGCCTGCACTGTACTTGTGTAGCCACTTTGACCCTGCGATAGCCAGGTGGTGGTTGTCTGCGTCCCTTGAGCCACGAACGTCTCGACTGTACCAGCTTGAGATCCAGATCCAGCAGCAAGCGTGGTTGCGTAAGCGCTGTTGCCATACGTGGTGGTAATCGTAGTAGTCGCCGCAGATGGTGTGACGTAGACGACCGTACCTTGCTTGGCGTTCGAGGCAGTGACCACTGTAGTGTAGTAAGCAGAAGCGGAGGGTGAGCCAGAACCGTACGAAGTGACAGTAGTGTATCCAGCAGATGCACTGCCAACAATAACCTCGCCTGAAGTAGTTCCAGAAGCCGAGATTGTGCTTGTGTATCCGCTCTGTCCTGTAGACAGCCAGCTGGTTGTGGTGAATGTCGACATGGCGTAGACGGCCTCGACGGTTCCTGAATTTCCATTTGAAGCCGTGGCAAGTGTCGTGGTATAAGCAGATCCACCTGATGTGATAGTCGTGGTAGCATATCCTGCAGAAGGATCGTATTCCATGACACCACCGCCGTACGGACCAGATGGCTGCGACACGGTGGAGTAAGATGTGGTAGCACCCGAGTAGTACGTAGTACTTGTGCGAACCGCAGTATTGCTTGGATCGTACTCTTCGACTCCTCCACCATATTGGTTTGATGGTGTAGAAACAGTGGATAGCGAGGTCGTCTGGCCAGAGTAGTACGTGGTGCTTGTGACAATGGCAGTGTTGCTTGGGTCGTATTCGAGAACGCCTCCTCCATTTTTCCCTGATGGCTGAGAAACAGTAGAGTATGATGTGGTCGTGCCAGAGTAATAAGTTGTCGAGGTCGATACAGCTGTGTTGCTGGGATCGTACTCCATGACTCCACCGGCGTAGGCATTAGTAGGAGTGGACATTGTAGAGTATGATGTAGTTGAGCCAGAGTAATAAGT
>Ga0058702_10000461_pt1 | contig 17262 bp, 18 predicted proteins | sample AgamicOrSfe_FD_83781 | JGI IMG/M metagenome (GOLD analysis project Ga0058702, IMG submission 83781) | Agave microbial communities from Guanajuato, Mexico - Or.Sf.e | ecosystem: Host-associated > Plants > Phyllosphere > Phylloplane/Leaf | place: Guanajuato, Mexico | collected 2012-05-30 | reverse complement strand
GCTCATCCGCAGGTGCTTCTTCTGATGGGGCAGCAGTGACGGCGGATGCAGCTTCAGCAACACTGGATGCGGTGGCTTCAGCAGCGGAGGAAGCTGCCTCGGCGGCACGATCGATCGAGCCTCGTATAACGCTCATGATTGACTGGGATTGGTTGAGAGCACTTTCAAGGTCTTGCACAAGCTTAGGACGCAAGGTGACGTCCTTCTTGCGCTGCTGAATAGGATCAACAAGAACAAGGAGTGCTGACAACTTCTCCCGAATAGCTTTTGAGTCAGCCGACGAGCCTTCGCCATGAATCCAGTCAGATGTCTTTGCAAGTAGCTCTTCAATGGAGGTCCTCTGCGGCTCAGATGAGACTGATATGAACGAGTCATCGGTGAGCATGTCTCTGATGCGATAAGTAAGACCTTCAAGCATGTTGAAAGTCTCTTCCCTGGTGCGTCGAGCAGCATCGGATTTGTCGAATTTGCTCAATCGATCTTGCATTTGCTTGCGTTCGTCCTTTGTTGGGCCGGTGTTACCAAGAGCCTTCGTGGTGAAGTTCAAAGGAACGACGTGGAGTTTGTTGACAGGCGCTGCACTTGAAAATGCTGCTGCTTTGCCTGAAGAGGTGCTTGTACTCGCTGAGGTGCTGGAAGTGGTGGAAGTGGTGCAAGTTTCAGCCTCAAGGTCGAGCTCCACATAGTCATCTTCAGTATCGCTCAGAGGTTTCTGACCATCCTTGCCAAAGCCAAAGAGACCCTTGACTCCATCCATGACACCACCTTTCTTCTCAGCTACAGCAGACTCGCAGCTTGAATAAGCTTTCACGAGTTCTGGTAGGCCGTTGACAGGATCAAGCTGAATGTCTAACATCGTGGTTATGTTCGTGCGACTACAGCTGTAGCTCTTCTCTAATTCCGAGACTGTTGCAGTGAGGTTGGTAATGTCGATTTGTACTACTGGCTTGACCACAGCATCATCAGAACCTAGGCCAGTGATGGTCTGAGTGAGAGAGAAGGTGAAATCGTCGAGCATCTTGATCGGTACATGCTTAACGTTGCCAATCTGCGAGGTCGCCAGAAAGACACCTTGCTTCCTCTCTTTCTCACCCGTCGCCCAGACCATAGCCACAGGGTAAGTAGCAGCATCGATGTCGCGAATTTCCTTCACTCGGAAGCTTGGACTCAGCTTGGCAGCCTTGAAGGCAGCTCCAAAGACGGCAGCCTCGTCGGCATTGACGTTGGTCTTGAGCTTCGCAGTATCACCTACGATAGCCTCAAGAGCAGTCTGCACAAAAGGTGTTCGCACAGCACCACCATGTAGGATGACAGAGTCAATGTCCTTCAGTTCGAGCTTGGCTTTTAACAGGGCGTCTGTGATGGGTACGCTTACAAGACTTGCCAAAGACGAAGCAGCCTCCTCGAACTGAGCTCTTGTGATCTTGTACCGGAAGTCAACGTCATCTTGAAGACCCTCAAAGAACGCAGAGGTCGCTGTGTTCGCACTAAGCACCTGGCGGACCTTCTCAGCCTCGCGATTCAGCTTTACTGCTGTCCGGCCATTGCTCTTGATATTGCTTGCGGTAAGCTGAGCTGTCTTTGCCCCTTTTGTCTCTGTGAACTGCTTAATCATGCCCTCGACAATCAAATCGTTCAATGCATCCCCTCCAAGTGTTCTGTCCCAGCCTGTTCCTAGCACAGCAACTTCTTGTACAGTCTTGTTGAATCTCCCAACATCCTTGACAGTCTTTCCCTGGAATCTTACAATGGTGGCTGCGGTGTAACCTGCACCCATGTCGTAGATAAGATGTGTTTCGGGCTTGTCGAATGTCCTCGATGTGGCATAGTTGACGCCGACGGCCAGCCCGTCCGAGATCAGTCCAATCGCCTTCATATCAGCTAATTCTGCTGCGCGCTCGATCGCTCTTCTTTCGTCGACCGTGTAAAATGGTGGAATGGTAAAGACAGCTTCTCGTACAACTGATCCTGCTCCTGCCATTGCCTCTGCATTGCCCTTGATGGTCTTAAGCTCCATAGCCAGTAGTTCTTCCACCGTGAACAGCTCATCATGCGTGCCGAACGCTTTACTCCGCAGGCGTATGACCCCTGTGGCACTGTCCTCCTCGAACAGCTGAGCCGGATATCTATTCTTGTATCCTTGCAAAGCCGTCGCCCGGTATGGCTCTGAAGCCCCGAGTAGGTGCTTGAGATTTGGGTATACATCTCCTGGTATTCTAGCTGACAGGGCCAATGCATCGCCGCCGTATAATCTTTCTGGGAACGTGTCCGGGTCCAGCTCCGCCTGATTTCTGGCTGCTTTGAAAGCAATTGCTGATGTTTCCTTGCGTTTCGAGTCTTTTGTGAGCACGATTTCGAGGGGAATGCCAGGCTTGACTAGAGCTGCTTTTATGTACTCTGTGCCAAGATCAACACCAAGGACAGCATATGCTGCCAAAGCGGTGGGTGAGAAAAGGAGAGCAGCGAACGTCAGGAAGGCTAGGGGTGATGGCCCTCGTTTGTGAGTAGAGGGGGCCATTGTATGGTGCGTGGCAATGGCTGAGCCGCTGTGGTGTCTGATCTTACGAAGAGCTGAAGTTGATATGGGTGGCCGGGAAGGGGGAATGCCGCATTAAAGACATCTGTCAACATTTCGAAGTCTGGTAAATCATGAAACGCGGTCCGACTTCGCCATTTCTTGGCGGCAGGGTGGCGGATTGTGTCATTGTGATAAATTACATATGCAATCAATCACAGTACAACAGTCAAACAAGTGAGCTTCGGACAGACTGCAGGGTTTCTGCTCAACCTTGTGTCCTCGTACCATTAGGTCTCTATCACAAAGCACTGGCCAGACAGGACTCACTTGGTGTTCTGATAGCAAGGCAGGATACTGAGGATGCGACTCAATCGAATACGTGTAGCCTGCACATGAGTGCCAGGTATCCCTACTTAACCTGAGACTAATAGTTGACGACCTTCACACTGCCTGCCTCGCCCGTTCCTACCACAAGTCCCCATTTCTTTAGCTCATCCTCCGTAACGAAGCCAAACTGTAACGCATCACCCCAAAAGAACAGCGCCCGCTCTCTAGCATAACTTAGATAGTCGAATCCTTCCTCTTCTGCCTCCGAAGGGTCTTCAGGACGTCTATCCGCCATGTCCTCCGCAATAGCTTCAGCCTCTGGTGTTCGGGGATCAGTACCGTCTGCTGAATCAAGGTGGACCATGCCATGAAGTGCTGGGCTGTGTTGAGCTACTGCGGCAGAAAACTTGGGAGTCGAGGTTTGCGAGGATGAGTGAGATGCTTCGGGCACACTAAGGTGTTCCAGTCCAGGTACATGGGCTTGCACAACACCCCATGCGACCCATTGAGCGGAGTTTGCTAGTCGCCACAGACGAGTCTCGTGCATGAGGCTGGTGATCTCATCCTGTATCGCGTCCTCATCGAGCCCGAGATCCATCTGGGCAGGCTCGGCAGTGAGATTGCCGGTGACATTGCCAAGGTCGTCACCGCCAGGACCTGCTTGATCGAAGTAAGAAGACTGTGGTCGGGATTTTGAGAAGCGACTGTCGATGCTCAGATTGGAGAAGGACGAGGATAAGCCTGGCCGCTCAATCATCGTGGCCGACGCTGTCGCACCACCAATGGGCATCGACTTTGTCGAAGATAGTGCGGTCTGCGCAGGAGTCGAACCTGAATTTGCACTAAAGCTCAACTCGCGTGGCAGAAGACGTGGGGTCATAGTTGCAGCTGGGGCATATTGAGGTTGATGCACGACGTAGGAACGAATGAAGCGTTTCTGCTCTTCTATTGTCGGATATGTCGATGTATGGCAGACGAAAGATTGTGTCAGATCATGGTAATTGTAGCACCACTCGGTCTAGAAGAGATGATTAGTAATGCTTCATTGTGACCAGTATCTCTGCTTACAAAGTGATTTGCGAACTCGAGGCCAAGCATATTTGCATTCGAGTACTCAAAGTCAATGACAACAAGCTGTTTGTGCTGGTTTGCCGGCAAAAGTAGTGGTGATTCACCCGGCGGCTCGAGTCTCAGAATGTTGCCATATTGTGTCTATCTCAGGTCAGCAAGTATACAGTTTTGGCATTACGTTTGACTTACGTCGTTATGAGCGAACACAAGCTGCTCTCTAAGTCGGTCAACTCCACCATACTGCTCATCTAGCCATGCTCGATACTTCTGTACAGTGGTCTTGAACAGATTCCAGTCGGTACCACAGACGAGATCTTTCTTCCTCTGACCCGTCGGCTGCCCAAGAAGGACTTGCCCGTCGACATGAGTGACTATTCTCTCACAACGGTCAAGCCAATTGTCCCAGTTCTTCCAGACAAATGGACCAGCGTCTCTCTCTTCTTCGAGTAATGCTATGCCTTCATGAAGCTCACGCATACGCTTGGCAATCTGCCTTGATGTTGCAGGATCTCGAAGGTCTTGAGGCTTCAGTGTTCGTGCATGGAAGAACTCCTCAAATCGACCGTTCTTGAAAGTACCTAGCATCCGGGGCCCAATTCGCTTACGTGCAAGTCGTCTCAAGATGCGGAGTTCAGCCTCCCGGTCAATCAGATGCTCAACCTGGGGGCCGTAGATGCGAAGTAATAGCTTACTAGCACTAAGTCAGTGGTTGTCATGGATAGGCTTCATGGGCAACACTTACGGCGGAGGCTTTCGTGGCACAAGTGATTGAGAGCTTTCCGTGCCTTCGTTTGGCCTCGATGGCAAGTCTTTAGGTGGTGCAATGACATAGACTGCATTGGTGAGTGCCCCAGAAAGTCGTTCGACATCTATGTTTGCACTGGATTCCATCGGAACTTGCCGCCAGCCTTTCAGCTTGAGGGTATGAGCCAGTCGTACAATCTCAAACTTGAACTCCAGCCACGCCTCACGATCGTTCATGGATGCAGGCTTCGCTGTTGCATCTGCGTGACTACTGGAAGACCCTCCATAGTATGTTAGCGTCTTCGAATTGTCAAGAGTGGCGTTGCAGCTTGGAGGCTGGTCTTCGATGTCATCAAGATCTGAAGAGGCTGGCCGTAATTGTCGTGTAGATAAGCTCCGAGGATTTCGGATTGATTGTTTTCTGCTAGCAGTGCGCCCTAGCATGTTCACGTTCGAGCTTGATCCTCTTTGCAGGATACTTTCAAGTTTTCCCAGAGCGTCAGAATCACCTGACCCAGAGCTGTTGGAATCGCGTCGTTGCTCATGTGGCCGCTCGGCACTACTTTTGTGACCGGTGACTGCTTGTAACGCCTCCGAGAGATGACTGTGATGGCGGCTCTTGTGCTTGCGATTCGCTTTACGTTCCTTTCGCCTAGCTTTCTCGGCTTGAAGCCAGGCTCCAATCTCGTCAACCACGTTATGAAGTGGGTATCCACGTCGTCCGCCGTCAGATATGTCACTAGCACCATCCAGAGAGAGAGCTGATAACGCGGGTATCTCTACAGCTTGCGAGTTTGATCTTCCTGACAGTCGCTTGCCGAGCTTGGCACTATGCTGTTTCGGCAGCGACTGATCAAGGCTGAATCGATCGTCAACCTGCTTGGACCTCCCGATCATCAATGGCGAGATCATGTCAGGCTCGTCAATTGAAACCACTTGGTAGGAAGTCAATCATACGTTTCACGAGCAGATACACTTCAGACAAACCTTTCCGCATCCTGTCTGTGTTTGAGTAGGAGCTCCCGAACGTACCACCGTTCGCACTATCATAGCTGCTTGCAACACTGTTTCTGCTATCTGATCTCTGCGTAGTAATGCGGCGTGAACCCATCATTGTGCTTGCGTTGGGCAAGCCGGCACTCTTCACTGGCGACTTATTTTCTGGCGAAAGGGTCACAGGCAACTGCTGTAGTCCTCAAAGGGGTCACAGAACAGAAGCAATCAGGCTGGTGTTGATCTCTGTTAAGGTACTTCGTAATGCCAAAGAAATGATGCAGCAGGCTTGATCAAAACATAGCAGATCCAGTGTAGTGAACCAACAATGCTGTTCACTACGGCTGCCTCATGACTCGATCTGGTATGAGGTCAGGTAGGCGTGGAGGAAGATTACAGGTGTCATATTATGTCAAAAACTTGGAACGGTTGAAACGTGGTCGCAAACTCGCGAACGAACGTGCCATAAAACACGGTGCCGGCATCATGACCGGGCTACGTCAGACGGAAGATCTTCAGGGGTGCGCAATAATCGTTAGAGTACAACGTGTATCATCCCTGCTGAGATCAAATACCGTAGTGATCCTAGTCAAGTTGTCTTTGACGCACACGTAGAGTGGGTTAAAATTTGAGAGAGGTATCTTAGCATTATTCTACACAGTATACAGTATGTAAGGTTACCACCAATGCTGTCACGTCCAAGATGCAAATGCCAGAGAAGAAAATATTCGTAAAACGCCGTTGACCATGCTCAAATGTTTTATCATGATGATGTGAGATAAGCAGGTACTCAAAGTGGCTTCGCCCATTCTACCACCTCCAAAGCCAACATGACAAGAATAAGCGTCGAGGGGAAGATCCTGATTGTTGTATTAGCATTAGATCGACGAGCAAAATAGAAGAAAAACCTTACCAGATAACATAGCTGTGCACCAGCAGCTTAGCGATCACCGGAACGTAGACATTGTTGACCTGGCAGATCTGTGCTAACTGTAACGCGCTCGGTGCTCCAGTGAGTAGAAAGCATACGATAATGAAAATCGGATCGTCCAAAATGCTGATCGGGATATACTTGGCCATGATAGCGAGGATGGGCGCCATGACGACCAATGGCAGGAGCATCCTTGATATGAGCGAGCAGAATAGCATCTTCTTCTTGTCGCTGCTGTAGGACGGATCATCCGTATCCTCTGAAGGCAATGTGCTCTTGTTGAGATTTCCTCCGAGTACAAACAGGATGAGCGGGACTGCTACACCACCTAATTGATTGACAGCAGATGTGAAGGTGTTATTGACAAAAGTGCCGGGTGTGTAGAAGAAGGCCTTGATGCCAGGAACGCTTCCCACAATGACAGAGAGGATTATGGCGCATAAAGGCACATTAAGGAAACCAGCGATTGTCGAAAAGACCTTGGCAATGACGAACCATGTCTTGGTGAGGCCTTTCTGGAGAGCTGGGGGCAGGGATTGGAACAGCGATCTTGCTTGCTTGCTCATGGCGTTGCTGCTCGTCACATAGTACGTCTTGACAAATCCGCGCACCCGACGCTCCAGTCTTAGTCTCCAGCCTTCGAACCCAGTCTTGGAGTGCTCGACCCTTTCGTCTTCGTCATTCTGAATTGTTGAACCAGCCGAAGCAGATGACCCTAGCGGGACATGACCAGCAGCGAGCCTGTGATTAACATCGTTCGAAGTCTCCGTTCCAGACGCATTGGCCATCTCGTCCGTGACGATCTGGGCATCAGCCACAGTCCTGTCACTGGAATTCTCATCTTGATCAGAGCCGGCACCAGTTGTAGGTCTGGAAGGATCGGGGCTGATATCGTGGTATGGTCTGAATGGATGCGCCATCTCATCGTCTTCCACTTCACCTAGCTCTTTCCGGCTATAGTGATCCAATGGCTTAAGCAGTGTGTTCATGCCCCAACTCCAGCGTACTGCTTGACCAAGTTGTGAGAAGATGAGGAGGTAAAGGATTCCACGAGCAGCGACTTCGTCATCATTGTCGCCGGGTATCTTGTCCCAATGTAAACCAGATATTGTGTGAGACAGACTAAGGACGAGGGAGAGCGGTAAGGAGTTGGAGTTGCCGAAGACCTGACTGTGGTTTAGTGCATGCGAGGTGCAACTTCGAGATTTCTCTTACAGCCATAGCAGTCACAAAATTACTTTGAGGTGCTTTACGCAAGCCAAATACACGACATAGGATCTTCGATGATACCCAAGACACCATTGTTTGTACAAAGAGAATGACCGGGATGATCCATAACTCGATCAGCTTTTCGCTCGACAACTGCGCGGCGAGTTTCGAGAAGACTAGGAAGGTTAGTATACGCATTTGCAAGCCCGTTCCAGTGGTTCGACATACTGAGACATGGCGTGAAGAAGAAGATGTTGAGGTTTGCGACAGTCTTTTGCGCTTCGCCACTGAAATATCCTTTGCGGGCGGCAACGAAACCTAGAGCTGCGACGAAGACGACTTCCATGACTGCTTCAGACACCAAGCCAGCCAGGTTCAGGAAATTTGGGTGGCTTTCGTGAGCCCCCATTGTGGTGAATTGCTGTTGCGGAGATTGGACAGTTATTGAAGGTAGTATTGGTGTAGCTAGAAACACGTCGTCGAAGCCAACATGAGGGTGGAATGATTGGAGGCTGTCCATCTTCAAATGTATATTTGCAGGCACGCTCAGAGGAGCGGTTGACCACGGTCCCAAGATAGAGTGTGAACCAGTCACGGTCCTAAGATAGAGTATGAACCAGATGTCTGGGAGCCAGTACAGTGTGCGTGAACTCTATTCTGTACCCCTGGTAATAAGAGACAACAGCCAAAGTCAAAAGAGGTTGTTGGTGGTGTTGACGATGAGGTCAGCTAAGCGTGCCGAGTTCTAGGCTTGTGCAAAGTAACCCCGTACTGATGAGGCCGCGCTTCACCGCCGCAGGAAACGTGGAGAAGCACCGTCATCGCACCTACGAGTCTAAAACCTCCTTTTGTTGCATACATCGACTTCCTACCCAATGATGGCCCACATCCTATCCTCTACTACTGAGTAAAGCCGAAGCTGCGATGAAGCAAATTCCTAAGATTGGGTCCTGAAGCGACCGCAATATGTCGGCGTGAAGCCGACAACGACGACGCAAAGATCGTTCTCCATACCCCACACACAATGATCCTCCTGCCCAGTTTGCTGATGCAACAACGAACCTCGTGAAACTGGCACTAACACGTAATTGATACATGGAGCTTTCTAGAGGGTGGCTACGTACTTGACCTTGATACTGCTACCACGAATGACAACCTCCGAGAAGGAGTTGGTGTTGTGGACGCCCAAATCGGCTATCCCGGAGTGCTTGTTTCGAGTCAGCTTCGTTCCCTGATCCGGGCATCCAGGCTCCATCAAATCTCATCCCAGGGCACCTCATCATAATCAACAAATTTGCCGCTGAAGAACATCAGTCCCTCATCTGACGCCCATCTCCATCCATTGTGATAGCTGTGAACGCGTACGAATGAATGATTATCGTCTTTGAGCAGTCCAGACCATCCCGAGATCGCTAGCCAGGCAAGATTGATAGCTAGCTTGCACATCTGAAACGCCGATCGCCGATCCTGGCTACATACTGCCAACCTGCGTAATACAGCATACACGCATACCACAGTCCATCACCCTCAGTCAGCCCATCTGCCAGCACACCACATTCAGTGAGACGACCATGGCGTCCGCTCAAGACTACAGAGATCCGCTGGGTACGGACTCTCCTGGGTCTGTCTCAGAGTCTTCATCACCTGCAACCTCGCCGTCGCCAGTCCTTGAGCATCCTCCACATCCACCTCCACCTTCTATCACTCCAGCTACATCATTCGCTCAGTCTCAGCGAGCTACGCCGACAGTGTCCTCAAGGACGCCTTCTTCTACACCTCTAGGCCCTACCAATGCTGCTCGTAGCCGACCAGGGCCTATGCCCACGATGGCCAGCAATAGAGGCATGCCCAGCTTGCCGCCCGATATGGCAGCAAAGCTAGCCGCGTTTACTCAAGCAAGACGAGGAGCTCCACCACCAGCGAATCTCCGACCTGGTGCCCCTACACCTCAAGGATCGCAGTCATCTGTACCACAAAGTCCTTCATCGCCAAGAATCGGTGGTGGTGGTGGGATGGGTGGTGTTCCCGCTCAGTTCGCTGGAATGAACTTGTCTGGCGCACAACCGCGACCGGGCGGTCTAGCTGGTCCACTGCCACAAAGAGGTCCCCCACAAGGCATGTCTCTGGCCGACAAGAGAGGAAACAAGTTCGTCGGTGGCCTGTCTGGTGGCTTGCCTGGAGGTCTGCCTGGTGCACCACCTCCTGGAGGCGCGGAGAAGGGCCGTCCCATGATGACACTTTCTGGAATGAACGGTGGCGACCCCAATGCACCACCGAAGAAAGAGGAATCCATGATTGACAAATTCTCTGAATACCTCGACAAAGAGACTGGTAGCTTGAACTTCAAGGGCAAGGCTACTCTGACAAATCAGGGTGTCGAGTTCGCTAGCGGTAAATCATTCAGCATATCCCTGGACGAAGTCGACACACTGGACGAGCTGGGAAAAGGCAACTATGGCACCGTGTATAAAGTGAGACACAGCAGGCCAAGAATGAGGAAAGCAGGGCAGGGTCTTGCCGGCAGTAAACTATCTGTACAAGAAAGAGCCGCACTGGAGAGTGAAAGTCCCATACCAGGCAGTGGCACAGGTATTGTCATGGCCATGAAGGAGATGAGGCTGGAACTGGACGATTCAAAGTTTGCGACGATAATCATGGAGCTGGATGTCCTTCACCGCTGCCAATCACCATACATCGTTGAATTCTATGGCGCTTTCTTCCAAGAAGGTGCTGTATACATTTGCATGGAGTTCATGGACGGCGGGTCTATTGACAAGATTTATGGCGATGGTGTGCCGGAAGGCGTGCTGCGAAAGATTACATTGTCAACAGTGCTGGGATTGAAGAGTTTAAAGGATGAGCACAACATCATTCACCGCGATGTGAAACCTACCAATATCCTGGTCAACACAAGAGGACAAGTCAAGATCTGTGATTTCGGTGTTAGCGGCAACCTCGTTGCAAGTATGGCGAAGACCAACATTGGCTGCCAAAGTTACATGGCTCCGGAGCGAATTTCAGGTGGTGGTGTTGCACAGGCAGGAGCCAACCCTGGAGGAGGATCATACAGTGTACAAAGTGATATTTGGAGTTTAGGTCTCACAATCATCGAATGTGGTCTTGGGCGATATCCTTACCCGCCCGAGACCTACGACAACATCTTCAGTCAGCTTCAGGTACGTCCCAGCACGTTACGGGAGTCATAGACAAAACTAACACTATCAATAGGCAATTGTTGATGGTGATCCACCAGACTTGCCCGCTGGTCGCTTCTCTGAGAACGCCCGGAACTTCGTACACGGCTGCCTCTTGAAGATCCCAAAGCTCCGTCCCACATACGCAATGCTGCTCGAGCACATCTGGCTCGCCGAATTCGTCAAGCCTGGCACGATCACTGAAGAAGACGAGGAGGCTGCAGAGCAAGGTCTTGACATACCCGAACAAGCAACGACGCCTCTACACACCACTAGCGGGGATGATGAAGTCGCAGCGTGGGCTGTAGCTGCCATTGAGCGACGACGAGCTGGAAAGATGGGCCACGGAATCCAGCCTGCTCTACATGCTGCACCACTCGATGCTGTGCCAAGTCCAGTCGCAGCGAAGTGAAAATGCCCAAGCAAGAGGGCATGCATGATGTACGATTCTTGGGGAGCTGTCTGTTGCATTTACAAATCACGGTCAAATCAGAAGCACAAAGGCACGAGACATGAAGGAGCGCAACGTTTGACAGATTGGGAGCAGGAGGGCTTATTCTGGCATTGATACGGTAGACAAGAAGCAACATACTAGCTGTAAAAGTGTGCGGGGGGAATTGGGAGACGGGTGGCTTATTTAGACCGAGTAGTCAAACAGCTAATATGAGAATATGACCTATGTCGTCCCTTTCGTACTGCATTATATGCTGTGAGGCCCTTGCCCCTCCCCCACGAATGACGATGTCTAGGCACTGTTTTCTCCGCAATATTCAGACATGCTTTGTGCTCTGCCAATGATACGAGTACCAATGGACCACAGCAAACGTCCTCTAATTCAACCATTATCTTCAATTTATAGTGGAAAGACCGCTATCCCTATCGCTACTACTACCGTTACTGCTGGAAAGTCATACCACATCGCCAGATACGCCCTCCGCTAGCATAAGATGGTCCTCGAAACCATTTATGTCGTCCGTCATGGCTACAGAAGTAATTGGGTCGTTGACCCTGCCACGGGCACATACGCTACTACTATCAAGTCACCGACAGGCATAGCATCCGATCCTGCGTTGGCCTCATATGGTGAGGAACAGGCACAACAATTAGCGGACAGGATTGCAACTTTAGATCCACCTGTAGACGTGGTCTATTCGAGCCCTTTCTATAGATGCCTGCAGACCCTTAAACCGACGATGAAGACTTTAACAGACAATGGGAGCCTGAAGGGGGAGCGAGCCCATGTAAGAGTGGATAATGGCATAAGGTGAGTGGCAGAACGCGGTCAGCACCAGGACGATCATTGCAAGTGGAAAGACGTGAAGCAGAAGGAAAAGCAAGAGCAAGCGTACTGGCCACCATAGACTGAGGAAATTTGACTGATGGAGCTTCTCACATAGCGAATTCTTCGGCATGGCACGCTTCACACACCCAATACCTGCCACAGTCGTACGATCTCAAGTCCGCGCTCTCGGCACCCTACAATATTGACGAACATCACAGCCAGTACTGTCCGAGCACTTCCCCTACATTTCTAGCGAGCACCGCGCGTCGATCTTTCCCTCAGCCAATGGGGAGACCATCCCAGCACTTCATGACCGCTACGCTTACGCACTCCATCGCATAATCTCCGCCCTCGATGCAGATCCAGCAGGCCCTAAGACTGCTCTTCTATGTACACACGCAGCAGGCATGATATGTATTGGCCGGGCACTAACTGGACGCATGCCCGAAAAAGAAGAGGAGGAGGACTTCAATTGCGGAACGTGTAGTTTGAGTGTGTTCAAGCGAAGGAAGACGACGAACGAAACGAGCGAGGCAGACGCCAGAAAAGAGCAAGAGAAGGAGGAAGTGGTGGAGGGATGGGACGAGCGCCAACCGGATCATATACCCCGAGTGGCGTGGAGAAATGGGAAGGGTATTATGGGTGGCTGGGAGTGTACAGTGAACGGAGACTGCTCACATCTGACGAACGGTGAGGAAAGAAGCTGGTGAGTACAAATCTGTTTCCCTGTTGTGCTCGTTGTACCCATCTGGCTCCGACTACAAGGTCCACGCAATTCCCCTCCTCACTTCTTCCTCGTTCAACCAATCTCGACGTCAATCAACCATTCTGACCTGCGCTCAGGTCTTTCGCCATGGTCGACTCGCAATCATACGAAACCAAAGCCTCCAGTTCCACGACAACTGCCAAATCTGGCGGCGAACCTGCGCCCGGTTCCACCAGTCTAAGGCAAGAAGCCGATAATCTGTCAGCTGGCCGGGAGGAGAAGGAAGAGATGAACGCCAAGGCATTACTGCAAAAGAGCTCTGTTTAATCTGTGTAAGACGCTCTGGCTAACAAATCTTTGTGCATATTGTAGGCATTTTACTGGCGATGAAGGCTTCATGGATTTTGAATATCTAGGTTCAAACACGAGTGAGGATAGGAGTGAAGTTAGACATAGATGGCCGCTCACTGGTGCAAAGGCCAAAATATAGATGCAATGACAGCATACAGTCACAGATTAGAGGCATAGAAAAGGCACGGAGAGTGTCGGGGGAATTTTGCTCAGACCTATGTTCAAGTACAGTATCATCTCTCACATCTGCCTGATCGCAAACCCTGGGAGAGTGCCATATCGGTCACACATCCGATGACCTAGGATGTCGAAGACACGCTGGCATATTGTTTGTCAAACAAACCCCCCAATCCTGTTCAATTCCCTCTTCAGCTAGACTACCTCACTCTTCCTCTTATTCCTCACACATTGCTCCATTCACTGCACGCATCATTCTTCACCACACTCTCTATATATACAGTCCCACCCCTAGCTGTTTTATCTATCATCTCGGACGAGGGAAGTGTAGTGCAACCCGTCCGAGGTGCTACGCATGCATTTCGCTACGCATCTTGTTGCGTTGAGATCTATCTACCTCGATGGCACATCGGCTATGACGAGCACTTTCAACTATCCAGGCAATCTATTGAGCGCTCCATCATACAAGTTCTCGAACTATAACTAATATACAGTACAGGCTCTTGGTCTGCACAGATGGTTCAGCTGCTTCGGGAGACCTGTGCGCTTCTGCCCACGATTATAGCAACGCTGCAGACATTGGCTGGGGCATTCTGGGACCAATTCAAGACCAGCACTCGCTCTAGGCAGGATTACATACCACAAATTCTCCAGATCGTCAAGGAACAGCTCTGATGCATTCAAAGCTATTGGGACCGGGAAGAATGCCCGGACACTACCATGCCACGTCGTTCTCACCTTGCCTTGCCGCCACTTCACCGACACCATTCTGGATTCGGAAGACGATCAAAATGAGTGCAACATTTCTAATCCTTCAAACCCCATCGACACATCACCGCCCGGAACAGCCATACCAACCACAGAACATTCGGACCCTTCCCTCAATTATAGCCTGCCACCGTCCTCACCTCCGGTTCTCGCAGCACCTACTCACGAGAATATGATGGCAAGAATCATGGAGAAGAAACTTCATGCCTGCTCTACTACAATTGCCTGTACACTCGGGGCCACAAGGCACGAGCGGTGCAGAGAATGTGGTGGCAGAGGTATAGATATGCGGGTCGTACTATACAGCCTTCCTCAGCATCTTGTGCTCGGCGACTTTTGGGAGACGACGAGTAGTCCACCGAGCGAAATCTGGTGAGACAGGATCCGTGTCAGCTACGTTGATCGTGCAGATAAAATTGGGACATACCTGTACAAACGCTGACAACGTCAACAAGCCGCCAGGGCGTCTGCAAAACAACGACGCAGACATCCCCGCAATACAAACTCAAATCACGAAGACGCGCACTTGCACAAATCATCCACCCCGACGATCCAAAGCTCGCCGACGCTCAGTTCAAGGTCTTGGAGCGGATCAGTCGTCCCAGATAGTTACAGCGAGGGAGACACGCCAGAACTTCACAGCTGTTGCCGTAGTACTCTAGAGCTCACCATCAAGCGTCCTCAGCCATCACGAGGTACACAGCAACAATCACAACACTCGCCACAGCATCCTTTCTCGCAGGACTAAGCACGAACACTCCCGTAACGATGACGCTGCTCGCCGCCAAAGGTCCTTCCGTAGCGCTTCACTCGAGTGCCACCACGACTTGGTGGGATTTCTGCACCACAAGCGCCTAATCACTGAGAACGCCTACCAGATGGAGCATGCAAGATCTGAGCAAATTTCAAAGAAGTAAGCACCTGGCGAACTTCGACAAAAAGCCACTCATTGCCACGACCCAAAACAATGGCCAGCAGCAATTATGCTATCGTTCGTCACGCGAGCTATGGCTTGCAACCCTACACTGTACCTGGGCAGTCCCTCATTGGGACAGCCGCTGATCGCCAGGAAGGACTTTTACTACGTCCTTTACTATTTATTCGAAGACCTCTCAAGGGCATACGCAATTCAGCGTCCTGTCCAGAGAGACAAGAACCAGAGCAACGTCAGACCTCAAACTGTAACATGAATCGTCCCTGAGCGACTGTGAAGCACGTACTATGGAAGTCAGTCCAAAGTCCACGGAGATCAGACAATCTCTTTCGAGGACAAGATCAGTGACAACTTAGGAAATCGTTGGTGTAGCAGAGATCGGAGCATCGCTGCCGCTCTTGCTCATCCGTGGAGTCTGAGGTCGAGGTTAATGCCCGGGAGCTGCTGATGAAAGCAATCGCGAAGGTGTGTGAACAGCTGTATAGGGAGCAATTGCAACGCAAGATCGGCTTGCCTCGCTGTCTCGTAATAGATGGCAAAGAACGAGGACTGTGCTAGCTCTCCGAAGGCGAGAAACTTGCTGGAGCTATGGATACCATTCGCTGTGACGCGTAAACTGATAAGGACGTCACCAAAGCACTTGGATGGCGCAAGCTTGTCAGAGCAGCTCAATCTGACGAGTATGACGACTTTACAACTTACAATCAAGACGATGGCTTCGAGAAGGTTGCCGAAGACGCAGAAGGAAATCATACTGCTGAGGGTGTTCATCAGGCACGGCCCGGATTCGTCTAGGAAGAACATGAGCTGACGTGACTTGGATTCATTGTGATGATCAGATTAGCTTCGCTATATCGGCAATCTCTCCCAGCACTAGCAATACTCGCTATATCTTCCACACTCACCAATGTCTTTCGTGCGCTTACCACCAATGCGAACGGGCTTCAATGCCCCCCTCTACGACCAAAATCGCCACGCACGCTTCTCTCCGTCCCTTCCCCTTGCTCACTTCGCCTCCGCAAACCTCTCCACCACCTCCCTCAACAACCTCCTCAATTCCTCCTTCCTCCCCTCCGCGCACCAACTCCCCTCAATCGCATTCCCACAAATCGTCACCCATTCTCCCTTGCTCAGACCATGCGCCTCCTGCACCTGGCAGTAATTCTCCAGTATAAACCCTCCAAAATACGCCGGATCGTCGCTATTCACACTGAACCTGACTCCCTGGTCCAAAAACGTCCGAATCGGCACCTCACCCACACTCTTGACCCCGCGAAGAGCCACATTGCTCAGCGGACACACCGTCAGCAGCGCGCCCATATCCGCCACGCGCTTCATGAGCTTCGGATCCCGTGCGAGTTGGATCCCGTGATCCACCCGCTCACATCCCAGCTCAAACAGCGCCGTCTCGATATTCCGCACCCCATCCTCGCCCTCCTCGCCCGCATGCATCGTACACCTGACCCCGGCCGCCCTCGCGCTCCGCCATATGCTCTCGAATAAACGCGCCGGGAAGGGCGCTTCGGAACTATCCAGCCCTATCCCGCCAACCTCTCCCCTCTCGATCGCCTGCTGCAGCTCGCTCGTCTCCCACATCTCCTCTGTGTCTCTGACGGGCAGGTGGCGCAGGAAACAGCAGATCAGCAGGCTGCTGACCCCCAGCTCCCGCTCCGCAACCGCACACCCCTCCCTCAGTCCCTCGAGCACGGTGGAGAACGGCACGCCACGCGCCACGTGCGCCTGCGGGTCGAAGAAGATTTCCGCATGCCTGACTCCGTCCGCGGCGGCCGTGCGCAGGTACGTGAGGGCCAAGTCTGCGAAATCCGTGGGTGTGAGCAGCACGGACATGCCGATGTAGTAGTAGTGCAGGAAGTCGTCGAGGGAGGTGAAGGATTCGTAGCGTTTGGATAGTGTCGCTACGTTTGCGTAGGCTGGGTCGGTGGAGGCAGGGAGAGTGATGTTATTGCGGATGGCGAGGGTGAAGAGAGTGGAAGGTGTTAGGGAGCCTTCGATGTGGATGTGGTGTTCGCATTTGGGGAGGGCGGCGAGGAAGGGGT
>Ga0058702_10000459_pt1 | contig 17290 bp, 11 predicted proteins | sample AgamicOrSfe_FD_83781 | JGI IMG/M metagenome (GOLD analysis project Ga0058702, IMG submission 83781) | Agave microbial communities from Guanajuato, Mexico - Or.Sf.e | ecosystem: Host-associated > Plants > Phyllosphere > Phylloplane/Leaf | place: Guanajuato, Mexico | collected 2012-05-30 | reverse complement strand
GTCCGTAAGGGCGTTGACAGCGAGGAGCTAGTCAAGCAAGCAGAGACCGCTGGTGGAAGACCTGTAAGTCAAACTTTGAGTCTGTTCCAATAGCGGCTACTTACTCTGCGAAACAGGCGTACGAACACGAGACTGCCGGTGTCATTGCCATGCTCTGTACTCCGGACGCTGCGTACACCACTGGCTCCGTTATCAGCTGCAACGGAGGATTCAAGTTCAGCACATAAATGAGATATGCCGAGCTTGAGTTGGAAAACGTAGCAGCCGATGTAGACTCTGCATTACCCGCACAGGGTCATCTGCACACAATAGAATATTTACCATCGATAGAAGCCTTGAGACTTTGCTTCATCTTGGCAATACCTTGCGCGTGTCCCGGACGATTGTTGCCTGCTACACACGTCACAACTATGCACGTTGTGTCGAGTAGAGAGAGCAAAGACTCTGTGATGTTTAAGGCTATCATGATAGTATAATGCGAACGTAAGAGAATGCTCTTCCAACCCGCTCTTCCGCCGCATCACCAGTGCCTGATTCACACCGATAACAAAACGATTTATGTATACCTACCTTTTAACGAGAGCAGTCAAGCACAAGCTTTCAAAGAGTCTTGTCGCCGGTCATCGATATCTCTGATGTGTCCAGCAGTTTTTCAAGCTCCTGTGTTTGAGTGGCTCTGACAGCCTCCAGGAGATCTCTAGTGCTCTTGCGAACGCTCTTTCCGGAGTCCACGGATAACAGACTGACACTGCGCCAGTGTCCTTTACGATCATCAATCACGGTGACCGAGGGGAAATGCCGAGTGACTGGGCCAGAAGGCAGACGTTGCTGGTCGGGAGAGATGACCGAAGGCTCAGTGGTAGGCGCCTCAACTTCAACCTCAGAGGGTCCAGCCGTGTTGGATCCATCTGGTGTATAGATCAAGTCATCTGTAGCACCACTACGCTCAATTTCGGTGTTGTCCAAAGATCCTGGAAGCCGCACGTAGGCTTGATACATGTGAGACAACCTTCTTGCACTCAGTGCTCTGTCCGGTTCTGCAGGTCTGTTCTCGACGATCCCGTCCACCGAACCAGACAAAGTGGATTCGGCTTCTACTGGATCTTCTGATACAGCCTCAGTGGCTTCCTGACTGTGTGTGGACTGTGTTCTGTCATGAAGACAACAAACGGGCGAAGCATGTAGAGATGGAGATTTGTCTACACTCGATGCTGAATCTCGACGATGGACATTGATGAAACCGAGTTCTTTCTCTTTTGCTTGATGATCCTCTGCTTCTGTAAGACGAGAAAAATGGTCCGTGGTTCCTGCTTGTTGTGAGGTGGTCGAATGTGTGGACAGAACTGGAGGTAAAACCTCAAGCTCAGGATGCTCTAGTCTACCACCTGTTGTTGTAGACGATCGGCGATTACGAGCTGCTGATGAAGTAAGCAGATCAGTGTAGTAGCGGAAGACTGTTCCAAATGTCATCGATCGCGATTTTACAATCCAGTTTCTTCTCTTGGCATTGACCAGACGTGGCCAGCTTCTAGGTGAGTCGGTTATCTCATTCGAGGAGGCCGTTTGTTGTACATTGGCCGTATCTTGGTCATGAGCAAAATCTCGACAGATTATGCCATCACGGCGACCAGCTGGGCCACAACGTCTCTCCCGCGTATGAGACGGATAGCGGCTCCAGGAGTGAGGTGGAGCAACTGTGCGGGGGTGTGATCTAGTGCCTTTAGTGGTAGCGGTGTTCATGGTCCAGATAGTGCTGCGCTTTTTCTTGCGGAACAACGAGGTTCCAGCAGCGGACCCAAGATCATGCATGCTTTGGCTTCTACGAGCAGCTGGCAGCTCATCGGATTCTAGTGGGTCCAAGTCCTCGAGTGTTGCTGCTGTCAGTCTCGCCTCGCTAGTAGATTGGAAACCGAAAGAGCTTGTGAAGACGGGGGCATACAGCGGAGAAGGGACGCCACCTATCTTCTGATTACTTGGACGGAGGAAGGCTGCTTTCTCCGCCTGGTGTTGTAGCAATGCCTTTTCCATCAAGGTCTCTTCCGTTCCCTTTCTGCCGGGGCCTTGAAGAGGATCGGCGCGAATAGTCCGTTCTGGGTAATCATCTTCGCTCCCGCTCTCGTGCACGTAACTCTTCGGTTCAACAAATGTCGATTTGCGACGGCGGTTGTTACCCGCGATGGAAAGATTTCTCTCGTAATTGACCAAGGACTGCCGTGACTGCAAAGATGGAGCAACGGCCAAGGAGCCGGTTGAGATTGCACTCGCAGGCCTCTCATCCGCTCTGCTAGTGAAGCTGACCGCACGCTGACCGCCATGCGGCTTGGAGGAGGAATGTGGCACAGAAAGCAAGTCCTGAGAGTCCCCAGTTCCGTCGTAGGTTTGAGTGAGAGAAGACTGGTTTCTACCGCCAAGCAACGGTGTGCTGGTACTTCGAAGTTTGGACCATGTGAGATTGGGGAATAGTATGCGCAAGACGGAGCGGCGCTTCTTCTTAGATTTTGGGGCATTGGAGGGATTGTTGAGGTCTTCCTTGAATCTGCTTAGCTTCCCCAGGCTTCCAGAACTGTCACTTTTTGGCAGAGAGCACGACGTGTTGTGATCAGGCAAAGTGCTAGTACATGCTGAGCCGGTCACCGACACAGAGTCCTTGAGGTCAGAACGAGACGCTGAACCACTTGCCACGAAACTTATACCAGTAGATGCTGACACGACTCTTTCTGCTTGACGAGCGGTCATTGTCTTGCCGTCATTCGCAAGTTTGGGCGAGTCAGACATTATCGGGGTTACCTGGATGATCTGATTAGGAAAACCAGATATGTACTCCATTGGCGATGCAAGTGGCGTATCCAGAGTTGTGCTTGGTCTGCGACTGTATATGGATGACGATTCGTCTTCGAGAACCGTCTCCCAAGTAGAAGGCCCAGCCGAGCCCGCAAAGCCAGAGCTCGAGATACTCTTGCATCGTGGAAGGTCCATGGAAGAGAGCACGATACTGTTGAGACTTGCATGTATGTGACGATTCTGTCCATCCATCTCGCTTGCGCTTGAAGCCTCAGAAATCTGCGATCGTGTACGCAAATGCTGTGATATATGCATATCGTAAAGGTGTAGCGAGTTGGTCGAGTCTTTCGGTGACACTTTATGCTTGTCGTTACTTCTTGATTTGGCTCTCAACAGTTGCGGCTGGCCCGATTTTGGAGAGGGGAGTCGGGGTAGTTGCAAACTGACAGAGGTGGGTGTCCTATGGAACTGCGCTCGGGTCACCTTGGTTGGTGATGGAGATGACGGCCATATCTCGTCCGGATTCATGAGCGTAGGACCAGGTATGTCAATGGCGAGAGCGTTGTTGAACCCTTGTGGCATATTGGAAGAAGAAAGTGAACGTCTCAGAGGTGATGCAGAGTCAGCCGGGCAGGATGCTGGAGGCACGCTGATCGAGCGACGTGACTCATATGCAGCAGTGGCAGAACGATCACTGGGTTCGCAGAATCGTATGTGTTGGACCGTCTTTGCGTCTGTCGTTCCAGAGCCATCATTTTCAAGAGAAACCAGTCGAGACTCAGGCAAACGCAACGACTGAGCATCGTCATCGTAACCATCAGCAAGATCTCGAAGATCGTGAACCAGTCTCTTGTGGGGGAAGGGGAAATGCTTGATGATTGACCTGCTTGTCGTGTCCCTTTGGGGCTTGTCTGTCACCAAACTCTTGCGACTCAGCTGTCTACGCAATTTGTTGGTGAAGCTTGGCGAATGAATAATACTTTCGTCGACTTCGGGCTTGCGATGGCCTATTCTGAGAGCATGAGGGTGATCCTCTGGCAACGAAGCAGCAACAAAGATATGCCGAAGTTCAAGATCATCTGCAGGGTAACGCGATTGGCTTCTATCTGTTAAGCTATTCGTGGCAGTTGTCGCATGCTTGTTATTAGCAAAGTGTATCTTGATGTTGGCCAGAGACTTAAAGTGTCTGACAGGCCTCGAGGGCGTAGCATCGGGCGAATGGGACCGAACAGGCGCGGTACAACAGAGCTTTGCTGCTGCCATGGCGAGATGTAAGCTCGTTGCAAAAGTCAACTGAAGATAACAAATGTGGTTCTAAAAGCAATGGGACAATGGATGAATTGTTGCTGGAGTGGCAGTCAAGTACAGGTCAGCGTTCAAGGCAAGCATCATGACCGCTCTTTCCTACCTCGAATATCAACTTTATCGTTTTTGAACATATACTCTGAGCAGGAAGGTGCATTGCAAGCTCTCCCCTGTCAGAAAGACAAGAGCAAGGCTCGTCCTGATACAAGTGGTCACCAGCGAAGAGCATCTCCCGACAGCTACTACAAAATACCTAACTTGCTCAGCGTTCGAGATGTGAAGCCGTCTATTATGTTTCAACTGCACATAATGGTAAGAATTAATCCTGTGCTCGCATGGTTATTGAGTACAAGGAGAGTAGTCAAGTCCGTGCCAATCAGAGGGCAAGGCAACTGACGCTTTGTGTCGGGTTGAGGAATCCATCGTTCTCCCCAGCTCCGCGATCGGCCAGCCAGAGAAGCTCGAGCCAATCAGGGCTAACAGCTATGATTCACCGATGCTGTGCAATTTGTGGAGAGAGGTCCAGATAGTGAGATGTGGCAGCAACATGTGAGTAATAGTTATGCGTGTTCGGCGGCCGCACGCAAATGGGGCAAGCGAACAAAGTACGCCGCGTAGAAGGGAGAAGAAGACGTGTTACGAAATCTCACGAGAATGTACGAGTAATCGTAGAGGTGAAAGCGAGTTTGGTGGCAGGTTAGCGCGTTCTTGGTCGAGATCTACATACGCAGGGCGGATTACGATGCTTGATGGAGTCATTGGAATCCAGCCAACGCCCAGTCGTCAACAATATCGAGCTCTGGTGCAGCGAACAGAAGATGCGGTGAAGACACAGACGCTGACACAGGCACAAAGAGACAAATATGAGCAGCAGACACGAGGAGCCACGGGCTTTTGAATGCAGGAGTCGACAGGCAATGCGAACAATGGCGTGATGGCGCACCGCGGGGTCTTTTCAACGTTCCAGTGAGCCAGTGAGCGAACAGCTCCGCAGTCGACGTGGTCTGAGCGCCATAGTAAAAATCTGGTGAATACTTAAACGTGCCTGCGCTGCTGTCCATTGTGCCTCCATCCGCATCTCCCCTTTCCTCTTTCCCTGTTCCTTTCCTTTTCACACATTCACAGCCATGGTTCAATCTTCGATCTTGGGTTTCCCCCGCATGGGACGTCTCAGAGACCTGAAGAAGGCCAACGAGGCATACTGGGGTGGTAAGCTGTCGAGAGACGACTTGCTCGCCGAGGGCAAGAGACTCCGTGGCGAGCACTGGAAGATCCAGAAGGACGCCGGTGTCGATGTCATTCCCAGCAACGACTTCGCCTTCTACGACCATGTCCTCGACCACATTCAGATGTTCAACGTAAGCACTCCTTCCCCCGCCTTCTCCTGGCTTCATCCCCATACCCCAGTATACTGACCCCATATCAGGCCATCCCTGAGAGATACTCAAAGCACGGTCTCGACCCTCTCGACGAGTACTTCGCCATGGGCCGTGGTCACCAGAAGGACGGCATTGACGTTCCCTCGCTCGAGATGGTCAAGTGGTTCGACTCAAACTACCACTACGTCAAGCCCACCCTCCAAGACAACCAGACCTTCAAGCTCGCTTCCAACCCCAAGCCCGTCCGTGACTTCCTCGAGGCCAAGGAGGCCGGCATCACCACCCGCCCTGTCCTCCTCGGTCCCGTCTCTTTCCTCGCCCTCGGCAAGGCCGACCGTGGCCAGTCCGTCGAGCCCATCACTCTCCTCGAGAAGCTTCTGCCCGTCTACGAGCAGCTTCTGCAGGAGCTGAAGAAGGCTGGTGCCGAGACCGTCCAGATCGACGAGCCCGTCCTCGTCTTCGACTTGCCCGCCAAGGTCAAGGAGGCCTTCAAGCCCGCCTACGAGAAGCTGTCCGCTGCTCAGGGCCCCCAGATCGTCCTTGCCACCTACTTCGGTGACATCGTCCACAACTTCGACGTCGTTGACGCCGCCTTCAAGAACCTCCACGCTCTCCACATCGACCTTGTCCGTCACCCTGAGCAGCTCGAGCAGGTCATTGACCACCTCGGCCCCAAGCAGATCCTGTCTGCTGGTGTCGTTGACGGTCGCAACATCTGGAAGACCAACTTCAAGAAGGCCATTGAGGTCGTTGAGACCGCCGTTCAGAAGCTCGGCAAGGACAGAGTCATCGTCGCCACCTCCAGCTCCCTCCTCCACACTCCTCACACTCTCGCCAGCGAGAAGACCCTCCCCGAGGAGGTCAAGGACTGGTTCTCGTTCGCATCCGAGAAGGCCGTCGAGGTCGCCATCATTGCCAAGGCTGTCACCGAAGGCCCTGCCGCCGTTCGTGAGCAGCTCGAGGCCAACGCCAAGTCTATGCAGGCTCGCGCTTCTTCTGCCCGTACCAACGACCAGAAGGTCAAGGACAGACAGTCCAAGATTACCAAGGAGATGCACAACCGCCAGTCTCCCTTCGACACCCGTTACGCACAACAGAAGGAGCACCTCAGCCTTCCCATCTTCCCTACTACCACCATCGGCTCCTTCCCCCAGACCAAGGAAATCCGTCTGCAGCGTAACAAGCTGGTCAAGAACGAGATCACTGCCGAGGAGTACGAGAAGTTCATTGAGAAGGAGATCCAGGACGTCGTCAAGATCCAGGATGAGTTGAACCTTGACGTCTACGTTCACGGTGAGCCTGAGCGTAACGACATGGTCCAGTACTTCGGTGAGCGTCTCGATGGTTACGTCTTCACCACCCACGCTTGGGTCCAGTCATACGGCTCTCGCTGTGTCCGTCCCCCGATTATCGTCGGTGACATCTCTCGTCCTGCCCCCATGACCGTCAAGGAGAGCAAGTACGCCGCCAGCATCTCCAAGAAGCCCATGAAGGGTATGCTTACTGGTCCCATCACCTGTCTCCGCTGGTCTTTCCCTCGTGACGATGTTCACCAGTCTGTCCAGGCTCAGCAGCTTGCTCTTGCTCTGCGCGACGAGGTTGTTGACCTCGAGGCTGCTGGCATCTACGTCATCCAGGTTGACGAACCCGCTCTTCGTGAGGGTCTCCCTCTCCGTTCCGGCAAGGAGCGTGAGAACTACCTCGACTGGGCCGTCGACAGCTTCAAGCTCTCCACCGCTGGTGTCAAGGACTCCACTCAGATCCACAGTCACTTCTGCTACTCTGAGTTCCAGGACTTCTTCCACGCCATTGCCGCCCTTGATGCTGATGTCCTCTCCATCGAGAACAGCAAGTCTGATGCCAAGCTCCTCAAGGTCTTCATTGACGAGGACTACCCCAGACACATTGGCCCCGGTGTCTACGACATCCACTCTCCTAGAGTTCCCAGCGAGCAGGAGATCAAGGACCGCATCGAGGAGATGCTCCAGTACCTCAAGCCTGAGCAGCTCTGGATCAACCCTGACTGTGGTCTCAAGACCCGCCAGTGGAAGGAGACCAAGGAGGCCTTGACCAACATGGTCAACGCCGCCATTGCCTACCGCAACAAGCACACTTAAACAAAACACAAACAACAACACAACTATGCATCCATTTGAGATGACAGTACCATTGGGATGACAGCACTCAACAGCTGCATCATAGCGTTCATTCAACAAAGATACCCCATTTATTCAACTATAATGATTGCATGACGGAGTTCAACAAAAGGCTATGGAAAAAGGGTCAAAAGTTACGGACCATTACGATCTCAACGATCGAAATTCACGACACGGAGTCCTGTTTTATTGGGTGTTGCCTAGATAGATATCTGCAACAAATTGACATGGCATTTACATTGTCAAAACTACATTCTCTGTGCTCTTTGTAATGTGATAATTTGTGATGTCCTGACATGGTAATGGAAGTGGACGTTCGATGTATGTAGGGAGTGAGTGTGCGAACGAGTCAACAAGCACGAGCGAGAACGGTATAAAGTCATATTGCTTAAGATAGAGTCTTTACCGAAAGTGAGAGTAGCTCACACTCCATATGCTGAAATTCGTAACTCGCACACTTCTCCCGCGAAGAAGTAAAGAATGATCTTTACCATGAAAAGGTATAAAGGATGCAAGGCAAGAGAGAGTACCGAGGAGAGCCTAAAGCATACAGTTTCTCAATGGACACTATCCTGTTCTTCGAAACTACTGTGCATTCTCATAGCTGTACGCATTATGAATTTGAGCACACGAGGAGGATAGAGATACAAAGATGAAATTGATCAAATAGCATCTCAGAGCCACGCTGACCATACTCAAGACTCCCTATGTGCATAGGTATGTCACGCGAATGCTATAGGAATGCACAGTTCTTTCAAACGGCAGCAATAACCAGAGAGAGCCGATAATGCCACGACTCTTAGTGGATGCCTTATGTTCACTCGAAGAACTGTGCATTTCTATAGCTGCTTGCGTGACATGCTTTTGCAAATGGGGAGATGCAACATGGAAATACAATGATTAAAGTGATTAATTAACATCTCAGAGCCATTCCGACCATCCCCACGAAGTAGACTTCTCGCCAGGCAACTTGCAATCGTCAATATCTTGTTGCGTGACATTTTGGTATGCCTCGACAGGGATCCAGCCAATATAGGCGCGGTCTCCGAAGCCACCAATCCAATAGATATCCTCTACAACGAGTCTGACCCAGCGGCTTGTATGGATACGATTGCCTGGCAGCCAGTATGCAGCATCTGGATGATTCTTGACGAAGCAGGTGGCCAGACCAACCTTTGAGGCATCATCGTCAATGTCCTCGAGGTGACCGACAAGGGAGAATCTGGGCAAGCTAGCAGCGCTGTGCCATTTACCGTCCTGTGGGTGCCAACGTAGGCTCAGAGTGATATTACTGCCGGCTGCCACGTTCTTGAATGAGGTAGCAATGTCCAAAGCAAGGATGGTGGGGTTGCCACTATCAGGTTCACAGTCGGCATAGTAGTCCATCAAGCCGATGGGAACACCCCCGAGGCCACTGGGTCGCTGCTCAAGAGGTTGGATTGCATTCTCGCTTGGGAAAACAGTGGATAATGTGCCAATGTTTTCAAGATGAAGGATGCGGCGTGCTTGAACAGCAGACTCGTGCACAGTGGGGATGCGGAAGCCCGAGGTTGCTGAGGGGTTTGAGAAGATGTACTGGCTGCCAGGGAGTAATGAAGCAACCGACGAATTGACCAGCGCAAGGCTGACCAGCACTGTATTATTGACGCGCATCTTTGCGAAACCAGAGCAATCTGAAAGTGGTAACAAAAGTAAAGGCGGTCGTTCCGTGAATCGTGATAGATGCACGCAGGTGCCAAGACTGATGGAGGCAAGACGAGCGGAAAGCCATATGATCCGTGCGTTAAGCGAGCCCTCCGGAGCGCAGAACACAGATTCACTCATTTTCGCGTGCATTCTTCTCGAAGGACGACCGACGACAACTTGCGCCAACGTGAGTACGCCCATTTTCCATCCCAGCTCATCTGCACCGCGTCCGAAACTATCGCCGTCTTTTTCGCCATCAATTTTGAGCCAACTCTGCACAAGCGACAACGACTGACCTCTGTTCGCCACCCACAGGCATCCCACATCACCTTTCAAGTCATCCAACAACTCCCATAAATCGACAACATGGGTAAGGTTCACGGTTCCCTCGCTCGTGCCGGTAAGGTCAAGTCGCAGACTCCCAAGGTACGAATACTCCATCGCCGCTCCGCTACATCTTTCGACAATCGCCACCCACCGCATCTATATCAACCCGACTCCTCGCAACAGCGCGCTAATACAAGTGCGTCATCAGGTTGAGCCCCAGGAGAAGAAGAAGACCCCCAAGGGCCGCGCAAAGAAGAGAATCACGTACACTCGCCGTTTCGTGAACGTCACCATGACTGGTGGCAAGAGAAAGGTGCGCTCCATCTTCACCTTGGTATTGCAGGCTACGACAGACGCTGACAAGGCGGTAGATGAACCCCAACCCTACCTCGTAAACAATTTCCGGAACTGGAGTTTGAGCGATGGGGCAGAGGCGGGCACATGGATAGCATACAGTCTGGCGACACCCTCGATTCATCACTGGGCGGCCAGACCGTTTCCTAGCCCTGGCATCCATGATGATGATTCAAAATTCTGGCGGACATGCATAGCTGATAGGCTGCTGTTCGCAAGCCGGAACAAATGTCGCCGCAGAGACTGGTTGGCGTCTTTGATAGCTTTTTCACAACAACGGTTACGTCTTCTGAACATTCCTTCGTCAAGCACCTCTTCGTGTTCTCTGTGTGTTCCTTGCAGGCATCGTTTGGGTCGTCTCCCAAACATACAGGCTACGCATGCATGTCTGATCGCCTGAGCAGATACAGCACTGCCTTGATCAGTGTCTCTATCCCAAGCCGTGTCAACGTGAATCGTGAACCACATACAAGTGATTGCACCGTCATCTTAGCTCACGTAGAAGATGTGACCAGGCTGTGTACATGTCCATAGCTCACCTACATATACGTCACAGGCTGGGTGTTTTCCCCAGGTTACCTGTTCGCCTACCTGCAAGCGCAACTTCGTCGACTCGGCAAACACCATCCATCATTACAACCACACATCACACTGCCAACATGTTCGGCGCACTCAAGGGACTCTTCAAGGAAGTATGCCTCGTCTATCTGCGTCTCCAACTGTAACCTGCTCGCTTGCTGACCTCATTCAGGCTGGAGTCAAGGACGTAATCACCTTGTTCCACGCACCTAACTCGCCTGCCTCGATCCGCGTCCACACCTTGCTCAAGCAGACTGCCGGCGCTGCAAACTCCACTGCCACCATCGACCAAGCTTCTTCCCACCCTCAGCAGCCCAAGGTCGGAAGGACCGACTTCGAACTCGGTGCGTAATCACTTCAGGCCCCAGTTTGAAGCAGCCGCTCACCCACGTCGCGTTGCAGACGTCCAAGAAGGAGTTCCAACAAGCGATCAACTCACCAACATCTTCGAATACCTCGGTCAAGACAAGATTGGAAGCGTCGTCGAAGGCGCCTCGAGCACCACCGAAGCTCTGAGAAAGCTCAAGGACAACGGAGCCCTCTTCCAGAGACCCCTGGTTGTAGATTGGGGCAATGGACGTGCTGGTACCTCTCCTCTTCATCACAACATTGGCTGCTTGCGTTTTGCGACTGACACGTTACTCGCAGTGAGTGGTGACAACGAGTCCGAGATCCTGAAGCTACTCCAGACTCCTCCCAAAGCCTAAGTGATAGCACTATGGCTCCGCATTGGCTGGGCTTGGGTCAGTCAACTTGTGATCCAGCCAAGCGCCGTCAGGATGGGAACTGTACTCAGAACATCTCGCACACATACCATTGGAAGCAAATCAAATTGCCATCGGCTACATAGTCCTTGGCTGTTGAAAGCGATGCGCACAGGTAAATGCTTATCGAAGAAACTAGCATGAAGACGAACCAGGGTAGATGCAGAGAGTTAGAAGTCTGGTGGACAGAGGAAGCGTCTTGAAATCAAGCCAAAACAGAGAAAAGAAGCCACCATTGAATGCATCCGTAAGTAAACCCACGATGTCTTGTCAATTGTGTTTCCTATCGTAAGAAGATTTGGTGCGCAATAAGAAGTGTCTATCTGTGTCTTGCGGCTTCCAAGACAGTGTCTGTTTGTCCTCACTTCCTGACGACCAACGCGCCTTTGATCGCACCTTCTTCACTTGTTCACACTTTGACCAATTCTTCTCACTCTCAAGTTCTCCATCGCTCTTTCAAATCCGTTTTCCTTTCACCTTGATAAATTTTCGTTTCCACAACACATCCATAACTTAGCGCAATTCTTCTCGCTACCAGCCATCGACAGCTTAACCTTCCAGCATAAACGCGCGCAAGAACGATGGATCAAGCAGACCTACTGGAACAGCTTGTCCCGAACATAACACCCCACGATGGACCTATCATTCTGCGTCAGAACCCCTATGCTGACATGAGACCTTTCATCGAGCACCTTTGGGAAGAGCGCCGCGAGATGTGCTGCAACATCTATCTCGACCAGTTTCCACGCGGCACTACAGAGAAAGGCGCCACCAAGGAAGAAGAGGATGCGTTTCTGCTTAACCACTTCTCTGAACGTGACCTTCACCTGCAAGGCGGTCGCTTCTTGAAACAGGTCCTTTATGCCATCGCCAAGTTTAACGAGGACAGCGTCCTTTCTCACGCCGAGAGTTGGTGGAGAGCCTACAACTTCTGCATGGTCCCTGAAATGGATGCCAGTCAGATCAGACAAGTCCTTGATCAGCACCAAGGAGCCAACTTCCCCGATTCCTTTTTGAGTCGTGTCGTTCTTCTCATCAATGATGGATACAAACGCTTGTACAGTCCAGAGAACCAGCCACACACAGTCGTCACCGAAACCGAGACTGTTCCTGCTGTTCGGCAGAGACGTGCATCTGCTGCGTTTATGCACGATGGTATGTAGCCTTTTAACAGTCTCACTCTGAGATGGGCCAACTGACGCTTTCTAGGTGCAGCTCAAGCTATGGCACCCGCTGTCCAACACCAGCAGCAGAGGCATAGAACTGCCTCGATTCAAGGTACCTCGCTTCTGCATGGCAATGGTCATGGCAATGGTCATGGACATGGCCAGCCATACAGCGGTCGGCCTCGTCAATTCCATAAGCAAGAATACCGCGGTCGTAGTCGACGTCCATCTGCTGCCAACTTCCCCGATTTTGACCCCAACATTGCCTTTGTCGACCCTCGTATTCATGCACCAGCTGGCCCGGTAGGTTTCCCAATGCCACCAGACGGTCCTTTTATTGCCTACTATCAGCCTGCATTCTACGCTCCTCTCGAGCCGCGCATGCCTCTGAACCATGATCGCTCCGGTCCTGCGTATCATCCAGAAGGCGATGTCTTGCATCAACGCTCTGGCTCGTTCAATCGCCGTGGAACTCGCCCTCCGAGACTGGTCGATCCCCATTCTTTCAGTCGCTATGGCGAGCCTCAGCCACAGCCTTATCAATCTTACGGTCAAAGAGGTGGCCACCGCAATTCCTTCAACTCTAACAGAGGTCGTCGATCTTCCTTCCGCTCTAGTGACAACTGGCAAGGGCCTAGAGAGTCCAGGCTATCCGATAGGAGAGTCCACTCTGACCATCGCGGCGGAGGTTTCGCTCAAACCAGGGAGACTCGCACTCATTCAGATCTGGCTGGAGACTCTCCAGAGGTCGTTTCACACCCTGATACTGGAGCCGTCGTAGAAGCCGATGAGCAAGCCTATAGTCGGCCTACATTGCCGTCACTATCAGAGAATGGCTCTGTCGACAAGGAACTCGAAAAGCAGGATAGCTCTCCAAAGACGGTCGAGGACGACAGTTTCCAGACTGCTGCTGAAACTCCAACCGCCACACCGACTGGGAACGTTTCGTATGAGGAGGTGCAATTCGCTTCATCTTCGCCCGCTAGTCATGCGAAGAGCGATGAGGACGCTCAAGTCGACGCCCAAGAGACGCTCACCGAAGAGAAGTCAATTAGCGGAAAGGCAGACTCCGTCCCACAGTCGCCTACCACCACCACAGAGAGTGGAGACACTGCAGGCGTGCAAACTACTGGACAGCAACCCATAGCTCCGAGATCAGTCCCAAAGTCAGGTCCAAAGCAGACCGAGTCCTTCAGTCCTTTTGCGCGTCGAGCAAAGACGAACACGAAGAAGAAGGACCCCAAACAGAAGCTAGGCAAATTGAAGACCAAGCAGAAGTCTGAACAGCCTGAACAGTCTGAACAGCCTGAACAGCCTGAGCAACCTGAGCAACCTGAGCAGCCTGAGCAACCTGAGCAGCCGAAGCAATCTGTAGTTGATACCTCGGTGGGTGTCAAGACTCCTGACGAAGAGCGCATCGAGAGCAAGATTGAGAGCAATAACGAGTCTGTTTCCAGTGCAGCCAACCACGCGGCAGAAGACTGTTCAAAGCAGAGCGAGGACAACGAGTCACAACCAACAATGGCCGGTGTCGAAGACCGCCCTGAGTCCCCAAAGCGTTCGACCTTGTCGTCTTACACTGCGCGCCTCATCACCACTGCTTTCAGCATCGGTTCCTCGAACAAGTCTAGCAATGGAGACGATCCAAACTCCGCAGCTTCTAAACCCGAGACCTCCCAACTCGAGACTGTACAGCTCGAGGATCTTCGTATCGATACACCTCAACCCGAAGTCGTGTCCTCGGCACCCAAGAGTAAGGCAAAGAACAAGAACAAAAAGAAGAAGAAGAAGGCCAAGACCGCTGCCTCAGTTCCCGACGATACCTCTACAGAGACCATTGCCAACGAAACACCTGCCGGCTCGCCTCCTTCAAACAAGATGTTTTCCTTGCGCGATAACACCAATGCGCTGGACAACCGTTTGTCACTCCTGAACATCAGAGAAGGTTCGATCGTTGAGCTTCATGAGAATGTGATCAACTACCGTACTAGTCGCCCTGTCCAGCAAGAGAATCTCTCTTTTTCGGAAGGTCACAACGAGGCAGTGGAGCAGTCCAAACGCAAGATGGAAGAGATGTTGGCAAAGGAGAGAATGTTGAAGCAGAAGAAGAAGTGATGGTGATAGAGCGGGTGTTTTGTGCATTAGATATCAGATGATTCAGGCTCTAGAAGATTAGCCATTGCTACAAATGACGATATTCGTCTGTTCACAATCGTGCCTGTGCCGAATTGGAGTGAATGTCTCCATCCTTCCATTGCCAAAGCCTATCACAAGTAGATACAAACATGCCCAGTACCACTGATTAACAGAGTAGGAGAGAAGATATTGATGTATTTTGTTTTCGTTTTCAACTTTTTTGGAATTTGGGATATCATTATGCGTCTAGTAATCGTCACCTCTGCTCACGACTTCCTTGCAGTTGGGTCTCAACAGAATGGTCTGTGAAAAGTGTGATTAGCAAAATTCGAAACCGCTGATTGAAGAAAAGATAGACTTACGTGCTCATACTGTGCAGTGTAGGAACCCTTGATATCTACCAAGGGAGGGTAGTCCTGCACTATACCGGCTTGGACGAGATTGTTGAGCTGTCAGGATAGTCAGTTGATGCTGGACATGTGTATTGGTCGAGAGAAACTCACTCCAAGCAAATACTTGTCATGACCCAGACGATCAAGATATCTTCTGCAGAAAGGCAGAGTGCCAAAGTTCTTCTCAATACTCTTCAACAAGGTCTTTGCACTCGTCGTTCTCAGAGGGACTCTGGGTGCATCTGCAACCTTTGCGTAATGGCTGCACTCCATATCCTCTCTAACGTATCCCTTTCCGGTGGAGCCAAAGGTCTCGATAGCAAAGGTTTCGCCTTCTTCCATCTTGGTCTGGTCACCTCCCTTTACAATGGGCACGCTCTTTGTGCCGTGAATGGACCATTGTCGGATGTCGTGGCCGTTCAGGTTGCGAATGCACTTGATGGGGAAGGTTTCGCCGCCAATCTCACACTCGTAGGATTCCATGGCTTCTTGGATGGCGGCACCAATATCGGACATGCGGACATCGATACCAGCTTCTCTAATACCGGTGTTTGTGGCGTCCTTGACGGCAGCCAGCAGGTTGTCGTAGGTGGGGTCGAAGGACATGGTGAAGGCACTGTCGACGATGCGACCGTTGATGTGGGCACCGAAATCGACCTTCATGACATCTCCCTGTTGAAGAATGGTCTTGTTGCCGGCGTTGGGGGTGTAGTGGGCAGCGCAGTGGTTGATGCTGAGACCAGTGGGGAAACCCATGCCTCCTCTGATGTTGTCGCCCTCTTCGAGACCTTGATGGCCGGTCAAGTGACGCACGCCGTTCTCGATACCCTCGGCGATCTCGGTCAGGGATTGGCCGGGCTTGATGTTCTTCTGAGCCCATTGGCGGACCTGTCTGTGGACTTCGGCGGCGTGACGGTACTCGGTCAGGTAGTCGTTGCTCATGCGATCGAGGTGTCTCTTCTCTTCGTCGGTGGTGCGGTAAGAGTTGTCGTCAATGTACTCGCAGATTTCTCCTTCGGGGAATGCGCCATTAGGGAAGAGCTGGGCGATGGGGACTCGTGGAGGATTGGTCTGGCCCTTTGCAGTTCCAGTGCCGGCCTTCTTCTTCTTTCTGGGCTTTCTCTTCTTCTTTTTCTTTGCATCACCTTCCTCGGTTCCGTCGTTGGCACCTTCGGCGTCGTCGGCATCGTCGTCTGAGTCCTCGGCGTGGTTCTCGGCGCGCTTCTCTGCTTCGGCAGCAGCTCCTTCAGGCAGGTTGCCCTTGGACTCCTCCACTAGCACATGGTCAGTAGTTGTACTTGCGGATTGGCGCAAAACCAATAGAAGCGGGCCTGGGTGTACATTTGAGGGCTTCGACGCCGTTAGTTGTATCTTCAACGGCAGACATTTTGGTAAGAAGCACAAAGATCAAAGAAATAAAAGAAAGTTGCACCAAGAGGCTCTGGGGCACGACGCTAAGGCCAAGCTTCGGGGGAGGCAGATGGAGATGCGATTAGATTAGACAAGACAAGGCCGTTTCCAAAGACGTCATCAAGGTACTGGATATTCCAATTCCACTCTTGCGAGAAAGGAAACATCTGCTTGAAAGACATACGGAATGAGGCATGATCCTCCGCCCAATCCATCTCCGTCCCGCGAAGGGACCCTTCCTGCCGCGACTCTCCCTCAGACAGCCTCTCGTACATCGCTCCTTCCACGCCTCATCGCTTCGCTGCCAGGCCGGACTCCCTGATCATTATGCCACTCTGGGTATAGACACGACTGCTTCTGCTGGAGACATCAAAAAGTTGTTCTGTTCCTCTCTTCAACCCAATCTGCCATACTAACACTCCTATCGCAGACAATTCTTCCAGCTGAGCAAGAAACACCATCCCGATCACAACCCCAACGATCCAAAGGCCGCCGATCGCTTCGTCAAAATCTCCGAAGCCTACCACGTTCTAGGCAGTGCCGACAAGCGAGCAACCTACGACCGCGACTTCCTCCGTGCCTCGCAACCTTCTTCCCATCCTCAAGGCTCTCACAGCAGTAGCGGCCCTGCAGGAGGACGTCCAGCCACGGGACTAAGTCGACGACGCACACAGTTTAAAGGCCCACCTCCTTCTTTCTACCGCAGTGGTGGCTGGGGCAACTTCAGTCAGAAGCGATCAGAATATGCCTCGCAGGAATCACATCAGCACGAAGCTGCCGGCAGTACGGACAGCAGTAGTGCGCAGGACGCACCCGGCACCGGTCCTTCTGGCTACCAGGCTGGCTTCAACAACG
>Ga0058702_10000458_pt1 | contig 17294 bp, 13 predicted proteins | sample AgamicOrSfe_FD_83781 | JGI IMG/M metagenome (GOLD analysis project Ga0058702, IMG submission 83781) | Agave microbial communities from Guanajuato, Mexico - Or.Sf.e | ecosystem: Host-associated > Plants > Phyllosphere > Phylloplane/Leaf | place: Guanajuato, Mexico | collected 2012-05-30 | reverse complement strand
CCATAGTACATCCCGTACATTGGCATCGGGAACGGGTAGACGCCATATCCATACCCATACGCCGCGCCTGCACGATCGTCGTATCCCATCTCGCGTTTCGGAGGTTTCCGGCCGTCCTGTAGGGCACGCTTGACTGCTTTGTCAAAGTCCTTGTCCAGTTTGGCCGAGGCGCGCGTGGTCATGTAGCTCGCTGTTTTCGAGTCTGCGGGGGGCCGAATGGCGGAGTGCGCGCTGATATGACATCCCTTGTCCGGATCGTCCGTGACGTTCTTGGCGTGGGCATAGAGCTGTTTCTCCGCTTCGCTGCTCACAATTCTCTTGCGGAACACGCCTGACGTTGTGGCGTGTGAGGCGCGGATTGCTTCGCAATACCAGCATAGACATTCCGAGTAGGGCTCCTTGAATTGGGATTCGTAGAAATATGTTGTTTTAGCAAAGGCCTCGGAAAGGGTTGTTTCGGCAACTTTGTCGTCGTGGTCGATGAAGCGGGTGGTGTGTTCCACGGTGAAGGTGTAGTACGCTTTGCTGGAGAGTTGGTGCGTGTGCCATGCGAGGTCGACGTCGAGAGTGGGAACGAGAAGTTGAGATTTATAGGATTTCATGAGGTCCATGGCGCGGGAGTACTTTGTGATGAGACGGGCGGTGGTGGCGGAGATGGCGGGGGAGTTGAGCCAGTCGAGGTCAGCCATTTTGGTTATGAATGTGCCTTGGTGGATGACTGCGCCGACGAGGTCGAGGGCAAAGGGGGAGGAATTGTCCCAGTAGCGGGACATCATCTTACGGATTGTGACGCGGGAGGGAGCGGGCGCGTGCTTGGTGGACTGACCCGTAGTGGACTTGATGATAGACTTCATGATTGTGGAGGAGGACATGGTTGCTTCGATATCGCCGCGGACGGCAGTCATGCTGGTGTACCAGAGACCTGCTGAACGAGGCATCCGAAGCATAGCACCAACGACGAGGTTGGAGAACTCACCGGCAGGCTTAGTGCCAGCACTACCACCAACGTTTCGGAAAAGTCCGTCAGTAGCGAGGATAGTGCCGCCCATTGGGTAAGAAGCAGGCGAGTCAGTGTATGTTCTTGCAATACCGTTGAGGAGGCCAGCTTCTTTCATGAACTTGCACGCTCGGAGCTGATCATGATCAATCTTTAGATCGCAAGTGGGCCAGTTGACTTCGAATCCAGGATCAGCAAAGCCCCTTCCTGTTGGCATCTCAGCTGAATTTCCAGTACGTCTAAGATCCTGGCCAACCGTGGTCCAGAAGACTTCCATGTTGTCGTTCAAGAGAGAAGCTCTCTGAGACGAGGCTAGCTTGATGGGCACTGCTGGAGCAATACGACTCGAGTGGTCAATAGGACATCTGAGGCTATGGGACGGTCTGATCTTGTCCCAACTGAGGCCAGTAAGAGATTCAAAGCCTTGTTTCGCTCTGACGCCAGGATTGTATGTCCCGACATTGGCATCGATGCTGCTATGTATGGCGGTCCATGGGAAGGGTGTATAGAAAAGACCTGACTTTCATTAGTGTTGTTGCGGCAAGTTGATATATCTTGACCATACCCAAGTTACCAAAACGAAGACAATCTTCGAGGTAGCACTGTGGGTTGAGCTTGTATGCATGCCAAACCATGAGAACCTCTTTGCGTCTTTATCAGCATGCATAACGATAAATTGATTGATGATATCCTTTTGAAAGTCTTACCAAGAGGAGGAAGCTCATCCTGTCTGCTTATCACCGCCGTTTGCGTTAATCGCAAGAAGTTGTCATTGTATGCAGCCTTGCCCGCAGTCTGGGTATCTCCGACCTTGAGTTTGTGTTCCTCAAACGGCAGTGAAATCATCTCCCACCACACGCGGAATCAATCCACCGCTTGCGTGACATACACAACCCATCGCTTCTCCTGGATCTCCTCCACAGGCACTTTGGAAGTGGCATCACTGTCGCAGAGGTCGAAGAGACCATCCTTTGCCTTGATGTCCTTCTTGAGCAGGAAGAAGGCATTGAGCAGTTCCAGATGAGCGATTGCTTGGTCGACTGTAGGGAAGCCATCGGGACTATCGAGGTTATTGAGATTGAGACTGATGAGCTGGGCGGTCATAGATGAGGTCGAGTCATCTTGGGGTGGAGCGGGAGGGACCTCGAGTTGGGGTGGTCACTGTATGCTGGTGGAGCGCCTTTGGCGTCGACAGTGAAGTCATTATTCGCACCTGGCGGGGAAGTTGGTCTCCGATGTAGGAAACGCATGGTGTACGGCAGCACAAGATATCATGAAGAGAGAGAGAAGAGTAGGTGGCGAACGGTAGATGTTTATAAGAAGTATGAAGGCATGCCAAGCGCGGAGCGAAGCCTGATTCACCACAAGGCTGCACAGAAGGAAGGAACGGTCGTCTGATCTATCTAGTCACGAGTGCTCGAAATAAGGCGAAGCAATTCCAACCTTTCAAGCCTTGCAGGTGCATAAGCCGAAGCGCAAAAGCTCGTGCTTTTGCTTATATCTCAAGGCAAACACATGTGCCTCTATACCGCTAGCAGATAGATGAGCGTCATGAGAGCATGGCGTGTGAAATTGCTCGAGGTGATGAGATTGAGGCTGTAAAGTGAAGCGCCACGAGGTACCACACCCCACCAAACGAGGCGGGGCCGATATGCCACTTGCGGGGAAGGCAAGGACGGCGGGAGAGAGTCCGAGCGTTCCCCTGAAGACGGCACCGTAGGATCATTCATACATGAGTGTCTGTGAGGTTGTTGCAGAATTTCGATTCAAGCAAGACCTGCTCTGTCTTTCCTTGATTCTGTAGACCTTTCTTACACATTCAACCCTATACCAGTGACATTGAGCCCACGCATCTCCTACTCGACATTCTCAAAGTGGAACGTCGGCTGCCCAGGCACAGCGCCCTCCGCCACCTGCGGCAGCTCTTGCCTCTGCTCACCCGCCTTCCATCCCTCTCCCGCTCCAGCAACAACCTGCCCGCTCTTCCCTCCCTCCTCAACGGCCACAACCTCCACCGTCCGACACTTTTGCACCGTCTGCCTCAATCCCTGACACATTTCCTTCAGTACCTGCTCCTCCTCGAATCCCAATTTTCTCTCAAAGACAGCCTCCTTGTCCTCCCCGTTTTGAATCCGCTGCTTGAGTGTGTTGACAAATGGCATCGCTTTCTTACTCTCGCTCTTGTCCAGTTTCTGACTCACGGCCTTGACATCGACGGTAAGGCCGTCAAGATGTGTGCGGACCAGCTCGATAGCACGGTCTTGCCATGCCGGGAAGCGCGATGCCATGAATATCGTAATCTTCTTCTCCTTCTTTGGGTCAAAGGTCACGCTTTTGCCCTTTGCAAGCTTCCGTTGCTGTGCGCCCTCGGTGCTGGTAATGTTGGACGTCGTGGCGCGCACGTAGTCGCGTGCGGCGGTAAGGGTGGGGTTGGGAGCTGAAACGGTAGGGAAGAGGGCGTGCTGGATGGATTTAGGCTGGGAGAGGACATCGAGCCAAAGGTATTCGGACCAATGCGGGGCAAGGGGAGCAAGGAGGAGGCATTGGAGCTTGATGTACAAAGTGACGAGGTCGGCGTGCATGCCGATGCCGGCGGAGCGGGTGACGTCCCGGTAGAAGTCGCGGGCAGTGGTGAAGTCGTAGAAGCCGGATTTGAGGGCTGCTTTGTAGGATGATCTGGAAGGGATTAGTTAGTGAAGGGTGTAATGGTAAAAGGAACGGTACGTACCCGGCGTAGCGTGAGATTGTTTCCTGCACGAGGCCGTACAGCTCGTTCTCGAAGAGCGTATCCCAGAATAGCTTGGGGCCGGTGCGTTGCACTACATCGGTGTTCTTGATTCGCTCGTTCTCGCGCTGTTCGAGATACTGCTCGGGTGTCTCTACATGCCGTGCGTCTTTGACCATCTCTTCACACCACTTCCGCAGCTCGTACAATTTCAGGATGACAGCGTTGGCGACACTCTCGTCAAAGTTGGCATCATCCATCCCATCTCCGGCGTCGGCAAGGGCGACACGCGTCGCATCTGTGCCGAATTTCTGGATGGCATCGTTCAAGGTGAGGAAGTTACCAGTACTCTTGCTCATCTTCTCGCCATTTAGCAGGAGATGACCGTTGACTCGGATACCTCGTGGCCATGACTCTTTGGGAAACAGTGCGGTATGAATATACAAGAAGAAGGTGAGATGGTTCTGAACGAGATCCTTGGCTGAGACTCGCAGATCGAGGGGGTACCAGTACTGAAACTCGCGTTGCATAGTGTCCAGCACAGGCTTTGAAATGTCTGTCTTGACGTTCTTTGTGCGGCCAAAGACATAATCCCACACCTCGTCGGTCATTTGTTCAGCTTTGACTTGTGCCGGACCCATCTCTTTGCCGAATATGTCCTTGTGCAAGAGGTGTGCAATGGTGTAGTATGACATGTATATCGTGCTGTCGCTCAGAGACTCGACGATGAATTGAGTATCCCATGGCAACTTGGTACCCAGGCCGAAAGAACGAGCGCATGCCCATTGCGATAGCCAGTCCAAGGTCTGCTCGAAAGCATTCTTTGCTTCGGGAGAGAACGTGTTCACGCCGTCTGACTTGACCCAATCAAGGACAGTCTCATACCACTCCTCATCACCTCCATTCTCGCCCTTGCCGTAGTTGAGATACCACTGGTTCAGATGTGCTGCCACACACTCGTCTCCAGAACGACTGAGTACATGACCATCTGGCTCAGCATAGTTGAAAGCATCTCCTGAATCCAGGAGTTGTTGCTTGACCTTTGGCTTCGCCTCAATGACAGTCTGGCCCTTGAAGTCACCGTAAACCATAACACCACGATAGAAGCCCTCCTTGTAAGCCTCCTCCTTGGCTTCAGCGAGAAGTTTGGTATCTTTCGGGGAGTTGATCTTCATCTGTTCTACCAAAGCTTTCGCGATCAGATCACCATACTTTTCCGTCTTGATCACAGGCAGGATCTCAAGCTCAGCCCACTCCTTCTTGATGCCGTAGTACTCTGCTTTCTTGATCAAATCCTTGATTGTGGCATAGTCATCAGGACTGTCGGACGGCACGCAAGTGACGACACCAGTACCCTTGCTAGCTTTCACAGTCTCCATGGGCAGGATGCGAATACCATCCTTGTGCACGGAAAGAGGTGCTCTGACCAAAGTACCCACCACGTCGCTACCTTGAAGGTCAACAACCTTCGGAAATTCTCCCCATTTCGCGAAGATGTCTTGGTAAGACATATTTCGTGCCGCACGATTCGAAATGAAAAAGTAATCGTCCCCAGCTTTATAGATACCGTAGGTGATACTTGGGCCTACAAAGCAGCAATTCTGGCCGTACATTGTTTCCGGACGGAGAGTGGCCGGGACGAAATACACCTTTGCGCCAGTTGGAAGACGATCGCCGATGACCTTCTGTGCGGCTTCTGGCCATTCCAAGACCTCCAACTTGATTGCTGTGTACTCCTGTACAGTCACACCTTCTCCCTCGCTCCGGTCGTGGTCTAGACAAGGCTGTCCGTCCTTGGGCGAGTAGACTGTGTAACGCTTGCCAAACTTGATCTTTTTGGTTTCGTGGAGACGATTCATTTGCCATCGAACAAAAGCATCGTAATATGGATTGGCGTCTGTTGTGACGAATGACCGCCTCCAATCTATCCTGCAGCCAAAGTTGGTCAGGTCACGCTCGCAGAGAGGCGGAAAGAACTGAAGCCAGTAACGTGAATCTGCGAATTTGTGAATGTCTGCGATTGGAATGCCCAGAGCAAGCATGATCTGAAATCGATATTTCGCCTTGATTGTCTTAGCGTTGGCCTTGCTCTTCTTTGTCACGAATTTTGTTGGGTCAACTTTCGTGTCCGGCTGTGTTGGTGCAGGTTTTGCATTTTCTTCTGCGCCATTCGTGAGAGCAGCCTCAGAGTAGCCTGCGAAGTCCTTGCCAAACATCTTGATCTCGTCTGCCAATTTGTCGGCGCATGCCTTGATCGGCATACCAGTACAGTGATATCCTTGCGGGTACAAGACATTCTTTCCCTGCATTCGTGCAACACCTGCCGCGAACTCGACCTTACTGACTGTGAAGCTATGTCCTGCATGTAGTGTACCGTTCATGTAAGGATATGCCATGGTCCCGAAGAACTTGGGGTGTTTTGATCGCAGCTCGTCAGGTGATATCGAGTCTAGAGGGAAGTCGGAAGTAGACGGCGCATTGGCCTCGAAGACACGATCATCCTGCCATTGCTTCTGGTACTTCTTCTCTCCAGTGATGAGGGTATCTCGCTTGTCGGTCTGGAAGTATATTCAGCAACTGTAGCCAAGGCGACCAATAATGCTGGCTCACATTCTCGATCTTTAAAGTGTTCTGTGAGCTATTGCTCGGGTCAAGAGCGTCAGCGGCTGCCTTCACTGCCGACATTATGGTGACTGTGGTTTTGTCTTCGCGCGTTCGTTGGTTAGTGCCAGAGCCTTCAACGACAAGCAATGGCGTGGTATAAGTGTCTTTAAATTTGTCATACAAACGCGCAAAAAGTCACGATCAGCCATGAGGCCGCGATAAGATTAGATTCCAATGACGTTCCTTTGCGCGTTCAAGATTCCCTGCTTTGAACAATGCTCTTTCTCTCACCCGTGCTAAAGATCAACCTCAATCATAGCACATCGATCATGGCCAGCTACACCGCAAGGTACCCTACGGATCGACCTGACGGCAACATGCCTCAGCGTCGAGCCGGCATCGCCGCACCAAGTACGCTCGCCGGCTTGATGGACAACTTGTGGACGACTTTCAACAATTTCAACGTCCTATTGCTCCCACGACGAATACATTTCTTCGAACTTGAAGATCTTGAAATGTGGGTCTGATGTGAGAGTGAAGCAAAGTGTGACTGTCGTCGGGTTGAAGATACGATGCCCTTTTGCTACTATGAACTACATTATTTACTCCTGCCATCAATACCCCCTTGTTGCAATGAAGCGCTAGGCTGAACACAAGATCAAACAACAGTCGCTAATGCCTGTACTGCTACTTTTAGCTGCCCGCACTTTCTGCGCCGACGCGCCCAAAAGACACTGACAGGCCAATGGACGCGACGTCTCCCTATTCTCCAGCGCGCTGCACCAGCCACACTCGCTGCGGAAATCCTACAAGACCTGATCTCCAAGCTAGAGGCATCTCCCGCCACGAAAGACACAGACGCCCAACGCTACGACTACTACCAGAACAATAATCTCTCCGTCGCAAGTCCCGACGTCTTCGCCTCGGCGCCCTCCACCCCTGACATATCCTCCGCCGCGCTATCAATCCCACCCCCGATGATCCCCATCCGTCCGCGATCCTCGGCACCACAAGTCCCCGCCGCTCCCCTCGAAATAATAGACTTCTGCGCCGGCGCTGGAGGACCAACCCCATACATTGAGCGCGAAGTAAACACTCGCCGCCTCGCCGCCTCCAAGCCCCCGATAAACTTCCTCCTCACAGACTTGCACCCCCACATCTCCGCCTGGATGCCCCTAGCTTCCCGCTCCCCGACCCTGAACTTCATCCCTCAACCCGTCGACGCCTCGGCGCCCTCCCGCGCCGTCATTAGCCAACACGGCGAGAAGCGCGTCGTACGTACTTTCTACCTCAGTTTCCACCACTTCGACGACGCCTCTGCACGGAAGATCTTGAAGAGCACGCTCGAGACCTCCGACGCCTTCGCCATCATCGAGCTCATGGATCGGCGGCTCTTCAGCCTGCTCCTCCTGGCGCTGGAGCCTATACTCATATACCTAGTAGCGCTAGCGTGGTTTGGCGGCGACTGGGTATACCTATTTTTCACATTCTGCGTACCCGCTATGCCGGTACTGATGGGCTGGGATGGGATTGTGAGTTTGCTAAGGGCGCGAACGTTTGATGAGATTGTGGAACTGGGTGACCAGGCAATGGGGTGGCAGGGCAAGGGAAGGACTGGGTATGGGACGTGGTTGTCGACGGATGGGGGAAATAGAGTGCAGGGGGTGGAGAGGGAGGGATGGGTCTTGGAGAGTGGGAGGAGGTTGCATACGTGGCCGTTGGGGTACGCGCAGTACGTTACGGGCCGTCGAATATAGATGTTTGACATGAAATGAGAAGAATCATGCAAGTTCTTGAGCGCAAGTTGGGGTGCTGGTGATGTGATGTGCAGTTTGTGTGTAACGAGTGGCAATTTATGCTCTATGTTGTTATTTCGTGCCAAAAGCAGCTCAAGGCATCAATTGCCCGATTGCTCTCGCTCAGTATCGTGACCATCCTGCCATACCTTCATTCACTGCCGCAGAACTCTGACTATCCAAGAGCTGTATATTTATTGAGCGACACACTGAACGTGCGCATAGTCGTGCTCAGCATCATGGTCATCCATTCATACCCCCCTTCATGCCTGCATCCTCCGCTACACAGCCCGCGCTATCCAATATCTGCGCACTACTCCTCTCAGTTCTGACTCTTTCACGACAAGGGACAGGCTTCCGTGCAATCCTAAACATGCGCAGAGGCACAACAGCCGCATCGTTCCTTTCCTGCCTCCCAGGCACAAATATGCGTGTCTGAGTGTTGCTGCTACCTGGTTTCAGCAGTTGGCGTGATTTGCGTGGGTGTAGTGTCGCCGATGCTGGCGCTTGCGAATTCAGCGGGTGTGAGTGGGGTGTTGCGGGCCCTTCCAGATGTTCGTTACTGGCTTCGTCATGTTCTCGATTATGTTCCTGGTCGTGGTCGTGTGCTTGGTCGTGGTTGTTGGCAGTGTCATCTTTGCCAACCTGTCCTTCGTGATTATTGGTGTTTTCATTGTCGTTATCATCATCATCATATTCCTCGTAATCATATCTACCTCTCGTGCCTCGGAACACATCGAGCGCTGAAGCGGCAGCAATCGCAAGTGAAGCTCCGCGCTGACGGATGATCGATGGTCTCCTCTCGGAATGAAGGATCCTCTCCTGCGCACTAAGCCTTTTCTCTGTCACGTTCGCCCAATGCTTGATATCCTCTTCAACACGGTCAATCATGTCGATCCAGCGCTCAGGAAGGACATCATCTTGATCCTCTAGTATGTCCAGCATATCGTCGAGTTGTAAAGCGAGAGCGTTGTGTTGAATCATCAAGGAGTGTTTTGTCTTGCTGTATACATCCTGGTTGATGGGTTGAGTATTGCTGGTCATTCTCCACGCGCTCTTGAAGGCGTTGCACAAAGCGGACATTCCTTCGAGTAGTCGGGGTTGTAATTGTACGATGTCAATACGTGCGTGCCAGGCTGATGCCAATGCTAACACTTTAGTATGAGTGGCGATTGACCTCACATAGATGATAGTGACAAGTGTGCTGAGGTTATCCAGCTTCGGCTTGGTCGGGAGAGGTAGGCCGACAGCACTGTCTGGGCGATCTTCAACGTCTGAGTTCTCCGCACCACTACACAGTGACATGATGTATTTTCTGTGCTTGAGTATATCGAGATCGAAGAGGTCCTCCAGGATCTCATCTACTCGTTGAGCAATCTCAAACGTCCGAGATATTGACAGACTAGAAGAGTTCGCAGATAGTGGTTGGCGCGACGCCTTGTGCTCATTACCCTCACGCTCTACAGTTTCGAAGTCGCCATTCCACGTCCACGTCTCCATTTCCTTGCACCAATCATCCAACAGTCTTGCAGTCTCGGCAATACGTCTGGCAAAGATACGGTCCACACACGAAGCGGTGACTATGCTCTCCACCAGCCAATGATCTTCTTTCGAGGTCTTCTCCAGTGGTTCGAAACTTGCTGCGATGATACGAAGTACTCTGGAAGGTGAAAGGTCGACGAAGAGACTACGGTCGCCAGGAAGAATGCCATCTTCCTCTAGGCATGTCGACGGGCAGGAGATCGGTGGTGTCGTCGAAGAAAATATCTCTTCTTCCTCCTTGATCGGCGACAGATCAGTTGCTAGAGGAAAGAAGTCTGCGGGGTGACTCGGCACTACGATAGTCGGCGCAGGCGTTATCTTGACTTTGGACAGGCCGTCTGCATCACGCCGCCGACCAAACAGGTTCTTCACCTTTAGGGAAAGAGCCATGCTAGATGTGTTAGAAATTTCCGTGGGAACAGATCCAAGCGATTACAATTGAATCGCATTCTCGAATCTTGGATGGCTCACCGCTACGCGCATAGCAGCAGCAGGAGGATGTGACTGTCGGACAGAGAAGAGCGTGCGCAAAAAGTGAGATCAAGGTCGAGGGCTTGTGGCACGTGAGCTGAAGGAGGCTGGTGAAACGGTTTCAGCCAACTTCGCCAAGGCTGCTGGAAGTGGGGTTTCCAACGGCCATCTCGACGTTGCAGGACGAGCGACCGCACGCTCTTATTTGAGATATCCGATCGAAGTCCGCTTTGGTATTGAATGCGTAGAGATAATCCGAAAGATATGCCGTCACGCTAGCGAGTAGAACCGGGCGAATGCATCACACATACTCATGCCAGCGATGGTGCATGGTCGGAGGAATTTCTCCTACTGCTTTAGCGTATAACCAGCATCGAGGCTATATGTAATAGTGCGATGCAGGTCGACTAAGCATGCCGGGTCTTTCTCAAAGGTCCTCCCACGATGCACCGAGGCTTGCCAGTCATGTGCCAAGGAAGTCTATAATGACAGGCCGACAGTCTGTCGATTATGCTTGAATAACCGGAGGATCACAACGACGAAGTTTACCGAAGCCTTTTCGGGTCGACACTGCATGCGATGCCTGCCAAGCCGTGCGAATGGTCTGTTGTGGTTAAGAATGACCAAGTTGGAGAAGCACTTCGTACTAGCCCAATAAAGCCCGCTGCACAAACGCAAACAGGAGACGCTGTCGAGGCTCTTCGAGACGTCCAGCCCGAGCTATGTTGACACAGCTGCTCGTTCCGCTGTTCATCGAGTTTCCGCAGAGAAAGTAGGACGTTGCGGCTGTGTCCAAATCGACTTCACTGTATCTCTATACCAAGTCCTAATATGTGTGAATGCTTTCTCATTGCCTGGACCCCAATCCATGAACAGCACTCCGTACACCAGGACACCTTGTAGCCAGCCGAATCAGCTTCATCATCTCCACAAAGTATGCACCCCGCAATGATCTTTACATACCACCTCCTAAAGCATATTGAGCAAGTCTTGTCGCTATCATCCAATTCGGTCGCGCCCACTTCAGCTGTGCGCGGCGCTTGTAGCGTCTTTCGAGACGGAATTGATGCTTTTCGGACAGCTTGGTGAAATCTGGCGGCCAGGACTGCTTGGCTTTGTATGGATTCGTGTGTACATTGAAGGGTACGTCTGAGGGTGGTGTTTGTTGCGCCGAGCTGCGCATTACCGTGGGGAGCATATTTCACTAGTAAGGTGACAGTCCGGGGCCTGGGGAGCTCGATGTCAAGGGAACAGTCCTGAATGCGATCACGGGAGCAGAGGTCATGAAGTAGATAGTGATGACTGAATTACATCTCTGCATTTTTCAGGGTAATGTCACGTGACACATGGATATAAGCAATCTGAAATCACGTAAACCAGGTGGCACGTCCAGATCTGAAGATGACGATCTGGGAGGGAAATATGCTGGAGCCTGGAGGGAAAGCTGATGCTTCAATGCGATTGATGATCAGTTATAATGCAGACGCTATGGTCAGGCATTCTTTATATCTCTCTGACATAACGCTGGGCCTCCCAGTACTCACTACTCAATTACAGGAGGTCCCATCCCAGCAGCCCAAAGCGCGCCTCGTAGTGCTGCAAGATCTTCTCGCGTGACCCCCACTTCTACTTGCTTGGACAGGAGCTGGCAATGTGACCAATCCGACCACAATGATAGCAATCACGAGTGTCCAATGGAAGCAAATTTGCCTCTTTCGGGAAAACCTCTTTCATGTCAGCAGGCGCGACCTTCATGTCGCTCGTAACACTCATCCCACGCTGGGTAAGCTCCAGAATGACTCTTCTCAATGCGGTACCATCCCAGCCGCCCTTTGTGCCTTCACCCTTTCTCATCGCACTGGAATTGCCAATCAGAATGAAACCAACTCGGCAGCGTGTCAAGGCGGTACAGATACGAGAAGTCTCCCTCAGAAAGCCGATTTTGGGACCGGCCACAAGCGGTATGAGCATAATGTCACATTCGAGACCTGTGAACCCGTCGATAGTCGCGACGGTGATCTTAGGCGCCTGATTCGGATGTTTGAGGGCCAGCCAGTCACGACCAATTTGTGCATACTGGTCCATGAGAGAATATGGCGATGCGATACCGATGGAGGCACCGCTGATCCCTATGGCTAGGAGTGCATCCGCTGTCTGCAGAACCTTAGCCAGCTGAAGCACATTGATCTGAGAAGTTGTCCACTCCTTAGTCCTCTGACTGATGGAGAATGGCATATCCACATATACCATCAGTTCATCACATTTCAATTGGGTTAGGTTGAATTGCTTGAATGTCGAGATCAATGTATGCTCATCGACCGAAGCCGCACTTTCAAGTTCATCTTTGTAGAAGTGCTTAGAGAGGAACTTGCATACTGCGCTTGGAAAGCGGTGCTGTCGGATGAAAGTGGTGGACGCTGCACCAGCATCAAGTAAACGACCGAAAAATGGCAAGCGAAGTTGCTTGCAGAAGCCGTTCTTCTGCTCCTTTGCCTTCATAAAGGGCCCTGTCTGACACCGGTCACCCAGAAAGACAGTGGGCACCTGACCGTGAAACGCGAGGATTGGCCATATAGCTCCCTCGGTCAGGCGGCCAGCTTCATCAACAATGATTGCACATGGCTTGAACGAACCATCGCGAAGCTGTGGTATGGCCGCATTGCTTGTAGTGGTGACAATGATGTCGGCAGACTTGAGGACGTGGTCGAAGAGCTTAGAAAGCATACTTTCAATCCCTTTCTTGGATGGGAAAGGCGTGTCGGGATTCGTCCACGAGCGATATGTCTTGCTCAACAGCTCGAATTTGTCAGGCACGTACAACGGGTCATTGGTTCCAAGAATGCCGACGCCAACAACACGTCTCATGTACCACCCGAGCGATTGATGCTTGAGTTGCAGTCGATGGTCCTCGAATGGTTCTGCTAGTTGATCTTCAATATCCTCCATGCCCTTCTGCTTGAACTCGAGAAGTACAGCCGGATCGATCTTGTTGTTGTCTGCGGACAGAGCCTTCTTCCACGCAGCATTGTCCGTGAAGATGGCTATTTCCGTGTCATACGCGTGGAGACGTATAACGACTGGCTCCCGCAGAGCGATCAAGAATCTGCGAGTATGCTCGAGTGCCTGCGCGGCGAGGTCATCCACATTGATATTGGAGCCGCAAACAATCAAAACTTGATTCTTCGGACCGGAGGTTGGGCTTGTCAAAAGTAGTGGCTGGCACGCGAGGGTGGCAAATTCAGACTTGCCTGTGCCACCCGGACCCTGCACCATATGAGCATATGGCATCCTCCGCAGGGCGTGGAAAGCCTCTTCCTGTTTTGCATTGAAAGCCAACGGAAGACATTGAAGAAAGTTAGCCAGGAAGGCATTCTTTTCAGCAGCACTTCCTGGGATTCGATCGTAGAAGTCCATCTCAGGAATGGAGCGCAGATCGTTGGCAAGGAGCAGTCGTTGAGCGGCGGAGTAGACGTCAGGACACTCTCTAATCGTGACAATACCGTCCAGCTGACGTCGAGTGTCTACATCGAGATAGTCGAGGCTGATGTCCACCAGGTGCTTACATTTCGGGTCAGCTGCTCGTAGTACTCGCTCGATATCAGCAGCATTGCAGTCATCACTGTCATCCTTGACATCCGATCGCACGGTTTTGACGATGTATCCTTTCAATTTAGCAGTTTTGCTCGCCTTGGCGAGCTTCACAACCCCTGCGCAGCCAGCCCGCACCCCTTGGAACTTCAGCGTTACTTTTTGACCTGCTTTGAGGTCGCATTTAGCCCCTTCGATGGGGATAAAGCCACTGAAGCCCTTCTTGTGATGCTTGATGATTGTCAAGAAGGCATTTCTGAAGATTTGCTCGGTACCGCGAACATCTTCGGACTCCTGTATTAGCGCAGTTGTATTGTAGATGAAATAGCTGCGCATGCAAGGGAAGCTGACAAGTGCATTTGTGATTGGTCTTGGTCGAACACGGGGCAAGATCATTGAGGTGAGACTGTATGCCTTTCCCACTTCGTACTTTTGTGAACCAGGGGAAGGTGAGAAGCCTGCAAAGGGATCGAAAGTGACCTGTTTCTCAGAAGCTGTACGGTACTCTTCCCACACCGTTCGATGCGCTGCACCCGATGCGAAGAACGAGAGGGTGGTTGAGCTTGTGATTCTGCGGCGCAGTGCTTCGAGTAGATGTTCACTTCCACCATGTTTGCGAAAACCAAAAAGGTTGGAAGCCCATACGTGCCCATTGAGCTTGAAATAGAACTCGCCAAGAATTCCTTGCGCGAGTGCATTCTTGCCGACACGATCAAGTTTCTCCAGTGTTGTGGCCGGGCTCTCATTTGTCATCGTGATGGCACGCTGCGCGCTCACATTGACAAGGCGGTCAAGATTGACAACAATGCATTCAGTCTTGAGATTAGCGCCATCTTGATCTTTGAACGTGGTGTGCAATTCAAGCTTGATGTAGGATCGAAAGCCTTTGTGGATAACGAAAGTCACTGTACCACCGACAGTGGTAGACTTGTCAGCCGGAGCTTCCTGCAAGTCACCAATGAGTGTCCAGTTCTTTCCAGTCCAGATTGGCAGCGCAATTGGAAAGGTGTAGGAGGTCGCCTCCTTCTGGAGCCCAGGTCTGGTCGTCATGAAGAGCTTCACGAAACGTGACGGTGGCCGCGCGAGAAAGATTATGCCGAGTGGTTAGACAACGATACGAAGGGTGTATCTAAGGGTGTATCTTGAGGTGTCGTGACCGAATTGGGATTATCAACGCGAAGACGAGAAGAGCGCTAAGTGTAGACGGCACTCGTCGTGAGCTACTGAGGTATGAGCGAAAAGCGCTGAAAGGAGAATAGCTGTACCTACTACCTGTTGGAAGGTGAAAGTCGAGAAGAAGAAGGGAGCATGAGCAAGAAAAAGGGATATTGAGAGGTGTTCATTAAACAGCGTCCGAGTTCGAAGAGCGCAGAGTGAAAGGTGGCCACTTTTGTATCATATCTGCCATTTGTAAGCTGAAACAAGAGAGCTTGTTTCAGCTTCGTCCAATCAGAAGTCGGTCTTCAGATCAATCTAGTGGCGACTATTGTCAGATCGCTTACCTTTTGAATCAGAACGTCAATCGTTCCTCATCATTTCGTTACCTCTGACTCTACATCGACATCCCTCACAGAAGTCATCTGTCATCAACAAGCTTCGGTTCGGATGCAGCCGACGATCCACACTCCCGTATTGCGAGCAGCTGTGGACGCGATGAAAGCAGCCAAAGAGAAGTGGGCGGCACCTGGCGTAAACTTCAAGCAAGACCATGAGGCCTATATTGCTAGGTTGACATCGGTGACGGCTCTCATCGCAGAAGTGAAGAACGCGAATCAAAGTGAATAACTCTCAGCTTAAAGCCTTTACTCAGATCCAGTTCCTGACACTTCTCTCAGCAGCGACATCGACGAACGGCGTAAGGACCAATGGCACTGCCATGAGCTCACTTGTCCGTGACATGAATGGGGTGAAGCTTGACGGCACTACCCATGAGTCTTCTTCCGATCCGCGATGAGTTTAGATTTTGCTCAGCTGCACAACATGCTTGTCGTCAAATGGTGTTGAGCGCAATCCGGCAGCATTTCCGATGCCCAGAAGTGATCCTTCACTATATTGTATTGAGCTATCGTGATTCTTGGTTTCTTGGTATGTCGTGGATCCAATCTTGCGGATTGGCACAACACCACGTACTGATCACTTTGCACCAGAGCTCTCACTCGACTCACTACGCCAGGCACGGAGAATCTGTACAAGCAGCGTGATCTTAATGGAATGAAAGCAAGAGGTGTGCTTCAAGATTGATGAGGAGAGGTCATGCAATGGAACAGTTGAGTTCGTCAAAGCAATTGAGGTGTGGAGTTCACGGGAGACGGATGCCGGAATCTGTCGCGTCACATCACTCTGCCCGACCACTACTTTCATCTTTTGAGTAAAGAATATATATGCGGCACTCTTCCCAGCCCATTGTATCGTGATTGTTGAGTGAAGTTTTCCAAGCTTTATGCCTACTGTATGAAGTTCTGTCTCAAGAGTCCTCTTGCTACTCCGTCTCAACCACTCGTCGCACTCAGGCATCTTCCGACTCTGCTTGCTTTGCTTTCACTAGTCTTGCATCCAATCATTGACAGTTCTCGTTCTAGCTCAACGCCATTAGACTCTGCTTTCTTTCCCTTCACACTCTTCCATTCGATCACCAACGCTGTCCTCAGACTTGGACAAGCCAATGCTACAGAGACGTAGAAGACCTTGGTCACGGCTGCAATATATGCGAGAAGAACCTTTGGCAAGTCTGAAGCACTGATGAGGATCGTTGCTCCAGCCTCTGTCACGACGCTTGGCCCCATAATCGAAAGCTGAATCTTGAGATTCCTGGACGGCTCATTGGTGAGGACGTCTTGGCCAACAGACACCATCGGGAAACTGTGCACTGCACAATGATCCGAGGTGGAATAGTCCCACGTTCACCTACAAGATTTGAGTGACGACAAATCCTCCCGTCGCTACCACAAAGAGGACAAGAAGTACTTCAATGGGGCCGGGACGCCACTCATACTTTGAGCCTCCCCATTGAAGCGCAAGCAGAACACATACAATGCCTGGTATGGAAACAGCGATTCCTTCCAAGTCCAGATACTTCAGTGTCTCGAGCCACGGAAGCTTTGCAGATTCGTGACTTGTACCAAGATTCTTGAAGAAGAATATCAGAAAGATGAAAGTGACGGGTCCCAAAGGGAGATTTGTCCAAGAGCTAGGTATGAATGAGCATTTTTACACCCGCATTGTAGACAACCCAGCTGCTGAGACTTACCACCAACGCCAAGCGACTCGTGTTGTGAAGACAGTCCCCAGGAGTGGTCCCAGGACTGAGGCGAGTCTATACATGCCTACCTTCGGTATGAGCCACGGTATTTAACAACAGCCATGTATGAGCACGTACCTGCAACGAATGCTGTATAGATGCTGCGCTTCGCAGGTGGCACAGAGTGAGCGATGATCAGCATAGTGCCAGTGAATACGTCGGAAGACCCTACTCCAGCAAGAAGACCCTACTCCAGCAAGAAGACCCTACTCCAGCAAGAAGACCCTACTCCAGCAAGAAGACCCTACTCCAGCAATAGCACGGCCCACAATG
>Ga0058702_10000457_pt1 | contig 17299 bp, 15 predicted proteins | sample AgamicOrSfe_FD_83781 | JGI IMG/M metagenome (GOLD analysis project Ga0058702, IMG submission 83781) | Agave microbial communities from Guanajuato, Mexico - Or.Sf.e | ecosystem: Host-associated > Plants > Phyllosphere > Phylloplane/Leaf | place: Guanajuato, Mexico | collected 2012-05-30 | reverse complement strand
GGTCACGAACGCAGTTTCCACATCGCGAGCCACCGTACGCACGCTGGACAGTCTTGTTGGGGCGGGAGAGAGTGGCGTATTCACGGGGTCTCTTTGCTGGGATCTGTTGGAAGTGCTATGTTAGTCTCTTGCTTTGAGTGTGTATGTGGTATATTGTGTCGTTAGTCGATGAGCGCAAGTTGTTCTACAAGGAGGCGCATGTCGATGCTACCACTCATTGCTACTTTGCTGCGCATATTTACAGGTCGAGGGATTCGTTACGTACACCGCTGAGCTTGGTACCTAGTGGCATGTTTAGTATGATGTTTCTGTGTTCATGGCGTATAACATAACTCACCACAGTCACCGCACTTCGGGACAGTGCCTTGCTTCTTGATGTGAAGGTAACGGAGAGCGCCACCGGGAGTCTTGATAATGCGGACTTTGTGGCTCTTGGTAGGGTAGCTTGCCCTCGTGCGGTAAGTGAGGCGTGACTATTGAGAGGACAATCAGTGACCAGTTCAACTTGTGTCTTGTCCTCCTTGGTCACTTCTGCTTCGATGGTCCTCTTTCGCTTGATGCCGTTCTTCTTTGTCGTTGCGCTGCACTTGGATGTTTCTGTCTTCGTCGACTTCCTCCATTGCTCGAATCTTGACTTCCGTCCTCCATTCTGCTTGCTCCCCATCGTCCGTCCTCTTCATCCTTCAAATGATTTCTGCGGCTACTGAGTCTTTCTCCTCCACGCAGCTCCCACAAGACGATTTCCAGAAGTGCAGCGCAACGTGGTCCAAAAGAGGCGCCGAAAGTTGGAGTCGGACCATCGAAAAGAGAGAGTAACTATACAAAGACATGGAAGGGGAGTTCTAACATCTACCATGTTGTGCTAGAGAGTTAGTAGGCGGAGGCGAAGATTGAATTGTATTGTGGATTCAAAGTCTCTTGATAATTTGACGTGAGGTGTTGTGGGAGACCCTGAAAATTTGATTCAGCCGCCCGGATCGGTATCTGGTGATCAGATATGATTCTGATATCTCTCATCTCATCAAGACCTGTCTTGCAAACAGCTTAAACTAATAGTTTCGCGTCGTTGTTTCCCTCTGTTGTCGTAAGAGGATTTTGTGCCCGCTGATGCTTCAGATACAAAGTAGAAGCTGCACCAGCAGCACTTGAATTAGATCCGGAAGGAACGCGCCGACAGCTTTCTTGCGCTCTCATCATGGCCGTCCCGCCACCACCGCCAGGATGGGTACCTCCACCGCCACCACCAGGAGGCGCCGATGGAATGAGCTCACTTGCGCCTCCTCCACCTCCCGGATACAAGCCAGTCGATCCGCAAGTGGCCAAGTTTGCGCAGAAGAAGAAGGAATGGTTGCGGTACCAGAAGCAGAGATTTGGGGAGAAGAGGAAGGGGGGATTTGTCGAGTCACAAAAGGCGGATATGCCACCTGAGCATCTGCGGAAGATTGTCAAAGACATTGGAGATGTTTCGCAAAAGAAGTTCAGCAGTGACAAGAGAAGCTACCTTGGAGCTCTGAAATTCATGCCGCACGCGGTCTTCAAACTTCTCGAGAACATGCCGATGCCTTGGGAGTCCTCTCGTGAAGTCAAGGTTCTCTACCACGTCAATGGGTGCCTCACGCTGGTCAACGAGACTCCTCGCGTCATCGAACCTGTCTTTCACGCGCAATGGGCCACAATGTGGGTGTGCATGAGGAGGGAGAAGAGCGATCGTAGACACTTCAAGAGAATGAGATTTCCGCCATTTGATGACGAAGAACCACCTTTGTCCTGGTCAGAAAACATTGAAGATGTCGAACCTCTTGAGCCCATTCAGATGGAGCTCGATGAATCAGAAGACGGCCCAGTAGTTGAGTGGTTCTACGAGCATCGACCACTACTTGACACACCGTACGTCAACGGACCGAGCTACAAGTCTTGGAACCTTGACCTGCGGCAAATGGCAACCTTGCATCGGCTCAGTCACCAGCTTTTGTCTGATGTCGTCGACAAGAACTACTTCCATATGTTCGACCTCAGCGGCTTTTCAACTGCCAAAGCTCTGAATGTGGCCATCCCGGGTGGTCCACGCTTTGAGCCCCTCTACAAAGACATCGACCCGAATGATGAAGACTTTGGAGAGTTCAATGCGATCGATCGAATCATTTTCAGGTCGCCGGTTCGCACTGAATACCGAGTCTCCTTCCCTTTCCTCTACAACTCTTTGCCACGCAGTGTAAAGCTGTCCTGGCACTCACACCCGCAAGTCGTGTATGTGCGGACTGACGATCCTAATCTTCCAGCATTCTACTTCGATCCTATCATCAATCCCATATCATCACGTGCAGTCGCGCCCAAAAACCTCACGATCAGTCATGAAGACGAGATCTTTGGATATGGTGAGGATGAAGATGAGGAGTTCGAGCTGCCGAAGAATTTCTCCTCATTCCTACAAGAAGAGGAGCTGTACACAGAGGATACTTCGTCGGCGATAGCACTTTGGTGGGCACCATTTCCCTTTGACCGCAGGTCTGGCAAGATGGTCAGAGCTGAGGATGTGCCACTTGTGAAGCAATGGTACCTCGAGCACGTCCCACAAAACCAGCCCGTAAAGGTCCGGGTTTCTTATCAGAAGCTACTCAAATCTTATGTGCTCAATGAGCTACACAAGAAGAGTCCAAAGGCACAGAACAAGCAAAATCTCATGCGCTCGCTCAAGACGACGAAATTCTTCCAGCAAACTACCATTGACTGGGTGGAAGCTGGTCTCCAAGTGTGCAGGCAGGGTTTCAACATGCTCAACCTTTTGATCCATCGCAAGAACCTGACTTATCTTCATCTTGATTACAATTTCAATCTGAAGCCCATCAAGACGTTGACCACTAAAGAACGAAAGAAGTCTCGTTTCGGAAATGCCTTTCATCTTATGCGAGAAATCCTCCGTCTGACCAAGCTTATCGTGGACGCACAAGTACAATACCGTCTTGGAAACATTGACGCTTTCCAGCTTGCTGATGGTATTCTCTACGCTTTCAACCACGTTGGGCAGCTAACTGGAATGTACCGTTATAAGTACAAGCTGATGCACCAGATCCGTTCGTGCAAGGACCTGAAGCATCTCATCTACTACAGATTCAACTCTGGACCTGTCGGAAAAGGTCCTGGTTGTGGGTTCTGGGCACCAGCCTGGCGAGTGTGGTTGTTCTTCATGAGAGGTATCATTCCACTTCTCGAGCGATGGCTAGGAAACCTCTTGTCTCGACAATTCGAGGGTCGTCATAGCAAGGGAGTTGCCAAGACTGTCACGAAGCAAAGAGTCGAGTCCCATTTCGATCTCGAGCTTCGTGCTTCAGTCATGTCTGATCTGATGGACATGATGCCCGAGGGTATCAAGCAGAACAAGGTCAACACTGTCCTACAGCATCTGTCTGAGGCATGGAGATGCTGGAAGAGTAATATTCCGTGGAAGGTTCCTGGACTTCCTGCTCCTATCGAAAATGTCATCTTGCGTTACGTCAAGTCGAAATCGGACTGGTGGGTGTCAGTTGCTCACTACAACAGAGAAAGAATCAGACGTGGTGCTACCGTTGACAAGACCGTGGCCAAGAAGAACCTGGGTCGTCTCACTAGGTTATGGCTGAAAGCTGAACAGGAAAGACAGCACAACTATATGAAGGATGGCCCGTACGTGTCGTCTGAGGAAGCTGTTGCTATCTACACCACAACAGTTCACTGGCTTGAGTCCAGGAAGTTCCAGCCAATTCCTTTCCCATCAGTCTCTTACAAGCACGACACAAAGATTCTTATTCTGGCCCTCGAAAGACTTCGTGAAGCGTACTCAGTTAAGGGCCGCCTCAATCAAAGCCAAAGAGAAGAGCTTGCCCTCATTGAGCAGGCTTACGACTCTCCTGGCACAACGCTCGCACGTATCAAGCGGTTCCTGCTCACACAACGTGCTTTCAAGGAAGTCGGTATAGACATGAACGACAACTACAGCAGCATCAACCCTGTCTATGATGTGGAGCCCATCGAGAAGATCACTGATGCGTACCTTGACCAATATCTTTGGTACCAAGCTGATCAACGCCATCTCTTCCCGCCATGGATTAAGCCTTCTGATTCCGAAGTTCCGCCACTTCTTACCTACAAGTGGGCGCAAGGTATCAACAACCTTGAGAACGTTTGGCAGACTGAAGATGGCGAGTGCAACGTCATGATTGAAACGCAACTGTCCAAGGTCTACGAGAAGATCGATTTGACCTTGCTCAACAGACTGCTGCGTCTGATCATGGACCACAACTTGGCAGACTACATCACCTCCAAGAATAACGTCCAACTGAATTACAAGGACATGAACCACGTCAACAGCTATGGTATGATCCGAGGTCTGCAGTTCTCCGCATTTGTCTTCCAATACTACGGCTTGGTCATTGATCTACTGCTTCTGGGCTTGCAGCGCGCAAGTGAAATGGCTGGACCACCGCAAAGCCCCAACGACTTCCTGCAGTTCCGTGATCGCGCCACAGAGACGAAGCACCCAATCCGTCTATACACACGCTACATCGACAGAATCTGGGTCTTTTTCCGCTTCAGCGCAGATGACTCTCGTGATCTGATCCAGCGTTTCCTCACTGAGCAACCTGATCCAAACTTTGAGAACGTCATTGGCTACAGGAATAAGAAGTGCTGGCCTCGCGACTCTCGCATGCGTCTCATGCGACACGATGTCAACCTTGGTCGTGCTGTCTTCTGGGACCTCAAGAACAGGTTGCCAAGATCTGTAACCACGATCGACTGGGACGACACTTTCGCGAGTGTCTACAGCAGAGACAACCCAAACTTGCTGTTCTCGATGTGCGGTTTCGAAGTCCGAATCTTGCCGAAGATCAGGAACACGAACGAGGAGTTCCCCGTCAAGGACAGTGTCTGGTCTCTGGTCGACAATACCTCAAAGGAGCGTACTGCACATGCGTTCTTGCAGGTTACAGAAGAGGACATTCAGAAGTTTAATAATCGCATTCGTCAGATCCTGATGTCTTCAGGATCCACTACATTTACGAAGATTGCGAACAAGTGGAATACTGCTCTCATTGCTCTCTTCACCTACTACCGTGAAGCAGCTGTTTCGACTGTCAACCTGCTCGACATCATTGTGAAGTGCGAGACGAAGATCCAGACTCGTGTCAAGATTGGCTTGAACTCCAAGGTTAGTAAATCTGTGTCTCTTTAGTATAAGCCACGTACTAGTGCCCTGTTTACTAACTCTATATCAGATGCCCTCTCGTTTCCCTCCCGCCGTCTTTTACACGCCAAAAGAGCTCGGTGGTCTTGGCATGATTTCTGGCTCACACATTCTCATTCCCACGAGTGACAAGCGGTGGTCGAAACAGACCGATACTGGAGTCACGCACTATCGGTCCGGGATGTCGCATGATGAGGAGACACTGATCCCTAACATCTTCCGCTATATCATTCCTTGGGAGGCCGAGTTTGTAGACTCGCAGCGTGTCTGGACAGAGTATTCGCAAAAGCGTCTCGAAGCTAATCAGCAGAACCGTCGTCTGACCCTCGAAGATCTCGAGGACAGCTGGGATCGTGGTCTGCCACGTATCAATACGCTCTTTCAAAAGGACCGCAGTACACTGAGTTTCGACAAGGGTTTCCGTACAAGGACAGAGTTCAAGACGTATCAGATGCTGAAGAGCAATCCATTCTGGGTCCGCTTTCCCTCATTTCCGTTTCATTTGTTCAGCATACTGACTGTATTATAGTGGACTTCGCAGCGCCACGATGGCAAATTGTGGAATCTCAATGCGTACCGCACCGACGTGATCCAAGCATTGGGAGGCGTGGAGACAATCCTAGAAGTATGAAAAAAAGAGAACCCGCTCCATAATCTTCTTTCGCAACATCACTAATGCGAACTATAGCACTGTCTGTTCAAAGCAACCGCGTTCCCGTCCTGGGAGGGTCTGTTCTGGGAAAAGGTACGTCCTTTGACGCGGATTTCGTGCAAATACCGAATGTACTAATACATCTTGTAGGCAAGCGGCTTTGAGGAGTCCATGAAGTTCAAGAAACTCACAAATGCCCAACGGTCTGGTCTCAACCAAATTCCGAATCGTCGTTTCACGCTGTGGTGGTCTCCGACTATTAACAGGTAAGCTCTATGGCACTCTTCACACTGTTACATGGCCAAGCTGATCCCTTCACAGAGCAAACGTCTACGTTGGTTTCCAGGTGCAGCTTGATTTGACTGGTATCTTCTTGCACGGCAAGATTCCTACATTGAAAATTTCACTCATCCAGATCTTCAGAGCCCATTTATGGCAGAAGATTCATGAGAGCGTAAGTTAACGTCCATTCTGATGCAGAGAACAAATACTGACGTCGTTAAAGGTTGTGATGGACTTGTGCCAGGTATTTGACCAAGAACTGGAGGCCCTGGGTATAGAGACTGTGCAAAAAGAGACTATCCACCCCAGAAAGTCCTACAAGATGAACAGTTCTTGCGCGGACATTCTCCTCTTCGCTAGTCACAAGTGGAACGTTTCGAGACCTTCTCTGCTCTTCGACACCAAGGACACAATGGAGGCTACAACCACGAACAAGTTCTGGGTGGATGTCCAGCTTCGTTATGGTGATTACGATTCTCACGACATCGAGCGCTACGTTCGTGCCAAATACCTGGACTACACTACCGACAGCATGAGTATCTACCCCTCAGCCACTGGTCTGATGATTGGTATTGACTTGGCTTACAACCTATACTCTGCTTACGGTCAATACTTCCCCGGACTCAAGCAATTGGTGCAGCTAGCCATGGCCAAAATCATGAAGGCCAACCCTGCCTTGTTCGTTCTTCGAGAGCGTATTCGCAAGGGTCTGCAGCTGTATGCCTCTGAGAGTAACCAGGAGTTCTTGAACTCTCAGAATTACTCGGAGCTCTTCAGCAACCAGATCCAGCTGTTCATTGACGACACCAATGTTTACCGTGTTACTATTCACAAGACGTTCGAAGGAAACCTAACCACCAAGCCTATCAACGGTGCCATCTTCATCTTTAACCCGCGAACAGGTCAGCTCTTCTTGAAGATCATCCATACCAGTGTCTGGGCAGGTCAGAAACGTCTTGGTCAATTGGCCAAGTGGAAAACAGCAGAAGAAGTAGCAGCCCTCATCAGGTCTCTGCCTGTGGAAGAACAGCCGAAGCAGCTCATTGTGACCAGGAAGGGTCTGCTTGATCCTCTTGAAGTTCACCTGCTCGACTTCCCCAATATTTCGATTCGCGCTTCAGAGCTCCAGCTACCTTTCCAGGCTGCTATGAAGGTTGAGAAGCTGGCAGACATGATATTGCGAGCTACTGAACCACAGATGGTACTTTTCAACTTGTACGATGACTGGTTGAAGACGATCTCATCGTACACTGCTTTCTCGCGGTTGATCCTTATTCTTCGTGCTCTTCACGTCAATGTTGACAAGACGAAACTACTGCTCCGACCTGATAAGACTGTCATTACACAAGAGCACCACATCTGGCCATCGTTGACCGATGAGGCCTGGATCAATGTCGAAGTGCAGCTTCGTGATCTCATCTTGAATGACTACGGAAAGAAGAACAATGTCAACACCTCCAGCTTGACCCAGAGTGAAGTCAGAGATATCATTTTGGGTATGGAGATCAGTGCACCATCGATGCAACGTCAACAAGCTGCAGAAATCGAGAAGCAACAGCAGGAACAGCAACAGCTTACTGCTGTAACAACGAAGACACAGAATGTCAACGGCGAAGACATCATTGTGACGACTACCTCACAATACGAGCAACAGACGTTCGCCTCGAAGACGGAATGGAGGACTCGTGCTATTGCCAGTTCCAATCTCCGCACCCGCGCAAACAATATCTACATAAACTCTGATGACATCCGCGAGGACCGCTTCACCTACATCATGCCGAAGAACATTCTTAAGCGCTTCATCACCATCGCTGACCTTCGTGTGCAAGTCGCTGGCTATCTTTACGGATCATCCCCACCTGACAACCCGCAGGTCAAGGAGATCCGAACGATTATCATGATTCCCCAAGTCGGAAACACCCGCGCTGTACAGCTGCCACACCAGCTCCCTCAGCACGAGTACCTCTCCAGCATGGAGCCGCTCGGAGTCATCCACACTGTTTCCGGGAACGAGCCCAGCTACATGCCCGCCAGCGACGTCACGCAGCATGCCCAACTCATGGCGGAGCACACCTCCTGGGACAAGAAAACAGTTACCATGACCGTCTCCTTCACGCCTGGCTCCGTTTCTCTCTCCGCTTGGGCTCTCACCCCAGCCGGCTACAAATGGGGCGCCGAGAACAAAGACAAGAACAACGACCAGCCCCAAGGCTTCCAGACACAAGGCTTCGCCGATAAGTGCCAGCTCCTATTGAGTGACCGCATCCGAGGCTACTTCTTGGTGCCGGAGGACAATAGGTGGAATTACAGCTTCATGGGAAGTGGGTTCAACGATAAGAAGGCGGTGTATGTCAAGATTGATACGCCGTTGAGGTTCTATGATGATCAGCATCGGCCGCTACATTTCCAGAACTTTGCGGAGCTTGAGGATGTTTGGGTGGATTTGCCATCGGCGAATGTGTTTGATTGAGCGGGGGATGCGGTAGTGGACGGTGCGGTTTGTGGCTAACGGTCAGCTACGGAGGAAGCATTGGGCTAGGCGGAAGCTCAAGGCGTCATGGAAAGATGAGATGAAGATTGTGCGATCACGATGACAAAGATGAAATGGCGTTGACTCGGGTGGCGTGTGATTAATGGACGATCTGATTATTCATGTACACTATGCGCTATGAGTATACTAATCGGAGCTCATCTGTATGTTGTCCTTATGTTGTCTGCTCTTATGTCAACATGTGTTCCCGCCTGTGGTCAGGCCACATTTCCTGGCTGTGTAAGTGCCATGTCTGACTTGGCCACCGAAAGCTCTATTCGTCACCGAGGATGATCTGGTCAAGCACAACATTGATATCCTGCAGAGGATTCTCAGCTCAGATCGTCGCAACATGGTCATGACCATATCTGCCATCCTTTATGACTGGCCCGAACCACACGTCAGTGTGCTGAAGACCTGCGCAGCATGGATATGGATGGAGCGCCCGACGTCAACAAGGTGCAAGGTCTGCTACCATAGCACAGTCGGCAGCCTCTGAATTTCGGATCCCATAAGACTTGCTTGCGATGTGCATCCACGCCCCATCGTCAGACGTAGCCATGAGCGATATCTAATCCGCTTTCATATTGGCGCCCTCTTCTCCTTATCCGCATCCGCCACACTCGCCTCGACCCATTTCTCACCAAACCCTATCGGCACAAGCGCCGCCGCAATATCCTGGACGCCACGTTCCGTAGCAAGCAAGTTGAACTGCGATGCCGCGTTGCGCGTGTCCAGTATTTCCAGCCGCATGCCTAAGGTCTGCAGATACGTTTTCGTCGCGGGCGCTAGTGGCCGTATCGTTGGGCCTGTGCCGATGATGAGGAGGTCTGGATCAGGATTGAATTAGTCATTGTTTGAAGCATGGTCTTCGTGCTGGCTGAGGCAAAGAGAAATATACCAGGTTTCGGCCACAACGCCTTGAACAGACCCCATGCCTCATCATTGACCTCAAACTGCCCCAGCTTATTCACCACGCCTCCTGTTCTCGCGGTTTCATTCGCGCCCTTCTGCCGTAATCCAGACCCATGCACCACCCCCGTAGCTTCGCCCTCGCCACCAAGCCCTGCGCCTACCGCCATCCAAGGCCTCCACACGAAGGCTTCACTTTGCGTGAGTATTACGCCATCGCCGTCACCTATTCGCAGACCGCTGTCAAGTTGGAAGCCGTCTGTGATGCAGATGTCAACGCTGGTGGACGGGTTGGCGGTGTTGCCGAGGACGTTCATGGCGGCGAAGTCGGTCTGGGTGGTTTCGGAAGAGGCCGGGCCACGGTCGCGGGAGGCAAGCTTAGAGTTGGGTGGAAGGGGCCGTGAAGAGGCTCGAGGTGGTGCCACGGCTGATCGGAGGTGGGTTGTGGTGAATGGTCGATATGATGGTTCATGGGGTAGTCTCTGGAGGCGGAGGGGAATTGCGACTCTGGGCGTGAAGGGTAAGGAGTGATAGAGGTTGCGAAGAGCATGCCGCGGGCATTGAGTTGCAGTCATTTTTGTGGTGGGAGATGTTCGAGATTGAGACGACAATGTGTAGATAGGAGACTAGCAAGTATCGAATAAATGTTTATAGATGATGACGCTCGATTGACGCCAAGACTTTGGGTTCTGTGGGGTCAGGGAGATGCGGTTGGGCTGCTCGTTCGCGATTGTGACAACAACATCATCATCGTCAGTTGTTTGATATTGAGTAGCAGAACCTTTCCGCAAGTAATTACCTAACTGTCTTCAACATGGATCTCGATTCGATAGCAGAGAAAGTGAGCAACCTCACGGTGTACGACCTGAAAGCAGGTTTCAGAAAAGCTCAGAATGGTAACGAACGAGCCCATCGTGACCTCTTGTTGCTCAATGGCTAACACCCTGACAGTCCTCATGAATTACACCGAGATGGAGTCCAAGGTCCGCGAGGCGACCAACAATGAGCCTTGGGGTTCTCCCACCAGTGTCCTTCAGGAAATCGCCAATGCCACCTACAACTATCAAAGTCTAAACGAGATCATGCCAATGATCTACAAGCGCTTCACCGAGAAGTCTGCGGAAGAGTGGCGTCAAATCTACAAGGCGCTGCAGCTGCTGGAGTTCCTCATCAAGAATGGTGCTGAGCGTGTGATTGACGATGTGCGAAGCCATATGTCTCTTCTGAAGATGCTCAGGCAGTTTCACTACACGGACATGAACGGCAAGGACCAAGGTATCAACGTCAGGAATCGATCGAAGGAACTGGTCGAACTGCTCTCAGACGTCGACCGCATTCGCACCGAGCGCAAAAAGTCGCGCTCGACACGAAACAAATACGGTGGTGTGGAAGGTGGTGCGGGTCTTGGGGGATCTTCAAGTTCTAGCATTGGAGCTGGCTCCTCTTCCAGATACGGCGGCTTTGGCAGTGAGACTGCCGTAGGTGGTGGCTATGGAGGCTTCAGTGGAGGTGTATATGGAGATGGTGGAGGCTTCGGTGGTGCGCCAGAAGACGACAACAACGAATACGGTACAACTCAAGCACGACGAGACAAGTTTGAAGAGTACGACGAAGGTGACGAGGCTGCTGCGAAACCTGCACCGAAGCGGAAGCCGGAGGCGACAACATCCAGCAGCAAGAGCGCGTCTACTACCAAGGCAGCACCACCACCACCAAAAGCCAAGCAACCTGAGGTCGATCTCTTCGACTTCAGCGCCGATGATATCCCTATCTCTGCTGCGATCCAGCCAGCATCGAATGGCAAGCAGTCAGCGGGCCCGGCAGATGACGAGTTTGATGACTTCCAGGCTGCAGGTGCTGCAGGCGATGACGAGTTTGACGATTTCCAAGCAGCGCCTTCTGCTCAACCACTAGCACCCTCTACAGCCACAGTCACTGCTTCTACTCAATTCGCCCAACCTGCACCACTCGCTGCACCGAGCCAATCGCAGGGCATGAACAATATATACTCGACAATGTCACCCTCTGCCACCCCAGCGGCGAACTACGCCGCATTCAATATGCCGGCTCCACAACGACAACCCGCAGCGGCAGCACCATCGCCAGCATTGCAAGCTCAGGCACCTCGCCCCCCAAACTATCAGCCAATGCAACCGAACTATTTCACTTCGGTGCCCGCGGCCGGCTCCGCTAGCACACCGACACCTCAGGCCCGCAATACACCTATCACTTCACCTCTGGGCGCGTCCAGGCCCGCAGGCGGGAACTCGGACCCCTTTGCAAGTCTGGCCTCATTTGGTGTGAAGAAAGCAGGGACACCTAGTGCTAAGGGACCCAGTATGGCGGATATGGCGCGGCAGAAGACGAGTGCGGGGATCTGGGGCGCGCCCGCTACTCAAGGTGGCGCGCAGCAGGGAGCTGGTGTGAGTGGGAATGATCTGTTGTTTTAGAATAGTGGCATGTAGGAATGTAGGGTTAGGTTGATGATGAAAAGCTAGCGTGGTAGATTTAGGCGAGTGATCGTTTATAGCAAGATTTTGGTCGTCTTCAACAGCTTCATGAACGCTCGAGCAAGGAGCTCAACTCAAGATAGAGTCCAAAGTCCAAGCTATTCGATGCGTGCAACGCATGTAAGAGTTGAGATCAGACTGCAACTCCCTATCTCATCAATCATGTCGTCTTCGGAACCCCAAGAAGCCTCTGTCGTCGTTGCATCGCCCTCTCGTCCAGAAACAGATTTGGCACCGCGTCTCCGATGAAGTAGACCGTATCAGGGTGATACGTAGCATTGGCAGTGGTTGCAGAAGGAAAACCGACACGGCATGGAAGGGAGTAAGATGTCATGCCAGATGCAGGCCTGGTGGGTTTGGGCGTCCGCTGCAATGAGCTTGGAGTGTTACTCGAAGGGCATTTGACTGTCGAGGTGGACTTGGCCGATGCTGCTTGTGCAGACATTGTGATCACTATGTTCTCGCTTACTTTGATTCGTGGACTCTACGAGTGAGGCAGAGCTGTACAGAATCATTGGGACGAACGAAGGACGGTCGACGGTGGGGCAAAGTTTGAAACTTCAACCTCACATCAGGGCAAAGTTTTAACCTCAACCTCGGATTTTGTTTCATTGGTTTCCGGCGTAATGACACATGCAGAACAACAAACCCTCCTCCCCCTTCCTCATTATGATCATCCTTTTATGACGCTGTGACATCGATGTTCTGTCGAGGAAAATGTTGCTGGAGAGTGCCCTAAGGTAAAATGTTGGACCAAGAACAATTTCGAAGCATCGTACCGTCGACGTTGTGTGCCTGGCTCAATGAACACAAAAATGCTCACGGCACTTCCAGCTCATGTCACTCGAGATATGGATGCTCGACAAAGCAGTGTTTACAGCCTCTTTTATACATCAGGACTTCCTCAAACACTTTTCTCTACAATGCTGTGCCAAAGATGTCTTATTTCTCACATCACTCAACGGCTTGTGCCAGCATTTGAGCTCATGTACCAGCGTCGCATATGCTCCAGTACACAGGCACAGAGCGCAAACTCGAAGAATGCAAGATCAATCACTAAGCATCCAAACTGGTCACAATAGTGGCTCATTACCGCCTTTGTGCTGATGATGTGATGCGAACAAGTTTTGGTCGTGAAGATGCTCACCTATTTCCGGAGAAGCAATGGTGCACACTATGCAAACGAATGTATGCGACACTTTGGCAACTCGATGTCAAGGTCAAGCCGCACGCTGGTATGTATGCGTACGTTGCACGTTGCCCGTTCATTAGGTTTATATTACGATGTCCAGGTGCATACGCTCGTTGCGTATGTTGCATGTATCATGCGACGCGTTCCTTTCTGTCGTGCACAGGGCCTGATAAAAAAAAGATATCATTTATATGTTGCGCAATTTTTTCACATTCCGTTCTTCATGATGCAGACTAGAGGGTGTGGTCAAGCGGGCTAATACGTCTGAGGAGACAAGTAGTCGGTGCACCGGCGAAAGTTTCCAAACATGGCGGAAAGTAGCGACCTTTGTGCTGAGCAAGGACGGCTCTCCTGTGGAGGGCCATATTTTTGCTATTTTTGGTCACTTTCGATGTTCTTGCCATACAAACAGTGATTCAAAGTGGCGAGGTTTGCCGCTTCTCTCTATACAGCTGGATTCAGGGCTAGGGACGTGGATCTCAGTTGGATTGACGCTCGGCTCAAATCTCGTCTTTTTGCACTTTCGAAACACTCCGGCGCACGGTTCGAGTCGCGCCAGCGGACTATCGACTCATTCACAACTGAAACTTTCGACGCAATTTGGCTGCTGTTGGGATCGAACCTCGCGGCGGCCATGAGCTGCAATTGTTTTTGCACAATGATATCAGGTACAGCAGATTATTTCACGATCACCAGGAGCGCTGTATTTGCGAACAGCATGCGCACGCACGGTGGGAAGTCGAACCAGATTGGTTGTCACTAAAGCCAGCTTATGGGTCTCTTCTCTGCGCAATTATACTCTCAAGACGCACTGGTTTTTGACGTCTTGCTATAGACCCGCGCGAATCGTAGCGATGTATCACATTACTCACTCATGTTTACGGGTTCTTCCCGATCTGTAGATAGCGAAATTCGAACAGTAACTAGGGAGTGCCGTGGACCAAATCTGATTGGATTGTTTTGTCTGAAAGCAACTCCATGTACTGCATCTACGCATCACGAGAGGCACGTAGCCCGGAAATCTGTTGCAGCACAGCATCTCTATATAAAAATCACCGTAAAACACACATTTCTAATCACGATGTTGTCCGTCAAGTCTCGAAGGCAGCTGATATCGAGTACAATGTCACATCGTGACTAACAGACTCGTCTGTCAACCTTTTGGAACAGATCCATGACAAGGTTAGATACCTTGGGAAGAGTGCCGTGGAAATCTGCATAGATTTTCACCTGGCGACTTTCGAGACGATCTAGTGAAGATAATGTAGAGTAGATTGCATAATCAATTTCCACTCATATCGTGCGCTCCAATGTGCAGTCTCTGTCTCTTTACGCCGCGGGAATCTGAGGTAAACTCAGACCAACGCCTCATTTACAAGTAACTTGCTCCAAGTAAATCCTCGATGGATTTGTACACCAGAGTCATGTGTTGAGAGCTTGGGGAGCGAGATCTCAGCAAATAAGCCTGGTTAGTGAGGGAAATGTAGCAGGATTGGGTCAACACAGTATTGCCGTTCCACAGCATGCCCTGTATGCCCTGTTCTTAGTAAGATGTGAAGTCGAAGTGAAGTTGGGAAGTCCATAAGACGAGCGGAACATATTTGATCCGGATGCAATCTTGGCGCGGCCCTTGAGTCTGGCACATAGTCAAATTTGTCACTTCGACTGCGACAGCGACACTCCAAGCGACAACGATCAAACACTTCATCTCCCCTCGCCTCACTCCAAAAATAAATCACAATGCCTGGTGTATCCGTCAGGAAAGTATACACGTTCGTTCACATTCGAACTCGGAACTAACAGGCCTTGTAGAGATGTCGAGGCCGGCAAGTTCATCGATGCCTACGCCGCCTTCTTGAAGAGACAAGGAAAGCTCGCCATCCCTGGTATGCCATCCCCATGATGAAGAGAAAGAGGTGGACCACAACAATATCTCGCGCCCGCATGCGCTTCCCAATTGAAGAACACACCCTGTGCACAAAAAGATGATATCCTACCTGAATCCCGTCACTGGGGGATAGTCGTCAGCAACAATGTACTGACGCGAATATCTACAGGTTGGGTCGACACCGTCAAGACTAGCCACGCCGTAAGCATTCATGTTCTCTCCAAACTCGACATCACTGCTGACACATTCCCCAGAACGAGCTCCCTCCCCAGAACATCGACTGGTTCTACGTCCGCGCCGCCGCTGTCGCTCGCCACGTGTACATGCGCAAGACCGTCGGTGTCGGCCGTCTCCGCAAGGTCCACGGAAGCACAAAGAACCGTGGTTCTCGCCCATCACACCACGTTGATGCTTCCGGCAGCGTCGACCGCAAGGTCATGCAAGCACTTGAGAAGATCGGTATCCTTGAGCAGGATGAGGAGAAGGGAGGTCGCAGGATTACACAGGCTGGCCAGCGTGATTTGGACCGTATCGCCATGTCGACGATTGAGGCTGAGGAGGAGGATGACGAGTAGAGTGTTGTGTTGAGAGAGGGTAGAGAAGATGAAAAATTGAAAACGATTAAGCATTCTATGAATGTTACGAGCATATACTCACGGCGCTCGGTGATTGGGATGAGGTCATTTGAAAATCTCTCGTTGCGGCATGATGATTATTGTCGCGTGCGCGGGAGATGTGGTATTTCAGACTAGGTCGAGTGTTAACAGCAGGAACAAGACCGCTGGCACGATCCTCCTTCAAGCTGTCTACTTCCGTGATGTATAGTTTCTGGTGATCGCCTACATGTTACCACCACCCTCATGCTGTCGTGCCCGGCTCCCATATTGCCATTGCCATTGTCATTGCCATCGCTCATTTCGCAGTGTTCATTGTGGAACCCATGTTTGATTAGTCATCGTTGACGCCCATCTTCGCATACACCTCCTTGAAGCTTCATCCATGTCCCCATACCAGCGTCTCGGTAATCTCCACAATCACTTCCGCAGAAGAAGCAGCATAGCCATAAGAACAATGTCAACGATGAAGAAATTCAACATCAACTCGACAGTACGATTGCCGTCAGGTCATGAACTTCCTCTGCTAGGATATGGTGTAAGTCATAGTCGCCACCACTACCAGTGCTGCTGAAGCATTTCATTCAGACCACCACTGTACTAACACTGACACCCTCTAGGTCTACAAAACGTACGGCCACCAACACTCTCCAACACTCCACTCTACTAAAGCAACCCTCCAGCCCCGCCGATGTAGCCGAAGAGGTCGTCTTGCATGCCCTCCAGACCGGCTACCGTCACGTCGTGAGTGTGCCCCAGCCCTGCTATACACGTCACTCAACAGGTGCAGGACTCCGCCGCAATGTACCAGAACGAGGCCCCCTCCGCCTCCGGCATCGCGGCCTCAAAGCTCGACCGCTCATCCGTATTCTTCACGTCCAAGGTGCCGCCACAGAGCATGAGTTACGAGGGAGCACGCGAGACCATTGATGCTACGATGAATGCAGTCGGGAGTAAGCTTGATGGCTACGTTGACTTATTCCTGTCGCATTCACCGTATGGTGGTCGTGAGGGGCGGTTGGGGGCGTGGAAAGCGCTTGTTGAAGCTGTGGAGGAGGGGAAGGTGAGGAGTATTGGCGTGAGTAATTACGGCGTGCATCATTTGCAGGAGCTGGAGGAGTACATCAAGGAGGTGGATGAGAAGGAGGGGAAAGGTAAGGGTGGTGTGTTGAGTGTTAATCAGGTATGCCACCTTTCAGACTACCACTAATATTGCTACTGTAAAGTGCTCACAACTCCAGGTCGAGCTCCATCCCTGGCTTCCTCGCCACGACATCGTCGACTGGTGCACAAAGCGCAACGTCATCCTGGAAGCCTACTGTCCCATCGTGCGAGGCCGAGAATTCGAGAATCCACTTCTTACAGCCATTGCGAAGAAGCACAGCAAGACTCCCGCACAGATCCTGATCCGATGGAGTTTGCAAAAGCAATTCGTGCCGCTGCCGAAGAGCGTGACGAAGTCGCGGATCGAGGAGAATGCGGATGTGTATGACTTTGAGCT
>Ga0058702_10000456_pt1 | contig 17310 bp, 18 predicted proteins | sample AgamicOrSfe_FD_83781 | JGI IMG/M metagenome (GOLD analysis project Ga0058702, IMG submission 83781) | Agave microbial communities from Guanajuato, Mexico - Or.Sf.e | ecosystem: Host-associated > Plants > Phyllosphere > Phylloplane/Leaf | place: Guanajuato, Mexico | collected 2012-05-30 | reverse complement strand
CCGCCACCCCCACCCACCCAGGCGCGACAGTAGTGAGTATGGAGGTCTATAAACGTAGTGCTTATTTCGCTACAATTCCTCATACCTTGATTATCTGTGAGTAGAGGTGGCTGGAATGCTGGAATAGACACGTATTTAGCTACATACCAGATAGAACCTTCGGCGCGAATCTGCTAAGGAAGAAAGTGCAAATCTAAGTCGATGTTTCAGGCATGCTTCACTTTCAGGACGAAAATCACCTACTACTATACCCTTACCTGTACTATCCTTAGACTACCTTCTCGTCGCCCTTACACTGCCTATACCTCCCAGTCTCGTTCCGCAGCTCGAATTATCGGACGTCTGACCTACATACTGGCTCCAGACCTGTGAACTCTTATACCTACACGTGTCTATACAATCCTCCACCTCGCCGACCACCCTCCTCAGCCACCGCCTCCCTAACTAACCCAGGACGCTGAAAGTCAGTTCTAGGTATATAGGGTAAGGTAGGTGAGCGGCAGGGCATCTCGATGTAAAGTGGGAAGGCGCCACAGTGCCATTGGGTAGAGGTCCATGAACGTTCATTTCGATACGCTTCTTCATACCTTAGTTGTCATGATCGACTAGATTGCTAAATGACTAGCTGGTATATAGTACGATGCAATTGAGAAACCTCAACTCAGATGGTGTTTCAGGCATGCTTCACTTATGGGACACACCCCAACCATGAGACTGTGAAACTGGTGAACATACCACCTTTTCCGCCTGACGATGCCATCCTCTTTGACACCTGAAGGCGACGACCTATAGAAACTGGACGTCTCTTTCCTAAACGGGCTATTATCCTTCCGTCGACATGCCAGCGACGACATCAACGGCAGACTATAAAGCCAGGCCTAAAAAGATAACAGAAGCAGGAGAACAGCCGAGACTAACAAATGCTACTGCTACCCGTCCAGGCAGCTATCTCTGTAGCCAATCAACCCTATTTACAGCCACTCGCATATCATCTCATCTAAGCATTCGTGACCCTCGCACGCACGACGATACCATCTTCCACCTCTTTCCCCACCACGCTTTCACCGCCTTCCCTGTTTATTTAAAAGTGCCTCAGGCCTGCGCGTCGTCTGAACCTGTTATGTCTGCCTGCCTATTTGTAGGCCGGGTATGCCGTGCCCACGCGCACCTCGCGCCGACGCCTACACAATCCTCCACCTCCCCGGCCATCCTCCTCAGCCTGCCAGGCGCGACAATGAGCAGCAGTAGATCCACAAACGCCGAACTCATTCCGCGCTGCGATTCCTCCTACTTTAGCTGTTAGAGTGGCTGGGATGCTGAAGGACAGATGTACGGTTGAAAGTCCTGGGCAGGAGCTACTGTCAGCAATGGTGTCTCTATTTAGGTCGTGTTTCAGGCATGCTTCACCCAAGGTACGGGACAAATGTCAACCATGTTCAACCATGGGACTATACTTTACAGCGGCATGAGCAGACCGACCGGATGGCCATAAGCCGTATTTTCTTTGAGAGAGGTGGATGAATGATCTGAAGATGCAAGTCTACATGGTCTATATGTACTTTAGATCTAAATTCTACATCTATAGCATGACTTGATCTATACAACCATGGCGCCATGCCCAAACAATGCCAATGCCCATGCCCATAATGCCCTCAAACGCCCTCCTAAATGCTTACATGAACGCCTGAACACATGCCTCTCTACACAGGGGTCTCTGTACAATCGCTCGGTCATGCTGGTCGACATGCAACGAGTGCTTCCTCCAAAGCTCGTTCCTCTTGCCTTCATCAGTCCCCATTGGTCATCTCATCATACACTCGTCTTCGTGGCCGTGCTGCGCCTGGCAACGTCATCACCAGCTGGACTTCTGCTGGGGCTGATCCGTCCTGCATCTTCCAGAGATGCTTCGTATCAAAGTTTCCTGCTCCTTCGGCACGACCTTGTTCATGATCGACGTGACTGGACCAGCACGCCGAAGTCATGGCGCCAGGCAGTACTTGCGTCAGTGGTCATGCCACATGATGCAGAAGCTGTTCCTGGTCGACGACTACTGGTGGGCTTCGCACAGGCAACGTATGCCACTCGCTGCTCTTCACCTGCGTATCCTCGGGCAAACTTATGCGGGCGACTCTTCAGGTGGTGATATGTGTAATGGTCCAGGTTTAGATGTGGTTTTCCGTAATAGTGCATTGTGTATCTCCTCGGCACTGAACGGAATGTGGTCATGTGCAGTCTCTCTTCTCCGGCGGCCGATACTAACATGGCCTTCGGTATGTGCAGAGTCCCGAGCAGATCCGAAAGGTTTTGGTGAGAGATGGCCACTTTTATCTGGCGAGAGTCCTTCGCTTCTGTCTGCAGTCATGGCACCGCTCCTGGATGGTGATGGCGGACGTGTAGCGAATCTGCTGGGACCACCAACTAGAAACGTGCGTGAGTACGGGACGATACTAACAGGACAAATCAACCCATGCATGCTGACGTTAAGACTCACCATTTGCAAAGTCTTCCGCCTCATCCGCATTTTCCACCAACTGGCCAATATGACTCTTCCCCCTCGTGTACATCGGCCTCCCACTGAAACTCGGTTGCCTACTAGGCCCACGGCTCGGCCCACGACTCGGCGCCCGACTCGGCGTCCTGCTGTTACTCCTGCTCCCCGCCCGACTCGCCAATCTGGAGCCCATCGGACTATACAGACTCGCCAGACTGCGCACGCTCCTCCTCTTCAGATTCTTCACGCCCTGGCCGAACGAATACGACTCCAGATGTGCCTTGTGCTCGGGCTCGACAGGACGACGGTACTTCGGTCTTGGCATGACCTCGCCCGGCTTGTAGACGGTGTAATTGCTCTGTTTGCGGGAGGAGTCGGTGCTGTCGGTTGCGTCGTCTCGTTTTGTGAAGGCCCGCTTCATGCGTTCCCGGAAGGGCATCTTGACGGGCTTGGGGGCGTAGAGGCGGGATTGGATGAGGGTAGAGAGTTCGGGCATCTTTGGATGATGTGTGAGCGAGCAGCGACAGAGTGACGTCCCGTTTTAGGTACCGAAGTACCTGCGGAGGCTAGTGAGATTGGCGGTGCAGTGCAGCGGGGGCTTGCATGAAATGATGTGTGCTATTCCAGGCGAGGGAGCGTGATCATGCAGTGCAAGATATATACTGATACAGAGTGCTTAGCAAAGAAGAGCAAATCGAGACCATAACAACTAACCAACGTGTGAAGAGGAACTCGAGGCATTTGTATTATTGCTTGGCCCATCCCATCCGTCAAATTGGAGCGATGATGCTGCATGCCTCCTCTCCACCTCCCCAGATTTTCCGCAAATCTGTCAGGGCACAAATTCCTCCTCTCGAACCGGCGTCAAGGGCCGTCTGTTCCGTGAAACTCGCCCTCCCGTGACCTGATGCCGATTCGGCCTCGGTTTGTTTCGGTGTTGATGAGGCAAGCGCACTTTGTTTTTGCATCTTCGAGATCCTCATTGTTATGCAGCTTACGTACGGATCCCAAGTAGAATGAGATCTCGCACTCCTCAGCTTCATGAAGTTGAAGTTGCGAGGATTCAGACTACTAGATGCTGACAAATGGAGCGGCAGTTGTAGCCGATAGGCAGTGGAGGTCCTCCGCGTGTGTTCAAGATCAAGCCTTCGAGCCCGCCTCCCACTTCTCCCCATTTCTTTCAGCCTCGACCTTAAACACCACCTCAAAAATCCGGCTGACTGCCTCGATGGCTTCGTACTGTGTACACGGAAATCTTCAGGATGTATAGGTATCAAGTACAGTTGGATGATCAAGCAGGCTAAAAGCAATCAATCCTGTTTCGGAGGTCACACGAGACACGAGGCTGCGCGCTTCGTCTTACGCCTCGGGAGGTCCTGCGTGCTGTACATTTCATCATGGTGATCTTTGTGATTGTGGGGATATAAAACATCGAGAAGCACTGCACGGAAATGAAGTCCATACTCCATTTCGATATCACATCTACCTTTCTATCCCTAATCCACTCGACATCATCCACCACCACAGATCCTTCGATACTTATTCGGCAAGACAAACATCATCATGACTCTATCAAAGCACCTCCTCTCCCTCCTCATCGTGCTCTTCGTTTGCTTCACCGCCTTCGTCCATCCAGCTCCTGCTCCAGCATCCTCAGGTCAGTTACATACTGTCTCCCAACACAATGATCCTCTACTGATACCTACTCGTTGCCAGACGTCACTACCATCAACACCTCAAATGCAGCAAGCACGGTGACGACAGCGGCAGAAATCACGACGCCTACTACGATCGTCCAGAAGGGAGGCAGTGGCGGCGGCGGCGGTGGTGGAAGCAGTGGTGGAAGCAGTAGTGGAAGCAGTGGAGGCAGCAGTAGTGGTGGAAGCAGTGGCGGTAGCAGTGGAGGCAGCAGTGGCGGTAGCAGTAGTGGTAGCAGTGGCGGCGAAAGTGGCGGAAGTTCGAGCAGTGGCTCATCTTCTAGTGGTAGTGGTAGTGACGATGATGGTGAATCTGGCAGCAGCGGATCAAGCAGCAGCGGAACGTCCAGCAGTGGAGGCGGCAGCAGCGGGACATCCAGCGGTAGCACAACAGCTAGCAACTCCGGATCTTCCGCAGGTGCTCGGAATGGTGTCATCTCAGCTGGAGTCGTGGCAGTAGCCGTGTTGGCTTCGATGTTGACGATGTGAGATACTCCATCTTCACGGCGTTTGACATAGTCTGCAGCAATTGCTTGAGCTCGAGCAGTGAGCAGTGAGCAGTGAGCATCAGGGGGATGGAATTCCGGAAAGCAGTTTAGCTGCACGACTCACGAAATCAGGAATGAGTCTCCAGGCTGGTATACTATATGATCGCGATCGAAGCTACTCACTTGCAGATAGAACTAGCATGACTGCCTTCACACCCAGCAGATCTTCGACGTGTCGCTCGTTCTGCGCCTGATCTGATCCGTCAATGCTCTTTCCCACCAGATAGTAGCCGAGGGGTTGGCGCAAAGCAAACGGGAATGTAGCCGTTTGTTAGGCTGCAGGTATGGTTGTGGAATACGTATTGTTCATATTGTAATCTACCTCTATGTTCTTTCCCTCCTCCGTCTCCCACTCTCTCTGCTCAGAGCTCCATCTGCTGGGACATGGCATGCAAAGTGATGGGCGAGTGGGGAAGGCGGCGGATAGAAAGGTGGTCGGGACGAAGGGGGGAGGAAAGGATTGCATATAAAATATGCATAGGTGGTCGGGGAGCTGGAGGATTCCATATACGCCGCCACCAGCGGGATAGAGTATACAGATATCAGAGGCAACAGACGCTCGTATATCGCGAGTTCGCCGGTAGCGTGACGGTTCTGGAGGCAGAGAGAGAGGGACATGTCCCTGAGAGGGTTGGATAGATCAAATCTGTGTCATTGGAAACATGAACCCGATGTCGAAGAGATCATCTGACCAGGCAGACTGCATTACTTCTACATATACATCGTCATCGACATCGCCGTACCACCATCTATTGCAACATAGCGTCCAGACTCTCCCCCAGAATCTCCTCGACAACCTTGATCCACCTCTCGGTCTCCCTCGCCACGCCCTCGTCATCATCATCCTGCAACTCCCCAATCGCCGGCAGGATCTGCGGTAATTGCGCCAACCAGTCATCTCCAAGCGTCTTTGCCAGACTCATTTGCGCGCGCACGGCCGCCAATCGCACCCGCGCGCTGTCGGAACGGAAGAGCGCCAGGAGTGCTGTGTTGAGCGCTTTGTGGTGGTCGTTGCTGTGGAGGTTGCAGCGGGCTAGCTCGGTGAGCGCTGTGATGGCGAGGGCGGAAGTGGTAGCGTTGGGGACGGAAAGCTGGGTTATGAGTGGGGCGAGGATGGCGTTGAAGTGGGAGGGTGAGGCGAAGAAGTCGTCTTGGTCGTGTTTGAGCCCGCTAGTGAGGGCAGTGAGGACCGCGGTCGTGGCGGCAATAGCGTCGGCATCTTTGGCGGTAGCGGGCGTGCTGAGGAGCACAGCGGCGCGATCGACGAGAACGCTAAAGTAAGATGTGAAGATTGAGCGGAGCTTATCGGAGAGGGCGGTGACGAGGTTGAAGAAGGTGATGCTGCGGAGGGTGCGATGGGCAGCATCCTTCTTCGGGGGGGCGGTCGAGGACCAAGTGAGGAGTTGGCTGAAGAGGGGACGGAAGATTGTGTCGTTGATTTTGAAGACGAAGGCGATTGTTAGGGCGAGGAGTTTTGATTCGAGGTTGGTGATGTCGGTAGGTGTGTAAAGGCTGCTGCTGACAGACGAGGTGCAGCTGTGTCTGAGATCGAAGCAGGCGAGTATGCCGCGGAAGATCGAAGGCGCAGCGCGGGAGATGGAACCCTTGGTGTGGGTTGAGATGAGTGTGCTGAGGATGTCGAGGTGGTCGTGGGCAGCCTGAGCAGACGATGTTAAAAATCTGTTCTCCAAATGCGATGTGCTCGAACATACCATTGGTCCCCGTTGTACAGCATGATCCCAAGTTTGCTCAACGACATCAAGCACATTCACCATCTCGACCTTTGAGGCCACAAGCTGCAGAAACTGCGTGCGATTATCATCCTCATCTATACCTAGTCGCGCCGTTGCTGACTTATGCGACAATTCCACGACTTGACGTAGCGACGATTTGCTGATCATGAACGGCACATTGTCTGCCAATGCAGTGAAGAAAGCATATGCAGCGGTATGCAAACTCCTAGACTTTGTCTGAACACTTGATTCCAGGCACGAAATCGCGTTCTGCATCACCTGCTGCAGCAATGGAATGAACTCGGCCTGGAGAATGCCAACGACAGAAGCGAGGCAGTGAAGTGAGAGAACGCGGACAATTTCGTTGTTGTTTGCGAGGCACGCCGGCCCAGCGATGACCTGGGCGACTTCGAGTACAGCAGAAGAGTCACTTTTGCCGAATCGCTCGCAAATCTGGTCAATGACTGCAAGAGCATTCGGCTGTAGTTGTGCTTTGCTTTCATCTTGCAGGATCTCGGTGAGACGCGGGAGAATTTGCACAACGGCGTTCCTGGAAGAGCCATTGACGTTCTTGCTCGTCCGTACCCGAAGCTCCACGGTCTTCAACACACTTCGCTGAATGTCTTGGTCGACGTGAGAAAGTAGAGGCTCGATTGACAGCGCTAATTCGTTCAATGGGAAGAGGCCAAGGAGTGACTCTAAAGGCTTGGAACATAGAGGACGCATCACCTGATGTTTAGCTGCTGCAGATGTGAGTTTGAGCATTGTCTCTAAAGCTTGAGCGAAGAGGGTACGGAGCTGTGCCGTTTCGTCACCATTTGCGAGCTCGTATTTGAGCTTAGCCTTTAAGGTAGTGCTCGCAAGAAGTGATGGAAGGACTGCCAAAAGTCGTGTCACGTTCGCAACCGGAAAGCCTTTCTCCTGCTTGAGCAAGACCTGTGACAGAGTGGGCTTGGGTTGTAGGCTGTTAAGACAAAGATCGATGAGCTTGACTATGGTGGGCAAGCATTCGAGACTCGTATGTTGGCTGAACAATTCCACGACGAAGTCGTCGACGTCGTCACTTTGCCCCTTGGGTTCGTCGTCTTGCGTAAAGTGATCCACGAGTGTAGCGATGATGGCAAACAAAGTCTCCGAAGCGCCCAAAGATGATGCCAGGAGACGATACAGCCGTAGTCGTCGATGGGCAGCAATATGCTCGAAAGCAGCCGCGAAGCTCAGAATGATCTCAGCTGTTGCGGCCACAAGGTCTTTCTTTTGTTCTCGCAGGCTCTTGGCAAGCAATGGAACGACTTGCTGTATTGTCTGGTCAACTACATGCGCAGAGAAGTCATCGTCCTGCCGTAAAGTCGTTGAGCTCATAAGTGTAAATACAGGCATTATGCTGTGCAGAATGGCTTGGGGCACATAGCGAGTTAATTTGGACAATAGTAGTAGCGCCGTGCTCCGTGCCTGAAGACTCGTTGTGTTCCGTACGGAGTCGACCAGTAGATCTGCTCTGATGTGCGAGGCATCAAGTATGACAGGCTTCGAGCTCTTCTCGAGCTCCACCATGATCGAGGACGCAGCTCCCAAGGTCAGATTCTGGATGTAGCCCAGATCAGAAGAGCTTCGTGCATGGAAGTCTTGTAGAGCTTGCAATATTCTGAACAATGCATAGAGCAGATCCGTGTCAGCACCTGTTCTCTGTCCATCTACCAGCTCGATCACAACCGTCAAGCGAGTCACAGCCTTCTTGGTGTTCTCACTGTCTTGTGCAGAGCCGATGCTATTCATGTTCGAAGTTCTACGACGCTTTGAGGACGATGGTTGGTCGCGGTGACTCAGCTCGGTGGTAGCATGCTCGACCAGTGTAGCGAGAACCTCAGGTTGTATCCGTACTGACTTCAACGTCACGATCGCCTGTTCTTGCACGACCCCAGCATCGTCTCCACTTGACTGATTCAACGTTGCCTTGAGCAGAGCTTCAGCTGTAGTAGTCTGTCTATTCACTCGAAATTGTGGCCACAGAGTAACAAGACGTTGGAAGGCGCGGATCTGAAAGTCGTTTCGTGCAGTAGTCTCTTCAAGACAGACAGACATGAGATAGGTCATCGATTCCAGGTCATCAGTTTGCACAATCTGGAGAGATGCTTCATCGAGTCTACTGCGATCAAAACTTTGTTCTTTGCAAGTTTGCTCGAGGGCGGCGTCCGTGATTGTCGTCCAGTCCTTGAACCAAGGCAGTAGATACTTAGATCGCGGATGGCCACCGACTTTGGGGACCAGGTTCAAGGTAGTGAGTAACATAAGTTGGGTCGAAAGAGAAGACGTGTAGCGCATGTGACTCGTGAGCCACAAGAATACGTCGAGCTTTTGAGAAGAGCGGAGTTTGTCAGAAGAAGAATGATCGGTTCCTGTTGTAGTTGACGTCCGACCGAGGGCATCTGCTACGACACGAGAGATGTGATTGCCATCGGACACACATTCTTCCAAGGCCGGATACAACGACTTGTGGAAAAAAGCTGAAAGGTCCTTACTCGATAGCCATCTAAGCTCATGCGTGGAAGCACCATAAAAGTCTGCTTCACCGAGATGTGATGCAGTCGATTCATGATATGGAAGAGCATCCAGCAGACCTCTGACTTGACGTCGAACCTTTGCAGAATCATCAGCTAGCGCAACAAGAGCGTAGGGCACTATAGCTTGGCAATCAATGGCCTTGTCGACCTGAGACTTGACGTATTGACTGAGCATCTGCAGAGCAGCAACTTTGGCGCTGATAGAGTGTGACTCGGCAGAAACACGAGCGAAGAACGTTACGAAGGCGGTTGGTCCACGTAGGAACGGAAGACTGCTAAACTGCTTGACATGTGCTTCGTGACGTGAAGCCTGCTCGAAAGATGACAGCAATTGGGTGAACGACCTCGATGTGTCCTTGGCGAAGAATGAACGCTTCTTCTGTTCCTCTTGGGCTTCCGCAGGCAATACAAGCTCTTGAGACGCGGTGTCGATCGGAATGTCATTGGCGTCCTCTTCATTCTCGTCAATGTCCATTTTGTCGTCAAGCATCTCCTGACTGGTGTTTTCGTTGGCTGACTTGTAAGAAGCAATCAGGCCTTCAAGTTGCGCACGAACTTCCTCATAAGTGCTGGATGCGAGCTTTTGTGGTAATTCGGATATTTGACTGGCAATAACTTCTTTCTGGGCGTTGGTGATGCTATCAGAGTTGAGGACGTATTGGAGCAGCTCGACGCCGTGCGGTACATCCTCCCGACTTATGCGTGCTATCACAGTTTGTGAGAGAGCTAGTACGAGTCGCTGGATTGGTTGCTGGGAAGCAATTGCAGTCAGACGTAGAGAAAGGTCTTCAATTTTCAGGAAACTCCTCATCACAGATTTTGGGAATATAAGAGATTCTCTCCTCTCAGCGACGACAGCCGAACAGGACAAAGCAGCCTCAATCGTGTCCGATGTGCTGCTCTGAACGACTGCTGCCAAAAGAGCATTGAGAGCTCTGTCGTCCAAGTTGGCCTTGCTCACGAGCACTGTCACGATAATATAGCAGCCCATCAACAGTTCGGGGTTCTGTTTCATGCCGAGTCCCTCGCTCAACGTGGGTAATATCCTTGTAAGCATATCCTCCTCGCGCTGTGACTGGATAGCTTTCCGGCCAGAAAGAGAGGTATCAAACATGTCGTTGACGGCTGGAGTGACTATGCTAGCCCAGAATGTCATTAGAGTTGGATTCGTGTTCTGTGCACGCGCCGTGATGAGTATATATCTGTTCAAAGCGGCGAAAAAGGACGGATTGTGAGTTGCAGCATAAACCAATGCCGTTCGAGGAGGGCTCTGTAATTTGTTGATATAAGGATGTAAGAACTTCCACGTAGGGTTGAGCTGTTTCGGGAGGATAGACAGTAGTGTTGGAAAGACTGGTGTCGAGTGATATGGTAGCATTGTCAAGATAAGAGGCTCATAGTTCTGCTCATGCACGCGGAAGCGCCGCACCAACCATTCCACAGCCTTGACTGCAGGTTTCAATAGTATCCTCTGTCCCACAAGAGTAAGAAAGGCCTCTATTGCTGCATCCAGTGATATGTTCTCGGCCGCAGTCAACAATTGTCTATCATGATTCCTGCTATGCGGCGCGAAGATGCTCCTCTCGAACTTGACAAATCTTGCGTCCAGCGCACAGAGTTCTTGGAATCCTTCATAGCATATCTGGAAGATCGTCTCCATCGACTGTGTAGCTGCGACGTTTGGCTCGAAGAGTAGTGACTTTGAGTGAGCTGCGCGCTGTGCCTTCAGATCCAACTCATTGCTGCTCTTTGCTCGGATGACAGCAAGTTGCTGCTGCAGTGCTGTTGCCATGTTGGCGTGGGTTTGTTGTAATGTATCTGCTGACCAAGCTTGCCTTTTCTAGCAGCAGAATACAGAAGCCAATTTCCACAGTCGAATGAATCCCGAGTCTAGTCTGGTCTTGCTTGTCTTGTCGAAAGATGAAACAAGTCTCTCACGTGCTCATGCGACGACAACTTTTTTTGGAATTGTTACCTTATCGATAAGCCCAGGTGTTTTCGCCTTGCGAAACACCCATGATCGAGTCTTTGTAGAAGATAGCAGCTAACACTCGAAATGCCTAAAAGAAAGCTTGGAGCTTTAGAGAAAGTCGATGCTGACTTGTATGTATCGTTGTGATTTATTATCGAGGATGAAAATACCTAATACCAATCGCAGACCCAATCTTCAGCACAAGATTCGAAGGGACCCATTATCCTACAAGAACGATTTCCAAAGCCAGTATGAGCAATACATAGCGTACAGAGATCTCATCAAGAACTCGCCTGCCTCAGCTCCTGCCGATAATATCATCTCGATACGCGATCTCATCGACTTTATTTCGCACGTAGCAGACTGCTATCCTGACCTCACCGCCCAATTCCCCGATGACCTAATTGACCTTTTGACACGACACCATGCGGAACTCGAAGCCGAGCTGCGTGAGAAGCTTGTAGGAAGCCTCGTGCTACTTCGGAAGAAGGACATCATTGACTCCGCAAAGTACTATTTCCACCTCCTCTGCCAGTGACCATCATCTAACTAATACAAACACAGACTTCTCAACACTCTGTTCCCGCTTCTCACAGCAACACCCAGCAAGTCTCTGCGTACCTTCCTATACACCAAGATCATCTCCGACCTCCGTTCCTCAAACACACGCGCGACCGCTCACAAGCTCAACCGTACTGTACAAAACGTCCTCTTCAACCTACTAACCTCCGATCGCACATCTTCGAAAGGTGTCTGGGCTGTCCGAGTCACTCGTGAGCTATGGCGACGTCAAATATGGACAGATAGCAAAGCTGTGGAAATCATGAAAGAGGCGGCGCTGTCTGAAGATACGAAGGTTATCGTTGGAGGGGTGAACTTCTTTCTCGGAGGAGACAAAGAGCGTGAAGAGGCTGCAGAAGAAGGATCAAGTGATGACGACGATAACGCAATGGACATGGGGAAGCTGCGACACATAGCTGGTGTGACCAAGAAGACGCGAAAGCGCGAGCGCGATCTCAAAGCCGCTGCGGCGTCAATCAAGCGGAAGGAGCGCAAGAAGAAGCTACCGCATCTGCTGAACTTCTCTGCGTTGCACTTATTACACGATCCGCAGGGCTTTGCCGAAGTGTTGTTTGCCAGGCATCTCCAAAACAAGAAGGCTAAGCTGAACCTTGAGCAGAAGCTCATGGTCCTCCAGCTTGTAACCAGGCTTGTGGGTCTGCACAAGTTGACCATTGAAGGTCTATACTCGTGGTTCACGGACAAGCTCACACCACGGCAAGCGTCTGTAACAGGGTTTCTAGCGTCCTTAGCACAAGCGACTCATGCGCTCGTGCCACCGGAGTGGATCGAGAGTAACGTACAGAAGATTGCAAACGAGTTCGTTTCGGAAGCAGCAGCAACGCAAGTCGCAGCTGCTGGCCTCAACGCCATCCGTGAGATATGTGCTCGCCAGCCACTTGCAATGAATGAAACATTATTACAAGATCTTGTAATGTACAGAAAGAGCAAAGATAAGGGCGTAGTCATGGCGGCGAAAGGCCTCACCAGTCTTTACCGCGATGTCGATGCTGGCATGCTAAAGAAGCGGGACCGTGGCAGAGATGCTGCATTAGGTTTACGGTCCGGAGACAGGAAGACACAACGATTCGGCGAGGAAGAGCAAGGCACGATCGAAGGTCTGGACTTGTTTGTGCAGCAGAAAGAGCAGGAGCGACGCAACAGACGACTCGAAGCCGGGATTGATCCTGAAGGCGTTGATGGCGACGATGATGAAGAGGAGGCAGCTGAGATCAAAGGCTGGGAGTATGAGGAAGATAATGACAGCGACGATTCAGGTGGCTGGGTCGCCGTCTCAGACGACGAGCGAGATATCGAGATCAGTGATAGCGAGGATGATACACCAAAGACGAAAAAGCCTAAGGTCGTACAGGTTGTACCATCGGCAGCAGGCGCTGGCGATGATAGCATATCCAGCCCGGTCGTGGACATAATACTGCCAACAACACAAACAGCAGCTACCCCAGCCTCACCAGCACCCTCAACCGCCACGACAGCCACTACAGCAACCACTGCCGCCCTAGCTGACCTGGCTAGCTTCACCGCTTACGCATCAACGCACATTCTAACCCCCGCCGACATCGCAAAACTAAACGAGCTCCGCCAAGCCGCAGCAGTATCCCGCCTCCTCCCCGCCAACCGCCGCAAACCCACCGACTCTGCCTCTGGCTGGCACGCTGACAATCCGCTCACAGCCGACTCCATCGAAGCCCCCGGTCGTCTCGGCCTGAAAGCCACGCGGGAAGAGAAGATCGCTGCCGCCCGCGGCGACAAGGATACGGAGAAGCATCAGAGCGCGACGGCGAAGCGTAAGGAGAAGAAGGTTGCCGAGGGCAAGAGCACGACGAATAAGGAGAAGGCGAGGAAGAAGAACTTCTTGATGACGATTGGGAAAGCTAGGAGTAAGAATAAGAGAAGTTTGAGAGATGTGGGAAAGACGCTGAAGGGGCATGTGGAGAGGTCGAAGAGGGGAGGGAGACGTGGCAATATCGGGCAGTAAGGCGGTGACGAATGAAGAAGAGTATTTCCAGCTTTGTTCTGAACAACGTGGACTGATACCGTGCAACACTATGATCGATACCTGTCATATTCAGATCGCTTGACTCCCAACTCTGCGCCGAGATCCAGGCTGCCTTGGTAAGACGACAAGCTTTTCTGTCCGGTCTGAGCGCGTCCATTATATTAAGGGCATCCCACCGTCCATCCAACAATCCTACGCTCGTCCTCGTTTCACACACAGCGTACCAACCTCGACTCAGATAATATCACATTCTCCATGACATCGCCTGGCATCACGCTATCACCAACATTTATGCAATCCCATTCGTCCCACGTCTCCGTCAGCTTCCTGATTCTTTCTGACACCCACTCCCATGAACCGCACTACTCCACACTCAGGTATGCCCACTTGGTCCTCTTCCGAAGGTCAACATGCTAACGTCCCCAGCGTCCACGCATCCTCTTACCCAACCTGCGATGTCCTCCTCCACTGCGGCGATCTTACCAATACCGGCACTCTCGATGAGTATCAGCATGCCCTATCGATGCTCAATTCGATAGAAGCCGAGCTAAAGCTAGTCATCGCTGGAAACCACGATCTCACTCTCGATGAGTCGTATTATCGTAGCCCAAACAAGCGCGGCATCACGTCGGAGGATCATGAGAAGGCGAAGGCGTTCTGGTTGGGACATGCAAAGTCCTGTGGAGTAACCTATTTAGAGGAGGGTATGCACACTTTCACTCTGAGGTCGGGTTCGACGTTCACTGTAAGTAACTTAAGGTACAGGAGGTGCTGAGTACCGTTGCTGATCACCCTCACTCAGCTGTACGCAAGCCCCTACCAGCCTTCCGTCGGCAAATGGGCCTTCGGCTATCGTCACGCACACGACAGATTCAATCCGCCCAGCTTTCCATCATCTCTTCTCACCAGAACTCCCACACCACTAGCCAACCTATTCACAACATCCTATCCACCAGCTACAAACCCAGTCCCTGCCTTTCCTGCCGTGGACATCATGCTAACACATGGCCGACCACTTGGTCTCGTCGACACGATCCCTCCAGCCCTACGTCTACTTGACACGACAGATGCCGTCGATCACAAAGGGTGTCGGCACCTTGCCAAGGCAGTCCGGCGTGCGAAGCCAAGATTGCACTGCTTTGGGCATATCCACGATGCGCGCGGTGCGCTGCGGGTCTCGTGGGAGGAGCAGGGTGTGGCACCGGCTTTGAAGGCGTCGGACGATGGGGCCCGATTCCAGCGAGACGGCAACGGTGAGGGAGATGGTGATAAGGAGGCTGAGGGTGAAAATGGGGATGAGGGTGAGAACGAAGGATGACCACAGGCGAGTAAGATACATGTGAGTGGCGCAACTGGACGACCGCTGCAGTTTGGGAAGGAGACGGTATTCGTGAATGCGGCGATCCGCGATGGGAATGAGAAGATTGCCAATGAGCCGTGGCTGGTTGTTTTGGACTTGCCTGTTGGCAGGGACGAGGTGAGACCAGTATGGAAGAGAGCACGCTCTGGATGGTAGCACACCCTGTATGAGCTAATGAAGATGTCGAATTGTTTCTTTTAGAGCGGCTGTAAGGCATCGCCCAAGGCAAGTCAAGCCAGACTCAACACCGCGTGACGCCGATTTCTGTTATCATGTCATGCGATACGATGATCATGGCAGCGAATGATAGCATCCAAATGCTCGCAATGCCCTTTTCTTCTGTGCAGATATACTCAGGATATACCTATTCCATTTCGCCACCTTCACTTACTCATCTCGTCGTTGTCATCTCCATGCCCTTCCTTCGCTCACGACCATAAGCCCTGCATCATCACCACCACCAGCATGTCAGCACCCAAGGACAGTCCGGTAACCGCCCGGGATGATGGGCTTAGCACGGCGGCGACGCTGGAGGATGGTGAGCTGGACGTCAGGGAGGTTCAAGGGACTCGTAAACCGTGCGGACGCTCGAGGTGCCGCAAGAGTCCTGACGAATTAGGTTGTGGACGTCAAGCGGAGATCGGAGGTGGAATGCTGAATGTGGCGGGCAATGGCCGAGAAGAGAGCAGCGGAGGTGAGAGCAGCAGCTTGAAGGGTACGTGGTATCTTTGTCATATCTCGTGTCGTGATGGTTAATGCTACTTGAAGCATGATGTGTCCCGCTGGTGTTCGCCACGCTCTGATCTGAGGGCATGAGTATCGACAACTATGACTACGTTAGCGAGCCGGCACTGAAAGCACGTCATTGACTTACTGATCACACTTTATCGACTGCCGTGGCAATGCCATGCGGCTTCTGGCGGCGTTGTTCTCCCTGTCCTCACCATGCTTCGCGGACTGGTTTGATTCATGCTTCGACAAGCTCTTCTTCGTGCAGACTGGTCTGGTCAACTCAGCTCACACCTCTTCCCGTGCCCGTCCCTCGTGCCCGTCCTGCTCTTCCAGTCCCAACACTGCCCACTCGACCATATCCCGCTGTAGCCGCTCTTCCTCTTCCAGCTTGGCCTCCAACTCCCACATATCCCCTCCCAGCGCCGGTGACCCCGGCAGCAGCATCGCCTCCTGCTGCCGCTCTTCCCGCACCAGTACTAACACTTCTTGCCCCTACTGCCGCTCCTGCCCTTGCCACTCCGCCTCTAGCCATACCCGCTCTCCCCCTTACACTACCGCCCCTACCCCTCGCGACCGTCGCCGCACCTGTGCCACTCTCTCCAGCTTCCATTCCCCTTCTCCGCTCCTCCTCAGCTTCTCGCCTTCGTGTTGCCAATTCCTCCGCCGCCTCGCGCCTTGCCGTCTCTTCAGCGACCTGCCGCTGTTTATTACGCACGCGTGCAGCTGCTTCGCTCTCGGCATCGGCGGAGTCCTGTGTTGCGCCGCGCCAGGACGGGTGGAGGACGAGGCGGGATGTGTGTTCTGTTTGGGAGAGAATGCGTGTGTAGGTTTGGAGGAGGGACGTGGCGGAGAGGATTGTACTGTGAATTGTCTGTTGAGGTGTTAGTGGTGGGTTGTGGAGGAGAAGGTATGGAAGTAGTCAGGTGGAAATAAACGTGTGGTAAGGAGGTGAAGTGAGGTGAGTGAGATGGATGGGGCAACGGACAGCCATATTTCCTCGGGCACCATCTAAACTCGTGATGACGCCCTCGATGACCTGGTTCATGCGGCGCAAACTCTCGAGCTCGGCATGGAGCGCGGCGTCGCGAGCTTCGCGCTCTGAATCGTTCATAGACGCGCCGTGATTGGCATTATTGTCATCTTGTTGTCGTCGCGACGCATTGGTGTTTGTAAGATTGGCGGGCGTCTCGGGTGTTGACTGCTGCGGCCGTGCTGATTTTGTATGATGGGGTAGTGCGCGAGGATGTGAGTGTGCGTTGGGCCCGGCGGGTTCATCGTCGGACAAGTCATAATGTTCGTCATTGTAGGACATGTTGACGAGATCCAAATATGTACAAGACGTATATACAGACAGGTTGAGATGTTGCGGCGTGCGGGTGAGAATGAAACACCATGTATGAGACGCGTTTGAGGTTGAGTCACGTGTTGCCTACCAGTTGAGACTTGCGAAAACAAATTCACGGACATCAGCGTGCAAAGGCAGTCCACCTTTCGTTGTAACTGGGCAATCTGGCGTGCACAGCGCCTATCATAAACGTCATCTAGGTAATGTCTCAATCTGAATCTAATCAGAAATGCCCAGACGCTGGACCTTTACACGATATCCAAGTCGTCATCACTACTGTCTGCCTTAGT
>Ga0058702_10000455_pt1 | contig 17358 bp, 10 predicted proteins | sample AgamicOrSfe_FD_83781 | JGI IMG/M metagenome (GOLD analysis project Ga0058702, IMG submission 83781) | Agave microbial communities from Guanajuato, Mexico - Or.Sf.e | ecosystem: Host-associated > Plants > Phyllosphere > Phylloplane/Leaf | place: Guanajuato, Mexico | collected 2012-05-30 | reverse complement strand
CTCAACAAGATTATCGACACTGTGAAGAACAAGGTCTTCAGTGATATCAAACTTTGGGAGTACTATGTGCTCGATGTTGAGCGTGACACAAAGGCTGCGGTCGAGGCCTGGAAATCCGCAAGCAAAGATGTGACGGAAAAGCTCAACAAGCTTAACATCTCAGATGCGAAGAACTTGGGCCTCAAAGGACAGGCAGAGTTCTTGGCTCGTGAGGGTCTCCGCGGTGATGATCGCTTGGGCGAGCGTTTCCGGAAGACGGTTGACCCACAAGTATCGGCTGCCTTACTGAACCAGCTTTTCGGCAGCCACAATAAGTCTTCTGATGAGCACGGCGCACAAGAAGCGATCCACAACATCTTGAACGAACTCAACTCCCGTTTCTACCCAGAGTTTGACACTGAGAAGGCAGTCATCCTCGACCAGCTCAGTGGCCGTATTGCTTACTTGCGTCTGGAAGGACACGGTCCTCAGATGGGCGAGATCAGTGCCAAGAGCCCTCTCATTGAATCCTACTTCACAAGACTGCCCAAGAACGAGATCACGAAATCGCACAACTCGAGAAGTCTTGCCCTTGCCAATAACGGCTGGATCTGGGCGGCCGATGCCATGAAGGATAATGCCGGTCCAACATCTCGTGCTTACCTCCGCCGCGAGGTCATTGTCTGGGGCGACTGTGTCAAGCTCAGATATGGCAAGAGTGCAGAAGACAGCCCGTTCCTATGGAAATACATGGGAGATTACGTGCGTCTCATGGCCAAGTACTTTGCAGCCTTCCGTATCGACAACTGCCATTCCACGCCAATCCACGTTGCAGAGTACATGCTTGACCAAGCTAGACAGGTCCGCCCTAACCTTGCCATCTTTGCTGAGCTTTTCAGTGGATCCGAGTCCATGGACTTTGTCTTTGTCAAGCGTCTTGGTCTGAGTGCACTAATCCGCGAAGCTATGCAGGCCAATAGTACTGCTGAGATCAGTCGACTTGTCCACATGCACGGTGGTATCCCGATTGGAAGCTTCGACCCTGATGAGTCCACCAATGCTGATAAAGCTCTGGAGGCCAATGGTGAGACAAATGGCGCCGAGCCACAAGAGGTCGTTCACCGTATTCGCCAGAGTGATGTCCACGCTTTGTTCTTCGACTGCACTCACGACAACGACACTCCTGCACAGAAGCGTGATGCCAGAGATACGCTTCCCAACGCGGCTCTTGTGGCTATGTGTGCATGCGCCACCGGGAGTGTCTTCGGCTATGATGAGGTCTATCCTGCACTAATCGAGCTTGTACACGAGACCAGACTGTACACATCCATATCTTCAGAGGGCCAGGTCAAAATTCAGGCAGGTGAAGGTGGTATCGGTGGCATCAAGAAGCTCCTCAACCAGATTCACATTCTCATGGGCAAGGATGGATATGACGAGACATACATCGACCACAAAGACCAATATGTCACCGTCCACCGTGTTCACCCTCAATCCCGCAAGGGTTACTTCCTCATCGCCCACACTGCTTACCCTGGGTACGGTAACGGGAATGGCGGCTTCGCACCTGTTCACCTCCCTGGCACTCGTGCAAAGTCGATTGGCAGCTGGCGTCTCGAGGCTGATGTGAGTCAGGAGACAAAGGACAAGGTAATCAACGACAAGCAATACCTTCGTGGTCTGCCTGCATCCACAAAGGACACTCGTGGACTCAAGGTGGAGAACCAGGGTGATGACACCACTATCATTGTCCCCGAGGCATTTCCTCCTGGAAGTATTGCGCTCTTCGAGACTTGGGTGCCCAGTGCCGAGCACTCTGAAGGTCTCGACAAGTACGTCACGACCGGTGCTCGTGCTGCATTCAAGGATCTCAAGCTGCGTGACCTCAACTTTGTCCTGTACCGTGCCGATGGTGAGGAGAAGGATATGAGTGGTGGCAAGGATGGTGTCTACACTATCCCGAACCACGGTCCTCTTGTATACGCTGGTTTGCAAGGTTGGTGGAGTGTGCTCCGTGATGTGATCCGCAACAACGACCTCGGTCATCCTATTTGCGAACATCTCCGCCAGGGTCATTGGGCTCTTGACTACTGTGTCAACCGTCTACAACGTCTCGCTAAGCTACCTGAGTATGAGCGTCTCAAGGTTCCCGCAAAATGGCTCCACGAACGCTTCGAGGCCATCAGGAAGATTCCGACATTCTTGTTGCCTCGTTACTTTGCCAAGGTCATCCAGACTGCTTACAATGCTGCGGTCGACCGTGCTATCGAGCAAATGAGCGACAACATTCGCTATGGTCCTTCTTTCCTCAAGGAGCTGGCCCTGGTAAGTGTGCAACTTTCTGGTATCACTAACTCTGCATCGCTTTATCCTCACCACCAGGTTCCCTGCTTGGCTGCAGGTCTTCCTCACTTTGCTGCAGACTGGGCTCGTTGCTGGGGACGTGATGTTATGATTTCTCTTCGTGGTCTTTTGCTTGCTACTGGCCGATTCGGCAACGCAAAGGAACATATCCTTGCATTCGGAAGTGTTCTCAAGCATGGTATGATTCCTAACTTGCTTGGATCTGGTAAGATCACCCGCTACAACTCTCGCGATTCCATCTGGTTCTTCCTCCAATGTATCCAGGACTACACCACGCTGGCTCCCAACGGTCTCGACATTCTCAAGGAGGTTGTCAAGCGTCGGTTCTTCCCATATGACGACACCTGGTTCGCATGGGACGATGAGCGTGCCTACACGAAGACATCATCCATTGAGGATATCATCCAGGAGGCTATGCAGAGACACGCCACTGGTATGTCCTTCCGTGAGGCCAATGCTGGACCTGGCATCGATTCTCAGATGAAAGACCCGGGATTTAACATCGACATCCACGTCGACTGGAGCAATGGTATCCTCTTCGGCGGTAACCAATGGAACTGTGGTACCTGGATGGACAAGATGGGCGAGTCTGAGAAAGCTGGTAGCAAGGGTTTCCCAGGAACTCCTCGCGACGGTGCTGCCATTGAGATCACCGGTATGCTGTACAGCACACTTGTCTGGCTTGACAAGCTTTCAACAAAGGGTCAATACCAGTACAAGGGTGTCAAGAAGACCGACGGCGAGTTCATCTCTTGGAAGGATTGGGCTGCGTTACTCAAGGAGAACTTTGAGCGATGCTACTGGATCCCGGAGGACCCAAGCGAGGACAGCAAGCATGATGTCAACTCTCACATCATCAATCGCAGAGGTATCTACAAGGATCTCTACAAGTCTGGAAAGGAGTATGAGGACTATCAACTGAGGGCGAACGCGCCGATTGCGATGACGGTGGCGCCGGATTTGTTTGTGCCGGAGCATGCTTTGAAGGCGTTGCACATGGTCGACGCGTACTTGCGTTCGCCGTATGGAATCGCTACACTTGATCCCTCGGACCTGAATTACCGTGGCACCTACGACAATTCTTTGGACAACGATGACTTCCGCACCGCAAAAGGGAGATCGTACCATCAGTAAGCATCGGAATCAACTCCGACGAAAAGAAATGAGTATTACTAACTCCTGCAATAGAGGACCACCTTGGAACTGGCCTCTAGGCTACTTCTTACGGGCTCTCTTGAAATTTGACAGCATGCGCCGCACGACCTCAGAAGGGAAGACGGAGACTCTCCAGCAAATCGCGAAACGTCTTGCAGGGCCGAAGCAGATGATCCACGACTCTCCGTGGGCAGGGCTTCAGGAACTCACGAATGAGGGCGGCGCGTTTTGTAGCGATAGCTGTCCAAGTCAAGCTTGGTCTGCCAGTACGTTGATCGATGTGTATGAAGAGGCGGCAGCGATGAAGTTGTAGAGGAGATATCGTTAATTGGCTGTGGGCATGGGAGCTAGACTAGAGATAGACTACTGAAATTCTTCTGGCTTTGAAGCTTGTCATACAAGACATCATTCGTTCTTTGATTGTCGACGACAGATCAGGGAAAAGGCTCACGACAGGTACAGAGACAATGATCACGACTACCCTATCTGGACTTCCATGTCGGCATGTGTTTGGAAGAACATTCCACGAAACATATGCTGTCCTTATTGTCGTCCTACACACCCTTCTCCAATCATCGTAGTCTGAGCAGAAGCCATACAACACTGTTTACGAAACGTTTCTAGACTCACCTATTGCAAATATGAGTTCGAATATTCCAGTGCAACGACGAGGAGATGTGGCTGAGCACATGCCTGTCGACTCTGGTGCAGCAGGCATCACAAATACTTCCCGTCGCGGCTATGATCCAACCTCGACCAGTCTCAACATGTACCAGCTGAGAGAGCTCGAAGAAGCCGAGGTATGTCGAACAGCTGACGCTACCCTCCATAACATTCTGGGCAGTGTTGGTCTCGCCGGAAATCTATTGTCTCTCCAAGCAACTCAACTCAAAACAAACAGAAATAGTCTCGCTGACAAGCTACAGATTGACAGGGCACTCGACAAAGAGGACCTCGAAGAGCTCGATCGTCTCTGTATAGCAGCTCTGCGAGACCCCAATCTCCCACCTATCCGCCGCGCAAAATACGAGATTATCAGCGCATCCTGTCCGGGGAGAGACCCGATTGTGCATTTGGAGAATGCGGAGAGGATGATGGTGGCCTGTCAGCAGCGTATCGATGAGGGGAGGGGATCGGAGTTTTCGAGGGAACTTTTGGGGCAGTTGAGGGAGGGTCATAGGATTTTGATGGGGATGGTTGTGACGGATGATGGTCGCTGAGAGGCACTGTTTCACCGCGAAAATCAGCAAATCCCAGTTTGGTGGACTAACATTGAAGGATCTACTTCGTCGTGGGCTTCTCGTCGAGCGCCGGAGAACCTGCAAGAACTTCGACGTCGATGCACGAGAGGAACAGATCATGATTGCCCTCGAACACATCTTCGCACTAGGCCCCCTACCAAAACCTGACATCACCAAGCGACCCGTGACAGTCAAGGACATCTACTTCAAGTTACAGCGAGATCACAAAGCTTGGAAGCGTGGTCAAGGACTTCAGCCTTTCGGTCCCACCATCGAAGCCATCAGACAGTGGCTTCACTTCATTGACACCTCTACTGGGCAGGAAGACATCGGCGTGCATGTTCCAGGAATATCGGCTTCTTAGCTTTCTGGGCCAATGTTGCAAAGTCAGATACGATATGTGGTATCTTCTCGATGATTCACGACCTCCTCCAGCCAAACCTTGGTGAGGCTAAGGTACGCCAGCTGATGGCACGAGCTCGCGAGATGTGGATCGTCACGATTAAGGACTCCTACATCAAGCGCGCCCGTCCACAACAACGCCAACATGCCTCAAGCAGACCGTGACATCCGTCAAAAGGAGTGGCAGTGTGGCCGTCAAGTACCTCTCACGCCTGGCACAAAGCAGCCGTGGATGCGCTACGTCGACAGCAATTCGGCGATCGGCAGAACCAACTACGTGAGCAAGCCTGACGACTGGGAGCCACCTGAGCACACAAGAAAGCTTGCTTGCGACATTGTCACCAACCATCGCAAGCAAGGTGTCAATGTATGTTACAGCAAAATCGATCCTGACTGTCCATGGATTGGCCATCACTCATCCGTTCTCGAGGCTAATAACGCTAATACCTCATTAGTGGAATGCCTCGTTCAATAGTGCGCTGGAGACCGTGGCTTTCTTAGTTTGGTCTGGACCGGCAATATCCGTCACGCCTTTCGCTTTGCACTTGCGCATGCCCGCACGGTATTGGCATGGCTACGGTATGGACTGTCGATCATCCTGAAAGATGGGACCAACGCGACGATTCCAGACGTACTATCCGTGTCATGACGCATTTCGAAAATTCTGCCGAATGGAACTTTCACGACGATGTTACCAAGAATCGCATCATCCCCGAGTTACGCGACCAGGTAGACCTACCCAAGAATTTCTACAACGAGAGTGTGACATGGGGAAATATCGTCGCCTCACAACAGTTCTCAGCTCACGTCGAGTCACAATGTTGACTCTAGGGCTGTCGGTGTGATTCTGAAGACGGATGAGTACCTCAGAAAACACTACTCTATCGATGAGCCGGACGACGAAGCCATACCAGCGGATCCTTCCCTTGTGACCGAGAACCTCGACGACTTCGTTACCACATACAAGGCCTCCATCGACCTGGTCCTCGACGATCTTTCCAGCAACGACGTCCACCCTTACATGCACGTTTCTCCTGATGACATTGAAGACTTCATCGATGAACTCACCAAAGCCATTCCTCGGTCTAATGTTGGACGTGTCGACATACAGGAGGAGAGAGCCTTTACCGCGAAGATTCAAGGCATGGGGACCAGGGTTTTGACTGATTTCTACGGTCGGCTCGCTCACCTTGCATACGTCGACATCTTTATTGCAGACAACCGGCCTCTTCTGGCTCTGGTCAACGAGGTCATGACTACTCTGCAACCACGCATTGATGCAGACGAAATTGATATGGTTGTTTTCCGGGGCTACTTCTTCGTCACTATCCAAACTGTCGCTGGTGAGGACACTAACAGCATCACTCACAACAATATGGTTGGGTTCGCGTCCGGTCTTGACGAAATGAGCCCGAACCAGTTTCGGGATTTCTATGGCAGATGGGCTCGTGGAGAGAATGACTGGTCGGTACACGCGGCTCCTATCGCTGTTGCACCTCCCCCTCTGAGTGGACTTGCTCTTGGTGGACCTCTTGCTGGTGAATCTGCCACCGAAGTACCCCGCGCCGGCGGACCTTCCGCAGCTGAGACTAGTACTATAACTGGCGATCCTCTTGCTGCTCAACCATCCACCGGAGGACCTCTCGCAGGTGAGACTATAACTGACGAGCCTGCCGCCGCAGGATCTGTTCCCGGCGTGCTCCGCGCTGGGAGTGCCCCTGCTGCCGATGTCGGTGGAGTAGCACCTGATGGACCTTCCACTGCTGGACCTGGTGGTGATGAGACATTCACCGACACAGGCCCAGTCAATATGGTTGACCAAGCACCTGTAACTAGACCGCGAACGAGCGCTGCTCGTGTCCTGTCTCCTCAACGCCTCCAGGAAGCACAGAAGTTCCTAGAACTAGTCTTCACATACGATCACAGCATCCGTATTGACACTGTCGGTCCTTCTCCCAACCAGATTCGTGCCGACCGAGGTACTCCTGGCCCCAATTTCACTGATTTGGGAAGTGCGTGCTGCACTTGCTGCATTGGCTACCTCCGGCGAGATCACGCTTTCTCACAACTAGAGTGTGGTGACGAATGTACTCGACTACGACGAGGTCGTTACGACCATCAACGAGCTCGCCATCGAGAACCAAGACTTGATCGAGGTTTACGTCGCTGAACGGCCGTTGCCGGGAAGAGAAGACGTATCCACCGACACGAGTGTCAAGCAAAGTCTTCTGGACTGGTTGACGTCGCAACCTGCCGTTATTACTTTTGCACCCAAGTTCCGCACTGCACTTGAGCCGCTTGGGGCAATTTGATCTTCTTCACACCAAGAGTATTCGGCAGATTGCAGTCAAGACGTACAGAGCTCCGGATTATGCTAGCCATTTCTCCAGGGCGTCGAAGAGGTTTGGAAATTGATGAGAGCTTGCAGACTGTCCAAGGTGATGCAATATGGTCTTGGAGTGCAAAACGATACAATGATGGCAGTGGCATTTATTACTTTCTCTACTCTTAGTCTCTTTGTCTCTTATCTTCGGGCACGTCGCTGTCACTACCGGCTGCCGTCTTCAAGCCTTTCTTCCGTGGGCAGTCATGTCGACATGCTAGTCCGGAGGGAGTGGTCGTGATAATTGAAAGCATTGTTGTCTCTATGTAGTGATAGTCTCAAAACGAATAAAAGCTCCTTCCTTGTAATGGCGTCCTCATCCTCCATCGTGTGACAGAAAAACTTCGGGCTTCCCTTACATTGCCACACGGTTACACTTCTAGGTACCACTTCCTGTCCATGTCTTGCTTCAAACCCTGTAGTAAGCAACTCTCTACTGCTGGCTCATCATCTCCCTTTTCTGAAGCCTGAAGCGAATGCGGGAAGGTTATAGCGTTCTCTGAACGTCGCTCGCAACACAAAAACCCCAACCTACCAATCCAAAGTGCAACAATGTGGAATAGGCGCTCGAAACACCGGTCCCATTGGCACGATGTCATGCTCAGGTCTGCCGAGCCACAATTCGGAATCAGGCGAGTAGAACGTGTCCAGGCCAAGCGCCGGTGCAGAACAAAAGACACGATGGTGTGCTTTGTCTTACTAGAGCTGGAAGGAATGCTATAAGTATCGTGGCTTGAAGCAGCCACGCCAGTGATGTGAGAAGAGGTAGTTGCAGAAGTCAAGATAGAGGAAGGGACTATAGAGAGGCCGTACTTTTTACCAGTCTTGGAGAGTGTGTAGAGGATAAAGTCGTAGCATCAGCTACCGGGGCGGAGATAGCAAAGACAACCCTTGTAGTAGAGGCGAGAACTGGAGTGGCAGAAGACGGAGGAGGTATATCGTGTCTTGGCCAAGGGTGATCCCTAGCAATCTCAGCCGCCACGCTGTATATCATGTGTTCTGTGGGAGCTGTCATGAAGCTCATGATCATATACGTAGCGTTCTGACACACTCAAGTTTACGGAGCCATTCGATCCCCATATGTCATCTCTATGGACTAGCTCGAGCGACACCAAGCTATGCGTCGCTCATCTGCGCATCTTCCTTTTCCACGACCACGAGAGACTCGTCCGAGGCGTCATCGTCTTCCTCCTCCTCGTCTCCATCCTCACTTTCATCCTCGCCCATCTCATCGTCGTCATCATCATCGTCATCTTCTTCTTCTTCTTCTTCTTCTTCATCCTCGTCTTCCAATTCCTCATCGCCTACCTCCCCTTCCATCCCATACCCATCCTCAAAACTCTCCAACTTCCTCGTCTCAACCTTCCACCCCTCCTTTGCAAACCTCTCCACCATCTTCTCGCCCATGATATCCGCACACGTAACCAACAGATCCGCCTTCCCCACCTCAAAGCACTTCCCTACGACCGACCTCATAACCTCCCTGACTTCCTCCTCCTTTACCTTCCTCACCTCTGCCAAAAAGCCCTCCGCATACTCTTTCGGCACGCCTTTGACGACTTGATTAATGAACCCGACCAACGCCGCCCCACTCATCGTCGGCTGCTCGTCCGCAAACTGCACCACGATACTGCTGACAGCGCCCTCCATCGCAAACTTGTCAAATGGCACCTTCCCCTCTACCAAGTCGGTCAGCGTAGCTCTGGCGGCACAGAAAGCGCGGAAGACATCCGGGGAGCGGTAGATGCGGAATGTGAGGCGACCTGTACCGATCGACCGCGTGAAGCCCGTGCCGTATGCGAGCCCGGTGCCGCGGACGGCCACCCACATTGGTCCTTCCACTGCATCGAGGTAGGCGAGGGCCACGGCGAGAGCGGGCAGGGACGGATCAGTGTAGGATGAGGGGCCAGGGGCAGTCAGGGAGAGGAAGGAGGAGTCGATTGTGGACATGGGGACAATGTAGGCGAGTGAACCGGGGGAGGCACCGGAGGGTGAGAGGGTAGTGCGAGGTACGTCGAGAGGGAAGAGCGTGGGTGGTGAGGGGAAGCTGAGGCTGTGGGCGAAGGGTGTCCAGGATAAGACGGGAGTGGGGAGGGCGGAGTTGAGGAGATTCGTGGCGATGAAGAGACGGATGTTGGATGAGGACGTGAGTGCGGCGCGGATGGTTTCGAGCTTGGCAATGACTGCGGCTGGGTCGCGCTTCAGCAGCGCGGAGATGCGGCGGAGGTAGAGGGCTTTCACGAGGGTATCCTGGGCTCGAAGGGACGACTTCTGAGAGAAGTGCAGCATACAGCGGATACTCGACAGCATACTGCTACCGTCTCGCTTTTCTTCTGGAACATCGGCCAGAATCTTTGCGAGTGTAGCTTTGAGGCGATCGGGGTCGAAGATGGAATTCAAGAGGAGATCTTGTAGCCAGCGAATGGTGGTGGTGTATTTGGCTGGCTCGACTTGCATGCGGATGCGGATGAGTTCAGCGTTTTCGATGCCTGCGCCGTCGTCGATGGAGTAGCCAACAGTGTCCTTTTCGAGCTGGGTTACGACATCTTCAAATTCGATTCGCTTGCCGTCACGGGTGATTGGGGTGTCGAAGAAGTTGAGAAGATAGACTGTCAAGAGTGGCCGGACTTCGACGGGTATCGCATGCGTGTTGATCACGATGTTGATGTGGACGAAGTTGGTGGGTATATGTTCGAAATGTATGAACAGTGGTAGGTCTGTCTTGTCCTGGTCGATAACGTGCTGAACCTCATTGTCCAGCTTACCCATCTCTCGTGCCAGACCAGATCGAGCGGTTGTGGTCGGAATGAAATGGATGGAATCGGTACCTGGAACCTCGAACTGACCAAGCACTTCAGGTGGTATTGGTCTATCGTTCTCAGCTTGTGCAGCAGCAAGCTTTTCAGCGAGGTCTCTCAAACCACTTTCACCCAATTTCCGCTGCTGTTCTTTGACACGAGCTTCTTCGTCTTGCTTTTGCTGCTTGGCGAGCTTCTTCGAGGGCTTACCCAGCACGGAGACATGATTGGCATCGGCTAACCACTTCACGAGAAAGTCATGCCACTGCTTCTCGCTCCACTTTGCAATCTCATCGTACTCCTTCAGCGTGCCCAAGTCTAGCAATGTCGTACCATCTCGCTTTCCAAATAGATGATCGTAAATCACCCCGTCAGCGAAAAAGTTACCAGAGCTTTCACAATGATATTTGAGCTGACGAGCCCCACGATCCACACAGTCGCGCATGTAAGACATGTTCAAAGGTTCTGAAGCGGCTTGCTCCAGTACTTCAAAGAACCTCTTCTCGACCTTCGCTAACTTCTTAGTTGCCACTCCGCTGATGGTGAACCAGATGGTCGTGTCTGGCCGTGTATCGGTCGAGTAATAGACTGCGCTTGCAAGTTGCTCCTTCTCGACCAATGTATTCTCCAATATCGACACAGACGAACCACAAATATACGTCAGAAGTGTGTTCATTGCTGCATCAGCCGTAGCATCGTTACAATCATGACCCAGAAATCCGATCATGATTTCACCCATGGACTCGTCTTCCTCCGCAAATTCCACGGTGTCGACAATAGACTCTTTCAATGCAGGTGTCTTTCCGTGCTTTGTCCAAGGACGATCAAATGGTGCACCGATTGGTGGCAAATCCTCAGCTACACTGCCTTCAAACTTGTCGAGTATATCAAGGAGATTATCATGCTCAACCTCTCCAATCAGAACAAGGCACAAGTTCTTTGGCTGATACATCTCCTTGTGAAAAGCCCGGATCCTGTCCGCTGTGAGTACACGCAAATTTGCCATCAGCCCTCCTGTCTCATATCTGAAGCCGACGTTCTCGGGATATAGCAGTCTTCTCGCTCGCAAGTCCATGACCTCGGCCGAGTTGTTTTGTGTGCCTTGCATCTCAGAGTAAACTACTCCAGCGTCGTGACCCGTGCCATCAACGTGGAACACCTCGGTGTAGCAACCAGCATCGGTCAGAGTGGGTAGGAGAACATGCTCAAGATAAACAGGTAATATCTGAGCAAACCCTTCCCACCCAGCGGTGTCGAGCGTATAGGCAGTATGGTCAGTGGCTGTCCACGCATTTGTATTCGAGTATGCTCGCGTGGCAAGTTTATCTAGCAAGCCCTTGTACTGGTAGCTTTTCGAGCCCATAAAACAAAGATGCTCCAATGTATGCGGCGAGCCACTATCATCGTGGATCTCTGTGGCCAAGGCAAAGTATCCATGCACTTTTGGTCCTGGTTGGTCCACGACGACCACTCGCATACCAGTTTTCGTGGATTCATAGAGAGCGAATTCACTTGGGCAGAAATCTGCCTTGAACTGCTGGAGCTTTTTGAAGCTACTCCGCGAGGATTGAGACGAAGCCATCCTGATTGATCTGCTTTGCCTGACAAAGTGCCGAGGTGCGGTCAAGGACTTGAGAGTCCTACTCCATGTACTACCTTTTTGCCACGTCTTTTATGTAGGAGTTCAAGATAAGTGAGGTAGACGACTGCACCTACGCGATCTCGATAGCTCACAGAAGGGATCTACCTCGCTTGCTTTCTTGTCTGCTTCGAAGCGCTCAAGTCAGATGATGGCTGAATTGCTTGCTTGTGCCTCAAATACCCAGAAGTCATCTCACTAAGTCTATGGCTATTCTGGCATGACAAAGATCACGGACGTATTTCCGGAGCCATGTTATTTCATGCTACGCAATGTTGACAGCAGGGCAGTAATGATCAGACGGAGTAGGCAATGACAGACAGCAATCAAGCCGTCGGCCAAGCACTTCTTCAGGCTGTTGCTGGACAATATCCAGATGTCAATGAGCAACTACTACGGACAGACGTTGACACCAATGTTCTAAATGGCATTCTACAAGAGATCAATAACGACCGAACTCAGATCCTAGTAGACTTGAAGCAGACAAGCCGTGATGTTGCACCGGATGTAGATGACTGGATACAGCAAGCAAGAACCTTACAGATTGACATCGAGAACGCAAAAGCTACAGCAAGAGACATCGTCCGCCAGGCTGGAGAGGCCACAAAACAGCGGGAGAAGCTCGATGACATTGAAAGAAAGGCACAGCTCTTACGTAATGAGGTTGCGTTCAGTGAAAGACTGGAAATCGCATTGGAAAGCATACAAGATGTCTATGGAAGAATAAGCGGTGCACAGACTGCTGCGAAGCAGGGCCAGTTAGGAGCCGCCCTGGAACAGCTCAGAACGATAGAAGTACGGCTGGCAGAACTGGGCCCGATCGAAAACACGAGTGCGGTCGATGTCCTCAATCGAGGAGCTGCAACGTTACGGGCAGATCTTGTTGATGAGGTCAAAGTGCAATGGGCTCAGGCACTACACGCAAACAGAGCCTCTAGACGCTTCACTATATCCAAGAATTCGGACGGCACATCTCTGGAGAAAATACAGGAACTCTCGTCACAGCTCGATATTCTGAGGGAAAATATCAACAGAACTTGCCGAAACCTCCAAGATATTATTCTCAAGCCTCGATTGGATCCAGACCGGAATAACCAGGTCGTCAAGCTTGTCATCGAAGAGAATGCCATGTTCTCAGATGGGAAGAGGTCGACACAAGATGCAGTTTCAACAATAGAAGACATATCATCAATAGTCCACTTTCTACATACTCAACTACCTCCTTGCATCTCAGTCGAGCTGTCAGAGATCCTTATGCCACCCGTCATCTCACGCCTCACACAAAATTGGTTGATGCCTGCTGTTCCCACATCACTCGAAGGACTATCCGCATTCTCAGTCATACTCGAGTCTGTGCAAGTTCTCGCCCAAGCATTGGGCAAGATCGGCTGGAATGGTAGCAGTGATCTAGATGAGTGGGTCGAGCAAGGTCCACGGATCTGGCTTTCAAAGCGCAAAGAGTCTGCTCTTGATGCTGTTAGACACGCGCTCGCAATACAGGTTCAATCAACTAAAACCGTCGAACGAGTTGAGACACAGATCGTGGCGAAGGATGATGTTATACACGGACCCAATGGTGCAGGAGACGATTGGGATGCCTGGGCCGAAGAGGAGGAAGATAAGCCAGCTCTCCCAGAACGACCTTCGGTTCCTGTGCCTGTTGCGCAAGCCGAGGAGGATGATTGGGGTGCATGGGGTGGCGAAGATAACGCTGCTAACGAAGCTGAGGATGTCGAGACTCAAGCGCCATCGAACAGCGTTAATGAGGATGACGACGACGAGAGCAGTGCCTGGGGCTGGGATGATCAAGCCACCGCAGAACCAGAAAGCAGTGCCAAGTCACCAACAAGCGCACAACCTGATCAAGTCCGCGCAACTCAGCCTGCAAGCACCGAGCGCGAGCTCACACTCAAAGAGACCTACACAGCAACCGAAGTATCCTCCACCCTGGCCACCCTCATCACCACCCTCGTCACCGACGCAACGGCCCTCCTCGATCCAACCTCCTCCTTCCATCGCTCTCCCATTGCCCCCGCCGCTGCAGGCATCTACGGCATTCCCACCCTCCTCCTCGCCTGCTTCCGCGCCCTCGCCCCAACATACTACACCCCTCTCCCCAGCGGTCTCATGTACCTCTACAACGACTGTCTTCATTTGACAACTCTCCTCCAAACCCTGCACACCACTCTCCAGCATGCCGATGCCACATCACCCACAACCTCCACGCTGTCGCAATCCGCTTGGCCCTCCTCCCGCCTCTCTCTTCCCACCTCTATCTCCACCCTTACGACCTTCGGCGCGCGTGCTTACGCCCGCGAACTCGACGCCCAGCGCACAATCATCCGCGACCTCCTCGACGCGGCATCTGGCTTCACCACCTGCACCGAGGCGCCCTTCCGCGAAGACTGCGAAAATGCAGTCAGCATGGCGTGTGACCGCGTGCGTGATGTTGCGAAGCTGTGGACGCCCGTCCTTAGCCGGAGCGCGCTGTTGCAGAGTTTGGGCAGTCTGGTAGCCGCCATTACGGGGAAGCTGTGCGTAGAGATTGAAGACCTGCCGGATATCAGCGAGGAAGAGAGTCAAGTGCTGCGGGGTCTGTGCGATCACGTCGGTAAACTGGCGGATCTGTTCGTGCCGGAACAGCAATCGCCATCGCAGACATTTCCGAGCCCAACGCTCGTGCACATCTACGCACCCGGCTGGTTCAAGTTCCAGTATCTCTCCGAGATCTTGGTCAGTTCGTTGGCGGATATAAAGTATTTGTGGAGTGAGGGCGAGTTGGCACTGGAGTTTGAGGCGGACGAGGTGGTGTTGTTGGTGGAGGCGTTGTTTGCGGAGACGGAGCATCGGAGGAGGGCCATTAGTGAGATTAGGAGGAGGAGAGGTTGAGTGAGTGAGGTAGGGGTCAGACAGTGAGGAGGGGAGAGAGATGGCAGCGGGAGTAGCGAGGCAGGGATTGCGGTGAGGAGAAAGGAGAGGGAGAGAGGAAGGGAGGGAGGAAGGCAGAGGATACATGGAATATATGAAGCAATATCGAAGTCATTGTCCCGCGCCTTTGATTTGACCGCAAACACTGTGGGTGATCTGCACATCCGTTCACACCTCTAGAGCCTCGATTGTGGTATGCGGTGTGGAGTATCTTGTATGCGAAGGCGATGGAGCAGCCACAATTGAATAATCTGATATGAGGTAAGGACTGGCATTAAGAGGCACAAAGTCTGATATCAGCACATAGTGCCGACACTACCCAGCTTCGAGATAGTTCGAGTATGAGTATGCCAGGATAGGTCGTGGTGCGACAGCATTCATGGTCATAACACGTCCATTGATTCTGCAACGACGAGTACATGTGACGGAAAACATAAGTGGCGCCATCCATAATCCCATGAGCGTCCACTACCGCGTCCTCCATCTTCAAGTTCACGCTCATCCCTCCAGTCTTTCATGCCTGCCTCTGCCCACATCACACCCCGACCAAACAGAGCGACCAGCTTAGTGACCAGCTCTCCTCGACTCGGCGATGACCTTTGTCATCTCGTCGACCTTTCTCTTCGCGCGGCCGAAGGTACCGAGCTGCATGATGTGTCAGTACGATCCGGGACTTGGGAAGCGGAGCCAGAGGCTGATTGGACAGGTCGGGTTGATGGATTTGGGTGTAGGAAGGACGTACTCTTTTCTTAGCGAGCTTGCGCGCACGCTTGTCCTTGCTGTTGCGGAGGAGTTCGATAACGCGGCGCTCGTAAGGTGCGAGACTGGAGAAAGAGTGCGTTAGTCGAGGTTGATGAGGGTGAAGTACAGGATGATGAGGAGACATCAAGACTCTGCTACTGCTGCTGCTTGTTGTATAGAGTAATCCAAATTCGGGTGTAATCATGTTGTAAGATGTGCAGTCACGCTGGTTGATGTTCGTTTGTCGATCATGAACATTTCGTTTGCCCGGAGTAGCAGCAGCAGATACAGAATTCTGTCCACATCCAAGACCTGGTACATAGAGAGAGGAAGAGAATGTAGCATACCCAGCGACCTCCTTGACGATCTCTCTAACGAAAGCGGTTCTCTTGCTGGCGCGGCCCTTGGTCCTTGAGATGCGCTCCTTGGGCTGGTGAGGAGTGACTTTCTGCAGTGTCGCAAAGAACGTATTAGCACTCATCTTGTTCCAATCCACTTTTGCACTTCTGAACATCCCATGTTCTTGTCCTTCTGTAATTTAGAATCTTGATAGTGACATCCTCCTCTTCCATTGTGCATCCTGATATCCATCACAGATGCACATAAGCAGACTCTTCTTTCTTCGATCTCTCAATCTGTCCAATTCCACCTCTTTTCTCATTCCTCCCAAAGTCCACATCCGCATCTCACAGCAATCCTCCAACAAAGAGATAGACAGTAGACATACGTGACCAGAGTTGATTCCCAGCACTAAGCCGGAGCGCTGCTTAACTTCCTTCGGCGCCATTGTGTCGTTGGTTGTCGATGGGGTGAGATTGGGCTGCAAAAGTTCGAGGCGTGGGGATTCGTGCTTTCTTTGTGCGGTTGATTTCCGCGCTAGTGGCACGTGACTAGATTTGGTCGTCATCGTCAATGGAATGTCTTAACGATCTAACTTTATGCATTGTCGTTACCTACAATACTTCACCATCTCATCCTTTGTCTGAAGCGTAATTATGCCATCTGAAGAACCCACTAAGCAATCCGGCGCCCAGCCAGCCAAGGGCGACGAAGTTCCGCCAGAGTTGAAGGAGACTGAGAACAGCACTTCTACGAAAGGAACAGTAAGCCCGACCACCACTACACGCCAGCAATATCGCTCGACAGCAAGAATCTAGCCCATACATCGACCTCAGATTAGCTAACATGTCGCTTACTGTAGAAACCTGGTGTCGAGCATGCTACAGACTCTGTGTCATACGGCGAAGGCGAGGAGAAAGTCGAGAGCGCCAATTTGGCTTCGTAGGAGGTTGTACAAGTACTGTGGAGCTATGAAGCAGACGCACGCGTGCAAGTGAAGTGCTGGACACGCAAAGGAAAGGAAGGACGGGAAAATATCGAGAGGGGCATGGCTCCGAATAGCGACGATTGAAGTGTGCACGGCGGAAGTTACAGGGATGTCTAACACGAACACTGTGGAATGGAGATTGTGAACGAGTCCAGTTGAGGCAGAGCGATGCGCGATATCACGATGCAGAGTGGTGAGATTGGTACAAGCGAGCACGGAAATCGTCAACGAGGACGTCAATCATGCTTACGGGCCTGTACCAGGATTATACGTCCTCTCCAGGCTCAAAGAATTGTTGTTGCGTACGTTGAAACAGAAATGTTGCGAGTCTGCGATCGGTCGAATTCGAATTCTCAATACAAGGCAATTCTAACAACTCTATACAAACTAATATACATATG
>Ga0058702_10000453_pt1 | contig 17402 bp, 23 predicted proteins | sample AgamicOrSfe_FD_83781 | JGI IMG/M metagenome (GOLD analysis project Ga0058702, IMG submission 83781) | Agave microbial communities from Guanajuato, Mexico - Or.Sf.e | ecosystem: Host-associated > Plants > Phyllosphere > Phylloplane/Leaf | place: Guanajuato, Mexico | collected 2012-05-30 | reverse complement strand
GTGGAGGGTGGACTGGGACAGGGACAGGGTCGAGGCGATGCTGTGCTGGCGGGTTGGTGTTGGAGGGGAGGTGGCGGTTGGTGTGGTGTTGCCGATTTGGGTGGAATTTGTGTTGCTGGTCTGAGTTGGGGCCGGAGCGTGGTGGAATTTTGGGGCGGACGAGGCGGTGAGGTGAGTCGTGGTGGTGGCGGTGGGTTGTTTGTCCATGTTGGAGTACTAGGAGAGGAGGCCGTAATGTGGACGATAGCTTCTTCCCACTGAATTGCAACAGTGTCACGAAGTTGATATCACGACAATTTTGTATTTCGTTTTGCACAGGAGCACAGCTTCTTATAGGACACAGGCAACTAGGAGGTGACGGACTCTACGCGGAGTCATGTTCCAATGGAGGTGGTTACAAAGAAGGAAGAGGCTAGAAGGAGAAGGTGTAGGTGTAGGTGTAGTGCCAAGTAGCCAAGGCCGAGGTCGGAATTGTGATTGATGGTGTTTTATATCAACATCGAAGCCGCACTATGCAAGCTCTTGTTACTTCTGCAAGTTAGGTACTCTGGTACGGCCCATTCGCACAGACAAACCCTAATCCTTCCGTTCCATCCACAAACGCGCTCGGATTGCAATAAGTATCACTTACACCCTTCCCATCAATCGGCAATAGATTGATATTCTTCAACTCAACATCCGTCGCCGTGTTATTCAGCAGTTGAAATGTGACACCCGCGGTATTCGTCACGCCTGACACAGCATACCAACAAGGATTAGTGACGCAGGATCCATCTCCTGGATACATATCGTTGATCGTGCCAGAAACGTTCGTCCAGCTGAAATTTTGGATGTGTGTCGCCGTAGAATTTGCGGGATAGACGCCTGGGACCATGCCGCGGTTGGTGTTCTGGTCGAAATAGACGGATGTGGCGAAGATGGGGAAGGTGGCGTTGAGGACATAGATGTTCTGCCAGTGGACGTCAGAGACGTTGCCGAGGGCGTTAAGGGAGGACTTGAAACGGGTGGCGTAAAGGGAGTTGCGCGATGTTATGTTGCTGGTGGTAAGATTAGCAGGAGGTACGAACCGAGGCACAAGTGTACCAAAGTATAAGTCTAGCAAAGATCTCGAGCAGAGTACCGTCGAGATTCTTTTCAGACACATGTTCTGTGCGGGAAGAAGACGTACTTGAATGTCACATTGTTGATGTTGTCTGTGCCTGAGAGCGAGATGCCGTGACCACCTTCACAGATCATATCCGTAATATAGATGTTATGAGCTAGCAGGATCAAATCAGCATCGGCCTCACGATGAGCAAGACAAGAGTAGTGCAAAGTACCTCCGTTATTAATCGCGCAACAATCGTCTCCATTGAACACATGGTTGTTATAAAAGGTGTAGTTATACCCACCCACATCGTAGCCATCGGTATTGAAAGGAAACACAGCAGGAGTATTTAGGTCGTATGAAGCGTCAATCCAGTTGTCATGGACGACGTAGTTGTTGCCCTTCAGCGCGAAGTTCCACGCGATGGGCTGGCTGATCTTCATGTATCTGATGATAGTGTTGTTGGCATTGAAGCTGAAGCCGTGAGGTCGGAGTGGGAGACCGCCGAGTGGAGTCACGTATTGGGCTGCTTGCCACCACTGCTGTCCACTGGTATCTGTCAGAAACTGATCCGACCTTTGCGTCTGATAGGTACTTACTGAGGATAAACGAAGCCCTCCGCCGGGTTCTGATTGCCCTGTAGCGTGACGTTGACACCTGCAAAGGTGAACCAGTATAGACTCTGCGTCGCAGTAGCGTTTACCAAGCTCTGGACATAGGGAATAGATCTAGGCAAGTCGAGGTTGCCGAGGATAGAGATAGTAACGTTTTTCAGAGTTCCAAAGTTGATGGGTGTGGAGATATTGTAGGTAGTGCAAGAGGAGAAGACGATCTCAGCATTGCTGGAACAGTTGGGCAGAAGTGCTCGAACAGCAACGGAGTCATCGATGCCTTGACCACCAAATGGTACCACGCATGTCGAGTATGCCGATGCTGCTGTCGCAAGGGCAACTGAAGCAAGAGTCGCTTGCTTGAAGAGGTTGGAAAGCATGTCTGGGGGGGAAAGGCACTGGTTGCAGATGGAGAAAGACGCGAAAGACACTGGATAGGAACAGCTACACAGACGACTACTTATACTTCAGCACTCGGCGCTATACTCGGCCGGAATGACCAGGTGTGACAGTATCGCTGGCGGTGTGTCATCCTCCGGAGAGCTTCGTGAGGCTCATCTTTCCTCAATCCAGCAGGTTAATTCGACAACAGAAGGTCATTATATCGCAGATCAACCCAAGGGCAAGGCACAGAGGTCCATTCCGAGGTCACGATGAGACGTCTATCAGAGAGAGTCAGAGGATGTGTGCCTATACTTGGCCCGCCGATATGAGCGAGTGAGGGCGATGGTGTGTCGATACGCGAGGTCAAAAGCCTGGAGAAGCGGGGAAGATGCATGCTCGGGCCGTGTTGCGCCGAGCTCTTGCTGGCTTGAGTCTAAGTAGGTAGAACAGTCTTAGGAAGAGTGCCTGAGTTTCCCGCTCAATCCATTTCTAGTACAGTACTAGTGGTCTGTAGCCTCAAAGAAGGTCAAGGGACGTTGCAAACCACATGATATTGATACAATTCGTTATGCTAGTCGATGGCAGCACTTCCTTCAAGTCTATGTGTATTGCTGTCACCCCTTCACCAAGACATCTATCCTCGCACTCTGGATGTGGTTGCTCCATCCCGGATACTGACTGCTGTTACTTTTCGAGCATGGAGTCAAGTGAAAGTATTGGCTCAACTTACCTGCGCCCATACCGTAATCTCCACACACTCACCCTGCTTCAATGCCCTCACCCACTTCCTCTCATCCTCGTCCTCCGCGTCTGCTCGCCACGTCACCACATGCTTTTTCGCCTGCGGACTCGCGTGCACGTTATACTGCAACTTTCTCGGCCTCCACCGGCGTATCTGTGCTTCAGTGAGGCGGTGAAACCAGCGATGATGCCGCCAGTCGCCATCGAACTCGGCAATGGCGGCTTCAGAACCAGAGGGTGGCGCGGACGGTGGGACAACTCTGACTTCCCACCATGTGTAAGACTGTATCACTTTGTTAGAGTTATCCAAGTATAGAGACACTAACAACAATAAAAAAGTTGTACCTGTTCGTAAGTGCCGTGAAACTGGCGCTGGCCTGACCAGCCTTGATCGCGAGAGACGAGTGTGAATGTTATCTCATGCACGGGCCCAGGCTTCGAGTCTGAATCTGACGGATATGGGGAGTCAGGTTCGGGTTCCGTGTCTGACTCCGATACAGCATCGGAGATTGGTGAAGACGATGGCGGCGTACTCGAAGGAGCATCGTGAGGAAGGTCGTCAAAGGAGAGAGATGTGCCTGGATAAGGTGGTGAGTTTGAGGATGCGCCCCCCGATGCCCAAAGAATAGGCCATGTCCGTAGATAAGCAGTGCCAGCCGATGGCTCGGCCACGACGATGCGGTCGGTTCGCTCGACAGTCTCGCGAACCCAGTATTCGGCGTGATCGAGAATATCGAGGACAAGTTCTGGAGGTAGTTTTGTGACGAGAAGAGAGATCACTTTTTCGATGTCTCTGGGAGTGCGGGGATAGTAGGAAGCATCAGCATTTGAGGCAGGATGTTGAGGTCGATGCACAGGAGCATCAGGGTGTAGAGAGTCGGGTAATGAGTCTGCAGCCTCTGTTCTCGTGGAGAATACGCGTTGGTATGTATAGTATGCTAATGCTCCTAAAGTGACGAGCAACGCGGGTGTGGCCATAGTATGAGTTTGTCGCTAGCAATATTACGCTTTAGGCATGCACGAGTCTTGCTCCAATCAAGGGAGGTATCCACGGTGGCAGTGCTACAGTACTCCCGCTTTGTATGGTTTCGGTAGGGGGTATCGGAATTATGTTATTTACATGAAACAATGACCTAACAGACTCCAAGGGCAGGTTGGATCGGGATGTTTCAGGAGGATCTACGTCATGTCTGTCACGTGCTGGGAAGGGTGAGGTGAAGGCCTCAGAACATCGAGCTCACCACGCTGACCTCTCCTGCCCTGCTGCCAATCAATTCTACAATCCGTCATCGCTGTCGCTACGACATCCTCACATGGCGGCCAACGATAGAAATAGCGATAGCGACTTTCAGAATGATAATCTCATACGTAGGCTCTACAGACGCGACCTCCTGAAAGCTCGTATAGGGATAAGGTTACTTGGCGCCTTGGAAACGTTCCATTATGTTCGAAAATAGCACCATCAGCTTTACGCCAAGTCACAATTATACTTGAGAGTTTCAGAATAATCATTTATGCTCTCACGAACCTCTTTCTACTTAGGTAAAGTCGGTCGTCTGACGCAGCCGATGTCGTACAGTATGCAAGAAATACCAAGCGAAGTGAAATCATACGACAGACGATCCGTGGCTTGGCGTTGTGTGAAAATAGACCAATGTGCATTTTTGGTGATGCTGATCTGACTGCATCGCTGCTTCCATGCGGGCTCGTGTGATATAAAGGAAGCTACTCTCCTCTCATCTTCCCTCTCCCTTCCTCATCACATCATCATCACATCTTCAAGACAATCACAACCACAACTCCGATCCCAGCTTCACTCTCAGCTCAACCCGACCAGTCCAACAAACAGAGCTCAACTCTTCCACAACAACATCACCAAACAAACATCACAATGAAAACCACCCTCATCTCCTCCCTCGCCCTCCTGGCCACCACCGCTTTTGCTGCTCCAGCACCACTAGCCAGCAGCGCCACCACCTCCAGTGCTCCCGCTCCTACCGCTTCCGCCTCTGCCTTCGGCCTCATGTCCCTCCGTTCAGGCTCGGACATCCAATATGCCACCATCAATGTCCGCGACTCCAAATTCTGGATCGGCAAGCAGACCGCCACCTACTGCCCTCCAGGCGACGGCATCTCCTGCGAAACCCTCAGCAACACCACCACACTCCGTCTGAACGGCGACAATCTCGTCATGGATACCGTCGTCCCAGGCGGTCAAGTTGTCTACATTGGTCCTAAGGGCGCGTTGAGGTTCACGGAGGCGCACACGAATACTATGCCTGCTGGTAGCACCACTGGTGGCTTCAATGTCACGCAGGAGGGCTCGTTCGGAGAGATCTCGCATGCCGGGGGATTTGTGGCGTGTCCTACGAAGAAGACGGGAGGGGCACCGTATGAGATCTTTGTGCAGGTGAAGGGGTTTGAGAAGACGGATTGTGTTGGGTTTGACTTTGCGGCTGTTAATGTCACGACTGGACCTGCTTGGGAGTACATTTGAGCGGATGAGGAGCACGTTCAAGGCAAGACGAGGAAGGATATGGCCTTGATGCGAATGGCAAAATGACACGGAGGTAGTTTCTAATTCAGCATGAAGGTGTGAGAGAAAAGCATAGCGACGGCTTGATTGCATTGGGATAGCATAATATTGATCACGAAACCGTTAATCTGAAACACCTTTTTCATACCTTTGTCGTTCCAAGTGAATTGTTGCAACATCAGCACAGAGTCAATGTGGAGGATTCGAAAAAGTGAACGCCATCAGATGCAAAGCAATGTAAGGTAATAGCACACGCTATTATACCCCGCATCTCCTCCAAAATAAAGCTGAAACCATCCTGAATCTTACCTCCGCCAAACCTTTTCAGCTTACTACAATCAACACCACTTTTCAGCTCTCTGTCAAGCTCTGCTGCTAGACGCTGACCACAAGCTACAATCCCACGGCAATCCCAACGCAATGCAATACACAACCTTCCAGCTGTCTGACCCAATCTTCAATCCACCACACTCAATCCAGCCGAGATCGACATGCCCGGCCACGCCACCTGCCCCAAATGCGCAGCACCCTTGACGGGCGGATCCAAGAAATGCAGTGCTTGCGGTGCGGTAAATTGCTCGCGAGGACCAGAACCTGGTGCCAATTGGGAGAGTGCCACGCCGGCGGTGAATTGATACTGATGGTTCATGCGGTCTTAGGCCTGTCCGGTCCAGACGAAGCGAAACTGCTGAGTCGCAAGGTGGAACGGGTGAATTTGAAGAGCAAGGTGCGATTAGTGAAGCCAGGGAGACCGTAGGACATGGAATGGTTCATGAATGACAATGCACGATGCTGGACGAGCGTGGGACGGTGGCAATCGTACGGGAGGTCCGTGAAGCATCGACATGAAACACGAACTTTCGAAAATTCGTGCGGGAGTGCTAGTGATGGATAATGATGTTCCTCATTGCTCTCTTACTCATACACTGTCGTGGTTGTACATCATCTTCATGCCAGAGGCTCCGCTGCAACTACTGTCTTCCTATCGTGCCGCCATAATCGTCATGGCTCCACTCTTCACCTTGCAGGACACGCTTGACGTCTGAAGCTGTACCTCCAGGCCCCTGTCCTCCAAGTGCAGTCTCCTAAACTCTGGTCTCACATCACAGCACATCCACAGCCCCAATCGGTCGTTATTGTAGGCAGGCTCACCAACCTCCTCACAGAGTCCGGATCACGGATGAGTTGTGGTTGACAACTGGGACATGGCGAGTCCGGCAGGCCTCCCGAGAAAAGGGTCGGCATGCCAACATATTTGTTCGTGGTGTCTCTCCACAGGATCGGGCAGGTATAAAGAGTATTGTAGTATGTGATTCTGGTGGGGTCTGGCTGCATGATGTTGAGGCAGCAGGGATAGGTCATCTGGAACCACTGCGTCCGGCAGAAATAACACTGGAAGTAACTGAAGTTGCACATTGTCGTCGTGGTGGGCGGGATCGCAGCTGTGGTGTGGACTGGGTTTGCCAGGACCGAGTGACGGGACGCCGGGCGTGTTGGTGATGGTGACGAGGATGTCGAGAAGTGACAGTGTTCTTGGGGTCGGAAGTGGGTGGTGATACTGTGCTGAAAGCCTCATCAGACGCTGAAAGCACACCATCCGCTGGCTGATTTGTCCGCAGGCTTGACGCTCACCTCAGATAGTATGGCACAGAGGGTTGTTGAGAGTCCGATCTGATAATCGCGCAATTGATGCTCAATGCGCGGGTCGTGTTCTCGTTGAAAGTCGTCTGAAAGCTGGTTCTACTATTGATGTTGCAGGACTCGATGCTTGTCCAGTACCCGCTATTCATGAGATTATCGAGAGACTAGGATGGCGGGCACAGAGAATGCCATGCTGAACACCGAGCATGTGCTTCCTGGGACAGTGGTGATGATGTTGAGATGATGATAATAACCTTTCATCATCATCATCACGACTTCTGCTCGTCAACGTTTATGTTCAGGGCCTCGTCCATCTCTTCATCAGCGGCTCCTGCACCACGCTTCTGCAATGCCTGCATAAGCTCATACAGCTGGCCAATCTGCTGGTCTACCAATAATGAAAATCAGTACAGTTCTTTCATATTACCATGCAGCACACATACCGCTCATCTTCTCCAGCTTCTCCTTGTCTATCTTAGCTTCTTTCCAGCCATCTTGCTCGAGCATTTGTGCATACAGCTGCCACTCTGTGAGGAAGCCGACCTGTGGAGAGTCGTGTCAGTGCTGGAACTCCTTTTGACTCCAGCTCGTGGAGAATGTGTACATACAATATGTATCGGATTCTCTACATTCCTATGCGCTCTAAACTCGCTCTTGATATACATATCACCCAGCATACGCTCATCGGGGGCAAGCTTGCGATGTGCTCTAAAGAGTCTTCTATACAGTGGAATTGGTGGCAGTAATGCAAGTGGTGCTGGCTTTAGGGGATTGTTGCGACCAAGTGACGCTGGGTTGGCATAGCGGAAGATTGTACTTGCTCTCATTTTTTTTACAGGTACAGAATATGATCGAGGTACAGCTTACTGGCAAAAGTTGTCGTTGATGTTCTCTGAGAAAGTCATCGGCGATGAAGTCACCAATTCCAATGGCAAAAGCTAAGGAAAAGGGGCAGATTGGATTTCCCTTCGAAGAGCTCTATTGCTCGACTATCGAGTACTCATTATTACATATCTTGGGCGCATGACTAAACTATCTCAGAAGCCAGTCTATAACTCTTCGTCAATCTCCATACTGCCATTGCCATCAGCAGTGCTATTCGCTGCAGCAATTGAACGAGCTTTCGGAACAGATGCTTCCTTATCGATCATTTGTCGTGAGAGCGAGACAATGTTGTCTTCAATGACTTGTTGCCCGACGTCTTCGATGTCTGGAAAGATAATTAGCTCCAGCTCCTGTTGACACTCCCTCAAAATAAACTCACGTTTCTTCGGATCCAACTTGCCGACCCATCTCGTCTTCAGCTGCTCCTTCGAGAGCTCGGTCTCCTCCTTGACTCTCTTCTCATAGCCCTCCGCCAAGCTCACGAGACTCTTCAATCTCTCTTCGTTCCTCTGACCCTCTTCCCTGAAATCGTTCATCTCGAGTGCCTCTGTCCACACATGCTTGTGAAGGTTCATGAGCATGTTCTCCTCCAGTCCCGTCTTCTTGTAATTGATGCCAATGCTGTAGTAGTGTCTGTTGAGTCCGTGAATAAGTGCTTGGATGGAAGGTTTGTTCAGGTGCCCAATGTTCGATGTGGTTTGACGTGGCTCGTGACCCATCATGAGCGTTTGCGGGTTGATGAGGCGGAAAGCATCTATCACGACCTTGCCCTTCACTGACTGAATGGGATCTACCACCACAGCTACGGCGCGAGGTGTGAGCTGCTCGAAGGACTGCTGTGTATTGATATCGACGGATGACAGCCAACATCCAAATCCTGGATGAGAGTGGTACCATCCAACGACAGTCTCTGGTCTTTCGCATCTCGTCAGCCGCAGCTTTCTCTTCCACGATCCGCAAATGTTTACCTTCCTGTCTGCCGTAGCATATCCATCATCTTTGTCTGGAAGACCGGGTCGACTGCCTCAACACTGACACCTGTACCACTTTGCGGCATCGCAAAGACATCCACCACTCGAACTGTGTAATCGTCGACGAATTCTCCAAGCATCAACCCCATAACTTCCATAGGCACACCTGCGCGACCATGTCGCAACATCTTCAGTAACGCAAGCGACGAGATGTAGACTGTTTCGGCATTGTCGACGAGGTATGTATCCTGAACATATCCAAGGTGTCAGTATAATGATTTCTTAGAGACTTAATAGTCGTCACTCTTGACAGTAGAGACTGCTCATGACATGCAAAGGCTTCTGTTGACTGTCGCTACTGACCTGAGCTGGGCCACCGCCCATTCCGCCGCCTCCCATTTGTGCTGCTTGCAGCATCCTATTTAGTCTATCCATGATTGTGATTGTGAAGATAGGAAGAATGATAGACGCGTCGGATGAGTTGGGTCGAGACGAGGTGTCTTTGAACGATGGATTTGTGTATGAGCTTTGTAGTTGATCTCTCGAGCACGCGAGTGTGTTTCAGAGATGAGATGGTAATGCGTCCAATGCCAAGACGGAGTTAGGAGTTTATTGCGTGACCCCGTCGTCAGTGCTCTCTCTGTATCAACTAAAGTATATGGGGTTGTACGTTCGTTCCACTCCACAACTTTGCGCTGGTGATGCTCAATTGAAGTAGTAAAAAGCTACATCGTCTTATCCTTTCGTAGCTCAGTCTCCGGGATCTCCTCTCATTCCTTGCGATGACTGCCATAGGTCCTCCTTTGGAGGATCCATTTGCGCCTGGAAATGGTACTCCTACTAAGAAGGTCGCGTACTTTTACGACTCTGACGTCGGGAACTTTGCATACAACACAGGCCATCCCATGAAGCCTCATCGCATACGGATAGCTCACAGTCTCATCCTCAACTCTGGTCTCTACAAGAAGATGGAGATCTATGTGAGCATTCTTCTAACATTTCTATCTGGACCTCCTGCTGACGTTCATGATAGCGCGCAAAACCAGCATCCAAGCTTGAGATGACCCAATTTCACACCGACGAATACATCGACTTCCTGAATAAGGTCACGCCAGATAACATGGACAGTTTTCAGAAAGAGCAAGGCAAATACAACGTTGGTGATGACTGTCCCGTGTTCGATGGACTGTTCGAGTTCTGTGGCATAAGTGCGGGCGGTAGTATGGAGGGTGCCGCACGACTCAACAGAGGCAAGTGTGACGTTGCAGTGAACTGGGCAGGTGGTCTGCATCATGCCAAAAAAGGCGAGGCTAGTGGATTCTGCTACGTGAATGGTATGCTGATTCTCGGACACTGGAGGGGGCACTAGAACTAATGTTGTCTAGACATCGTGCTCGCCATCATCGAGTTGCTGAGGTTCCACCAGCGCGTACTGTACATCGACATCGATGTCCATCATGGCGACGGTGTGGAGGAAGCATTTTACACAACAGATCGAGTGATGACAGTCTCCTTCCACAAGTACGGTGAATATTTCCCTGGTACTGGTGAGCTCCGCGATATCGGTGTTGGCTCTGGAAAGTACTATGCAGTCAACATTCCCCTTCGTGATGGTATCGACAACGTCTCGTACAAGAGTATGTTCGAGCCTGTCATCAAGCACGTCATGGAGTGGTATCAACCCGGCGCCATTGTACTTCAATGTGGTGGTGACAGTCTCTCGGGCGATAAGCTAGGCTGCTTCAACCTAAGCATGAAAGGCCATGCCAATTGTGTCCACTTTGTCAAAGGTTTCGGTCTGCCTGTTCTGGTGCTTGGAGGTGGTGGCTACACAATGCGAAATGTGGCACGAGCATGGGCATACGAGACTGGTATTTTGGTTGGAAAGTCGATCGGACCTGAGCTGCCCTACAACGAATACTACGAGGTTTGTATTCTGGAATTCGAGAGTGGCTACCATACTAATAGTGTTCTAGTACTTCGCACCAGACTTTGAGCTCGATGTAAGGTCGTCAAACATGGACAACGCAAACACACCGGAATATCTGGCAAAAATCAGGAACAGCGTCATCGAGAACTTATCGAGGACGAAATTTGGACCTTCGGTACAAATGACCAGTGTTCCTGGAGATATTGAAGGTTTTGACGACGAAGCGGATGCTGAGTTGGACGATCTTGACGAAGACGAGAACAAGGATGCTCGGTACACACAACGACGATGGGACAAATATGTCGAAAAGGATGGAGAGCTCAGTGAGAGTGAGGACGAATCAGAAAATGCTAGGAATGGCATTGTCAAGCAGCCAGGCCAACGGAAACGCATGAACATCATGGACTACCAAAACCCGAATGCTATACCAGACCTGGGAAGCGGAGTCGCCACACCGACGTCTGCAAGTGCGAATGGTGATGCTGCATCAGCTGTTGCAGTGGCGAATGGGGAAATTCACGAGGATATCATGAAGGCAAAAGCTACCGCATCTCCGACGAATGGCGTTCTATCTGCTGCTAATCTCAAGAGCGCTAATGCATCGCAAATCTCGAAACTATCACAAGCTGGAGACATTGAGATGACAGAAGCTCAAGGCATAGCAGCAACTGTTGCGGCAGAGTCCTCGGAGCCCAAGGCCATATCACGAGTTACGCCTCCAGCATCACCTCTTCCAGCGCAGGAAAGCGGCATCACTGCGACCACTGACAAGCCTACTGCACTACCCGCAGAAGCACCGATATCTGGCGAAGCTGCTCTAAGTGCAGATGTGGAAATGGCTGATGCACCCACTTCTAATGGTGAGCCTTCACCTGCAAAAGCTGAAGGCCAAGCAGAGCGTATCGCAGAGACCAGCGATGCTCAAGCTGTAACACGGGCAGCTGAATGAACTGTGGAGTGGGATAATGTCCAAAAGCATGGTCATGATGGATGAAGCAAGGCGTTTGGAAATAATTGTGTGTTAGATACCAGGTCCAGGAGGTCACGAGCACAGTCAGATCAGGTGCATTTAGAGGCTATTCCAGCATAGTAGCTGCATGTAAAGCTAAGAACGACGACGAACCTTTCATCCCGTTCTTCATCATTTAGTAGAAGTCCCTCCTTGACTTTTTTGAGCCTAGCGCACTTCCCCGCATTTTCGTCGAGTGCACACGGTCAAATTTCCTCGTCGACATCAATCTTGTGACGAGACCTCTGTTCCATCATTCCACATAATTCAAGATGTCTCAAAGGTGCGTTACGGCTGTTGTGCTATAGTATCGTGATGCTGACACTGTTGCAGACGTGCTGCCACCGGTAACAAGCTGAAGATGACCCTGGGTCTCCCAGTGTAAGACAACCCCAAACCCGCTACTCAAAGGCACGATCACATACATATCGAACATTCGAATGCGATGGGAGGAACAAAAGAAAGAGTCGGAAACGATAGACTGCAGAGATTTACGAGAGCAACGAAGATCAGAAAGAACATGAACTAACACTTCGATCAGTGGTGCCGTAATGAACTGCGCCGACAACTCCGGTGCTCGCAACCTGTACATCATCTCCGTCAAGGGTATTGGTGCGCGCCTGAACCGCCTGCCCGCTGCAGGTGTTGGTGACATGGTCATGGCTACAGTCAAGAAGGGAAAGCCCGAGTTGAGGAAAAAGGTCATGCCCGCAGTCGTTGTGCGACAGAGCAAGCCGTGGAAGCGCCCCGACGGTGTTTTCTTGTACTTTGAGGACAACGCTGGTGTGGTGAGTCACAAATTTTCTTAGGCGTCGAGGTCATTCGGGATGGACGGAAGAGTCGAAATGGAAGGGCGGCGATGTCAGGACAAACGGAAACGAGGGCGACTGGGCGTTAGGAGAATGAAAGACGAGAACCAGGACATCGTTCCAAGATCTGATCGCTAACACAGCACTTCCAGATCGTCAACCCCAAGGGAGAGATGAAGGGATCTGCCATCACTGGACCGGTCGGAAAGGAGGCTGCAGAGCTTTGGCCAGTATGTCATGCGCACATGAGTCAGCTCGCCTTTTCACATACTAACGAGACATCCAGCGTATCGCGTCCAACTCTGGTGTCGTGATGTAAAGGAGGATAACGGAATTAGGGAAGATTATGCAGCGACTGTCATTTGCGGCGAGCTCGGCGTAGCACACAGTCACGATGTGCGGGCCGTTATGAATACCAAAACCAATACCCCTTCGATGATCAAACCACAAGAAATACCTGAGGTCCTTAGACGTGTTGCAGTGTGGCTCTACGTGCGGGCCGTGCGTTCCAGCTGCAGGTTATGCATAAGGCATTATCACGGAGTGCTGTTTCAGGCAGAACAAGCACTATCTTGCACGCCAGTGCTCGTGCCAAAATCGCTGGCAGGATTCTAGTGCTCAAATAGTCATTGCTGGATTGTCTCCTACACATCAGGGCTATCCTGCGATGCATCTACCATAGTCTCGGACATCTCGCATTTCGCTACATCGTCATCAGCAGTCTTGTCGTGTCCCGGCTAGACGTCCATTCACTTTTCTGCACACTCTTCACTTTCTTTCTCTCTAAATCTCCTTTTCGGCCTGTTTTGCAAGCACATCAGCGTGCCTCGATCAATCGTCTTGTGCTACTTGGCATCTGCATTCACATCTCCGGCACTGTCCTCTCTCCTAGATTTCAGGGACACCTTTCTGCCATTCCTTGTGCAGAGTAGCGTCCTGTTTTCATATCGGTATATACAAGTGAATACACGCATTGTGGAAGTATCTTATCTATGGACAAGATACATGCTACCAGTACACTACGGTCCCAATCTAGCGCAATCAGCCTCGCACGCCGAGCTCGACTCCATCCTCGGCCTGATGGTGAAGACTGTTGTACTAAGCCATCCTGTAGTGTAGAGGTGGCTTTATGCATTGCGATGCCCAGTACCATGACTTATGCCAAGAATTAAAGAGAGTTTGTAGATTGAGAATTGTTTTCCAATCAGCAGAGTCTGACAGCTCTGCATGCATTAGACAGAGGGGGGGCCCTTAGTAAGCGCCACGACGGGATGCAGCTTTACACGTTGAGTACAGTGATGTTGCAGAGGCAATCACGGCACAGCACTACTTTTGGGAAAGTCCCACGACGACCAAGCTAGCAGACTTACACACTGTATGACAGTGAGTCGTGGTGACGAGCTGACGGTGGCGGCAAGTAGATGATACCTACTGTAACCTGCAGGCTGGAAACACCACAATACATAGCTGAGCTCAAGTCAACAAACATTTCGGGGGACATGTGAAGAGTGATCGACAGTCATACGCTAAGGTATCTGGTGAGTGAGCTGATATGTATACTATACTAAACATACCTCGATAAGGATGATCATCAGGAGAGTAAGCAGGAGCTTGGAGATCGGATCGTGCCTGTACTGTACAACCACTCCTCAACGTCAAGGATGCAGGAGGGGTAAGATGCAGGATGCGGTCATCGTTGTCGCCAGAGGCTCGGCTGAGACGAAGTATAGTTGCATGTACCCAGGTGACAATGTTACAGAGACCAAGGCATCATCGCTCGATCGGCAACAGTCAGACCAGGTGAGCTGAGGGCACCTGCAAATACATGCACGCAATTGCAGATGTAGCAAGGATATTTAGCAACGTCTGCAGGTACAAAACATGAGGTGAGGTCGTCGAGATCGTGAGCGATTGCTGGAGTAAGCTGATCGTGGAGCTCCCGATTAGGCAATTGGCGACTCAACCCGCTCTTGAAGTGGCAAAACCGTGTGTCACGTCACGTCCACGCCCTTACCTGCTGGGTCGCGGGGACCGGGCTGTCATGCAGTATTGCTATGGCTCGTCTTGCTGATCCTCTTGCTACGACTCAGAACCGCGACGGGGAAGCGGAGGGAAGTGGAGTTACCTCAGACGACGAGTTTCATGACCTTTTGGACGATGAAGACCTCTACGACTTAGAGCTCGACGATGAGGACTTTTTGGGCTTGAACTATTCTTTTGAGATTGAGAACGAAGGTCAAGATATTGGACAGGATTTGGACGAGAGTTCCGACAATCAAAATATTGTTTTTGAAGATAGTCAGGTGGACCAGACGACAGACCATCAATGCAGTGCTAGAGCGCCTCGACCTGAGATCGAGGCTATGGGCCAGACAGTGGCTAAGCTGACAGAGGCGATATACCCAACCTTGCCAGCTACGACTTCCACGATCCCGATCAAGTATCACATTCCACCACCCTTCCTCAAGCGTGCCTTATCCCAGCACTTCCCAAAAAGATGGTGGTCACACTCCTTCTATCGGGGACCACTTGACGAGAAAGTCAAGGTCGTGTACTGCAAAACCCGCGCTGAGTCCGAAGCAGCAGCTCGGATGATGTTGGACGAGCCCATTCTCGGCTTTGACCAAGAATGGAAGTCACATTACAGTCCTGGCATCAAGTCAAACGTATCGCTGATCCAGCTCGCTTCTGAAACGACGATCGCTTTGTTCCACATAGCTCTGCATGAAGGGTCAACACCGGATGAGCTCATGGCACCCTCGTTAAGGCGCATATTGGAATCACCCGGAATCACCAAAACAGGGGTAGCAGTACTTAGTGCTGATGGCAGAAGGCTGAAGAAGTACTTCCGACTCAGCCCGAGAGGTCTTCTCGAGTTGAGTCATCTTCACAATCTTGCGACATATACGGAAAGCAACGAGCCAGCAAAGATCAATAAGAAAATGATTGGTTTGGCAGCATTAACGAAGAACTGGCTGGGCGGCTTGGAGATGCACAAAGGCAAGGTCAGAACGAGTGACTGGAGTAAGCCTTTGGAACAGGAGCAAATTGAGTACGCAGCAGCAGATGCTTATGCTGGGTATATGCTCTTCAGGATCATGGACGAGAAGAGAAAATCCTTTACTCCTGTACCACCATTGCCGGCATTTGCAGAAGAATACGCACCAATGCCAGCTACTGCCACGGAGCAAAGTAATGCAGTGATGCCACCACCCAGAAGGTTCACCTCGCACAGGAAGCAAGACAGTGTCCCCGACTTGTTAGAAGCAATGGACGATTTAAGCCGTGCTCTATATGACGCACTGCATCAATACCATCAGGATCTCGTTAATAATAGACGACAGCCAGAGTCTGGTGTCCCCTCATATCAGCTTGTCCAACCGGCGATTCTTATCGTGATCGCAGAAACACGTCCAGCAGATGTCACGGCACTACAAGCGATCAAGGGTATCGGCAAAATCATGATCCAGAAGCACAGTGCAGCCTGGCTAGATATTATTGCTACGCATCAGTCGGCCAAGACAACGACGACGACAGACACATCACCGATACAGTCACCAGAAGTCTGGCGTCTTCCAACTGGCGTTGCTGCACTCAATACCTCACCCACCGCAGACGGGACTCATCCTGACACGAATGCGACGGAGACTGATGCCGCAAGTGTATCATCTCCCAGCACGCCTCAACCATCACGTCAGTCTCAGTCCCACGTCTCGAAGTCTCTTGCCAAGGAGCTTTGGGCCTTGCGTAATCGCCTTGCCAGTACCCTACGCGTTCCCGTCGACTCAATCGCCAGCGATGATCTCCTCAGCTCGATCGCTAAGCTTCAGCCGCGCAGGCCTGTGGACTTAGAAGCATGTCTACATCCAGGTCTACCGGCATTTCTGCAAGCATGCGGAAAGTGCGGAATGGGTTTGCTGAACTTCTGTGCTGAACTATTGCCGAAGGACTCGGAACGTGGGACCAAGAAGGAGCAAGCAGGAAGGAGCATGGGCAGATGGAGTGCGAGCGCAAAGAGAACTGCGAGTAGCAGAAGCAGTGGTGATGTGAGACAGCCTCTGGGTGAGGTACTCAACGTGGCAACAATGACGAAGGGCGAGTCTGCTGCAACGAAGTCGACACGTTCTTCGGACATTGTGAATCTCATCAGCTCAGATGGTGTCGAAGAGGCAGATACTGCTTTGGAGACGATGACGGTGACGACTACGGCACGTTCAGTTCGCGTGCAGACTGCTAGTCAGAGCACTTCTGGGACAAAGCGCAAATTCTGAATCCTTTGGTCACTTTTTCTCCTTCTGACAGATTGACTTGACTGGCGATTGAGCGAGCAGCTCGGATATACGACGTAAATGACACTCTTACGACCTCACAGCTGGTCGAGACTTTACCAGATATATTGCTTAGAATCCCCTTGGTCTTTTGTGCCATCCGTGACTCCTCTTGTACTGCTCTACGATTGGCTTGTCAAACTCATGGTGCGCGAAGTCGAGAGCGTTCGTCCCCACAATGGAGGAGAAGCCATCTGAAGCTATACTATACTTTCTCTTTCTCTTTCTTTTCTTTTTATCCCTAATCTACTATACTCGCCCGTATTACCTTACCTTACCCCGCCTCGCTACCTCGTACTCTCCTGCCTTCGTATGTCTCGTCGTACTTAGCGCTAAGTATAGCCGTCCTCTACTCGGAAAGTCTAAGAATTATAATCTATATTAATATTTACTAATAGCCCCGCTCCTTATTCCCTACTTCGAGATATAGTCCTAAAGTATAGCAATTAAGTAGTATAGTAGTATAGAAG
>Ga0058702_10000451_pt1 | contig 17420 bp, 7 predicted proteins | sample AgamicOrSfe_FD_83781 | JGI IMG/M metagenome (GOLD analysis project Ga0058702, IMG submission 83781) | Agave microbial communities from Guanajuato, Mexico - Or.Sf.e | ecosystem: Host-associated > Plants > Phyllosphere > Phylloplane/Leaf | place: Guanajuato, Mexico | collected 2012-05-30 | reverse complement strand
TTACAAAAACGCCTCACTCTGTATCGCCTTTATCGCCGTCCATGCTACAAAAAAGTCTTGACTGGTGTCGGATCAGCCTGAACCTGCTTCGACAAGCTACTGACCCTGCTCCCCGGCGTCCCATTGCCCTGGCCGGGCACCCTCAAGCTCGCCGCACCTTCACTAGGTGTGGCGCTGCCCTCTCTTCGTCGGCGTATCGAGTCATTCCCACCCAAGTCGCTCATGGCGCGGAATGTCCCACTCCTCCTCATCTCGCTCCGCTCCATTCTCAGGGCCTTCCAGCCCTCGAGCTCTCGCTCCAGTCGTAGCGCCTTCTCTTTTTCTTCGCGCAACTCACGTTCTGCGCGTTTCGCTTGTAGCTGGTTCGTGCTGTCGGAGGATTGCAGCTCTTCGATTGTGGCAAGGAGGCTACCGATGCGGTCGCGGGATTTGGCAATGTCGTCGGCAAGTTGGGCGTTTACCTTTTCGCGGCGCTCGATCTGGGACTGGAGGTCTTTAACGGTGCGGTCGACGTTGCGGACGGAGCGCGCTTCGGTGGTGCGGGAGGTTTCGAGAGTCTCGACTTGTTGCTCGAGCTGGAAATCATGTTAACAGGGGACAAGTACTAGGTCGCGGTTGCAACTCACCTCCTGGACACGTCCATGCAGGAAACGCACATCTTGGCTGGCTGAAGAGTAGCCCTTGGTCTCGAGATCGACAAGGCGGAGTTGCAGATCCTTCACAGTCTTTTCGAGAACAGCGCGCTCTTTATGCATCTCGACATTGTTCTCGCGCTCGGAATTCAGGTCCTTCTGGACTTCCTGTACTAGCGCTTCTGATCTGCGCATCTTGTCAACAGCTGTGGCAGCAACGTCTTCCTTCTGCGCGAGGTCGGCACGAAGCTGTAAGAGCTCTTTGTCGGTACGTGCGGCGTTGCGCATAGATGGACTCTCGCTCCTTGCAAGCTCATCCAGACGTCCTTTGGTCTCGGACAACCGGGTCTCGAGACCTTTCTTCTCCGACGTCAAAGTGTCGCGTTCGGCCATAGCGTCCTCAAGGGACGTGCGCAGCTCTCTCACTTGTGTCAACAGAGTCACGACCTTGTTCTGAGCTTCGTTGTGAGCAGCACTTGATTCGTCTCGTGACTGTGCCAGATTTTCCAAAGTCATCTCGAGGCGAGCCTTCTCCTTGGCCCAAGTCGAGCTGTTGAGTACTTCATCATCCCACTTGGCCCTCAGATCCTCCAGCTCTTCCCGAAGACGACTGTTGGCACTCCTGACCGAGTTGGCAGCTTCGCGCTCAAGCTCGAGTTCGCCACTCAAAGTCGAGAGCTCCATCTGATACTTCTTGCGAGTCTGCTCAGTCGAGGTTTCCTTGTCCTCTATGTCAATAGCGCGCTGATTCCGGTAGTCCTCGAGCTCGTGTTGCAGTCTTTTCTTCGCTTGAGTAGCTGCCTGAAGATCTGCTGCAACATCTTCGACACGTTCCTCAAAGCTCTGCACTTGTCGTTGAAGGTCTTCGATAGTGCTTTCCATCTGCTGTCGTTCTGCGGCAATTGTGGCGAATTGTTCTTCAGCTTCACGGCCTTGATTTTTGGCAAATTGTTCGGCTCTAGAGGCACGTAGTACTGCAATCTCTGCTTGCTCCAGTTTGTTGTAGTATTCATCGGCACGATTCTTGTAAAGGTTGAGGTTGGACTGTGCATCGAGCAGTTTAGATGTCTCGTCATCTAGCTTCTCATGCAGATCAGAAAACTCCTGGAGCAGCTGCTGGCGAGACGCTTCTTCTTGTTCACGCTCGTACTTGAGGTCCTCTAGCTCAGACCTGGCATCTCTAGCGTCAACTTCGATCGACGCTTTGTGCTGCTTCAGCTTATCGAATGCTAGCTTAGCATCTGATAGATCATTGACTGTCGCATTGTGGGCTGTCAGAAGGGAACGTCTCGAATCTTCTTGACTGTTGATCAAGTCAAACAGTTCTTCGTGAGACTTTGATCTGACTTCTTTGAGACTCAAATCGCCAGTCCGCAGGTGCTGCTCGAGCACGGACACCTTTTTCGCGGAATCGTCGAGCATATCGTGTAAACGGAAGTTCTCGCGCTCCAACTTCTGCACCCTACGAGCAGACGGACTATCATCTTGTGCAGACCTAGTGGGTGATAGGTCCAATTGAGTTTGAAGATGACGCGCTCGCATCTCAGACATCTGAAGCTGATTTTGTGTCAGTTCGAGCTCGGCTGCCAGGTCCATCTTGTTGTTGAAGACTTGAGTGTCGACAGTTCTATCAGAACGAGCAGAGTCGCTGACGGTGGTATTATTGCGATGCATGGCAGGAGGTGGAGTAGAGAATCCATTAGGTGACTTCATGTTCTCAAAGGTGTTTCTGTATGGCGTGGGTGATGTCAGTCTCGCATTGATCTGGCCGTGGTCCAGTTCTTCATGAAGCGCTCGTTTAGAGTTGGTGTGGCGATTCTCGAGATCCATGATATCGTCTTCGTGACGAAGACGAGCAGAATCAAGTTGAGCATCGGCGCGAGCTAGTCGTTCATTGGCTATCCGCGCTGCCTGTTCTGCCTCCACGAGTCTTCGTGCAAGGTCAATGGTCTTTGACAGATCAACCTTTGGTATGTCAACGCGACCATTGGTTTGAAGTCTGGTCTCAGGGTTGAAAACCTTTGCCAACAACACCAGTTGCTGGCGAGTCTCCTTGATCTCTTCGTTAGCACCATCGAGACTAGCTTGAATTGCGCGATTATTGCTTTGTGCTTGTGTCCGCAATTGTCGTTCAGTCTCGAGTTTGCGGTTGGCCTCCGCGACCTGAAGACTGGAGCTAGAGTTGCCTTTCTCTGCATCTCGTGCGATAATACGTTCGTGGTCAAATTCACGTCGCATGTCCTCAAAGCTTTGGGCAAGCTTCTCTTTCTGCTTCTCCAAGGTGGATATCGCAAGCCTCGCTTCCTCGAGCTCACGAGCGGTCTTCTTATGTTGCTCATCTTGCTTTAGCTTGTCAGCTTGGAGATGCTGAAGTCGGGAAGTTTGCGAGTCGGAGGCGCGAGAGTTAGAACGTGCAATGTCGAGGTTCTTCTGCTGGAGCTTGGTGAGGAGCGCTCTGTTATCGTTCTCGGATGCGGTAAGCCGGCTGCGGATCGTAACAAGCTCACGTTCAAGACGATCTTTGTGTTGATCATGATGGACTTTGTACATGTCAGAATCTCCAATGAGCTGCTTGAGATTGCGAACTTCCTCCATGAGCTTGCTGCGGTCATCTTCTATGTCGTCCAATTGCTGATCTTTCTCGTCTAACTCACGTATCAACACGTTTTGCTTCTCGATAGCCTGACGAGCAAGACTTCGCTCAGCCTCATTGTCGGCCTCCAACCTCGACTCCTGAAGCTCCAAGAAACGTTGACGCAATGTTCGCAGCTCTTCTGTTCTCTCACGACGTTCTTTCTCGGCGGTATTACGTGCCTCACTGGTACGTCTCAGCACATCTTGCTGCACGTATAGTTCCTTTTCGATGATAATCTTCGACTTGTTCAGCGAGTCGTACTCTGCCTTCATTGCATCGAATTTGTGGCGTTCCAGCATTTGAACATCATCTCGAGACTGCCTTTCACGACCGAGTTCGCTCTGGACATGGAAGAGCTGCTCCCTCAAATCCTGCACTTGTTGTTCGAGGACCTTGCGGCTTTGAGAGGTCTGGGCATCCTCGTTGAGTCGATGTTCCAGGGTTCGTTTGGCATCGGCAGCTTCGCGCTCCAGCTGGACCTTGTAGCTTTTGGTCGCCTCAAGCTCACCCTGCACAATGTGAAGTCGTTTCATTACGTCTTGATGCTTCGCAGCCAATATGGATACCTCGGACTCCAATGACGACCGCCTCGCTTCGAAAGTAGCCTTCTCATTCCGGAGGAGTGTAAGCTCACTGTCGCGCATGCGCAGGGTGTCCTCGTAGCTAGCGTATGCCGTTGTGACATCGGAAAGCTGGCGCGACATCGCTTGATTGTCGTTTGTGAGCTGAGAGATTTGCTTTCTGCAAGCCTGCAGGTCTTTCGATGCAGCTGCGAATTTCATGTCCAGTTCTTGATCGACCTGAAGAACTTGTGATTCGAGGTCTTGTATCTTCCGGTCCTTCATCCCAAGCTGACTGCTGAGCATGCGGATCTCTTTCTGGGATTTCTCCTCCAACTCTGTGTTCTGTGATTTACTTGCGGCCAAGGTGGCGAGCTCCTCTTCCACACTCGTCAAGTTCTGTATGAGACTCTTTTTCTCCGCCTCCAATCCAATGAGCAATCTACCAGCTTGCTCCATCTGACTTCGAAGCTTCTCCGATTCCTTCTCGGCATCTTGCTTGGCAAGCAGTAGATCGTCGATCTGATTCTCCAGCACATCTTGGTCCTCCAGTGCTCCAGAAAGCTTCTCACTGAGCTCGACCTCGCGATCTTGCAAGCGTTTAAAGATCTCCTCCTTGTCCAGTGCGAGGACTCGTTCACTCTCTAGGATCTGCTGAACCTTTGCAATCTCGTTGGCAGCACGACGCCGTTCTTCCTCTAGCTTTTGACGGTCTTGCGCTTCTTGAATCATTTTTGCCTCGAGTTGCTTGATCTCGTCGTCGCGCTTTTTCAATTCGGATGCCTGATGAGTAGCTCCGAGCAGTGGTCGCATTCGCACAAACAGCCTCCACCACGGATTGGCCTGCATGTTGAGATACACCTGGAAGTTGTGCTGAATGATTCGTGCAGCTTCAGCACGATAGAGCCGTTTGTTAATTGCTCGTCGTTGTGTGAATCCTCGAGCGAGCGATTGAAACCGAGACATGATTTCTCGAATGAGACTATCTCTCTGCTCCTCGAGAACAGCCAAGATACCTGCCCTAAAGAATACTTTGGACAAACCGACACGGTAGACTGCAGTGTCCAAGTTGAGCTTCTCGAGAATGATCTTGGCGGCGCTCTGACCATCAATGTAACCACGCGGCATGTTCGGGCAAAGTACTTCATATCGACTTCGGAATTCTGCAAATGTCAGACGGTTCGGGAAACCTGTCCTCGCGATACGAATGCCTTCCAGGACACCATTGCATCGCAGCTGGTCCAGCACGAGGCTTGCATTGAATGATTTGGGTCGTTTCTTGTGATTCGGAATGATGCATCGGACGAAGTGTGGATGTGTTGAGTGCAACTGTGTCATCAATGTCGAAAGTTGTTCTTTGTGACGCTGTGCAACTGTACGGAACAGTCCTTTCTTGACTCGACTCTTCGACAGTGCGGCCTCGTCTCCAAGATCGGCACAATCAGCAAACATGTCCGCCATGTGCTTCTCGGAGGAGGCAGCGAGTAGTCGAGTGACGTTGTCGTTTAGAGGATCTTTGTTCTTCTCAAGCCACCCCTCAGTCGAGTACTCCACCTCAGCAGCATAATGCGTTAAGGTGAAGCCTTGCTTCAGTAGAGATCGACGGTATTTGGGTGTTTTGCTATCCCAGAGTTGATGTAACTTCTCAGTGAACGATCGATCAGTGGCTTTTGGCATGACACTATCTTCATCCAAGCATGAGAAGATACCTATGGGGTTGGTTGTCTCGATGAGGTCGATTGTGGGTTGCAGGTCACGACCGAAATCAATGAATTGCCATTCGATCTGCTCTCTTGCGTACTCTTCCTGCTCTAGCACGAACATATGGTGGTTGAAGAACTGTTGCAGCTTCTCGTTGGTGTAATTGATGCAGAGTTGCTCGAAGCTGTTTTCCTCGAATATCTCGAACCCAGCAATATCCAAGACACCAATGAAGTGAGTGTCGTCCGCTAGCGAGCTCGAGCGGTTCAAGCGTGAATTGATTCGGTCCACAAGATCCCCGAAAGTGCGCTCATATATACCCTTCGCCAAGGCATCTAACGCCAAAGACACTTGCTCTGGTGTCTGCACTTTCTTCACCCATTCACGTCCGGCCTTGACACGAGGATGCAAGAGTGCCTCAACAAACGGCTCGAAGGGAATGCCAAGCACTTTGCAAGCAGTCTGTGCATGTGCGAGTGCAGTAGGATCCAGGGCTGCCTGATCTGCTCTTAGACTCTCCTTCCTGACCTTGATGTTGCCCAAGTGAAGGATAGCAGCGACTGCGCGAAGAGTAGATCGCTGCTCTTGCTCGGACAGGCCCATGACGTGGAAAGCTTCCAGTAATGCGTTCCATTCCTCTTGATCGGACACCCCTGATATAGTTTCGTTACCATACTTGGTGTACTCGAAGTCTTCGATGTCCAGGTGAGAAAGTAGAAGGTCATGTTTGAGCTTGTCATCAGCACCGCGTAGGAGCTGGTAGAAAATGTGGTAATTTCGCTCGTTTGAGTTTATCCTGACCACACGAGACTTCTCCAGAAGATACCAGTCAACATATGCTCCAGCTATTTGGCCTGTCTTCGTGAACTGAATCCGGATAAATTTACCAAAGCGTGATGAGTTGTTGTTGCGCACAGTCTGCGCATTTCCGAAAGCTTCCAGGATTGGATTCGCGCGCAGGATCTGCTGTGAAAGATCGGAGAATGACTTGTTGCCAGTCCTTGGCGAATCATTCGTTGCCACTGCTGCGAGATATTGGATGACCTTCTTGGTGTTCTCAGTCTTTCCGGCACCAGATTCTCCCGTGACCAGGATGCTTTGGTTTTCGCCTTCGTCGACTAGATTTCGAAATGCCTCATCGGCAATGGCGAATATGTGCGGCTTTGTATCTTCCCGTGAACGTCCTTTATACATATTCACGTAATCTTTACCATATATTGATAGTGGACAATAAGGATTGACAGCGACGAGGAACAGTCCAGAGTAAGTATAGATCAGATCGGCTGTGTATCGTGATTGGAGATTGTGGACGACGGAAGGCTCGTTTAGGTGTGTTAATTCCGCCATGTCGCTGGCCTTGTCAAATTTGGCGGGATTGACTCTATCCAGGTTTTGGGCCACAATCTCGTGCTGGCTGCCATCTTCACATTGAACGAGAAAGGTGTTCCCGCCTCTTTCTTCCGCAATCCAGCCCTGCACAAAGTTGTCCTCGGGATTCCTGACCCAGACATACTTCTTGCCGGAGAAGTCATTCTCTCCCTCGATGCGATCCACGCGTACTAAACCACCCTGAGAGGCGTCCGCCTTGATGAAGGTGGGTGCGAACGTGCCTGAATTAGTCCCGTTCACGGCTGATTGACTTCGGCGGTGAGAGTTCGTCCGCGCCAGAGTGGAAATCACGTTCGCATGAGAAGATGAGGATGACTGATTCCGAATGTGACCATGGAAGTGCGATTGAGGTAGCATTAATGGCTTCGGCGGACCTCCTTGTCCATGCATGGGCGATGAGGAGAGTTGTGAGAACCTGGTAGTCTGCCAGCCATTGTCGTGTTGTGTCATGGTTGCTCAAGCGAGCATGATCATCCTGTATTCAGTCCTCGCACCTGAAGGAGTGTTGAACGGAGGCCGACGTGTAGCGATGCGCGCAAGGCCGCAGAATAGACCTAGAGGTTAGTAAAAGACGTAGTCTAAGCTAGAGCTTCCTGTCGTCAAGCTGTTTCTCATCAATGTTTACCAAAACAATGAACGAACCCTTACACGTGACGAGGATCAGATGACCCGAGTCATGCTTCTCGGTGCAAGGACACTTTTGACCTTTCTACAGCGCCTTCACTCACTCATAGCCATCGAGCTCAGCATCGGAGCAAGCACTATAAAGCAGGTGAAGAGCAGTGGTGGCGAATTCAGGTGTATTATCACACAGTACCACGTCTTCGATTATGCATCTGCGCTCTTATGCGACAGCCCCTGACACTACTCTTGACAATCATCTACGACGCGCTTCTAGACACCTCATTTGCGCTTCAGAATGATGATACCAGGTTTATCTACTCTCTACCCGCATCCCCCAGGTTTACCTACGCAGCCTGCTCCAGTCATTTCCCAGCGATCGCTGGAAGTTAGGAGCGGAATCACCACGCCAGAGATCGGTCAGATCTCTAATGGTCCAACTAAGTCGCTTGTCGCAAACAATATGAGCCCAGTCACCTCCATCACTCAACCAGTTTTCGGCGCGCCATCAAGCTTGTCACGCTTGACTGCCATCAACCTCCAGGATAAAGCCACACAGTCCACGTCGCAAGATGATAAGAGTCGTACACCGGTGATAGTCCAACGCAGCCTTTCACCTGAAGCAATGTCGATCGACGGAAAGGAAGAAGGCGAAGTGAGTGAAGGTCCAGATGCGCCAAAGTCTCCAGGGAACAGTGTTGGCACGGATGATCAGGACGTGAATGAGGACTTCGCACAAATGCTGCAGGAAGTGTCACTCCCTACTCAAACATACGGAGGATCGGGTACATCACAACTTGCTGCGCAGAGGGAGAGTGCCAAAACGTTCATCCTTGAATGGCAACGCAATGGGTACACGTTTGCGCAATTGGCAGATGAAGGCCTAGATGCAGGATTCCTACGAAGTCTCTATCATGAGCTACATCTCAAGCTCGACGACTCGTCGTCTGCTTCCAAACCTGTCTCAGAGACGTTGTCGAAATCAGTATCAGTTCCAGTGGTCGATGCGTCTCTGCCAGAGACATTACCTACCGATAGAAATCGTTCGGTAACGGTTGACGAGGCAGCAAGATCGCCACTTTCGCAAACGAATGGCATATCAGTCTCTCGAGAAGTGCTAGCAACGTCTGCAGGTATCATCACAAACTCTAAAGAGCAGCCTAAAGCGGCGCCGGAAAATCGAAAGGAATACATAGCACGTTTACTGGCTGCGAAGACGAAGAGGTCCACTGTCGCTTCTAACTCTGCGTCTCCGCTGGCCGCACCAGCACATATTTCAACTGCCGCAATTGATCTCACCGTTGGTGATGGACCTACATCTGCCATCGATTTGACTCTCGACAGTCAAAATAACAGCCCGGCTCTGGCAACAGTGGTGCTAGGCACAACCAACGCAGATGTTTCCGCTGTAAAACGGAAGGCGCAAACAGAGCTAGCACGTTTGCGCTTACAAGCATTGTCTTCCTCAAAGGCTTCAGGTGGGCTGCAAGCCAACGCTAATGGTGCACCTGCTATAGAGGTCATAAGTCTTCCAGCCTCCGTTACGAACTCTCCAGCACAGCCGGCACCGGCAGAGCTGCCTCAAGGCAAACTCGTGACAGTTCCAGCAGATCTCCAGGTTGCTGTATCAGCTCCAACTGAAAATCTGAAGGCAGTGGCATCGGTACATCCACTCTCCACTGTCCAGATTCCCGCCACTAGACCAACAAGCACAGTCTCAAATCATTTCGTCGCCTCTATTCCAATCCGTGGCAGCAGTCCAAGATCAGCATCTTCAGACCCTGATAACATTGAAGATGGTCGCAATGTCACATCGGCGTCACCTCGTCCTTCTTCAGCAGCCAAGCTGAGGAAACGGCCACTGGCTGTTGATTTCGACGAAGGTCCACCATCAAAAATGTCGAGGCGGCCGTTTGGTGATGTGCCTGGTGTGGTTGATTATGAAGATATGGTCATTGAGATTAGTGACGATGAGTCGATGGACGATATCCCAGCATCTGCACATGTGTTACGCAGTCTACCTCAAGCTGTAAGGACTGAAGTCCACGTAAACTCGTCTCGGAACACTCCAACTGTGGCATCAACCTCGGAAGTCGACAGGCTAAGGCTACAAGAAGAGCAGATCATGGAAATGAAGAGAATGATCGCCGATAGAGAGATGAAGCGTAAGGCGAAATTGGCGATTGCCAGCCGACCAACCACTCCCGGCCCTGCAGCTATGGAAGTACAGGCTACAACACCAAGCGTATGCCTGGCAAAGCCTGATGCAGTGGCCGACGAAGATGTCGGCATGGCTGATACGGTAGCTGATGAGGATATGGATATGTCTGATGTGCCAACGAAGTCCTTACAACACCTTGGATTAGATGGTGCTAACGACGAGGTACCAGCATTCAGACACGTACTCACACGTTCGCCTACTCCTCATGCTTCGTCAGCTACCGCAGCGCGCACTCCGACCAGACAGGACGAGCTTCAGACACAGCTGCCAGCCCTCGAAGCAAGCGTCAATAGCAGCCAAGCCAAGATGGCACTTCTTCAGGCACAGATGGACGCGTTGAGGGACGAGATGCAGAAACTGGCCGAAAAGGATTCCATTACACAAGAGCCTCAGCAACCAGGGGTCAATGTCAATGGCATGTCACGCACGGAAGTACCCAACGTTCAGGAAGCTCTACGCGAAGATCAAACGCCTGCCATCGTAGCACACAACGCCGCAGCAGAACTCGAAAACACTGAACCACCGCCAAAGAAGGCCAAGCGGACAAAGGAGGAAAAGGAAGCAAGACGCAAAGAAAAGGCCGACCGACTCGCTGCTGATGAGGAAGGCATTGCTCTCGGGGTCGATGTGGTAACAAAGCCATCCGTTGACGCGCCTGACATGACCAAAGCTCAGCGGAGGGCCCAAAGGAAGCGAGACAAGGCTGCTGCTGCTCGAACTAAGGAAGCTTTCGCTGACTCGAGTGTCGAAGCAAAGGCAACAGAGTCGCGTCCGGAACGTGTGATCAATCGAAATTCTATGCCTTTTGAAGGGTTCAGCGGGTCTGAAGAGGGGGAGATCGTGACGCCTATGCTGCCTGCAGATACCGCATTATCTGCAGATGAGGTCATGGAGAATCTGGACAGTGTGGCTGTTTCTAATGCTAAGTTGGTAGATGCTGCAGAACAACCAGAGCTCACCAGCAAGCAGAAGGCCAACGAAAAGGCTAGGACACTCCTGCAGCAAGATCCAAATTCGGCCGGGATGACCAAGAAAGAGAGAAAGCGCAGGCTAAAAGTGCTAAAGGTGGCAGCCATGTTGGCAGAAGTGGCAGATGCGGAAGCGGTTGACCAGGATCAAAATAAGCCAACTACACACCTTCGCTTCTGGAATCTGCATTGTGTCAACCTCGAGCAGCTCAAGGATTTGTTGGCAAAGTATAAGACATTGGCGATCGACATGGCAGACGGTGCATGTGCCAATGTGGAAATGTCCAATGTGAAGGAGGCGCAAAGGTGTTCCAGAGAGCTCCAAGGCCGGCTCTTTCGCAAACACCCGATCACTATAAGATACATGGCATCCTCATCCCATCATGCCCGGACCAAAAGAGGGTCAGGAATTGCGCCGCAAGAACGGGGTGTCAATATACCATCATTCGATGGTGCTCAGGATGATCGCAATCCTCTGCACAGGAATGACCAGCACAAGCAGCAAGGTTTTCTTCCAGTGTCATTACTACCACAGAGCAACTCGGTCCCAGCCGATCAGTCTATCGATTTAGTCCCAGCCGACGACTCCGCAATGGATATCGACTCCGAGCCTGAGTACGAACCCAGCGATTACGAACCATCTGAGTACGAACCTTCCGACATCGTACCAAGTAGCATGACCACTCGGCAGACTGTCGAACATGCTCCCGACCATGTTGTGAACACCTCTGTCAACGACATTGCTACTGACCACGTCAAAACAGAATCCCCTCTTCTGGATCAAGACACCACAGAGGTCGCCCAAGTTTGTCCCCCGCTCACTTGTCTGAACGATCTGACAGTCCTCTAGGCAATGTCTGCTGCGAGTAAGAGGAAAACTCTCTTCAGACCATACATAAGGTAAGTGACTCCAAGCATTGCAGCAAGCTCGAAGATTGACTTCGCATTCAGCCCTCTGGCCAACTTTAAAGCGTATCGTCATCATCCGAGTTTCACGGGTGGGTTCGATTCTCCAACTTATACCGTAGTCCATGATGCGAGTAAAGCCCTGTGCCCTTTTGAGATGGCAGGTGGCGTTTGCAATGACCCACAGTGCTCAGAAAGACATTGGCACTTTCGGCATTTGGCGCCCAACGGTGCGTATTGTTTTCTGATCATATCTGCGCCTGTGTTTTGACTGACTATGATGTTTGCTTCCAGATGACGAGATAATACGCCAGATCGGAGGTAAATTTACACTGAAAGTCTCGAATTAAAGCTCTATCTGACAGGCACATCAGCCGATAATCCTGGACGAACCCTCGATGAGAAAAGCCGGTACAATTCGGGCCTGGTTGAAGTCATCGGCACGCTGCGTAGGGACAACGTGAACGAGCCCAGTGCCGTCGCTGCTGCCATCACTCAATTTCGCCGTGAGTTCGTCAACGATCCCTCAAGAGTACTCAATCTCTGAGGCGACGATTGTCCCTTTTTGTCCCATGTCCCCTATTGTCCTGCATTTGCCTGTGCACATTTAGAAGTTCAGAAAAAGACAAAAAAACAAAAAAAAGCTTCAGTCACACGATGGCTGATATGTCCTACCGTATCTTGCTCCGTGAGACGACACCAACACCTTCCTGCACGGTTTTCCAGCGGGTTCAGTAGTGGCTCTCTCCCCAGTTTGACGGTATTCCTCAGCAGAGGAAGATATCGACCAGTGATCAGGCTGCAACCTGTGGGTCGACCTAATGTAGCAGCAGTGCTGCTGTTCAGGCCAGAAACGACACCACCTTTTCGGTATTTGCGGCAATTGCGAATGTCCCTCATGACGGATTTGCATGATGACTGGCGTTCATCGAGTGGGCTAGCATGGATACCCAGGTTGAGAGAACCTTTCGGCAAGCACTAGTGTTGTGCTCTGTCGCATGCTAAAAGAGGTGGAACTATAGCATATATAGAATTGAATCAATCCTTCCCTCGAACTTGAGTCCTGGTGCGCCTTGACCTCGGTGCCCTTCAGTATGTATTGTTGGAATAAGCAAGGACAAAGTACAAGGCAAAAGTCTTGGCAGGGTGTCATGCAGTGATCGACAATGTCATGTTCATAACTTGTTCACCTCCATCACATCACAACACACCACATCATGCGCCCAGCCACCACTCGCCCACTTAGCCGCCTCCCTTACGCCTCCACACGCCCATCCTCCCATCCACCACTATGCCTCCGCCAACAGGTCCGCACCCGCAGTGACCTCATAAAGACTCCTTCCCGATGGCAGCGCTTCCAAGAAGCCACCAACACCTCCAGCGCCCCTCGCAACCCGCTCAACTACGTCGATGTCGCCCGCTTCCAGACCCAGCGTAGTCGGTACATGCGGAAACGAGTCCTGGCTTATGGTGCCGGCATTGCGTTGTGTTTGGGCGTGCAAGTGTATATGGTTAGCGGGCCCAGTGAGCCGAAGAAAACACATGAGAGGCTGGATGCACCGGCGAGCACGCCGGAACATGTCGAGGGGAGGCCGGTTGTTGTGAAGGAGAAGCCGGGTCAGCCTGAGTTGAAAGTGGACGAGTTTGGACATGAGTTGGTTCCGACGGGGACTTCGAGCATTCCGTTCTTTCCTCGCACCATTAGAGTCCCGGTGTCGCTCGTCAGTGGGCAAGCTTCGTCCACACCATCAGCAACGCCCGTCTCCGACCGGCCAGGCGCAGGCGCCATGTCCGGCGAGGAAGAATACAGTCTCTTAGGGTTAGGAGTTCGCAGCGTCTCCTTCCTCAGTATCCAGGTCTACGTACTCGGCCTATACGTTCGCACTTCGGACCTTTCGACACTCCAAGCCGCATTTGTCAAGCACGCGAGGTCCTCGCCTTCTGGGTCTGCATTGATCCCCGACGAGAAAGAGGCATTGAAGAAGGACTTGCTTGACCCGGAAAAGAGCCTCGAGATCTGGAACAAGATATTGAAAGAAACTGGCACGAGAACGGTCGTTCGGATTGTGCCAACTCGGGGGACAGACTTCAACCATTTGAGGGATGGATGGGTAAGTTTCGGGTCTGAGTTCAATTACCCCTTCGATTTGCTGACTCACGAAGATACGGGGTATTACGGCAAGAACTCAGGACTTGGCAAGGACTGGGTTGGGCGAGGCGAGTAAAGAGTATGAGGACGACAGTTTTGGGGACGCAATGGCTGAATTCAAGACTTTGCTAAACGGGCGTGGCAAGACACCGAAGGGGAGCACAGTCCTGCTCACAAGAGACGAGAAGGGAACGCTCGGTTTTATCTACGACCATGCAGGGATTAAAGATGTCATCGGTACCTTAAGGGATGAGCGGCTCTCAAGGCAGGTCTGGCTTGGCTACGTGGGGGGGAAAACCGTGGCTTCCGAACAGGCTCGTCGAAGCATCGTCGATGGTATCCTTGACTTGGTGGAGCGTCCCATTGGTTCGATCTAAGCTGGCAAACAAGTGCGAGGAGGACAATTGTGGATGTCGTTGTATATTAACCTGATTGTATAGAGTACAAATCCGATATCCGACTTCCTGATTCCTTGAGGCTTTCATGAGATGCTATACCAAGCATTTATAGATTCGCAGTCCAGGGAATCAGGGCGCTAAGCTCTGAGATCCACAAAGATGGCCATGGCGTTGACACTGGCGTACTGTGAAACATGTAAGCGAAGCGGCTCCACTTCTAGGGTGTGTCTTGTGTCACCTTGTGTCAGTTTGTCCTCTTCGACACGTCTAACCTCCTCTATCTTCCACACTCTCATACTCTTGTGACCACAATCATCACGTGAAGAGAAATATCTTTGACGTTCTCACGTTCAGAGTGTTATGGAATCTAGCTGCTAGCACTTGCAATTGAGCCCATTCACCTTGGCATGCCTTACTCAATGGACCTGGCGGATCGCAGCATCGCTGCACCGGAGAACGAGACGACAGCAAGCAGTATGTTGTCTTTTCGATCGTTGTCCTTGGACTGTACCCTTCAATGCTTGACTAACATGATCGCAGCAACCTCAACAACCTACCAATCGAGCTGGTCCAGCGGATCTTACGCTGTCTTCTTTCCGCTGAGGAGGTCAGGAGTCCCGGCCGACCGCCTCAGACGTTTTTGACTCGCTACGACTTCTCCACCGCTATCCTCCGCGTTGATAGGAAGCTACATGAGATAGGCACGACGATCTTTCACGCGAACGACTTCATCCTCATGAGTACAAATGACCATGAGCTTCTCCATCATGCGGCCAACAACCTTCTACCTTTCTGGCAACTCAAGCTTGCCAAGTTCAGGGGCTACCATTTGAGACTGAATATCTTGCATCGCCTCACGCCGCGAGGAGAATACATGTTTGTTTTGATCCTGGCTGATGATCTGGACTTGCTTGTCACTTCAATCAGAAGAAAGCTGCTCGTCATCGATGATCGATGTGAACAGTACAGATGGCAGTACAACTGGAATTTTGAAGTTCGACTGAGAGGAGACGGTATGCGTCTTCCTCTCCCGACACAAAGAGCACTACTGGAGCCGTTCAAAAAGATTAGGTACCGAGAGCAGCGATGTGTCGTCCGAGGAGAGGTTGACCCTACGATCAGTGGTGACCTACGCCTGGCTATGACACCGTCAGTCTTCTGGACGAGAGCCGATGAAGTCGGTGCCTTTTACAACCTTCTCTGCGTCGCGCACCTTTCAATTGCGGATCTTTTCTCCAAACGCGAGTATTTAGTAGCAAGTCTTCTCTTTCAAGAGAATAATAGGTTCTTACACGCTTGTAGCACATTCGCCGAAGATATCCTGCACGGCGACGATGCGAAACTAAAAGGATTATTCAAAAGAGTATGTGGTCGTCTCGGCTTCCAGAGGATGCTGATTGGACTGCACCTTGCTTTCTTTAACATGGGTCAAGATGATACGGAGGTACTTTTGAGGGACAGTTTGAGGGATGCTGAGGAGCATTCCGCTCGGACGCCAACATGCTCCCCAATGATTGAGATTATTTGCGCAATCTGTCATTTCCTCCTGGGGCGTGGTGATCTCTGCTGGGCACGCATCGATAGGATCTACGAGCAAACTGATGAGGAGTATAACGACTTTCGTGCTCGCCTTCAGGAGCATGAGCGCAGTCTGCCAGAGACTCGCCGTTCACTTCCCGATCCCAGTATAGTAGTGAGCTTGCTCTCACACTGGCTCTCGCTGACGTGCATAACATGGACTAATGAAGTTCCCGTGACGTACTCACCTAGTGCTATGGCCGTGGCTGAAGAGCGGTACATCCTCAAAGCACTCTCCTACGCAGGAGATATGCTGGATGATCACGCTCCACACATTCCAGCTCAACCTGCAGCATTCGACACACGAGCAGCTGACAAGACCATCGCCAGACACCAGCTCGACACTGCCAAAATACTTCACAAGGTCAAAGATTGTTGTCACTCTTTTATGTAGGTGTAATGTATAGTATGTGCTCACACTGTGTTCCGAGGCTGTCATCGTAGAGGAAAGGAAAGTATTCTTTCGCAGGAGCGATGCCGAGAAGACGTACAAGCATAGTCTGGATTGACATACTCAGCATAATCCGCTTATACATAACAAGCTGAAGGCTTACCACGTGATGTTTGACCCAAGTGAGGTTATTCCAGGAAACCCTCTGCGTGCTGTCTAGCTGAGAGACTTGAAGCGTGATAGAATGCTCAAGCACATCCCCGGATGAATGCCTCCTCGACAGGTGTTATGTTTTTCTGCATCATTCTCACTGGCTGGGCATTAGTGAGGCTGTCTAAGGTAGCGCTGTAATTTTACTCACCAAGGACCGCGTGCTAGGACGTATTTGCATGTTGTTCAGCTATTGCTCTGCCAGTTGAATCTGAACGTATCTGGTCAGAACGGAGCATGTCGATGGCTGTACCTGAGTCAAGGCCGCCTTCTGACTTCTTAACAATCATGCTGACGCGAAAGAGGGTTGACAGAAGGACTACAGGTGGATGTAATATGATAGAAGAGAGGGAGAGACGTAACTTAAAGGTGTAAGAGACGTGATGAAGAGGTAAGAGAGACGTGTAGAAGAGAAGTGAAAGACGTGATGCGGGATGTGTAAGAGACGTGATGGAGATGAAACACAATTTTATAAACTAGGAATCGCATCGTGCAGGTGACCGTCGACGCGTAGCATAGCATTCTAATCCTCACGTCCGTGCACTCTTTACCTGGACGCGTCTGATCACTGGTCAGTATGAAATGACTTCTGGAAGGGCGTCTCTGCCTGGAAAAGGTGGTCATGGTGTAGACTGTAATAACCTGATTTCTTCCATGCTGGCTGTCATTCTTTCCTGTACATGATCGCAAGCCTATTCATCAGATCATGGTGGTACTCAAGTCTTCATTCGTGTCGCGTCCTCTCGTACACTCCCAACTTTCTTGTTCTGCACGTCTGCATTCCCGTAGCGCTTAGCACATTTGCACATCCACCGCACCATCATGACAAAGCGGCAAACATGCAATCGAAGCTTATGGCAACCTGCCGGCGCGAAGAGCAAAGTCATTGGGCGAATGGGGCCGATTATTGTGTGCTGTGGATGACATTGCGATGGCAGGGACTCTGCAAGGCTTGGGCGACGTGGAAAGGCTTCGACTTGGTATGTTGGAAGCACCTTTTCGGATCGGCGTCTTGACAGGAGCTAAGCATTGGCGGACGGGCCAGATGGACTGCTTATAGA
>Ga0058702_10000446_pt1 | contig 17586 bp, 20 predicted proteins | sample AgamicOrSfe_FD_83781 | JGI IMG/M metagenome (GOLD analysis project Ga0058702, IMG submission 83781) | Agave microbial communities from Guanajuato, Mexico - Or.Sf.e | ecosystem: Host-associated > Plants > Phyllosphere > Phylloplane/Leaf | place: Guanajuato, Mexico | collected 2012-05-30 | reverse complement strand
TACTTTAGCGAGACTGCGAAAAAGCGCGTCTACAATATGATACCCTAATACCTCATCACCATTCGCCTGCATCCATTCTGCTATTTTATCTTCTCATCCTCTGTTGTATTAACCTTGTTCTCCGACAGCATGTGGCTAGTGTCATGTAACAAAATCTCGTTCATCAAGACGAACACTGCCGTGACATTAAGAATGCCAGATGTATTGCCTTATAGCAAGGGAGTGCCATACTTTGTGAATGCGGCCTGGCTCAAGGTCCAGGTGAAAAGTAGTTCCACTGCTGGCAGGGTCCCATTTGATTCCTTTTACAGAAGAATCCTTGTGTCTATTTGCTCTTCTGTAAACGAACAGATATCTTCCCAGCTATGGCTAACTCTACTTTGCTCTGTCATCTATATCACACGCAACCATGGTAATCGAGAGACTGATGCTTTTGAGTCTCTCCCTCTAATGCCGTCACACCGAGCGTGCCCCGCCTTTGCAGCGTTTCAGAGGACGAAAATCATGCCAATGCGAATCGAGTTAGACATGACATGATGGTCTAGTGTCCTTCAAGGTCTTTTGAGGTGACTCGACAAAAGATCGAGACCGAGCGTCCGAGCGAGCGGCCTTTCATGACGTGAGATTTTCATGTTCTGTGGTTATGTGAGTTCCTCTCTCCTCAGCTGCTGTGACTGTGACATACTTGAGACATATAGCGGGAACATTTCCGAGCTCGAGCTCGAGTAAGTGCCGTGATCTGCTTATTTTCTCGTCGTATCTTTCCATCTTTCTCTCTTCATCTTCATCACTACACTACACCGGCCTATTTCCTCAGTATATCCACATACTTTGAATCTGGCCATATGGATCTTGATTGTACATGACAGCCATGTCGTTTCCTAGCACTTCAAACAATATGGAGCTCCAATCCTTCCGCAAAGACGCAAAAACCGCCGGTGTCTCCTCCGGCATAGCAGACGAAGATGTGCCTTCATACTCTCCTCCCGAGGACAGCGGCAGCGGGACTGGGCTCAAGACCGACGATGGCCTGCAGAGGCACTTGACCAACAGACAGATTCAGCTTATCGCCATTGGAGGCAGCATTGGAACTGCTCTGTTCGTGTCCATTGGATACGGTCTCATTGAGGGAGGACCGGCGAGCTTGTTTCTTGGTTTTACGATTTATGCGTGCTTTCTGAGTTTGGTGAATAATTGTATGGCGGAGATGACTATCTTTATGCCCGTCAGTGGAGGGTTTATCAGGTTGGGCGGGAAGGTGGGTTGAATGCAGCGGAGAGAGTAAAGTATATGGGCACTGATCATGTTGTAGTGGGTCGACGAAGCTTTTGGATTCATGGCTGGTATGTTATCTTGTACACTCCAAGGGATTACCATATACTAATATAGTCTTACAGGCTGGAACTTTCTCATCTATGAAGTACGAAGCTTAAGGCCGGATGATGAGTGCTTCGGAAGTCGTGCTAATACAGTCTGCAGCTTGTCTTAATTCCCTTCGAGATCTCAGCTCTTCATCTTGTCTTGACCTTCTGGTCAGACAACATCCCTGTGGTGGCTGTCTGCTTCGCCTGTATCATACTCTACTCTGCAATCAATCTCTTCGCGGTCCGGTGGTATGGAGAATCAGAGTTCTGGCTCTCTAGCGGCAAGGTTTTATTGATCGGGATCGTCTTCATGTTCACCTTCATCACCATGGTCGGTGGCAATCCCAAGCACGACGCATACGGCTTTCGCTACTGGAAGAACCCGGGTGCCTTCGCGGAGTACATTACGACGGGATCTTTGGGCCGCTTCGAAGGATTCCTCGCTGCACTTTACGAGGGTGCATTCACAATCGTTGGTCCAGAGTACCTCTCTATGGTTGCAGGTGAGACACAGCAGCCAAGGAAGGTGCTCAAGTCCGCGTTCAAGACCATATACTTGCGCTTCGCCATCTTCTTCATCTTCGGCTCGCTCTGTGTGGGTATTGTTGTACCATACAATGATGCTGGATTGGCCGCAAAGCTCAATGATGGAAGTGGTAGTGCTGCTGCGTCACCATACGGTAAGTCTGCAATTTGGGCTGAAGAGTGCCATACTGATCTGATACAGTCGTTGCTATGCAAAATCTGGGTATTGACGTCTTACCACACATCACCAATGCGCTGCTGGTGACGAGTATCTTTTCGGCTGGAAACACCTATGTCTATGCCTCTACTCGAACGCTTTACGGCCTTGCCTTGGAGGGACAAGCGCCGAAGTTTCTACGCAAAACCACGAAGAAAGGTATGTTGATTGGGTCGTTTCCAATACCGTATTGCTGACAATGCTCGTCAAGGTGTCCCAATCTACTGTTTCCTGGCATGTTCCCTCTTTCCGTTACTGTCTTTGCTCTCGATTGGAAGTAACTCGTCCCAGGGCATTACCTGGTATGTTCGCCTGTTATTGGTCTCGTCCCCCACACACCATACTGACACAACCCAGGCTCGCCAATCTCACAGAAGCGTCTCAACTCATCGACTACATCATCATGTGCATCACCTACCTCTACTTCTACCGCGCCCTCAAGGCCCAAGGCATCGACCGCCGCACCCTCCCCTACCGCGGCTGGGGCCAACCCTACTGTGCCTGGATCGGCCTAGTCTGGATGAGCCTCGTCGTGCTCACTTACGGCTACACGACCTTCCTCCCCGGCTATTGGAGTGTCGGCACGTTCTTCGACTACTACCTGATGGTTGGCGTGTGTCCGTTACTGTATGTCTTCTGGAAGATGTTGAAGAAGACAAAGGTGGTCAGGCCTGAGGAGGCGGATCTGGTGTGGGAGCGACCCGTGATTGATCGTTATGAGGCGACGTTTACGGAGGAGCCGATGGGGTTGTGGATGGAGATGGCGAGTGGGCTGGGGTTCAAAAGGAGGAAGGCTATGGAGGTGGATATATGAGAAGCTGTGGGGTGGAAGTGCAGATATGTGTATTTTGGGTGGGAAGATCAGATTTTGCGTATGCGATGGTTTTCGAAAGCGCCCTCTGTTACATTGATCATTCGGCAATTTGATATCGACACCTTTGTCCACATCCACCGTCGAAAAGCACTCTGACGAGTGGCCGTGGTAAACATTCACACTCATCTCGCTATTCATGGTCAACCAGGTTGTGGCCATGTGCATTTGGAGTACACTCATCCAAAAGATCCAAGCAGCGGTCGAGTATTATACCACTGACAGAACAGCAATCTCAAAGAGTCCTGACAAGACCACCGTAGAAAGTTTACGCAGACTTGTCGAGTACTATATGGACAGAAACGTTCTGGTAAGACGGGAACCCATCATGTTTCGATGATTTTCTATCCTCAATAGACCACCTATGCAGATCCAGGCACCTTCTCTCTGACAATCTTCCTTAGCCCGTCAATCCCTTCACTCCTCTTCATATCCATGACTCTCCTCTCCTTGCCCTCAAGATCCCTGAACTGCTCCGGCAACACATCTGCAAACCTGAACGCCGCCTCCGTCCTCAACGCCTCCTCCACTGCATTCGCAAACTTCGCCGGATGCGCCGTCGCAAGCGCAATGTGATGCGTTTCCGGTGCTCCAGATCGCTTGGCTGAGCGCTGGGCTGCGTTGATACCGATGGCGGAATGCGGGTCGAGGATGTATGGAGCCGAGGACGACGAGGACGATGATTGGTAGACATCGCGAATGGTATCCAGCGTCTGCTGGTCCGACACGCGCTCCGACTCAAAGTCCGCCTGCGCCGCAGCGAGCAGCTTCTTATCGACGCCGAAACCGCCGGATGTGCGCAGGTCATCAAGCCATGACTTCACCTGCTTGCCCGCAGCCTGCCGCCGCTCCGCAACTGGTGCGTCAGCGGGTGTGAGGACTTGGAAGGAGAGGAACCACAGCAAGCGCTCGAAGTTGCTGCTCACGAGGATGTCCATGGCTGGTGATAGTGTCTCTTTCACGCCACCGGGATGTGCTTTCGCGCCGTCTTCGGCAAACCCACCAGTCGCAGCCGCGCCGTGAACGGCGTGCTTCTCGTAGTGTCCTGATTTCCAGAAACGGTCGAGGATATCGTTTTCGTTTGTCGCGATGACGAGCTTGGCGATGGGAAGGCCCATGCGCTTGGCGAAGTAGCCGGCGAGGATGTCGCCGAAGTTGCCTGTGGGTACGACGAAGCGGACAGCTGGTGTGGAGCCGGACTTGGCCTTGAGTGATTTGTGTAGCGAGGCGTAGGCGTGGAAGTAGTATGTGATCTGCGCGAGGATGCGGGCCCAGTTGATGGAATTGACAGCGGCCAGCTTATGTGTTGAGTTCATGTCGGCGTCGCCGAAGAGCTGTTTGACAAAACCTTGACAGTCGTCGAAGGTGCCGTCTACGGCGAGATTGTGCACATTTGCGTCAAGAACGGTGGTCATTTGTGCTTCTTGTACTGGGCTCACTTTGCCCTTGGGGAACATAATGAAGACGGAGACATCCTTCTTCCCGCGTAATCCATAGATGGCTGCAGAGCCGGTGTCACCACTTGTTGCGCCGACGACTGTCAGGTGTTCCCGCTTGCCATCTTCGCGCTGTTTGTTCTTGCGGACGAGAAAGTACTCAAATAGATTGCCAAGGAACTGGAGGGCGACATCCTTGAAGGCAAAGGTTGGCCCGTGGAAGAGCTCGAGGAGATGTATCTGTTCTTTCTCTTGCAATGTGACGAGAGGTGTTATATCTGGTGCGCGGAAGGTAGAGTAGGATCGGTGTACGATATCTCGAAGGTCATCTGGCGGTATTTCCGAGGGAGAAATGTATAACGAGAAGATCTTGAAGGCTAGCTCTTGGAAAGACAGATCTACCCAGTCTGCAGACCAGTCCTGTACTGAAGGTATTTCCTCTGGTATGAAGAGACCGCCGTCCGTTGCGAGTCCTTTAAGTACAACATCTTCGAATGAGAGCTACTCAGTGTTAGTGACGCGTGACGTGAGGAGCTGTTTCCACTGCGACAAACATCGTACGAGCCACCACGGCTACTGAGATATCTCTGGAATGCTGTATGTGTAGACATTGCTATGTTATATGCTTATAGACTGTTTCATTTACAAAAAAGTGTCATCCATTGGAGGACTCAATGTTTATGTCGGAAAGCTCCGACCTCCGGCTTTCGCAGCCCCTGATTGCATGCTGGATGACTCTGTATATACACATTATACCGCAATGCCTCTTGCTTTCCACCCACCATGCCCTCGCCATGCCCATATCCACAATACAACTGCAAGCCAAACTGCGCCGGCCATGCCCCAGAATGCATGTGTATAACAGTCCGAACCATAACATCGTCCATCTTCACTGGCATGATTTGAGTAGCCTGCAGCATAAATTAAACCCCAGACAGCTCCTCCCAATGCTGGCACCATAGCAACAATGCCCCAGTTCGTGCTGTCAGATTGTTAGTTTCTGCAATAATGAACCGCAAGGTCTTTCCATACCCAAAGTTCTCGACTCCCCAGACACAGGAGATGATGATTGGTGTGAGTGAAAACGTGGCACCATACCCAACCCCTATCAGTCCAGTAACAATCGCAAACCGAGGCGACGCATGATCCTGTACAATGCCGCTTGCGAGAACAACAAATCCAATAGAAAGCAGCAAAGTCGAGAAAAGCAAAAGGGGTAGTCTAGATAAGGTGAAGCGAGCTTTCGATGCAGGATCTGGAGTAGGTTCAAGTGATTGGACCGAGTTTGTCATGGAGGCTGGTCCACGTCGATGTTCATGGTGCTCCGAGGATGGCGAGAGGAGGTCTGAGAGACTGCCTGAAAGTAGTCTTGCAATCGTTGATCCCACAGCAATGATTGTGATATGAGTCGCAGGACTTGTTTGTGGTAGAGGTGTATGGGAGGGATCGTTAATTGCCGAAGGCGGTGGGTATAGTGTTCCAAGGATCGTGCCAAAGTTGTTGATGAATGCATCTCCAGGTCCAGCGATCAGGAAGAATGCTGCCGCCATGGTCCACATGGTTGGATCTGACAGGAATCGCTGGGTTTCTGCATTGAGCAGCCACGTCTTTTTCCTTGTTTCCTGCAGTACCAATGACTTCTGAAGCTCCCCACTAGTCGACGGTCGTGATTCTTCAGGCGAGATAGCTGCCATTGTGCCGTATCCGCTATTCTCGGTTTCTTGACTGTGGAAGAACTGATTGTTTTCGAGTAGACCACTTCGTTCCAGCTCTTCCACAGCCTCATCAATCAATTGATTTTCGTCCACAATGCGTAAGAGGAAGAAGCCGATCACGCCAACAACTTCTAGTAGGACAGCGAGGAAGATGAAGTACTTGAAAACATCAATATCTCCTCTTAAACCATCCTTGTTCTTCTCATATAGCACCTTACTGCCAACCTGACTGAGCCACATACCGCTGAGACCGAACGCTGAGATTGGTGCAGCCAATGCAAACCCCTTGTTCTTACTCTTTGCAAAGTTCTTAGCACAAGTCGAGACCGATGCGAGATATAGAGCACTCGTGGATATACCAATACCAATGAAGGCGACTACCATCACTCCCATAGGCCAGGCTGTTCCATCTTCACTGTCGGAGGCAGAGCTAGCATTGCGGTACGTGTATGCAGCCAGTATATAGCTCGCCGCAAATGTGACTGAAGCAAATAGTGACGGATATCGGGGGCCAAAGCGGTCGCAGAGGAAGCCGAAGAGCGGTACGGGCAGGTAGAGCGCAGACTGCACAGCAATGGAGACTGTAGTGACCTGATACTGGGTGTAATGTAATCTTGAGAGGAAGAGAGGAGCATAAAGAGAGAATGTCGTTATTGAGCCAGCGCACAGACTATGTTGGCAGATGTTAGTGTTCACCATTGAAGCCGCGATGTGTGAAATCGCATACCAGCTTATATTTGACCAGACAAAGCTCAGATATCTCACGGCCTCCGTCTGTATCTGCTCCCGATCACTGACTTCGATCCCCTCGGCGACATGCTCAAAGAAGGTATCTCTTAGACTGCTGCGTCTCTCGGTGGCTGGTGGAGGTGGGGGTGAAGAGATGCGCACACTATCATGGAGAAGAGGCTTTCGAGCAGGCGAGGTGGGATAGTCTAGCTTCTTGATGCCGCTAGACATGTCTCGGCCAGGACTATGCTCTTAGAGGTGAGGCTTTGCTGATGCGTGCCCTCCAGATTAGACGACGATCATACAAGCTTATCGCACTTATCTAGAACGTTGTCATGAGCACATACATCTTGGCAACGGCTATATCAGTCTGAGCATTCGTGATTCGTGATCGGTCATTATTACAGAAGACGCTATGATAGAGCACGAAGTCGTTCCAATCCAAGAAGCCAACTGCGGGAGGGATGTTATCTGACTCCTCCGCCGCGTGTTTCGCATAAGGCCCCGTTCTCATGATGCCACATTGTTAGGGTCGTGCGCATCATGTGCTTCATCCACAGTAATCACACTCCTCAATATCGTGCTTTCCCAGGACATCCGAAACTAGTGATGGAGGACCTGATCCAAAGACGTGAGCCCAAGGTCTCATGGTACCATCATCATCTTTCATCCTCGTCTACAGCCACGTTCGGAGTGTATACGCCCTGCCCATGATGACGGTCAGGCAGCTGATATCGACCGCGGTACACATCCCCCTCCAGATCGCTGTCGCTAACCACACTGTGGATCTGCGACGTACCAGATTCAGAATCATCTGAGACTTTCGTGACTTTGGGTAGTGCGTCGCCAAATTGCAGAAACGACTCAGGCACTGAGACAGTATCGTTGTTGCTGCCTTGGTTGTATACCGTCATGCTCGAAAAGAGGTATGTATCATACTGGCCTCTGAGCCACCATCCTGTAGTGCACAGTCCCGTGACAATGAATGTCACCAGCACGGCAGCCACGATACCGCGGAAGCGACGGATGACTCTGGTGCGATAATGGTAACGATCAATGTGGGTGAGCAAGGCCTCTTCGTAGTCGTGCTCGAAGTTGTCGGATGCTAGTGGAGGACAATCCTTGTCTTCAATTTCAGTGATGCGGATGAAGGCTTTCTTTTGTGAAGTAATGTCGGCCGTCGGATCGAGGATTGGTGAGGACATGCTTGTGAATGTTGTGATTTGTGTATTTCAGGGGCCAGCAAAGTAATGAGGATGCACCGATATCGTTGGCGGGATAGTGAATAAGACGAACTCAAGATGTAAAGGAGAGGTTCGGGGTGATTGACTTGCAAATGTGAAGGTAGAGCGTTGATGTCGAAAGATGATTTGTTCTTGCTGCAGACTGAAATAAAAGAGAGATTGAATGCTTGGAAAGAGCAGAGGATGCGATAGGATTATATGTCTTTCTACACAGGAGCGAGGGAAAGAGAGTGCCGGTGCTGGTATGGTATCTCCTTGATACATAGCGCATGCCATACCACGCCATGCTAATCTGCACACTCAGCCAGCCGGATTGCATGCATAGAACGTGCGCTGGCGCAATTCAGCTAGCCATTGATCCGGTACAAGGAATTGAGCAGCTAGAAGCCTCACTGGCAGCCTCACTTATCAGCGAGGAGAGCACTAGCCTTATGCGCGTGCTCCAGCTAGCTGAAGGAGCTGAGCAGACTGTGGTCTTCAGCTGAGTCCGAGTGAGCCGAGGGGCGCATTCTAGACCGACTTCAGCTCACCTCTTGCCGTTTTCAGCTTCTGAAGGATGCCGTCTCATACCAAAACAGGCGAAGGATCCGCGACTATAAAGTATCTTGCTAGGCACCAATACATATGGCTGATAGAGCTAAGGACAAGTGTGTGCTGACTGTGGTTCAAGATACTGTAGGAGTTCTGGCCGCACAACTCGCTTTGTCATTTCGGATCACCTGACATATGGCTTCATCTTCCTCCTTGCTTACTGTACTGTACAGCATCACCCGACATTGCGTGCTCACTTATCGGATCACCACCAAAGCAAGGCGAACTCGACCTCCGAGGCAAAGTCCCTCATTCCCTCACACAAGCACATAACAACCTGTCCCTTTCCATCACCCTCGAGGCTGCTTTCGTGCTGCTGCTCACCCACAGCCTTCCCACCTGCCCGCTCTTCCTGTCCCTCGTTCTCAGGCACGCTAGCACTCCCCTTCAACCTCATCGTCTCCTCCTGCCGCCTTAACCCAACCTTTTGAGCCACCCTCCAACTTCTCACATTCCTCGTACTTGTCGAACTTGCTAAGATAGCGCCATGACTACCCGAAGCCGTGGTGCACCTGTTTGCTTGTCGGTCTATCATGGTGTGTGGCCTACAAGAGCGTGCTTCGTTCCATTCCACCATGCCCAACGATACTCTCCCCCGATCTTTCCGGTGACTATGTATATAGCCTAGAGTCTATTCGATACAACAAAGAGTGTAGCGGGAAGAGACCGAGAGTATCTACGGTACTCTCCCCCGTCCTTTTCGGCGACTGTCCATGTATCCTGAAACTCAGTTAAAAATCGTGACAAGCATAGTTGGACGAGGCTAAGATCATCGACGGTTCTCTTCAGCATTCTTCCGGCCTCTTCACCACGTCGTAGGAGATACTCCAACACGCTGCGTCAGGCACGTTTCAAGCAGTCTCGATACTAGTGGGAAGAGTACCGTGGATACTGAGAGTCTGGTCTACGTCGCTGTTTGACTTGCCGAGTGCACACTCCATAGGCGTAGATATGCAAGCGGAGGCGGCACGGTACTCTCCTCGGGTCTTTCTAGTAACCATCCAAGTAGCCTGAAACGTGTGGAATATAGTAATAAGTGCAGCTGGCAGCGGGCTGGAGTTCCCGCGGCACTCTCCATGGTATTAGCGGGAATTGCATGAAACGTGTCTGAAACAGCATGTTATGTCTCCATCATTACTGCGTTCTACTCGTTCTGCATTACACTAGACGTCACTGGAAGGCGCAGGGGAGAGTACCGTGTATCATAAAGTCATGGTCATTGTCTATGGGTATCTAATTCATGAGGTCATTCAGTCATAAAACTTTACAGCAAACTCGTCCTTCATGCCGCCGTTCAGCAGCACGGCACCCACCATGCGGCGCGCAGCCGCCACTTCCCCAGCCCCAAAAGCCCGCACTGGGTCGCGCCCCAGTACCAGGGCAAGTGCATTCATGCACACAAACACTCCACAATCCAGCCCATTGGCCTGCTGACTGCTACTGGCATCTACGACCAGCCAGTCCTCTTCCTTGTACTCCTTGGCGAGTACCCCCGCCACAAAGGCTCTGGCAAAGCCAGTATACTTCTCTGGCTTCTCATACAGGCTGTCGAAATACCGGATCGTTCTTTCCTTGCCAGATATAGCCAGAAGCGTCCAGTGGAGACCGTCGTTGATAGGAATTAGCAGACAATCCACGGAAAACAAGCGTATCCCGTCCAGTTTGGCACGCTGTGCCCAACGTTTCACCCCGTCATACCCCTTGGCTTGGTAGGTCGTGTAGAGTGCCGTATTGAACGCGTGCACACGCGGAGTAGAGCCTTTGGTGTATCCATAGTCCGCCTGTGCCTTGCTGACAATGGCAGCGAGGTATCCATTGACGATCTCATCGTTGAGCCAGCCCACACCATCCGCACGATTTTGCGGCAAGAGAGTACCGAAGTCCTTCCTGGTTAGGTTTCCGACGAGAGACTTGAACGGGTCGCGTGTCGCCATGGCGGTGTCAAGCTTGGTGGTCCAGTCGGCGCTGAGAGGCGTAACGATGCGGTGGGCGGCTTCCTCGGCGAGACGTTCGGCTTCCAGACGGGCAAGTTCGGCGGCAGCAGCAGCTTGGGCGGCAGCGCGTTCCGCTTGGAGCTTGGTGCGGCGGGTGGTGTCTGTGGGCCGGGACAGGGAGAACAGACCGTAGGCGTGGCTGAGTTCATCGAGCTGGTCGTCTTTCGACATGGCGGCAGCGGACTGGACATCGTTGACCCAGGCAGCAGTCGAAGCAGCGACGTTTTTCTTACCGAAACCCTCGGGAGCAGACGAGATCTTCGTTGTGACCGGCGCGGCAATGTCCAGCTGATCAACGCTAGAGCTTGATGTTTCGGACGAGCTGCGTGGGCGCATCCACGAGACCATCGGCCGGACAGGCGAGTCGGAGAATGCGGGTCGTCGGTCTGGGCTAGACATATCGGAACGTGCTGGGCTTGCTTCGACGACTGCATTCTGCATAACCTGAAAAGAACGACGATTGAGAGGTGAAGGCAGTTCACCGCAGATGCCACCTATGGTGTACTCCTTGATCTTGGATGGGTACGGCTTGCAGAACTGCATGAACTGCATTTCCTCATTGAAGTGCACGCGACGCCTGTGCTGACCGGACTCCTTGGGTCTCTTGAGGATGCCACGAGGGCCGTCGTTGCGCTTGGCGGCTGGGGTTTGCGGAGATACGTCCGGTCTTCCAGCCTTTGGGCTGAGAGTGGTGGTGATGGTCGTTCGCTGGAACACCGACCTCCTGGTGCGAGACACGGCCGGTGTCTTCGCCTCGGCGAGACCGCTGGTAGTGTCACGGGTGGCGTGCTCTCGGCTGGCTTCTGGTGCGGGAAGACGCGAAGCAGAGGTAGCAACGGGTGTGGCTTGAGCTGCCGGCATCACCTCCAGAGGCTCCAGGGAAGGCACAATTGGCATACTGAGAGGCTGCGCAACCTCTTGACGGCGCGGAGCAGGAGCAGGGGTGCTCGGTCTGGTAGTGCTGGGTCTGAGGGAGGTTGGCGTCGTTGGAGCAGAAGGAGCGATCGAAACAGCAGAGGAACGAGCTTGTTCGACCAGAACCAGAACCGGGGCGGAACGAACGGGTGTCGGGGAGGTGGGATCCCTAGCCAGCTCAGTGGTACGGCGATGTCGCAGTGGTGAAAGAGTTGTCATGGAGGCAGAAGGTGGGACTGGTCCACGGCGGCGACGAGGAGGAGAAGGGCTTTCTGGCCATGCTCCGGGTATGACCATCCTCCTCTTGTGCTGAGTTCCCTGGTGCTCCTCGACCATCTGGGGCTTCGTCCAGGATTGCCAGAAGCTCGTTGCGGTGTTGATCCATCTTCTGACCAAGCCGACACCGACCTGGGCTGGCTGGACATTGGACACCTCACGTGCCTCGGCAACGGCACCATTCTGGCTCTCGCGGAATTGATCGAAGCTTCTCTTTGAGATGCGTGTGTAGGTGTGAGGAACATAGTACTGGGTGTTGGATGGAGACCATTGCTAAAGTATTGTTAGCATTGTCGCATAGTGAAGACGTGACGCGACGTGGCTAACCATGACGTCTGAAGAATCCATTTTTGGCAATCGCGACTTCCTCTGAAGTCGTCGTTGAAGATATGTTGTCGAGTCTTTGATGACAAGACGTGATGGAGAGCGAATATGAGATGGGATGAAGGTGAGAAGTGAAGAAGTGAAATGGGATGATGAGTTGGTATTGGTATTGGAATTAAATTGGTTGTTGAAGCTGCGAAGCTTTGATGATTGTTGTGAAGTATAACTCTTTGATGATTGATCGAATTGCAATTGGAAGTTGCGATTGATGTGATCTGAAGTTATGTGTGATGAAGGAAGGAAGGAGAGATGGAAGAGGGCGAGCAGCTGCGATAATAAACAGCCGCCGTTATGCGAACCGTTTCTTAACTCCATGCGGGGTTCGACTCCGAAAGGTCTGTGCTCGAGCTCTGAGGATTTGCAGCTTGCATGGAATGCGCCACCATAAGGCGATGAGCGTGCGTGCTTCTCGCGCCTATTTGTCCTGTCATACAGTCTTCCCGCTCTCCCTGCTACACCACGCTGCGGCCGGACGGATATACGCGCTATCACACTCTGCTCACAATCCCCCACTCGCCTTCTTTTGGTCGTCGATCAGTGGAATCAATACTCTCACTACAGCAACAGTCAGATTGCTACCCAGCTGGGACTACTTTTTCCAATGCTTCATCAGACTACATGTGAGGTGATAGTGATGGAGATGCCGATGCAGATGCAGATGGTGAATGGGATTCGGAGCGACTCTGCTTTGTGCCTCTATTCTTGAAAGGAGTTCTGTGCGCATTACAAGTTCTCGAGCGAGGCCGCATGCCGCCAGGTATACCATGTTTGTGCTACGAAGTACATCGTCACATACACGTCGTCATGCTCCATGTCCCCCGCTGTATATAGTAGCAGAAGCGATCGGATACAGTCGGACATCTTCAGAATGTTATCTCGTGCAACGCTCCAGTGACATCTGTCCATACTCGAGTCCAGCTGACTATATGAGCACCGGTGGCAATTCTTGGGTGTGTGGATGGCACGAGACTTGTGACTGCTTTCAAGGTGTCAGGGCAGACAAATGAGTCGAAGGTATATCATGCAGAGTTGCAAGAGGTGGAGGGCCAGTAGTAGTCAGATCCATCACATCACCAACGCTTGCCCGCCCTGAAAATTTACCTGATGGTGGTACAGATCAAGCCTCAAACGCCCTGTGTTGCGGGCCGAGCGGGGAGCAGAAGGAAGCAAGCATCACGTCTTAGACTGTTAGTGCATACAGTCCAGACTTGAAGCGCATGGAACAAGAGTCCAGTAAATTCGTGCGGTGACGATGGTGATGATAGTCTCGCTCGTTCGATCAACGGAAGACAAGATGGTTGAGCCCAAGAAGGACGACGGTGTTTGTGTGGTAGAAAGTATAGAGACCGAGAGACTTTGAGACTTTGCGTGGGAAATGAAGCAATCTCGAAATCCAGGGCAACATCTCCACCGGATCTTGCAGCTCTAACGCAGCTGAGGCAAGCGTCAAACACGAGCCCCGGATCTTCCAGGCGTTGATGCACGTACAACCATGCAAGTTCCGCTGTCCGATCTTTTGGCATAGCACAGCCCGCACCCGCACCCGCACCCGCACCATGCCGTCTGCTGAGAGGTGGCGTTGGTGGGAGCCATCGTGTATGCTTTGTGCTTCTGCTTCCTGTCTGTTTCATCTCCTGTTCACTGTTCAATCCGAGGCAGCTGCACCAACGATACAGCATCACATTCATTTCAGCGTTTGTCACAATCTCTTGCACCGCATCACACAAAGCAGTCCATACTGCTACCCGCGTGTCGGTATTCGCCATCCATACTGCGCATCATCCTCCGGACTTCTGCAAAACATCGAGTAGCTCCTTCCCTCGAAAGCTCCTCTCCCTCATGCTATCGTCGCTGCCATCCGAATGTCCTCTTCCCTCCAAACAATCACTCCGGTTCACCCGAGATCACCAAAGCACAAATTCGCCGAGAAGATCGAGCACGACAGTGAGCTCAAGCATGTTACGCCATACACAAGCCGAGCATTTCTTATGACGAACGCGTCCGAAGCACGAGCACCTTCGACCCCTCGACATATCATGTCACGCCGACGAAGATGAAGAAGAAGAAGAGCCCAACCTACCTCTACCACACGCGCCCTGTTCACTGTCCTCGCATCAACAATAATCATACCTACTGTCATTGCGCAGACGGCAACATGTATACCACTGACTGGATCAGCAACATGTCCTGCCTTCGCTTCGTCTTCGATATCTACAGATCCATTCTTGACCGGTCTCTTGTCAGTATGAGCGGCTTCCATATGCATACGACGCTAACGACTTGACAGTCCCTTCCTCTCAAGCGTCACAGACGTCACCTCTTTCGACAATAGCATTCGTACATATGTTAGCCAGGGTTGGGTGCAGGCACAGTAAGAGACACGGATACAGGCAGGAGGATCACATCTCATTGACAAACGGCTAGCTACATCAACCTTCTCGACTGCGCAGGGATTGATCTGGCCAATACAACTGCTGTCTATGCAAGATATACGACGAGTTTCATCTGCAACGCAATCATCCAGAATTCCATCACTACCTGCGGCTTGTCGACAGCAGATTCGCAACCGCTTTGCGCCGACTCATGCGTGAGTTGAAATGCGGGTAACTCTTTCAAAAAAATGGAGACTGATCATGCCTGCAGGCCGACTTTGCCCTTTCCGAACAAACCATCATCTCCACTGCTTCAATTTGTGGCAGCGTCCCGTCCTCATATGCCCTCTCGCAACTGCGCGCCGACTTCACGAATTGCGCGCTTCCCGCCAATGCCATCACTGGCAGCTGCATAGCTGGCTTTCGCAACGAACCAACAGACTGCGGCTATCAAGACAATATCGAAGGGTTGTGCACTTACTGCAGCACGAGCACAGTGAATTCGACGGACTCGTGTTGCCTCGAAAGCAATGTTGGTGCAAGATGCCAGGGTATCAAGTTGCCAGTCTTCTCGAGTCTGCAGCCACTCTTCACGACAACAGTATCTGGAGTGCCGACAACCGTCACTGCAGCCGCGGGCTCATCGAATACCGGCGGGATGGCTGTGCCAAACTCTGCAAGAGCTCGTGGTCTGACAGGTGGGCAGATTGCTGTCGTTGTGGTCGGTGCTGTTCTGGGTGCGCTGCTTCTACTTGGTCTTCTAATCTGCCTGGGTCTTTTCGTACGCAGGCGCAAGAAGGAGAAGAATTTGAGACAGGAAATGCAATATCACCGCCCACGATCGCTAGAACCACCCATCGCACCCATCGCATCAGCACCAGCAAGACAGTATCAAGTGCCTCATCAAACGACATCTCGATTGCCTGGAGGAGGACGAATAGTCGGCATGACTGCACTCGAACGACCAACCGGTGACTCTCCACTCACCGGCTCATCGCCATCGACCAACAATCACTCGAGTCCAGAGTCTGGACTCCTCAGTACGACTCCTCTTGCTGCGGGCATATCTGCGATTCCCACTCGACGCGAGCGCAGCCCACAACGCTATGATGGGTCTTCGCCGACACCTATACCTGGAATGGCGGTCTCTGGCGGCAACAACAACTCTCCCGAGGGCTCTCAAGACTCCGACCAGATCGAGTCGTTCAAAGACTATTACTCTGGAGATGTCATATTCACCGGTGACCTGGTCAGTGTGCTCTGGGCATATCAACCTCGAGCAGAAGATGAGTTCGAGCTGGAACGAGGCATGATGCTGCGCATCGTCGGGATCTGGGATGACGGCTGGGCAACAGCAGTGATGGTGAGCTCCAAAGCAGAAGACTGGGAAGATGACGTCGGAGTGGCACGGTCTTCTGCGCGAGATAGTGTTGTCGGAGGCATCAGCGATGGTGGGGAGGTCAAGGCCTTTCCGGTGAGTGATGCAGCCCTGTGCTTCTTGAGCAAGATCAAGACTGACATCAAATAGCTCGTGTGTGTCTGCTTGCCACAACACTGGAGGAGGGCCATCGATGGTGATTCGTCAGCAGAAGAGCCGAGGACGTCGGAAGAGGGGACACAACCTGACGCGCAAGATGAGGACGACTTTTACGACATACCACGTAGACCTCCTGCTTCATATGGCGGAGCAGGAGGAGGAGGGCCACATGCTGGGAACCGCTCGGAGCTTCCTTAAGCTTGAGCATGGGGTTGTTGAGAGGCTGGAGGTTGAGGATATGAACATGATCACACGACACGACGACATTGTTTGCATATCACTTTCCATTGCTACGAACTTATATCATACATGGGCATTACGGGGACGGCGTTCATGGGATGTGGGAATCGGTGCTGGGAACCACTGGGAATACCCGAGCTGGGTGTATACTTATTAATCACTTAGATGTTGGATTTGGGGCGCGGAAGAGGATGGAGCTGGCAGGTTGGAGTACTGCTGATGCTCGAAGAGGGATGCCGACTGCACGAGCTTGGACGCGCTAGGATGAGGGAGGGTCGACGTTGGCAGACTGAGGCTCAGATCGGAGGCTGTGCTGGGACTGGGTATCGCCTACACAGCCATATAATCAGACCGAGGACTCGTACAATCGTCATTGATAAGCGCTTCAATTGTCACGTCTACAATCGTCTCGTCGCCATGTTGTTGCGGGGCATGATGATGAGGTCGCAACCGGGCAGGACGGAGTGACAACGGATGGTGAGACGACAAGCTCGATAGTCAAAAGGTCAGCACTGTGGTCTACCCTCACCGCTTCTACATACATACACAGTCCATCTCCCGATCCTGCGCAACAGCTCGTCCGTGCTACGCGCCGAGTCCTGCACATTCAGGCAACTGACCGAGGCACGTATTGTATGTCCGCGCGTGGGAAACATGGCAGTCAGCCTGAAAACGAGAACCAATCCAGATCGACCCTGTTCTTCACCGATTCCTCCGCTCGTGCGACATGACCTGTCTGCGTGTCGGACGCGAAGACTGTGATCTGACCGTCCCCCTAGCCATGACTGTGACTGTGACGAGGATTCACGCTCGGGCATCATGCTCGATACCGCCTGACCCATCGTGAGCGAAGCAAGGAGAACATGCAAAGTCCCAAACAAGCGAACAACACTGAGACGATGACATTGACATGCAGGAGTTACTTTTGACATTTCCAAAGACACCGGCACTTACCCGAGCGCCTTTTCAAGAGCTCACGGAACGATACAAATCCAAATCCCAAGTCCAATACAGATTGCCAGCCCTCTCTTTGCCCGAAAACCGTCCCAGGACACCGAATCTGCACCACACCGAGACCACACCATCCCGCCCTTTCACCTCACGTATCCGAGTGCACCTCAAAATCCGGCCCCAACCCCTCCGCCTTCCGCCTCGCCTCCTTCACCTGCTCCCTCC
>Ga0058702_10000445_pt1 | contig 17596 bp, 13 predicted proteins | sample AgamicOrSfe_FD_83781 | JGI IMG/M metagenome (GOLD analysis project Ga0058702, IMG submission 83781) | Agave microbial communities from Guanajuato, Mexico - Or.Sf.e | ecosystem: Host-associated > Plants > Phyllosphere > Phylloplane/Leaf | place: Guanajuato, Mexico | collected 2012-05-30 | reverse complement strand
GACGCCTCAGTCGCGTACACATCAGGGTTCAGCTTCATACGACAACTTGCCATTCACCTTCGTGCTGCTCTCAAGAACAACTCTAACGACTCATACAAAACAATATACAACTGGCAATACGTACACTCCCTGGACTTCTGGTCTCGCGTACTATCCACGCACTGCGAAACTTTACGCGAAGCGACATTAGGATCGGAGTCACCATTGCGGCCATTGATCTATCCCTTTGTCCAGGTCACACTGGGCGCGCTTCGTCTCATACCCACAGCTGCATACTTCCCTCTTCGCTTCCAGCTCATCCGCGCCTTACTACGTGTATCGAGGACAACATCGACCTACATTCCTCTCGCTGCCCCACTGTACGAGGTACTGACTTCGGCAGAGATGCGCAAGTCGCCCAAGCCGAGCACTCTTAAGCCACTTGACTTTGAGGTGACCATCCGTGTCGTCAAGGGTTACCTCCGTACTCGTGTTTATCAAGACGGAGTCGGCGAGCAAGTGATTGAGCTTCTAAGCGAATTCTTCGCACTCTGGTGCAAGAGCATTGCATTTCCAGAGCTAGCGCTGCCAGTCATCGTTATGCTCAAACGTTGGCTCAAGGAAGTATCGCCATACAACGCATTAAAGGCCAACTCGCAACAGAACAGCCGCCAGAGCAAGCGGGATCGTGGTAATAAAGGCAAGAAGGGGAAGTCTAACGTGGACGATACGGCAGGCGGCAACCGCAACAGCAAGCTCAACTCTGCCCTCGCACTTCTAATCTCGAAGCTTGAGGCAAATTCCAAGTGGATCGAGCAACGCCGGGCAAAGGTTGACTTTGCGCCGAACGATCGTGCTGGTGTGGAGGCATTCCTCAAAGAGGTGGAATGGACGTCGACGCCGCTGGGCGCGTTTGTGGAGGGGCAGAGGAAGACGAGGGAAGAGAGGCGGAAAGTGCTTGAAGAAGCGAGGCGGGGTCGGGAAGAAGAGAGAAAGGGCCGGAGGGAAGAGAGGGAGGGAGGCAGGGACGATTTTGGTGGCGACGATGATGACTTTAGCGGGGAGGAAGAACAGGAGGAGGAGAATGAGTTGGAGCTTGATGAAGAGGAAGAAGAGATGGAAGAGATGGAAGAGGAGTAGACCGTGCAGTACGATAGTAGCCTATGCAAGCGGTGATTGTGAGAATTAGTAATCACGATTTGACGTCTCCTACATCCTCAATTGTCCTCGTTCGCACGACGCCCATGAACTCTTCCTACCTTACTCAAGTCAAGCAATACCGCACAACATACCGTAAGGTATTGAATGAGCAAGCTTCATGGCCCCGTTATCGAGCATTCGTCTCACGAGCCGCCTCAAGCAGGCTATACAGATGATACAGCATGTCCCACATCCCACTCGCCTTGAAGGTCGCGGCCGCCTCCGATGACCGGGACAGAGATAGTGCAACTAGCTCAGCTGCTGCATTATCTTGCAGATCAGCCACGCCAGACTGAACCACTCGTGTCGCGATACTCCTTCCTTATCAATGACAGGAAATGCCTGTCCGGTGCAGCCGCGAGGAGAGGATTTCAATTAGGTAAGCGGGACAGATAAGGACTGTGCTGAAACGTGTATCTTGTCGCCGACGTGCATGAAACCTCCTGGTCGTTGGTAAAGCCTCCCTTGAACCGCGAACGACACAGAGATAGCGCTGTACTCGTAGTACAGCTGAGGAATATATATCATGAATGTGCCTACATCTCGTGGCTTCACTCCATCTTTCCTTGCACTTTCTGTGCTTCAACCCTGATCTCTCTGCCGCTCATTACTCTTGCTTCGTTGTGAAAAGGCAGTCGCCTAGTGTGCACGCATTGATACCACCATGTCAAGTGTACCCCCGCTCAGCCAAGCCTTTGGCTACGGCATCGTTGTCGGACTAGGCTTTCTCTTCGCGTTTGGCAGTACGTTCTCGCAAGCGATTATTACCCCTGCCAGGAGACTGGTTCTAACAGGACGTCAGTGATCCTTACGACCTTCATCCTGAAGCGTTACAACCAGGAAGTCCAGACTAGTGAGATGTTCTCTACTGCTGGCCGCACTGTCAAGAGTGGTCTGGTCGCTTCTGCGGTCGTCAGCTCTTGGACTTGGGCTGCTACTCTTTTGCAGAGTACCTCCACAGCGTACAAGTACGGTCTTTCGGGCGCGTAGGTTATACCTCTATCTATTGTCTTGAGGTCCCGGTACTGATGACTATCTTCAGGTTTTGGTATGCTTCAGGGTAAGTCATAGTCCATGGCGCTTTGCACTCAATTCCGGAGACTGACAGGAACACTGTTCAGAGCTACTGTTCAAATCATCCTCTTTGCAACTCTGGCAATCGAGCTCAAAAGGCGAGCACCAAACGCCCACACTTTCCTCGAGGTCATCCGAGCTCGATACGGTCCCGCAACCCACGGTGTATTCATCGTCTTCGGTCTCATGACCAACACACTAGTCACCGCCATGCTGCTCACAGGAGGTTCTGCTGTAGTAACCAGCCTGACCGGTGTGCCCACTGTAGCAGCTTGTTTCTTGCTTCCAGTTGGTGTCGTCATGTATACGATCTTTGGCGGCATCAAGGCAACATTCCTTACCGACTACGTCCATACAGTGATGCTCATTATTATCATCTTCATCTTCGCCTTTACAGCGTTTACGACGAGTGAAACGCTTGGTTCTCCTGGAAAAGTGTATGATCTCCTGGTGGCTGCCGCCGAAGCACATCCTGTCGCTGGTAATGCTGGTGGATCTTACCTTACTATGCAGTCTACCCAAGGCGCTGTCTTCTTCGTGATTAACATTGTCGGCAACTTTGGTACAGTTTTTGGTATGTGTCTCGGATGATCAGTGGTTGCTCTTTTAAGTACTGACCCACGATTTAGTCGACAATGGATACTACAACAAGGCAATGTAGGTGACTACAAGATAATACAAGAAAGGTTCGCTCATTGACACTTCACAGCGCTGCTAGTCCTGTAGACGCGCTTCCCGGATATGTGTTAGGAGGTCTAGCCTGGGTCAGTCTTGCTACTCCTCTGTGTTTTACATGATGAATAGCTAATGTTCAATAGTTCGCTGTTCCTTTCACCTGCGCCACAACAATGGGCTTGTCCGCACTAGCCCTAGAAAGCAATCCTGTCTGGCCTACTTATCCGAACAGACTTAGTGCAGACGATGTCTCAGCTGGACTTGTGCTACCTAATGCTGCCGTAGCTCTGCTTGGCAAAGGTGGTGCAGCTGCGACTCTGCTCATTGTGTTCTTCGCTGTCACATCAGCTCTCTCTTCAGAACGTGAGTCATCTGTTGTAATTGTCTGCAAGCCGGCGCATACTGATGACGGGTATCTAGTGATCGCCGTATCGTCCATCTTCACCTACGATATTTACCAGACCTACTTCGATCCCAATGCATCAGGTCGCCGCCTCATCTACACCTCGCACTGCATGGTTGTGGCGTATGCAACGATCATGGCAGCATTCTGCACCGGATTATACTATGCTGGCATTTCAATGGGGTAAGTCGCTAACTCATACGAGTGACACTCATCTAATCAAAAAACCAGCTACCTCTACCTACTCATGGGCGTCATAATCTCCTCCGCCGTCCTCCCCGCCGCCCTAACCCTCCTCTGGTCCCGACAATCCTGGCTCGCCGCGACCCTCTCCCCGCCCCTCGGCCTCTGCTGTTCCCTAATCGGCTGGCTGATCCAGACAAAAGTCCAGTACGGCGAGCTCACCGTTTCGTCTACAGGCTCGAACTATCCCATGCTCGTCGGCAACGTCGTCGCACTGCTGAGCCCGATGATCTTCATTCCGGTGCTCACGTACATCAAGCCACAGAATTATGATTGGGAGAGCATGAAGATGATACGGAGGGGCGATGATCATGATATTGCCGATAGGGCGGATGTGGATCTTGAGTTGGTGCCGGGTGAGACGAATAAGAGCGAGATGGAGATGCAGGAGGAGCAGAGGAAGTTGGAGAAGAATGGGAAGGTGGCGAGGTATCTGACGTTGTTCCTTGCTGTGGCTCTTCTGGGTGAGTATTTCTAACAGTCTCTGATTCTCGACCCACCAAGAAGAGACACTAATCACCTCATTCGCAGTACTCTGGCCCATGCCCATGTACGGCTCCAAGTACGTCTTCTCAAAGAAGTTCTTCACAGGATGGATCGCCATCGGCATTATCTGGCTCTTCTTCTCGGCCGGCGCTGTCATTGTGTATCCGATGTGGGAAGGGCGCACCTCGCTCGCAAGGACGTCCAAGGCTATTGTTGCTGAGCTTTCGGGTAAGGGTAGGCATGCTGCTGGGAGAATTATGCAAGGCGAGGTCGTGGAGGAGGACACGCCCGCGGAGAGTATGAGTGAGAAGCCGGTGTTGAAGAGCTAGTTGGCGAGGTATGCACAGATAGAAGTTAGGTCTAAGCAGAGTCTTTGTGGTGCTCTCGCAAGGTGAAACCGAAGTAGCTCTTGCAAGCAGTGAAATCGAAATTACTATTCCACTAAGAAACTGCACGATGATAGCTCCACAATGAAACTATCTCCATGGTAAGCTGCCAGATCTCGCAGATGCCGGGACAGTATCACTACCACAGCGTGATCTCAGCATCAAAGCTCGCGGCCGTCTAGACCTTGCAATGCCACTCCTCCGTGCAGGCATTGCAAATATCAATGATGACAATTGTCACGTAGTGCTCACATTCATGCAGCTCCTCGTCGTCCACTCTTTCGCATCGGAGAAGCCGGTTGCAGAACTCTTTCCGGTCGCGCCAAACGATGCCGGCACTCTTCCAAGCCCCGCAAAGTCCGCAAAGTGCGTGAGTTGCAAGGGACGATGTACGAGCTGCGATAGTATATATAGCTGAAGACCTCTAGTAAAGACTGGTAAGCTACAAGCGTATACTTCGGTCTCAATCACTGCACTCTCCCGACACACTTCCCACATTAGACAAACGATCACTCCAAGCCAATGCTTAAGATGACCCAAAAGACCATTCCCATCATCCTATGCGGGCGGTCTATGGCCATTGCATCGGCAGTCAAGGAGGGACTGCGACCAGAAGTTGACGGTAGAGTCCCGTCCTTCCCTCACAAACGAGACTGGGAGCACATGAGCTATATCACTGACAAGACACGTCCACAGTTCAGCACATCATCTTGAGCCCCGCAGACGGCGTCGCCAACATCCCTCCATTGTTAACCCCTTCGTCATCGAGACCCGTGGCAATAGTCACCGGTGCAGCATACACAAACGACGACTTCCATTCCATGAAAGACGCTGCGTCGCCACAGTCATTAGCGGGGGTCTTTTGGCTGCGTGCGGACATGACGAAAATGGCTGGGATGCCTCCGTCTGGCATGGGCCCCGCGTATGGACGGAAGATGACGATGAGGGCGAAAGAAGCTTTGATGAAGCTGAGGGAAGAGGGAAGATTGGGGAAGGCAAAGGCCGGGGAGGTTGTGCTGTATTGATACGTTAGACGGGTGAGGTTCTGTTCGACTGATGGGTCAGGTGGTGGCACTGTCAAAAGGTCATGTGCGCGAGGAGAGCGAAAGGGAGGGAGAAAGCTCAGGATAGTATGTGCAGGAGTGAAGCCAAGGAGCTGCTCCTTCCGAGCCCGACACACATGCACTGATTTTGTTAGCTTCCAAGCATTGATCGGCGAAAGCTGCATGTCGCGAGTCATGGTATCGTGGCATTCTCGTGGATAAATGAGGGGCCTGCCGGCAGTTGCGATAGTGCAATTCATTCCATGCATCATGCTAGTATTGTTCTCGGGTAGCAGGTATGCTGGTCAGATAGACTGAGCACTCACTGTATCATATCATGTTACATCCTCTTCTCCCACTTCGTCCGCTTCCTCTTCCTTCCACATTCCTTCTGCCGCAGGATTGATCGACGAGATGCGGGGTGATTGACGCACCCGTAGCTTGGCGCGGATTTCAGGCGTCGGTTAAATGCACAACAAGGCGGGCCTGTGGCCTCCGCAAGTGGGGTATGGTATGCTTGCAGTGATTCATACACAGGGATCGTCCTATCTTCTGAATCATACAATCTACATTACACGATGCCTCGCGCAACCGAAGCCAACGCGTCCGCGAGCGACTACGAGCTCACAGAACAACAGAAGCAAGATTTCCTCGAGAATGGGTGGATCAAGCTCAACAACTGCTTCTCGCGCGAGAAGGCTGCCGCTTGGTACGGTGTGTGTGTCACAGCTATCACTGTCTGGCAGCCATGATCTGACGCTCGGCAGACGACATGTGGATCAGATTAGGCTACAAGAGCGATGACCCATCGACATGGAAAGCCGAGCGAGTGAACATGCCACACCACAAGAGCGAGCCCGTCAAGACATTTGCGCCAAAGGCGTGGGCGGCAATGTGTGAGCTAGTTGGTGGTCAGGAGCGTCTGCACCCGGACTCACACTCTTGGATGGTATGCGTCGTGGTACCCCGTGCACAATGCAAAAGCTAACACGCGCAGGACAACCTCATCGTCAACTTCGGCGATCTCAGCGGCGACAACTCAATCCCCCATCCCCACGACTACAAAGGCTGGCACACCGACGGCGACTTCTTCACACACTACCTCGACTCTCCCGAACAAGCTCTCCTCGTCCTACCTCTCTTCACAGACATCAAGCCGCACGGCGGCGGCACAATCATCTGTCCAGACGGAATCGCAAAGATTGCAACACAACTATACAACCACCCCGAAGGAGTATCACCACGTATGGTGCCGCGCGCAGAGCAGACTGAAGACCCGGATAAGGAAGACTTGTCGATATTCCGCGGCTGGGCGGCTGAGAGCACCAATTTCGTCGAAGCAACCGGGGAGGTCGGCGATGTATACCTACTTCACCCCTTCATGCTACATACAGCCTCGAGGAATACATTACGAACACTACGCATCATAACGAACCCCAACCTAGCAGTCGCAGAACCGTTCAACTTCAATCGCAATGACGAGAAGGACTACAGTTTAGTCGAGTTGAAAACGCTAAAGGCATTGGGCAAGAAGAGTCTGCCAGATTGGAGAGCGACAGGACCAAGAGAGACGGTCGAGCCGGCGAGAGTGGAGATACAGAAGCAGATGTTGGAGTTGGAGAATAGGCGATTGGCGGGCGAGATTGTCGAGGGTACGGCGCTGGATGGGCTTAATGGGGTCAATTCGGCGGCGCCGAGACGATCGAAGGAGAATATGCCACGGCCTGTGGCGGCTGTTGCGTAGTGGTATGTGTTTCATGTGTATATATGAGTATTGGACATTTAGGTTGGCGTAGCATAGTATTTGGTTTGGATATTGCAATCTGCTCACGATATCTGCCACCGAGACCCTTTCTTGAGATTGAACAAATCCTCCGCAAGCAGACCTGAAGCTTCTACACGACGCGCTGCAGATCGCGAATACGCTCTATCGCGCTCGCCTGTGCATACTGACGCCTAGCTCTGTGAATCCTGCTTGACTTTCGTATCATGACTGCATTTTCCAGCCTCCCAATATGTGTGCAATGCATAAGATCATCGCTGTGTCTCTCGTCCTTTCTGTGTTTCCATGCGCCGTGATAGAATTTTGAAATACTCGACGACTTGAGATTTTCCTTGTACAGCACAGCCAGCAGCTTCGCAGAGATTGATCATGAAGAGCACAATCTGGCTCGCCATGGGCGCATGTATAGGTCTTACAGCAGCACAATCCGGTACAACCTGGACGACTGTTACGATATTCTCAACGACTACCGAGTATATTGACTCGACATCAACAATGACAGTGTATTCATCTTCCAGCTTGGGGGTGTCTATCGCGACTGATCCGACAACATCGACTACCATTGGCACGACCAGTACGATGTCTATATCGAGCTTCGACTCCCTTGCCACGTCAGAACCCATCTCTAGCACAAGCTCCGCGGCACTCGTCAGCACATCATTGAGCTCGAATAGTTTGACAGCAGCAACATCTGCCTCGACGGGGTCGATCCCGGAAAGTGCTAGTACAACTTTGATGTCCCAGACCAGAGCCAGGGCGTCGGCGACTGCGCCGTTCGGTGTCAGTGTTGGCGTCCTCTCGTCTCCTACTACTACATCGACGAGCATTGCTTCCACGGTGTTGTCCTCACAGTCGTCCTCGACTCCGTCACCATCTTCGGAGTCTACGAGCGCCTCATTGGCACTGACTGCATTGCCCTCTTCATCGTCTCCTTTTCCTTCGGCACCAACCTCAACACCGTCTTCATCGACAGCACCTACACCACCGACTGCGACCAGCTCTGCATTCACTCTGGATGCGGTCCGTATCAACACGAGCGACACATATGAGCCCGTGATTGCACACAACTTGCGTTTCTACATCGGGCTCAACGCCACCGAAACATGCGCACCTGGTGCAACCTCAAATTGTACGATATCGACGGCATCCTTCACAAGCGGCAATGGCACCATGTCGATACTCAACAGACTGTCGACACCACAGACTGTCTATATAGGTCCTATTGGCGGGTTGCGGTATGCCTCACTCGGAGACCTGAATGGAATGCAGAATGAGTCCACGACTACAGGATTTGTCGTGACGGGGTTGGGCGTCAATTCCCTACAGATTTCGAACGCCAACGGTGCATTCTACGCCTGTCCTCGACCTAATCTAGGAATTGATGTTGCTCAGATATTCGTGGGTATTTCAAAGTTTGCACGGGAAGACTGCTGGCAGGTGAATGCTGTCGGGACAGTGGTGTGAGGCGCGAGAAAAACAGCACCTTCGGGAGATTCATTAGTTCTTATTCCATACCAATATTACCCGTACTTGGATCTAGTATTGACGTGCTACAACATAAAAGAAGCAGTGTAACAGAGTATGATTCGTGTGGCAGTCCCTCAGAGCACTTCAAAAGAGTACCAACGCCATGACGCTTGTACATATCGAAGCTGGGAGCATTCCTTGCACTCCAGAGGACCAGAGCAGTGCCCGCGAGTGCTTCCTATATCAGTCAACATATGCCATAACAAGGACGGTATCCCAGAGCATTCAAAGCCAACAGTCTCTGTACTTTTCTGTTATAATGGTGTCTTATTATGTATTGCCCGCCATCCGTTTAGGAGGGTAAGGCGAAGCGAAAGCGTTAGGTTTCAGGTTCATCGTGTGGGGTAACGACAAACACCGTACCTGGACGCCGCGAAGTGTTTTAGCTAGGCTTGCCAACCTTCATTCTCGCTCGTTCAGCATCGACGAAAGTAGTGACAGGACGGGTAGCTTGGCGGCACAATGTACGACTCCTAGCCTGACATCACATCGACCCTGTTCACAGCTCGTCTGAGCTCGACCGCATCGGAACGGGACTCATCTCATCATTCCACAACCTGCTCCCGACCTGGACAACCGGCTAGAATACCTGTACAACACTTTGTTGATGGACTTTGAGCAAGAGTAATGATAGCGAGTCGATGGTAATGACTGCGCAACGTGTTACGGCATTGCCGCCAATGGATGGAGAGTCAGTTGCTACGTGTAAGGACCGACTACCTGTTTCGCAGCTGGATCGCCAATGCTCACCTGGACATTGCAGATGAATCACAATCACCTCGAAAGTCTGTTAAAGATGGTCGTCCGTTAAGAATGGCAGTGTCCAACACACCTTCGACACCAGGAAGAGTGGCCTCGAGCTCAAGAGCACAACCTGGTATTCGCGACTACAAGACACCGCAGGGGCCAAGACCACCAGAGTTTGCTTCGAAGAGGTATTATAACGTAGTTATTGAGAATGCTGTTATGTTGAGTCTAATGTTCGTAGGGTCGTCTCAGACGCTGCAACAGTGGCGACAGCTACACCCCGTCGCACCTACCTCCCCAATGCAACAAGCGAACCCTTCCTTGGTCTTTCGGCCCGGCGAAAGACTGCACAGTATAGCGCCGCCACGATTGCAAGCACTAGAAACAAAGCCGTCGTGGCACCACCACCTAGAAGCGACTCGCTCCAGCAGCCAGCAGATCCATTCACCTTGACTACACCTAGCACTCGACAGGGGATTCTATCAGCGCAGAATACAGAAGCATCAAGACTGCCAATACGCGATGGCCCAAGCTGGTCCGGACTAGACAATCCCAAGAAGACAGTACAACCTGTGGACTCGCCATCCCGTCAGCCGAGTACAGCCCTTCGTGCAGCCCAGATGTCAATGCCCAAATCGTCCACCAGTGCAACAAAACGTCAAAGTTACATTCCGTCTGCGCCGAGTTTCGATAAACTCAACGACATACTTAATAATCCAACATATGCACCCTCCGAGAACACACCTCCTTCCCAATTGAATGTCTCTCGAATAGGCCAGCCTAGTCTACAGACTCCTCGTGTCAGAACAACCTCTGGAATCGCGCGAACAGCTTCTACGAAGTTACCGACAAGAGTGGGTGCAGCACCGCCAAATCTCTTGCGCGAAGATCCAGCACTTCGACAGCCAAGTCGTCCACTAGAGCCACCGAGGACCCCCAGCACCATGCAACTACAAGCTCCACAACCTCCAACGGAAAGACGACTCTCCTCGGCCTCGGCTCATAGTGGGCGTCTCCTGGCGAGGACTGTCAGTCCTACTGACACAAAGAGGATGAAGAAGACTGCGAGTCAACATGCACGATCCCCTACACCTGAACTTACCTTTGGTGATAGATCTGAGAAGACGATAGTCGCAGACACTTCCCAGTTTGACGGCTTGAACTTTACACAAGATCAAAGTACTACGCCTGATCATCATATTCCAGACGGCTTGAAGTCGATGTCGTCTCGATCGTCACTATCTTCCTCTCGCACTCACGGCTCTTCGAGGCCAATTCCCGCGAATCAGCTGTCCAGAAATTCAAGCACAAGATCCAGGACTACACATAGCTCTACCGGAGAGAAGACAGATACAGTGCCTCCTGTGCCAGCTATTCCGAGTGGATATGGGTCGCCGCGCGATCTTGTGGACAGCGTCTTCTTTCCAGAGTTCGGTGCTGATGACCTTCAGCTCCATGACCTCTCCCCTCGTAAGCTTGCGAGCCAGAGGAGCACTCAAAATCTTCAGCCCAGTAAGCTTATGGCTCCTGCCTATGCTTTCGCACAGCATAAGGACACAATGAATGATACACAACATCCACCACGACATCAATCCCAGCAGATCAGGCTACCACCTTTGAATCTACAGCCGATCAGTGACCCCACGAGCGCAAAGATCGCTTCCCTAGCTTCGCTGGTCCTTAGCGAGGGGTCATCGCGAGGTGGAACACCACCTCTCCGCAGATTCAACAAGACCCCTTCAACTCCGCTGACTGCATCCAAAGCGACATTCTCGGCTGCCGATCCACGATTTGCCTATGACCTGGACTCATTGCCTCAATTGCGGAGCACGACTTCGTATGGCGAAGCGCGGATGAGAACTCTCAAGCGTGAGCAGTCTGAGAACAACTCGCCAAACTTCCTCAGCACACCCTCGTCGTCGAATCTGAACCTCAACCGACCGGCTGTACCGCCCATGCCCTCGACTGCGAGTATTGCAGCCGACTATGCGTCAGCTATGCCTGCAAAGAAAACAGCTCTATCAAGAGTGGGGACTGATTCAAGCAGCACGTCATCACCAGCCATGTCTCCTGTACCAAAGAAGGTTGCAGCAGCGGCAGCTCGCATGTCTGTCAAGCCGCCGTCCGGCGTTACAGCATATGCTACCGATGCTACCAATCCTGGCAAGCCTCGGCTTGTTTCAATCCGTGGCACGAATAGTGCGACTCCTAATACATCATCAACATCGTTATCACGAAGTCTGAGCACGAAAGAACCGTCGGTCGCAACCAAGATATCGTCTAACCCGTTGTCACCAATACGTAAGATACTTGCTTCACGAAACTCAAAGACTCTCCTCCGGCCCAAAGCTTCGAGGTCAGACCTAGATGTCGAAGTGTCTGCGGCTGATGAGGAAATGGTCAAGTTGGGTTCCAAGAAGAAGGAATTTGGACAGGCTGCCAAAGAGGTAGATGAATTACACAAAAGAGCAAAACCGAAGCAGGCCATGACCGCAAGTCAAGCTTGTCGACATGAGGAACTCAATCTTTTCGAGCGAGGTGAAACGATCGATTACAAAGATATATACTTCTGCGGCTCTAAGAATGCTAGCAAACTTGTCGGCGACCTTGCTTCACAGACTGTGAACTTCGGTTTCGATGACGAGCGTGGTGACTATAAGATTGTCCTTGGGGACCATCTGGCTTACAGATACGAGATCGTTGATATACTTGGAAAGGGTAGTTTCGGACAAGTCGTTCGATGTATTGATTACAAGACTGGCAAACTGCTCGCCATCAAGATCATTCGGAACAAGAAACGCTTTCACCAGCAGGCATTGGTTGAAGTCAACATCTTGCAGAGGCTCAAAGACTGGGTGAGATTTACAATTGCTGCCATTCTGTAATTTCCACTAACATTGCTAGGATCCGAATGCTGAGCACAATATGCTCACGTTCACACAGAGCTTTTATTTCCGAGGTCATCTCTGCATCTCCACTGAGCTTCTCAGCATGAATCTGTACGAGTTTATCAAGGCTCACGAATTCAAAGGCTTCTCGCTGCGTCTGATTCGCAGGTTCACTAAGCAAATGCTGGGTAGTTTGTGTCTTTTGCAAAGCAAAAACGTCATCCATTGCGATCTCAAGCCGGAGAATATCCTTCTTTCTCATCCACTGCAGTCAGAAATCAAGGTTATAGACTTCGGATCCAGCTGTTTCGAGAATGAAAGGGTCTACACCTATATCCAATCACGCTTCTACCGCTCGCCAGAGGTCATTCTTGGCATGACTTATGGTATGCCGATTGACATGTGGAGTTTGGGCTGCATCCTTGCCGAACTATGCACCGGCTTTCCCATCTTCCCAGGCGAGAACGAACAAGAGCAGTTAGCCTGTATCATGGAAGTGTTTGGTCCACCAGAAAAGCACCTTGTTGAGGCGAGCACGCGCAAAAAGCTCTTCTTCGATTCACTCGGCAAACCTCGATTGACAGTTTCTTCCAAGGGTAAACGCCGACGACCAAGCACAAAGACACTAGATCAAGTATTGAAGTGCAATGATGAGGCATTCTTGGACTTTATTACCAGATGTCTTCGCTGGGACCCAGCCCGTCGCCTGAAGCCTGATGAGGCTATGCAGCACGACTTCATTACAGGCATCAAGCGAAAGGCCACAACAATTGGGAGTGCCGTCAGCAGTGGTCTGTCATCGCCTGCCAAGCGACATACTTTTCAGACCCCAATGAGAATCCGGCCTCTGCCTGAAGCACCTGCAGCAAATCCTAAGACCAGTATCGCGGTGCCATCGGCAGCATCATCGGCAAGGGCGTCACCAGTAAAGAACGTCATCAGTAATCGCAGGCACTCAACAATCAGCGGACTGTCTGATCAGGCAAGTAAGCGTGGCTCTACAGGAGCTGTTGTTGGATCAGCCTTGGCGCCGGGTCTACCTCGAAGTGTTTCGAGTCGGCCTGATATGGCTGCGTCAGCAGCAGCAATTGCATCAGTAAGATTGTCTCCCCAATGTCATGCTGTACATCGAGCTAATCTATTATATAGCGACAACGATAAACGGCGCATGTACCGAGGCGTAATGGGAAAGAAGAGACGGACATTGCTAGTATCGCTTTCAAAAGTCTTGAATAGCAGGAGACTATGGAGAGAACTGCATGTGGGCTAAGGGCAAGCATATAATATGAGGCGTACAAGGCAATATGAAGACGAGGGTCATGGTTTGTTATGGTTGCAGCATGGGTTCGGCCTTGGTTTCTGCTTCCATGAGGTCTAAGATCAAACCTTTTCAAGACGACCGTGAAACACGGTGTGTCACTAAGCCACGAAGTATCTCATGTCCGTGCGTGGCATTATCGTGGGGTAACGGGAAACCCTGCATTAGCACGATTTAGCACGATCATGACGGGATGGTCCCAATAAATTTCATTACTCTTGACGCAACCAATACTATACATGCAAGCACACGATGAAGGGACCAGATGAATTTGGCGTCAATCGTAATGTATACGGCATTTCTCTTGCGCAAGTGCCATAATGAAGCTACAGCATAAAATGCGTGGCGTGGCGTGGCGTGGCGTGGCGTTCTTCCGGATCAATGGACCCTTCCTTGGCGATTCTAGAATTCGCAGATCATTGAATGGTTCATGATGATGACAAACTTTTATTCACCACGAATTGGTCATCGACTCAGCAATGCGGAGGAGAGGTGGAGAACAATCTACCATCATGAGGTTGGCTACTTATCTTAGCCACGCTGACATATTTCACAATCCTCGTGCAGACAACAACTCAAGAGTGGAGGACTTCAAGAGGATTTCAAGAAGATATCAAGACTTCTCGCCACAGCATCCCCCACCTACTCCATCTACTCCGACATCGCGCACGCCAATCCACCTCTTCCAACACTCAACATTAAGCTTGGTGGTGTCTCCCGATTGAGAAAGATTCGCTACTTCAACAAATACTACTCAACCTCTCCTCGTCTCTCCCTCATCTTCCTGCCATCTCCACACCACCTATTCAACGAAAGCATACAAGTCACGCGACACCACATCACAAGAGGCAACAATGCTGCCACAAATACCGAAGCCGGAGGACTATGATGTCTCGCCAGTTCTTGGCTTCTTGCCAACAGAACTGCCATTGGAGGTGTTGCCGGATACATACTACACTCCGTGGGAGACAATAGCAAAGAACCTGCAAGGACTGATACTCAGCCGCCGTATGCGTGGCGTCGTGGAAAGACTCCCTATTCTGTCAACGGAACACCTCAGGAGCGAGCCGGAATGGCGAAGAGCGTACAGCATACTGGCGTTCATTTCTCACGCATACATCTGGAGCGGGGACAGACCAATGGAGGTATGTCGGCAAAGGCTTTGATGCTCTGATGGCAGTTCTTAATATGGACTAGGTTGTTCCTCCTTCGATATCAATACCCTTTCTCTCAGCCTGCTCCCATCTCGAACTGCCTCCAGTCGCTACATACGCTGCTGTGGCATTATGGAATTACAAGCCTCTATTTGACGATGATGATGAGCCTATTGGATCGCTATCGAATCTCGCCACCCTCCACACCTTTACCGGCTCCCTTGACGAGTCCTGGTTCTACCTCATCTCAGTAGCGATCGAGTCCCGCGCCGGTCCCATTATTCCGCTCATGCTGGAAGCCATGCACGCCGTTCGCGCCGGCGACACCGAGACAGTAACAAACTGTCTCCAAAACTTTGCCGAACGCCTCGACGAGCTAGGCGTCCTACTGGGCAGGATGTACGAGCAATGTGACCCGCACGTATTCTACCACCGTATCAGGCCGTTTTTGGCAGGCAGCAAGAACATGGCCGATGCCGGGCTACCGAATGGAGTCATCTTCGACGATGGAACAGGCACGTCAGACTACGTCCAGTACTCTGGCGGCAGCAATGCACAAAGCAGTATAATCCAGTTCTTCGACCTCGTCCTCGGCATCGACCACCGCCCGACCGGTGTGAAAGCAAACTCATCCTCCGACTTCACCACCGCCGCAGTCCCATCCACCACACCATCAACAACAGCCACAACACCACCACCACCCTCTCCCAACAATTTCATCCACGAAATGCGCCGCTACATGCCCGGCCCCCACCGCCGCTTCCTGATCCGCATCGCCTCCGTCGCCAACATCCGCCCCTTTGTCGAATCCCACGCCCACAACGTCTCTCTGACAACAGCCTTCGACGCCTGTCTGGCCATGCTCCGCGCCTTCCGGGACCGCCACGTCCAGATGGTGAGCCGCTATATCATTGTCAAGAGCCGCGAGACGCGGCGGCCGAGTGTCACACGAGGTGTTACGAGCCCGCCGCCGAGTAGTGGTACAGGGGCATCGATGCCGTCGGCACCGCAGCAACAGCAGCAGAAGATCAACCTGGCGAATGTGGCTGCGTCTGGGGCGGGGGAAGAGAGGAAAGCGCTAAAGGGGACGGGCGGGACGGCGTTGATTCCGTTTCTGAAGCAGGCGAGAGATGAGACGGGGGAGCCTGCTGTGGGGAACTGGGCGAGGAGGTTGTTGACGGGGAGTGGGAGCGGGTTGGGAAGTGGAAGTGGGAAGAGGAGTCGGTCGGAGGATAGGCAACAGGGGCAGGGACAAGGACAGGGGCACGGGGTGCAGATTAAGGGGTTGAGTGGGATTTGGACGGATAATGGGGATATGGGGGGGATTTGTCATTGGTGATGTTTGGAGGGCAGTGGAGGGGATGGGAGGGGAGGCTAAGGGAGAGTAGGTGGTTGAGGAAGTGGAAGGATTAAGATAGGCGTGTTGTTGTTGTATCTGTATGTATAGCTTGATAGTGCCCTACCGTGGCCATGTATCAGAAGTATCATGGCTTCTTACCAACTTTGCGACATGGCATGTCTGCCGCACCCACTGTATTGCTGTCCCATCCCTGGTGCTCGCATGGTCTCTGCAGTGCTACAATCTCTCAGCGCCATGTACATCTACTCTACAACATCAGATGCTGCTACAGTCGGAGGGGCCCTCTACTTTGTACGCCGAAAGATTGGTGATCGAAGGGTTGTATGGTGGTACGAGGCAGTAAGCACTGCGACGTGGGAACACTTCGTGCCACTGTGACGGGATGGTGGAGTGAGTATGGATGTGCTGGATAGGCTGATGGTGCGCTGCAGGTCGATGGGATGTGGGAGTATAGGAATTTGGCAGTTCAGGAGTCTTGGAGTCTAGGAGTCTAGGAGTCTGGGAGTCTGGGAGTCTGGAAGTCTTGGAGTCTAGAAGTCTAGGAGTCTAGGAGTCTAGGAGTCTAGGAGTCTAGGAGTCTAGGAGTCTAGGAGTATGAGTAGGAGGCCTACTTGGTTCTCCAAGACCTTATAATATAAGCACTACGAGTGACGCCAGGAGGCTTGGCCAAGTAGTATTCTCTAGTCTCCGCCCCCGCCCTGGCTCACCATGACTACCTCGCCTCATGGATCATCTCATCGAATTCATCTCCCGACGACAGAAAAAGCACCAAGCCACGAGTCTGAACAGATGCACGGGATTCACGCTCGCAATTTGCAGGAGGACAACGCATGATGAACTGTGGATCAGCACATAACTACGTAGATCTTCTGAAAGGAAAACAAACTCCACCACACACACTCTCTAACACAACCAGAACCAGAACTTCTCAATAATGTTCTTCGGCTTCTGCTCCGGCCAGTATTCATTGTCAATCGCCGCCTTGCCCGTCCACAGATCCACTTCCGCCGAAGGCAACCACCTGCTCCTCTTGAACAGTTTCCAGAACCCGTACAGCAGGAAGAAAATCGGCACGCCAATGTACGCCGTGATGAAGTTGGTGACGTTCCAGTTCCCCTTCGTGAAGACCTCCCAGCCGTTTGTCAGGATGACGAGGGAGAACATGATCAGCGCGGCCCAGGCGAGGTACGGCTGCCCCCTACTCCTGAAGGGCAAGTCGGCGCGGTTGACGCCCTGGGCTCTGCAGGCCTTCTGCCACTGGATGGCGGCGATGCAGATGCCGACCCAGGTGAAGAGGTTGGCGATGGTGGTGATGTTCAGGAACCAGTTG
>Ga0058702_10000442_pt1 | contig 17646 bp, 22 predicted proteins | sample AgamicOrSfe_FD_83781 | JGI IMG/M metagenome (GOLD analysis project Ga0058702, IMG submission 83781) | Agave microbial communities from Guanajuato, Mexico - Or.Sf.e | ecosystem: Host-associated > Plants > Phyllosphere > Phylloplane/Leaf | place: Guanajuato, Mexico | collected 2012-05-30 | reverse complement strand
CTCTTCATGGACATATTCGACCGTCTCATACTCAGCGCCGAGCTCTGCTGCTTCGAATGCCTCTTCATCGAAACTCTCTTCATCCTTGCCATCATCATCATCATCATTGAGATGTACTCTTGAGCATCGTAAGAAGTCTTCCCTGGCACTGTTAAACATCTTGTGCTCCTGAAGAGGAAATGCTGGACGAGTCTTGGGAGGTTCATCGTCGAGGGGATCATATTCTTTCTGTTTTAGGCTGTGCTTGGCGTGTCCCTGGCCTTGGGTTGGAATGTCGTTGGCAGTCTTACGCTTCCTGCAAGCTTCTGTGTTTGAGCAGATCCTCGCTGAGAGAACGCTTCGTTGATGTAGTCGTTGGTAGTATCGACAGTGGTCGTCTCTGGGATGTCGTTGAGCCGTCCGACTTGGTGTGTAGTGTCGACTCATCATCGGAGAAGTCAGTGATACGGGAATTGGAATTGCGACGTTGTTTGTGCAGGAGTAGGCTGATGGTCCAGGAGACGATTCCCTTCCTTATATGTCCAGATCTGCAGTCCAGAAAGCCTAGCATTGTGTCAAGCTAGATCTAGAGGTCATACCTCTGTCTCATCTTGTCAGCTTCTTCGCGCCCCAACGACATCCCGTTACGTTTGAGTAGCGAGAACCTAGCAGATACAACGCTGCACACGAGCCTAGGGATTCACGGCACTCTCTACAAGTATGGCTGGATCTGACTCTCTACCTGGTCAGGTAGTCACAATAAGTTTCATATCTTGCTCCTTGCCAACACCGCCCTCCCCGCCCGACTCTCATTTCCCTTCCCTAATTCGCCCGAAATCCACGCCCCGACGTCCGCCACCCTTTCCAAGTCCACCCCGGTTTCCATGCCGACCCCATGCAAACAATGTATCAGATCCTCCGTCGCCACATTTCCCGTCGCGCCTGGTGAGTACGGACACCCACCCAGTCCCGCCACCGCGCTATCAAAGGTGCGCACACCGCTCTCTAGCGCCACCAGCGTATTGACGAGGGCGAGGCCGTATGTGTCGTGGAAGTGGAACGCGAGGGACTCTGGGCGGATGCCGGCCGCGGTCAGGGTTTGCAGAAGTCGGGCTGTAGACGGCGGTGTGCCCATGCCGGTGGTGTCCGCGACGCTTATTTCGTAGGCTCCTAGATCGAGGAGGCGGAGAGCGAGGTCAGTGACGGTGGTGGGTGAGACTTCCGGCCCTTCATAGGGACAGCCGAGGGCAACGGAAATGTAGGCCCGCACGGGGACGTTGCGCTTTTGGGCGGCGGCGATAAGGGGCTTGAAGCGGTCGATAGATTCGGATATGCTGCAGTTTGTGTTGCGTTGAGAGAAGGATTCGGTGGCGGCGAGGAAGATGGAGACTTCGTGTTTTTGGGAGGAGGTGGGTGTGTTGGACGAGGTGGATGTGGCAGAGGCCGCGTCTTGGGACGCGAAGTAAGTTTCGAGCCCGCGCAGATTGGGAAGTAGCCATTGGTATTTTACTGGTGTGTCTGGGTCGGAGGTTGGTGGCTCAGCCAGGGTGTGATCGAGGATGGAAGACGAGTTGGCCATCTTACACGATTAGCCATTTTCGGTGCTGCCTCGTTTCGACTCCTCACCATACTTCCGGCACGAGCAAGGGACTAAGCGTGATAGCTTACTTGAGGCACCCATTTTGGATGAACGAAAGAACCTGCTTCAATGGTCTCTAGGCCAGTCTTTGCAAGTCTTTGGACCAGCTCGATCTTTGTGGCTAATGGAATGGACACTTTCTCATTCTGAAGCCCATCTCTGGGACCAACTTCGACGATGCGTACAAAGTCTGAGGCTATACCTTTTGAAGTGCTGTACGCCCGTCGCAGAGTACCTGCTGCTCTGGCTATCGTGCGAGGTCGTAGCGGCATGGTTGAGGTGATGTGACAGAATGAGGGATGACGTTGGATGACAAATAGCTGCCCCAGGAATCGGGAGGAAGCCGAGATGTGGGGTGAGATTTACCGGTCTTCCAAAAAGATTGCCATCGTCAACATCGAAGTCTGTCACGATTTCCACTACGCAGCACAAGATGGAAGAAGACAGAGCCGCCACGAATCTTGGCCCAGAAGTCGACATAGAGTCCTTCAAAATACAATCATCTTCGCCGAAGCACCCTCGCAAAAGATTCATAGGCAGGCGAGCTGCGGGAGAAAGAGCAGCGGCAAAGGCGCAAGAGAATGGTGATCATGCTGCCACTGAGGGCACAGATGCTGTAGCTAGTATGGACGCTTTCAGTGATAACGAGAGGCTCAATCTAAGATCAGTCCAGCTCCCAAGCCAACTCGTCCTCCTCGCACGCTCAATCAAATCCCTTCTGACATCCTCGACGATGCCGACATCAATGCCGCCATTGCACATCTCCCTCGAAACTACAACTTCGAGATTCACAAGACCATCCACCGTATACGCACCTCCGGCGCCACCAATGTCGCACTCCAATTCCCAGAAGGACTTCTCCTCTTCGCGCCTATAATCTCAGATATCCTCACCCAATTCTGCCCTGGCACAGACACACTGATCATGGGCGATGTGACATACGGCGCATGTTGCATCGATGACTACACCGCTCGTGCCCTTGGCTGCGATATGCTCGTACACTACGGCCACAGCTGCTTGGTACCAGTAGACACAACAAAGGGCATCAAAACACTTTACGTCTTCGTCACCATCGGAATCGACGTTGAGCACCTCATTGCAACGGTCAGCCGCAACTTCCAGTCTGGCAAGCGCATCGCCCTAGTTGGAACAATTCAGTTCAACTCCACCCTCCACGCTATCGTCCCACGTCTTCGCTCCTTGGGCTATGACCCTATCCTGCCCCGCAGTGCGCCACTCTCTGCCGGCGAAATCCTAGGCTGCACTGCACCGTCACTGACTGCCTCTTCCACAACCTCCATCAAGCCATCACTATCTTCTACAACAGCAACATTAACTACTACCTCCTCAGCAGCAAGTCCAGCATCCACCGCCGACCTCATCCTCTACGTTGGCGACGGCCGCTTCCACCTCGAATCCATCCTCATCGCCTCTCCCACACTTCGTTCACACACCTACCGCTACGACCCTTACACCCGCCGCCTCACGCATGAGTCTTATGAGCACAATGAAATGCACTCTCTGCGACGCACCGCCATCCGCGCGGCCCGCAGCACCCTCTCTCCTCCACGTGCTTCCCACACACTCTCCCCTGCTCCGCCAGCCCCACAAACATGGGCACTCATTCTCGGCACGCTCGGCCGCCAAGGCAACCCACATACACTCTCCCTGATCACAGCACACCTGACACATCTCGGCGTGCCCTGGATCACGCTTCTGCTTTCCGAAGTGACGCCTGCGAAGCTCGCGCTGATGAGTCAGGATGTAGGTGCGTGGGTGCAGATTGCATGTCCGAGGTTGAGTATTGATTGGGGATATGCGTTTGAAAGGCCGCTACTGAGTCCGTATGAGGCGTGTGTCGCGCTGAATATCAAAGAGGGTGGGGGTTGGGGGGCGATGCGAGAAGAGATGGGAGAGGAGGGAGAGGAGACGAAGCTGGGTGGAGGTGATGAAGGTGAGGTGGGGCTGTACCCGATGGACTTTTATGCCAAGGAAGGATTAGGGAGGACGAGGGCGGATGAGGTGCCTGTTTTTGAGGAGATTGAGGTGACGTGACATCTAAAACAAGAAAGAAACGGCACTCTCGCTGCAGTGCTATGTACATGCATCTGCTGTTCATTACTCCTTCCACCAGCTCCCGTGCTGCTTAATCCCCAGTAATCAACCATCTGCACCGACCTTCCAGGAAGTTGCATGAAATGCTCTGACTCTTCTTTTTCGTCGTATCCAAGCATATCGTCAAAGTGGCCAAACAAACATCCAATGAAGAGAACAAGGAAATGGTGTATCGGGAAGCTTGATGAGTGAAAAGTGAAGACCTCCGTACGAATTGCATCGCGGACTTCGCTCAAGCGAGGTATTGTCGACGGTGTCGTCTGTGGAGGAAAACGTAGAGAGCCACAGTCTCATGTCGTGGTTCGGAGCACCTGTGATAGACGTCGCGAATGCTCAAGTCTGAGACGAAGGCGGTGACATGGTCGTCTATAGTGCCTGTGAACGCCATGAAAGTGGCCAATCATCGCCCAGTGAAGAGAACAAGGAGATTGGACGAGGGGTGCCTAGAAGGGCAGATCAAGCAAAACTTCGCTCGATGAGGTAAGGACAGTGCTGATTGTAGCATTGTCGCTGGTGGTGACTGTGGTGCGTGAATCGAAAACGACAGTGGCGAGAAGCTCATGAAAGTGCCTATACTGGCTTGGAAGGTGGCTGAACAGACCACTATCGGAGAGAGCAAGGAACTTGGAAGAACAGTGTCGCGAAGAGCAGATTGGCCCAGAGACTACTCGAACTAGGCAACATCGGTGCTGACTGTGGTGCCGGTGGCAGTAGCAGTCTTTGCCATGTCGTCGTTCGAATTGGCTGTGGTAGACATCGCAGAGTGCGTCTTTGAGACGATCGAAGCCAGGAACTTGTTGCCAGTCATCTTGACACCGAAAGTGACAGAGGTCTCGAGCGCTTCGCCGATGACTTCGGAGGAAGTCACGGTGCGGCTTGATCCGGCGATGGTAGATGACATGGTACCGACACTAGTAGTGCGTGTAGTAATGTCGGGCGTAGTGAGCTGATCAGATCCAGCGTCTCTAGGCTCCAGAGGAAGCATCGTGCTGCTAGATTGGGGAACGGTAGTGGCTATTGTGTCGTCACTGGTGGTCTTCGGACCAGGGACCCACAGACTGGTAGAATAGTCTGTCGCTGTGATGGACCGCACCGCAGTAGTCGTGACAGTAGTCGTTGTAGCGTTGTCATCAGCGATGTCTGAACTATTGGCCGATGTGAGGATGTCATCGAGTAAAGAGCTTGTCTTGTCGACGCCGGGCGCTGTAGAGGTAAAGCCAGCATGCTCGGTGGACACGGCTGTCGTGTTGGCGTGCTGCTGCCCATGACCTTGACCTTGAGAGAGCAAGGCGAGCCAAGTACTAGGGTCGTCTGGCATCGTGAGTGTAACCAGCACGAAGCCAATCAATAGCATAACAAGGCCAACGGCAGAATTCATAGCTGTCTCTCTCGGTCTGAGGGACAAGACGACAGTTGTGATGATAGTGAACGACATCAAGCTGAACACAAACGCTCCAGAGACGAGAAACTGCTGATGGAAGACGAGGGAGGAAAGCGAGCCGAACACCGCTCCGAACACGAGATTGTTACGTGCTGTCGAAATACAGTGTACAATCATATGCACGGCGTCCTCGCGGTTCTGAACCGCATAATAGATGTGGTAAAGTCCTGCCGCATCGGTTATCAGTGGTAATCCAACAAGACCGATCAAGGCACCAGGGAAGCGAGTTTTGCTCCGTGGTGTTCTTCGACAGCGCGGACAAGGCGCATGTCAAGCTTCCACGCGGTGACGGCGGTCAATGCGACCAAGATCAGCAGCATCAGAATAGCGGCAAAGTACAAGCGACCTCGTGCGCGCTCCATCGCATCCCGATGCGAAGGTGCATTGGCGATTTGTGGCTCTGAGATGGTCCGGTGCTTGCGTCGGCAAGCAGACACGATGACCCAGAGCACTTCCAGTAAAAGTACCGCTATATCATCAAGATTAGCATCGCGTGGCATCACGTAGACCGTGGTGGGGCGCGTACCATTGATTATCCAGAATACTACGGTCTTCGAGTTCGTGTCTGTGACCAGCGAGGGAGCAAGGAGAGCCAAAAAGGCGGACCCGATCAGGCGTGTGGCATGGACTCTGCTGCGTAGGTAGCTGTCTAAGCCTTCAAGGACGTAGGCAGTCTCAGTCTCCTTCCGGTCGAAATAGAAAATGCGTGCGCATGATATGGGAATGAACACCAGTAATGGAACGAGTGTAGAGCCGACAACCTCATGAGAAATGATCTCTATTGCGTGGTGGACATCCGACTTCCTGTCAGAATGCGTGCTGTTGTACCAAATGAACGAGGTGAGAAGCATCCTGGGTAGGAACACAACACCGTGTGCCAAACCCGCGAGAACAGGACAATCCAGTTTGTGGAACTAGTTATGTGTCAGCCATGATCACTTACAGAGGCAGGCTCACGAACATGATCTGTGAGGACCGCCGAAAGGTTCTCCAATGCGAGGGACAACAGCATCATTGCGGCACAAAGCCCAGTGACCGCAGCCTGCCTACTAAGATCGCCTCCCGCTCCTGCCCAAAATCCAAAGCCCGCGAGCATCACCGCCAGGTACAGAAGGTTGACAGACATCAGGACTTTGTTGGCTTTCCAGGTTCCTGAAACACGAGAGAACATCTTTCGGGTGGTGAATTTGCGGTCGAGGTTGCCTACGGCGTGCGCCGTAGCCTGCTCGAGGGCTCTGATTGCTTCGGTGTCAGGCGCATCGATCGCGACATTGTCCAGAGGAGCAGGTGATTCCTCGCGCGCGGTGTCAACAGGGCCGTCGTTGTCAGAAGAGCGGTTATTCCTCCTATTCGTCGCTGTGTTCTGCATGGAAGTGGAGCTGCCTGTAGCAATCGCCATGCCGGCGGCGTCAGGATTCTCAAGAGCGCTTTGGTCAGCCATCCTCCTGAAGAGTGCTGTTAATGGTTAATCCCCTTTTCTCCGACGCAGTTCATGCTCGAGACTCGTCGGAGACTATACCTGGTTCTTTTCTGTGTGCAAGGAGGCGAATGCGTCAGTGAACAGGTATGGTGGGTGTCGTCGTCTCTCTAGTTGCAGCTTAGCATGATGCCATATAGAATTTTGACAGGAAGAACGTACCTGAGGATCTCAGAAAAGTGTCGCTAGATATAGTCAGGCTATAAGCCAGGAGAGTACCGTAGGTAGTCAAAGGCTACACAGAGTGATTGATGTTGATACTGAAAAGCGACGTGTTGAGGTGAAGAAAGGTGGTGAAAAAGGTGAGGAGAAGAGGAGGGAAAAGGCAGAAAAGTGAAAGGAGAGGACGACCGACCTGTAGAAATGTGCGATAGCAGCTAGCCTGAGTCAATAAGGCTGGCTGTTCCCTGGGCAGTGACTTTGCAGGGATAAACTGATCCACCGGTACGTGGCTGGGAAGGGAAAATGCGCGATAGATCTGAAACGGTCCCTCAAATTCCCTGGTGTTTCAGATTCTCTCCCTCACAATACGACTTGGACTATCCACCACGAAAAATAGACACAGGTTGACTCTTACAGGGTCAAACGCAGTACGTGTAGGGTGTGTGCGCATACAGAGACGTAACCAACGTGACCAACACTGAGGACGGAGAATGTGTGCACTAGAACGTTCTTCCCATCTATGTACTGGTACACCTGACGACGATGACTTCGAACAATTTCTAAGGCAGCATTAGCCGAAATTAGATATTGGCAGGCGCAGGGATCGTGACAGGAAGAACAATATCAGCCAATGTCACCTGAACCTGAGGACCTTCATGTCCCGTTTGTCCACAGGCTGCCCCACCCGAACAATGCATCTCGCCGTTTGCCACACAAGATTCCTGGAATTCCCACGGATCGCCATCAGGCTTCCGCTCATACTGATTTCTGCAGGAGGAATGACGGTCAGTGCCTGAACTGCCAATTACGTTTCTCTAGTTGGTAGCAGTCCACATATTCTTTGCGCTCTCTAATTTTGCCACCCTTCTTCTCCTTTTGTCTGGTTCCGATTCTAGCTCCTGCACTGGTGCTATGTGAGCAAAGGTCGAAGGTGGAAGTGTCATTCTTTGCCCAAAGCGTGTTACACTCAAAGTCGCAAGACATTAGCTCCGAAACGCCTCCCGTTGCCCACCAACGTGACTTTTCGCCAACCACAATGTGATCCTCTATAGCGCACGTCTCAACGCCATCCTCGAAGGTGTTACAGAAGTCGTGGACATAGGAGGGATTTGCCTGAGAGAGAATGGCTGGGTACTTGGCTACATCCGGGATGTCGATGCAGTCGGTGGTGCTGGATCCGGCGGCGCAGCGTTTGCTGAAAAGTGTGGCGGGCTCGTCAAGGCGGGCGGTGCGGCCGAGTTCGTACCACGAATATGATCGTATGGGATTGGTCCAGGTTGCGAACATGACATATCCGACAGTGTCGGGATTGGCGCAAAAGCAGCGGCGGTAGAGCCAGTCGTCGCAGGTCGCTGGGACGGCTAGGCCTAGCAGACCGAGGAGGAGGGTGATGATACCTTTCATCGTAGCGTTCTTGGACTTCGCAGATGGCTAGCCTGGGACTAGAATTAGTGCCTGAAAGAGACCGACTTGAATGCATGTGGTGATGTACCTCCGTGCTGACTTTGCGTGTCCTGAACTGCCGTGAGTCCTGATGAAATGTGAGCAGACCAGCACGAATTATGCTACCTACTGCTTGTCACTTGACCAGGAAGTTATGAACAGGCCAGTAATGCTTCTTATACTATTGTGCTCCACGCTCAGAGCTTCATGCCGAGAAGTCTAATTCGCAGCAGTGGAAAGCCATGCTTTGAACACAAAAGCTTGTTTTGATGCTCTGGATGTCGTGGATACTTTGCTGCTGCACATCGCTCAACAGGGTTGCATCGGAATGATGATTTAGCATCTCCGAGCTCGAGCACAACAATGTGACTCTGCAAGATATCTGTAAAGTGTCTTCTCTCAGCCCAGTGTGCCGACCTCGGACTTGCTTCCAAATTCGGACTGGCGCCCCTTTTCAGTCAATAACCTGCACATCAAGGGGAAAGGTGCCACTGCAGTAGACATAAGATTGCCTGTTTCAGAGACCGCTCAAAAGCATACACAACCTATACTCATAGTCTAGAGGACCCCGTGAAAGTGCCGTAGAAGGTCTGCTCACACCATGTCTACCACAACACAAGACTTGGGCTACGTGACGGTAATACTGCATGACTGCCCTCATGACAACCTGGAGGGTAACGTAGCATTTTCAATATCTTCAAAGTCAGATCAAACCACTTCGTATTGCTGTTTGCCTTCCTCTGACGAGCCATGAAGCATAGAGTTTGCAAAGACCTTCGAGAACATAGCTAGCCTTACTTTTCCTTCTATCGTAGACATGATCAATTTCGTAGCAAAGAATTCTGTCCGTGTGATGAAGATCTCTGTTCTGGTCTGAATGAAGTGCCAAATGAACGTCATGAGTAAAGCTTTAGGGACGGATACTGCACCATGCGCCATGACCTCAGGTATATGGCAGTTCAGCTTGCCGAAGTCGTGAGAGAGTACCGACGTGAAAGTTCAGAGCCAAAGAGAGCAAGAACGTTGTCATCGGACAACATCCAGACGCCAAGGCTCATGAGGAGAAACGCAAGGGCAAAGAGGTGGAGATGTAAGAGGTCAATAGCGCATCACTATATTCTGTAGCCAAGCCGAAGATTGAAGCCCAAGCCACTGTCGCCCTTTTGCCTGCATCTCTCGCTACCTCTTCTGCCAATCATGCTTGTCATGCCTCCAATCGCCTCCTCTCCAACTCAGCCGGTCCCTTTGCTCTTCTCCACGTACTCCGTTCCGGGGTCGACATACGCCTTCGCGAAGAACTTTGCCGCGTTCTTTCCTAGCCAGCTCGTCATCTTGACAAGCTCCTCCCTCAACCTTGTCACACTCTGCGCATCCATATTCGTCTGCGCAATCAACTCGGGCATGCTAACGAACAGCCGGCACAGGTGCTCGGCGCCGTAGATCTGGCTTGGTGTCTTTCCTGCCAATGCTCGCTTTGAGTCTGAGACAGTCTGGCTGTCGCCAGCACCGTTTCCATTGTTCTCATCATCCACATCGACATCGACGTCACCATCGCTGTCGATAACTGTAGCTGCATGACCATTTGTCTCTGAATCTGCGAGCATCTTCCCTCGAACCTCAAGCCACTGCTGGCGCTCGAAGCGATACAGCAGGATGCGGCCCAGGCTCTTATCGAAGTATTCGCGCACGCCCTGGACGACTTCGTCGAGGATGTCTGCGTCAGCGGAGCCTGGACGGCGACGTGGCGCCTCGAAAGCGGTGTAGGCGGCAAGAATTGCGGTGACAGGGTGCGGGTGTGGGAGCGGCAGGAGTTGGAGTGATTTCGTGACATTTTCCCAGTCGTCGACCAGGAGGCCCTTGAGGTGGTCGGGGATAGGGATGCGAATGGAGGGGCGATGGAGGAAAGTTTCTTCCTGTGCAGGGTATTAGTCGAGATGATGATGGGGGGCCTCATATCCGGGCTTTATTTTGTGCCTACCTTCTCAATATTCTCCCAATCCCGTGCACGCTTGACCCCACGAGGCGCCGCTGCCTGTGCGCCAGCAGAGCTTCGGTCCTCGCTGCCTCGGATACTGCCGAGCTCACTTGCCCGGCCTGCTTTCCCTCGCTTCAGATCGATTGTGCCATTGACAGATTTTTTGGCATCCTTTGCTGCTCGTTCTTGGCGGGCGGATTCGCGGGCGTCTTTGACTAGATCACTGGCAAGCGCTTTGTTCTCGTCGGAGAACTTGCGCACGCGGTCTTCAGAGACCCAGTCGTCCCAGCTGTGAGGAAGGAAGTGGTTAGCGTGTTTCTGGGGCGTGGTCTCTTTGATTGTGACAGAGAGGTGGATTTTGCTTGAGAATTAGGCTTGAAGACTAAGCCGCATCGAGATATTCTTTTTGCCTGACAGTGAGTACAGCATAACGCACGTAGTATCGCAGTTCCGGTGATCCTTCAGGTTTCTTACAAAGAAGGCACTCTTTGCTGGCAAGTACTAGAAGAGCCTTTCGCCATTCAGTTCGCTTGTGTTTCTCTTGTCTCACCAAATGCACACCACACCCGTACAAAGCCCATCACACACATCACATCACATCACCAGACATTACTTACGTATTCTTCCATCCCTTATAATGAACCAGATACTTCCACGCGCCCTTCCGATCCTTCGCATCCTTTTCCTGCGCCACATCCAGCACTTTCGCCTCATACAGGAACGGGCCATGGAAGCACAACGTCTTCTCGTCTTTGGCGAAGGCAGCAGGCGCGGGCTTCTCTCCTTTGTCGGCTTGCGCTGATGATTTCGGCGGCATTTCGGTGGAGTGAATGGGGTGGTTTGAGCTTGAGGTTGATGGGTTTCACCGAGTTTGCGCGTTTGGGTATCGTTGAGCCCTTGTATGCGGGTGCTCGAGATGATATGTAGCAGTGAGCTTAAGCTCTGGCAGATCAGATCGTCCTAAAATGTGATCGAATAGATGGACGACAGGGTGCTAATGCTGCAATGAGAATCTTTCTGATGCAAACCAGTGCAAATCACTTTTCTTCCTTCAGCGCATCAAAGTAAGCCTGAGGATTGCACAGTCACGGATACGATGACCACAGAGTATCACTGCGACAAGACCAGGCACGTTCTTTCACGTTGATAATCGACTGAGACAGTGGCGTGACGAGGACGCGAATTCCAAGAGTGGACGATATTGTCTCCAAGCTCAGGGGCTGTTATCGGCCCGAGCTCAAAGAGGTCACAGTGCGAAGCGCCATGATGCTCATTTGCCCAACTTCAGCACAGATGTGTTCTCATGCAGCATCTTCGTCTAGAAGGTGTGGAGGCTCTATTGAGTCTGTATTCATTCGTTATATACATGCTAAGCGGAACATCCATCGCCGGTCCTCTTCCCATTGACCAACCCTGCAAGCAACAGCGCCCCCCTTGATCCCACACCTCGTTTTCCTGTTCATTACACTTTTGAATTCAGCCAAAATGCGACTGTAGCACGCTGCTTGCAGCAGAATACCTTCTACTTAGTCTTCTTGACACGTGCAGCAGAAGCAGGAACAGCTCCTGCAGGTGCCTGCTGAGCTTGCCCAGTTGGCATCCTCCTGTTACTGTCATGGCATTAGCTCTGCCCTCATCTCGTTCTGGATACAATACTTACACGAAGTAGCGACTGAAGAAGCTCAATCCGATCATGAACAGCGGACTAGGAATCTTGCTCATCGCGAACAAGAACCACGCCAACGGAAATTGCAAGCCAAATTGCTTGATCGTGCCATCCAGTGGGTGCATGATGCCATCATAAGGTGTCTGGTACTCATACTCCTTCGCCGTGTGAATCCTTGTGATGTCCGACGAGGTGACAGTGGTTGCGTTCAGGTTGTGGAAGGTCAACGCCGAGGGTCCTGTCGACTGGTCACTGGCAGGCTTGGGAACACGGTAGTACCATATTGTGCCAGTGGCAGCGCCCCAAGCGCCGCAAAGTAGAGTCTGGCGATCGCAGTCGAGGATGGCTAGGTTGGGACCTGCAGGCGATTCGGAGAGGAGGACCACAGCTTCCTGGGAGAGTAGTCAGCAGCCAATCTTGGTGACAGCATAACTGCGAATACTTACATCCCATGCAGCATCCGTTCTCTTGCAATCTCCCAAGCATGTCTTGTTTCCAGTTACGTAGACCATCCATGGCTCAATGCTGCCAGCTGGCTTGCTGCCTCCCCATCGCAGAGTCGATTCCCAGTTGTTGAGTGTGAACTCTGTCACGGCAGAGGTAGGTGTTGTTTGTGATCCACCGGTGGTTGACTGCCCGCTGAGTGACTTGCCAAAGTCAATTGCCTTGTCAAGATATGGCTGAACATAGCCGAGGAGAGGAAGCTGTTCTTGCGCGACCGCAAGCGCGGGCATCGCGAGGAGTGCTGCTGAGACGCGCATTGTGATAGTAGGTTCTGGGAGTTGTTGAGATCAGGAGGTAGTCTTTGCGACGACTGTAGGGACTACAGAAGACGTAGATGATATGAGACTCGAGAGTGTTTATCGCACGTGGCATCATGATGCTCTGGGAGGGTAACCGTGGGTGACAATCGTGGCTTCACCAACATGTAAATCTCATGCCGCAATGCAGCATGTTAGTGCGTCTACACATATTGGCTTTGAGGGCGAGTAAACCAAATAATACTGGATGCGGTCTGAGCACGGTATATTACGTCCTGTCCTGCTTCCAGCGTGCTCGATCCACGTCTAAAATGCTACACCCTCAACGTCGGATGTCCGACACTCGACAGTCGCGACACCCAAGTTCGGTGAAGTTGCAAGTCAGCGAGTCTACAACGCATGACCAAGCAGCTCAAAACGAGCTGGCTGCTAGCTAAACATGTCAAGTTCGACCTGGTGCTCCTATTCGGTGAAGAGCTCAAATGCCTGTTGCGGCTGGTTCGCTTTCTTGCTGACGCTGGTATCAATGTCGTTGAACGTAGAACTTTCCCGGGAGGTGCTCAGCATGTTCTCTTCACGCGGACCCACCGAGTCTTACATCCAATCTGGATCTGCCATACTCTGGTCGTACTCATTGAAGTCGTGGACAAAGGTCTCCCAATTATCCCAGAAGGATATATTCTGCAGGTCTGGCAAGCCATTTTCAGCTGATAGCATCCCGGTAGAGTGATTATCTATTACAAGGACTATTCTTGTCACAGTTGCGCTTGCGTTGCCGGCATTGTACACAAGTCAGCGTGACCTTTGATCTCTCTGATTGTGTGGAAGGACTTCGTATGGCCGACATTGTGCAGTAGACATCGGTGATTGTGGTCCTGGCAGTCGAAGTGTTGACAAATCATTACATGTATCCACATTGAGATGGCTTGGCGTCTAGGTTTCATGCTTGAGGTTGTCATAAAACATCATATAGCGATGAAGTGCCCAGGTTCTGCTTGTTCAGTTTGACACTGTGATGCTGCTAATATACAAAAGAGGTATGGAACATTATGTCCTCATGCCCACCATACTTTTCATCCTCTGCCACATAGTCATTGGTACCGCCGTCTCCTTCATGAACCTCGCTCTCTGCTCTGCTAACCTCTGCTCAATCCTGCCCTCCATATTCTCCTGGACATTTCTCGTCCGTGGTGTTGTCTGTACGATCGGCACAGCTCCGACGACAGTGCCATCTTCAGACACCTCCTTCATGCCTGCCAGCACCATCTGCACCCTGTGATCTGCCTTGCCTCTCTTCTGGCCTGCCAGCCTCTGTACGACCGCCCATCGTAGATTCCAGCCTTCCACACCAAGCTCCCTCACTCTGTCCGCCTTGCCGCCGAGCAAGTACTCGTCTATTCCGCCAACCTTATCGATCGTCCGCATAACCCTCGAGCTGACCTTCACCCTGATCCTGTGTCCCAGCGCACGTGAGTATATTTGTTTGCGATTGATATTCGGACTCCACCGCCGGCGGGTCTTGGTTTCTGTGCGTGAGGAGATGTTGTTGCCGAATTGGATCGATTGTCCTCCATAGAGACCGGTATTGGCTTGTTTATAAAAGCGTGCTATACCGTAGGGGTATGGCGGCGGTGGAGATGCAGTTGCTGGGAGGAGCTTAAGTGGGTTGACCTTAGGCGGTGTTCGGCAGAGGGTTGGACTGGTGGTGAAGGTGCGGTGAAGGATGTGGCATGGTCGTGTGGTGGACGGCACTGATATCCGTGGTAGCATGGTTGCGAGGGGTATATGTAGAAAATGATCGAAGTCCGACGAACGCAATTGAACTGCACTCAATGTTTGCGCGTAGCGGCTGGGGTTATGGTGCGGTTTGGTATAGAATGTCTCTACTACCAAGCGCAATGAACAAGTGAATGTTTTAGATTTCGAGACGCTGTAAGGCTGATTTCAGCTCACGTGACGCAAGCTCACCTTAGTCATCCTCTCTCTACCATTTACTTCACTTCATTGTCAAGTGCACGCATTGGAATTCCAGCTCCGGTTTGCAGATCAAGTATCAAGGTAGGCTATCACATCTTCTTCTCTGCAAATCCTGTGCTCATAATAGGTCCAGGATGACAGTGCGCTTTTAACGCTCTGCCTCTTCTACCCTATCAATCTCACTTTCACTTTTGTGATAACATGGTTTCATCGCACTTTCCTTCCACCATGGTCAACGAGCTTGAGACGGACGTGTCCATTGCCAACAAGTCGACAGTATCTGGCAAGTTGAACCAGGACAAAGTCGATGACTCTACCGATCTCGTTCTTGAACCTGGTGAGATTCGAGATGACGGGACATCACCTTCTATAAGTCCCACTTCGAAGCCAATCAGTCGGTTTGCAACGCAATTCAATGCATTCCCGGTCGACGCCGTGTGAGTCAAAGGTCCATGCATGTTAGGGATGACGCCGTTGCTGATTTCGGAAGCTCTCTTTTCGGCAAGACACTGACTCTGATCGTTGGACCAGAAGCGAAGCACTTCACCGTACAACATGCCGATCGCCTCACGTCTATGTCTGAGTACTTTCGCATTGCATTGAAAGGAGGTTGGCAAGAGGCGAAGAACGACACTTTCACCTTATCTGAGGAGAATGCTTCGGTATTCGGCTTTTTCCTTGAGTGGCTCTACGATCCACACCTTCACTACACCGCAACAGAAGATAGTTTCCGCTTTCTTTGGAGGCGTATCTGCTCGGTGAAAGGCGTGGGGTTCGAGCGTTCCGAAATGTGATCATTTCGGAGATCAACAGCTGTTGGCCGCAGAACGTGTTTTCTTGTTTAGACATACACACTCTGGTGTTCACCGAGACTGCCGAGGAATCGAAGCTAAGAAGATTGGTCATTAATCATATCGTTTGGGAGGGCAAACTAGAAGATGTCCAAGCACGAGCACAGGCTGGCGAAGTGCTGCACCCAGAGCTTGCAATGGCATTGTACACTGGAATTCTCGGACGAGTCAAACCCGGCTTCCGAACTCCACGTTATGATGCTTGTAACATGTCCTATCTGGCACATGATTTCCATTGCGGCAGGAAAGGTTGTGGCAAGACTCCGGAGCTCGCATAGACTCAAGATGATGTTGCATACCTTACTCCTGTTAACAGCGCCCCCTACGGAATGGGCTTCTGTTACAAGTACCACGAGCACAAGCCTGGCGAGGTCGCATCTGGCGTCTTCGGTGGTAGCTTTGGTGTGTTCGGGTCTTGCAACACACGAGTGTATCTATGATCGGCTAGGGCAGCGACTTATGCCACAAGATGACAGCTTGAGCGCAATGAAGCAGATGAGCTCGGCGCATCGCGGAAGACTGGAGCTAAAGCGCATATATCATATGCTAATGTAGCAGTAGTGGTGCAAACAGGACAGCAAATATTTTTGACTTGCGTCAGGTTGTGAGACCCGGGAGGATTCTAGCTTGGTGGCGATCTCTTCCATGTATGATGATGTCTGCGATAATGGAGGGTGAGTCTGCTCACAACATCTCCAGCACTTGAAAGTCACGATGGCGCTCTGACAGGTCTGTAGATGTCTTCACGAAAGTCTGGGAGACCAATACAGCCGCACTACTATGTGCATTCGGCAGGGCGGGCTGTGTGGGGAAGGGGGAGAAGGGCCCATGGCTCAGCCAGTATCGTGCCTCTACAATACTGGCCCAGATGATGATGCATATAACTTACATCTGGTCAGTCATGGTGCCTCTGCAATGCAAGCTCCGGGAGATAAGAACGACTTTGTCATATCTTGTCTGTTCTAACTACACAAATGATTAGCACCAAAACACAATCTACCTAATCGAACGCAGCTTGCTGTATTTGCTCGTGACTCTATCCGCCGTCGGCGTCCACCTACATACTCATTCCCATTCCCCCAGCCCACCACTCTCTTCCCGAATTTCCACTCGCACACCACGAAAGACCATGAAGGTCAATCCGCCGTGACAAGCACTCGTTCGGGCGAGCTTTTACCCGGAACATAGCCAAAGTACCGTTCCTTTGTGCCACGCCGGGAGGATTATCGCCCTCGGCCATAATCCTTCAAGCCTTAATGCTCATGGGCGAGCTTCCTGTATCCATTATCATGTACGAGATGGATGTGCTAGCCTCGACGATATAGACGTTTCAGACTTGAAACTCGGCTCTCCGCATCACCCCACATCCCCCACTTCTCCATTGGGTCCTCCAACGTGAGTGTCTGTCTGTCTGTCCTTCCTCGATACATATCAATCAACCTATACATCTTTGCACCAGTTACCTGCAGCCCTCAACACGCGTACTCGTACGACTGTCAATCATATTCAAGCACAATGTCCAGCACAAACAACCACGATGCACAGCCGCCAGTCGACACGGCAATCAACACACTTCCCGGCACGACCACACATTTGACTGGACATGATGAAGAGGGCAAGGCCATAGTATATGATTCACGGCCTGCACATTGGAAGGCTTTCGACGACAAGGTATGCTCCATCCCGCGCAACCCACGATCCTGCACGCTGCCCCGGCACTACCTCGACAAAACTAACACCCTCCCTCCCCACCAAGACAATGGCCTTCAACCAAATCTTCACAAACACCTTTCCCGCCTCCCTCGCCGAAAACAAAGACGTCTCCACCCACGACGACATAATCTCCTCCGGCAAGCTGGGCCTCGTGCACCCCTCCGGCGTCGTCTGCCGCATGGTCGACTTCGCCCCGGGCTACGAATGCATGATGCACCGCACGCAATCCCTCGATTTCGGCATCGTTGTCGAAGGCTCCGTAGAGATGATTCTGGATGACGGCAGTAGGACGGTGATGCGGAGGGGGGATGTGGCGGTACAAAGGGCGACGATGCATGCGTGGCGGAATGTGAGCGAGAAGGAGTGGGCCCGGATGGTGTTTGTGTTGCAGGATGTGCAGCCGTTAGTAATTGGGGGGAAGAAGATGGGCGAGGATTTGGGGAGGGG
>Ga0058702_10000441_pt1 | contig 17653 bp, 19 predicted proteins | sample AgamicOrSfe_FD_83781 | JGI IMG/M metagenome (GOLD analysis project Ga0058702, IMG submission 83781) | Agave microbial communities from Guanajuato, Mexico - Or.Sf.e | ecosystem: Host-associated > Plants > Phyllosphere > Phylloplane/Leaf | place: Guanajuato, Mexico | collected 2012-05-30 | reverse complement strand
TATAAATAAATATATACACATATATATATATATATATATATATATATTATTCTCTGTTTACACTACGAGTTGAGAGGGTTAGCGCCTATGCCACCACTGTGTCCTATAACGACTACTACATTTCCCTGATACTCCGACTCATATCCCTATGGTATCTTCCTAAATGCGCCAAGCCAGCCAACCCGTCATTAATCATCAAAGGCCGTCACCATATCGCACATTCTTGACCACTCATCTTCCTGCTCAAACCACTTCCTTTACCTCCGTCTCCTTCTCCTTCTCCTCCTGCGCCTTCTTCATCTGCTCCGCCTGCGCCTCCTTCTGCTTCTTCAAATTCTTCCACTCCAGCGACAGCGCACACGGAATCGCCAACAACGCCAGCGCCAATGCGACATAAAAGACGTCGATCAACGCAGCGTTGTACGCCACGAGCACCGACTCCAAGTACTGTGGGGCGACCGCCGTTCTCAGCGATGTGGCACCATTCGTGACAATATCACTGGCGTTGGAGAGGCCAGGGATGCCGGCAAGGCCGGTGGCGAGTTTGTTGTTGAGCACGGACTGTGCGATGGCGATGCAGATGGCACCGCCAAGAGTTTGCATCATCATGACAACGGAGATGCCGGAAGAGACGTCCTTCATTGGGAGGACGGCTTGAATCGCGAGATTGGATTGCTGCATGCACATACCGAGTCCAAAGCCATATAAAACAATTACTTGGAACCTGGCAATGTCAGAGTCGGCGCGTAGTAGAGTCAAAAGGCCGGCTCCGATGGGCATGATGCAGGATCCAGTGATGGCGAGAGGGTTGTACCACCCAGTCTTTTGCACGATGGCGCCGGCACCGATTGAACCGAAGACCATGCCGACCACCATAGGAATGGTCAAGACTCCGGAGCGGATTGCGGTGGTGCCCTTGATGGCTTGAAGCCACACTGCCGTGTAGTATACAACGACTTGCATCGTGGCACCGATGACGAAGCTGGATGCCGTAGCTGCGCAGACTGTTCGGTTCTTGAAGATGTGTAGAGGTAGACTGGCGGTGGCGGGCATGAGGAATTGGACTGCCATGTAGGCAATGAAGCTGACGGCGAAGACAACGAAAAGGGCAATCACACGGCCGTCAGACCAGGCATATGTGCTGCCGCCCTAGAAATGATGTTAGGTAATGAAGTGTGAAGTCGACTTAGGTTGGGGATGTTTACCCATTGCAAAGCTAATAGCAAGCAAACGATTGTGCCAATGAACAGAGGTGTTCCGATGAGATCTAGCTTCGCAATCTGCTTGAGGAGTGGAATTTTCGACTTTTGCTTCTTGGGAAGTTCGAGGAAGAAGAAGAGAAGAGCAAGGGAGATGACACCGAAGGGCCTGAAGAGTGTTAGGAGCTATTGGTATTCAAGTAGGATGCTATGCTCACAAGTTGATGTAGAAACACAGACGCCATGTGACATCTGTTGTGAAGACACCTCCAAGTAGAGGTCCTACATGTTTGTTAGCGCGGGAGTAATGCATCAAAGAGATTGCTACTTACCAATCACAGAACTGATGCCAAAGATAGCTGCAAAGCTTGCCTGGAATAGAGGGCGCTTGTCTGAAAGGCAAGCGTATTAGCTTACTGCTGATTCAAAATTGGCAATGCAATGGGTTTTGGCTTACGAAGAGGGACAATGTTGATGATAATGATGATGCCTGTGATACAATTGTCAGACGATGTCAATGGTGCGTAGATTCACTCCAGACTGACCTCCGTTGAAGATACCAGCCGAACCAAGACCAGCAATTGCGCGACCAACGATCAGAGCATCCGAATTTGGCGCAACACCACAGAGAAGACTTCCAAGTTCGAAAAGAGCAACACATGCCATGTATGTCCACTTGGCATTAAAGAACGTATAGACGCGACCAAGCAGTAGCATGAAGCTTGCGGTGGTGAGCAGGTATGCACTACCATACCACTCAATGTCGCCTGCAGAATGATTAGTTGCCGGTCAATGTGAGCAGCTGGACAGTGTTGTGCTCACCAAAACTCTTGAAGTCATCCGTGATGCGAGGAACAGCGGTAGCAACGATCGTTCTGTCGAGTGCAACCAAGAAGATACTCATATACAGTGGTGCTGTGATGGCCAGTAGCTTCAAGCCTGTGGGGTATGTTTGTGCTTGTTGTGGTGATTGGGATGAGACATCTTTCGAGGGAACATCATCGACGTCTGACATTGCAGCGTCAATGTCTTTTTCGAGGACTGCATGCTGCCCCTCCAGGTCGAGGTCAGACTTGAAGGTCGTGCTGGACTCAAGAGGGTCACGTGATAGGGTGGCGGCCATTGCGACGTGTTTCTGGCACGAGTAGAGTGTGTTGATGGTGCAAGCAGAGTATGGTCACTGGAGACGATCTCTTCTTCTTTTGCAATCAAGAGGAACAATGAGGTGTACAGGACAATCACACGAGGTGGTGATCAGCAGCATATATAGATAAATGAGTCGAGTGTGACAGAGGTGGTTCGGTGCCTTTTCCTGAGGGGACGGACCCGAAATTCGGGCATCAGAGGACGTTCGGATGTTTGACGGGGCCACGGGGCGGCACATCTAAAGCAAGTGTTGAAGAGTACCGTGCAAGATTATTACACAGTCCTTCTTCCATGAATGTAGTTCGCAATGGCAGATAGCGACGCAAGACACAACCCTTCCTATATACGGCACTCTCCCTATTCCTAGCAGGTAGCATCACTGCTTTGCACCAGTTTCACATTTCAGCAGGGAAGAAAGAGGATAAGCCAGGATTTCATTTCGAGTTCCTAGTCTAAGAATGCTACGGTGCTCCCCCACACGGGGGCTCTCCATTCCGCGCAAACCACCTCCGTCGGTGAGGGAGCAAATCCATCTCCGGATTTGTTTTGGATGAGTTGCGCTTGCCCCGGGGTCTGTTGAGTGTTGATGACTATATGACTCAGAACCCCGACGCTTACGCGTCCGGGCGCTCGCGCGTCAATGGCAGCGTGTATCGACTCAGCCTGGTCATACTTCTCTCCGATCTTGCAAGATCCTGTACAGTCGTGTCTCGAGATGTCCGACTGATGCAAAATGGTCTTGAAATGTGCTGTTAAGCAATATTCAGGCCTCGACGGACACATCACTACTGTATACCATCTTCGCTATCGATGGAAGATCCTATAGTTGTAGTCCAAAAGTCTAGAAGATGTTGTGGAGAGTGTCGTGAAGGATCCCGCTTAGGACATGTTCATGTTCATGTTGTGTGTATGTAAGTGTTAACAGAGTCTACACAGCAGTCAAGAGTTGACTCGCCACCATCGTCAGCCTGGGACACAAGGCTTGGAGCACCGTCAATTTGTTGGAGGATAGGAGTGGTTCATTTCGGATTAGTGCTGGAGGTTTATTAGCTGGAGAAGTCCGGCAAGTATTACGTGCATTTGCATGTTTATCGCACGATCCAGCTGCAAAGACTGGCTCAAGAGTTCTCTGAGCACAGCAAGATTGGTGGTGTATTTTTAGACAGTCTGTTAACGACATCCCATCGGATCTTCTGTCCTTGACGTTCATAACTGACATAATATAGCCTCCAGCAAGAAGTCAACAGCTATGATACAGCAAAACATCCGTAGCTGCGCAGCAAATTGTATCCCTCGTTGATGTCTCATTTCATCTCGTCTCATCAATGCAGCTCCTCAATACTCGAAGTCATCATCTGCCGCTGGCCCCTTCGACTTTCCCCCTCCCACACTGTCCTGCTTCCTATACATCTCTGCCACGCTACGACTCGTCGTTGCCTCATCAGGCTTCTTATCCTCTCTCACCTTCAAGAACCTGGGGAACCTCAGACTGACACCCTTGCCACCTTCCATCTGACTCGCAGCAGCTTTATACCTCGGACTCAGCGTCAGATCTGCCGTCTTGACTTCCCAGACAAACTTGGGCTCAAACCACACGTCAGGCTGGTCTTTGTTGCCGGCACTGTGGCTGTAGAAGGGCTTGGGACGATCGATGACGAGTGCAGAGAGCTGGGTGTGTAGCTCTTCGAGGATCTGCTCGCTGAAGCCGGTACCGATGTTGCAGACGGTTTCGTAGACTTGCGTGCCAGGATTGTAGCAGGCGAGCAAGAAAGCGCCGTACCACCCAGTGCGCTTCCCACTGCCAAAATAAGCACCAAGCACTACAAGGTCGAGACTGTCGCCCACGCCGGATAGGTAGTCCTTCTTGACCTTGAGCCAGTTCTGGGAGCGGCGTGATGGTTCGTAGTGAGATTCGACACCGTCAAGCATCTTGACCATTAGACCTTCGCAGGAGGCTTTGACAGATTCATCGAGGAGGATTTGAATTTCGTCGAGCTCATTGGTGTCTCCATACTTCGCGAAGGCGAATTCACCCTCGATTTCATTGAAGGCACCTTGCATAGCTTCACGCCGTGCCCGGAAGGGTTGATTTACCAAGGGCTATCTTCAGGTTAGCATGAAGCTTATGATACTGGTGATCATGATCAATTCACCTCGCCATTGAGGAAGAGTATGTCAAAAGCAAAGACGCAGACCTTGATCTTGACATCCTCTACCTTGACATCCTTCCGCTTCCGTGTCATCAACGTCTGGAATGGAAGGACTTTCTGTTGATCAATGTCCCAACCCACTGTCTCACAGTCCAACACGAAGCTCTTCGTTGTCTCCTTCACCCAAGTTGGCAGCTTTGCAAGAATGTCCGGATACTTCTTGGAAAGGTCTTCTGAATTCCTGGAAAAGATGTTCGACACACCTCTGTCGCTCTTACCACTCGTCGGTGCAGATGTCGCAAAACCTAGAGTGGCGTCATGTGCCACATAGTGAATTTGTGCGCGTTCTCCATCGTACTTGTATTCGCAAGTGAAGTGCTTGCCCTCGAATCGATCAAGCACTTCCGTAATAGACTTGGTGGGTTTAGCCAACATTGGCTTCAGTGGTACACCTGGTTGTAGTTTGCACGACTCATGCAGGTCGAAGATGGAGCTTTTGAGCATAGCAGGTATGATCACTTCGTAACTAGGCAATTCGCTGAGAGACACGTTAGCCAACTTCTTCAGACGGACTGCGAACATGACCACTCACTTGTAAACAGCTTTGAGCACCGCCTCACCCTTTGCAAGCTGTTCTGTACTTGGTGCCTTGCCCTTTTCTCCAAACTCGTGTGCGACCATGGCTTGTGCTAGAGATACCACAACAGTCTTCTCAGCAAGTCCAAGTCTCATCTTGCCTTCCAATGTTCTGATGAGGAACTTTGATTCACTCGGGCCTCCTTTGTCGACTGTAATGTCCACGCCACCTTTACCTGACACTTGTGAGTCAGCCGAAGACAGCAATTTCTTGATCTCGTTGACTTTGTTCGTTTGTGAATTCTTGCCCTCGACCTTTGCAATCACGATCAAGCGCTCATGAACACCTCGCACAGTCAGAGGCTTCGGCTTGAACATTGTCGGCTGATTTGATCTGCTTTTGGCCGCGACGAGGCCGAGATCACCAATCTCTTTCTGATCGTCTTTGATGATCTTAAGACTCCTGCCAGTTGACTCGCCGATGGCCTTCATGATCAAGGACTCGCCTATACCAAGTTCTATGCCTGTGTAGTCGGCCGCAAGCTTGTTGACCATGAGTAGCACAGTAGGCAACAGGTCGTTCGGTGTCAAGCGTAGCACTTGTCGCAAGAAAAGTGAGCAATGAGCTTGAATTTCCAGTCTCTTTGTGGTGAGCTCAATCTTCGAGAAAGTCGTGCACAAGGCAGCATACGGGACAGGCTCGCCTGGCTTCCAATCCGGATATGGATCTCTGGTTTTGCCGCTCAGCGTTGTCTGAACCTTTGCTCGTGCCTTTGCAGCGAGCTCTGGCTTTTCGTCCTCGTCAGATTCTACCTCCTCCTCTTGATCAGACTCGACACCCGATTCGGCGTCTTCCTCACGGGTCTTGCTAGCCTGCACAATAGTTGACTTGTTGGAAGTCTTCTTAAGAGGAGTTGTTTGCTCCTCGTCGCCATCCACATCATTGTTTGTGGAGAGTGTTGAGCCTGATTTCTTCGGAGTGGCTTTCCTGTCAATCTTACTTTGCTTGTCCTCATTGTCCTTCACATCCGCGTTGAATCCAACACTCTTGCGCGAGTGACCCTTCGTACCTCCTTCAGTCTTACTCTTCGGAGTTGGCTTCGTGCGCTGCTTTTTGCTCGGTGGTTCTTCGTCATCCTCCTCATCCATATCCTCCGCAACTGACCTCTTCCGTAGAGGTGACGCAACCGGCGCGACGCCATTCTGTGATGATGACTCTGTCTTGATCTTCGGCGCTGAAAACTCGTCTGCGTTGACCATGCTGATATCACCATTGTCTTCCTTCTTCACGTCTAAGCCTTCTGTAGACTTTGACGCCTCTTTTTTCAGGTGAGCGATGGGTCCTGGTGCTGGTTTCCCATTGATCTCAGCTTTGACATCTTCACCCTCTGCGGACTTGGTCTTTGATGAGAATGCGAGCTTTGACTGCTGCGGAGCTGGCTTTGCACATTGGGATTTCCGAAGAATTTGCTAGCGATACAGTCAGCCTCTGTAATGCAAACGACTAGGTCTCCATCGTCGGATGTGACAGACCCTAGAGTCGTCTGAGCTGGCTTGACATACCCAAGTGAGGCCTGCTTCGGTGCCATCGAATAGATAGGGATATGAAAAGAACGGGCAGGTTGTTGCCGAAGAAGTAAAGTTTTGCCCTTATGGAACCGTGTACTCTTGAGAAAGCTGTGAGAGTAGTGTAGATAAGCTAGGCGCATCCCCTGAACCTGGATGTAGTCGCTATATTTCAGACTCGTCCGATACGCGTACAGTGAAGTGGCAGGCGCGTTCGTGTTGGTAACGTCATACTTATAGTACCGGACTTGCCTCCGCCAGCTTTTGTGCCTCTCAGAAATCATGCATTAATCTTTTGCCTCGTTATATCTCCCTTTTAGTGTCCTAGAGTTTGTTACGGTCGCTGCTTTTCACGTATCCTTCATTTCAAACCTTCGAGTATATCTGCAAGCATGGACTTAGCCATTCCGCCACCGCCAGAACCGGCACAGATCTCTCATCTCACGCCACAGTTCTGCTTCAATACTACAGCACTTAGAGGTATGTACTTGGGGACGCTACAAGCAGCTAGCATGAAGGTCAATATTAATGTTGTAGACTTTCTCCGCTTATCTCGCGCTACTGTGGACGATTCCCTTGCTCTCCATCTCAATGCCCTCCTCACTCCCTCCAAGACTCCATTCGCATATTCCTCCACTTCTACGTCCGCTCGACCCGCCATGACCTCGTTCAATCGTCGTCAGATACCTGGATCTGCATGTCGCACTTTCAGAAATGACATCCTTCTTCCTTCTTGGCAATCGCGGGATGAGATCTTCAGCTACTGTAACACCATAGCAGATACTCCTGATGCAATCACCGAAGCTTCTGAGGTTCCAACGCCAGCAGCGTTCGGCTCTTCCATCTCCGGTGCGCCATCGGAACAGAAAGATGACGCTAGCCCCTCGAGTAGTACAGCACGGCATAGTCGCAACTACTGGGGCCAAGACCAAGTGGTCGACGAACGCACGGATCCGTACAGCGCAAGAGATTATAGCTACACAAGAGAAGGCAAGGCGCAAGTGCTCAAAGACGTGCTAGCGAACGAGCAAGGGGTTGAGCGAATCGTGCGGTCAAGAACATGGTCTCTACTGGGCGAGCGATGTTTGGAAGAAGGAGGTCAGGGTGTGGGTACAGCGAGGAGTGGCGGCTGGGAGGATGCTCTAAAGGGCTGGAAAGAGGATAAACAATAGATTAAAACAGTGTCAATATCTCGGATCGATTCAGTCTCTGGCGCAGTTGAGATTCCTCTCGAGCACCATGTCGACTTCTTCCTCCCAGGGATGCAGTCGTGGCAACAGAGACCTCTCACCACACTCGCCACTGGTGGATCCAAAAGGAGCGAACAGGAGAGCCTGATGAGGATGCGCTCGCATTCAATAGTTTTTGGGGGCCGCGCACTAAGGCTGCCTCGATAAACTTTAGAACACTTACAGTCGTTGAGGCAGGCAGGCAGGAATGAGCTGGCTGTGTCGTGCTGAACTGACGCAGGGCATCAAGCCAAACAGATATCTGGCCATGCTTGAAGCTGGTACTGACATCGAGGTCGCCTGACCAGGAAACACTTCTTTCTGCATTAATCCACCATACCACTATTCTAAGACATTCTCTTACTCCAGCCAAGAAGGACATCGAGAGTTGTTCAGGTAAGCGCGTCATTCGGTATTTGATGCGGGGCGAGATGTACCCTCGTACATTGTACCTGTTCCTGTTCCTGGTAGTGCTTACTGCTTACCACGCTGAGCCACAAACATGAAGTATGGCCCCCAAACAGCACAGAGTCAGACTCTATTGTCATGCTGCTGCTGAGCCATGCTATAGGTCACTCTCCTCGGCGGAGCCTCTGTGTTCGGTGATCTTGTGCAACTGATTATAGGCTGTGTAAGATACGAAAGCCACGCATGATTCCTCTTTCTCTTTCTCTTCTTCAGCATACGCTTAGAGACAATACATACCACCGTCTCACTCCTGACCTCAGCATAATCTCGTCATGAAGCTCCACCCCATCACTGTGCTCACAGTCTGCATGTCTTTGACCTCTGCACTGCCCTCAACCTCTGCCTCCCACGCCCATATGGCAACTGCATTGGTCCACGACCCACAGATCAAGCAAACGCCCTCCTTCAGTATTGGCGAACTATACAACCTCACGACTGCCTTCTGGGATGCCTTCATGTATCCCAACAATCTTGCCCAGTCAGAGGCGATCAACAGCTCAATCTTCGCGTCCGATATCCTCGGACGGGTGGATGCAACTAGGACGTTCCCTGGCCAGGAGGTGAGTTGTCCTAGCCTGAAGTTGTAAATCACAAGTCGAGATAAGTCTTGGGAGGAGTGGCGTGCCGATTCTGCTCAGACTTGTGCGCAATGACAGTCCCTGCATTATCCATGCTGGCGATACTGACACATCGACTTCAGCTGAATACCGAGTATGTGTTTGGGCTGTTCGCACACATAACGGACACGCAGTTCACCCTCTTCGGCATCCCGCAAGCCTACAACATTGTACACTTTGCCGCCCATGAGAACATCGTCTCCGTCGTCGCAATCGTGGAGTTCAACGTCACTTCGCTTGGCAATAGTGTCGGATACAGCGAGATCGATGTCTGGGTCCGTCTCTTCCATATGTCTGTAGCACACGTTCAGGCCGTACGCTGACATTGACCGCCATTCTAGCTCACTTTCAACTCGGCGAAGCAGATTAGCCAGTACGACGCCACCTTCAGATATCTACAATTTCAGGAGGACACGCTGCTTGCGGAAGCTGGTGCCTTGCTCGGCTCAAACAGTACCGCTCAGACGGTCGCTTATCTCAGCAACAAGCTCGCCGAGTCGATCTGCTATACGGCGGCGACGTACTGCACAGGTGAAAACCAGCAGTATACCGACAACGCGGCCTGTATGACGTTCCTGCTGAGTATTCCATTTGGCCAAGCATACCAGCTGGGAATGTCGACGCTGCAGTGCAGAATGGTGCATCAGGTGGGTTGAATCCAATCACGTTACCACTAGCCACGACTTGCTCGTGGCGAAGACTGATTGCTAATATTCCTTTCCGAAACCAAGACCATGGTACCTTTCCGACCTGATGTCCACTGTCCGCATATGTAAGTCTCCAACCAGACATTCGCTTTGCGATCGTGGTGATCTAATACTCGTACAAGCGGACCGAGTGGAGGTGGCTACTGCACGAATGACCTGGTTTATGAAGATGTGGTTTTGCAGCCTTTCTTTACGAACACGCCATTCGTGCCGACGAAGTTCGCGAATACGAATGCTACCATCGCGGCAATGTGAGCTGGGATGGCGCTTGATGTCGAGCTGGGAGACTGCCTCCGCGATCTTCAACCGACGAGAGAGATGTTGCAGGATCGTGCTACAGTATTCAAGATCATGCCTGCAATGTACTGAAATGCTAGAGCAATAAACACGGTACTTTCAATGGTGAAGCTTAACAAGCAAAGTATATACAGCTAAACAATATCTCACATTTCCTGCCCGGCATATGCTGCCGGATGATGTGTATAATGCAGCACCACTCTTAACCGGTTTGTAAGCCAATGAGCAAAACGCCAAACCCAATGCAAGTCGTCTCATCGTGTATCAGGAGGCCCTTTTCAGGCATCTTTATCCTTTTCTTTCGGCTCAACGTCCTTTGGATCACCAATACCATCCTCATTGATTGCAAACGTGCAATCACTCTCCGGTAGACATGGACTGTCGTAGATCCTGCATATCCGAGTCTCACCTCTCCCCTTCTTCAAGCTCAGTCGTGTTGTGCTCGCATGTGCAATTATATTACCACCAATAGGCTTCTTCGGATCCGGATTGAACATTGCACTTGGGCCGCCATCAACTTGCGCCACGACTTGGTTTGTGATGATCACGGCTATACCGAACTCGTCTGCTAGTCTCTGCAGTGTCCGCATGAACTTCGCGATATGTGTTTGGCGAGCTGAGAGTTCACCACGACCGCCGTAGTCTGTACGGTAGAGAGCCGTCGCAGAGTCGACTACGAGTAGCGAGAATCTTGTTTCAGTCATCATCTGTGCCGCTTGGTTGAGGAGTTGAAGTTGGTGGTCGGAGTTGTATGCACGAGCATATGCGACGTTATCGAGTACTTCTTCGCCGGAGAGGCCGTATCGTTGTGCAACTGAAAGCAGCCGAACCGGACTACTCGGGATGTCAGTCATGACCTTGGCGAAAGCATCTGGATGCGAGACAAACCGAAATGTGCCCTCTGTATCAATGTACAAACACTTCCCCTCACCACCACCCATGTCGAATGGCAATTGACAAGTCACAGCCAAGGTGTGACATATCTGGCTCTTTCCTGTCCTGAACTCGCCAAATAGTTCTGTTATTGATCCTGTCTCGATACCACCTGCCAAAAGTGTGTCGAGTGACTTGGAGCCAGTTGTAATGGAGATGAGTTCGCTCCGTCGCTGGTGCATTTCGGTGGCGGTGGTGAAGCCCATTGGCACGAGTTTGGAGGCTGTGTTATTTGTCAGTCTTGAGCTTAGCCTGCCGTGTTGTCTCATGTTTACCTTCAGCCAGAAACTTCGTTGCTTTCTGCTCCGACACACCTTTGACGGTCATAAGTTGTTTTAGTGGCCTATCCAAGTCTTAGACTCTGTTGGATGGGCTCAAAAGTGCTTGTAGTCTTACGTGTATGCGACAGCCTCCACAGTGTGATAGCCGCCATCCACTACCAGCTGCACATCTCTTTTCGTAATCCCGGCAAGTCCCTAGCTATACGTGAGTCTTGCTCTTGAATGGCGTCTGCTGTGTGCTGACCTCGAGCGTGCTCAATGGCATTGGGGCGCCAGGACCTCCAGCGGCACCATCTTCGTATCCGTCTTGCGTCTGCTCTTCTTCGGCGCTCATATTGTATAGTGTATAGGAAGTGGCGAGCTTTGTTGTGTGTCGGGATAAATGTTGCCACTGATCGCGCGTACAAACGCGACTTTCGATGGAGTCACTCACCAGATCACGTGACACGCAGCCATATCCCGAGGATACAATAGTAATCAATGAATCCATTTCCCCGTCCTTGACGTCCTCCTCTGCTTCCAGCCTTATACCTCTGATCGTGACTGTCGTTGCAAGAGCTGTTGTCATATCAAGACGATCTTGTCAGCATATGCGTATACTTCCAAGCATGTGTGCCTCGACCACAGTGACTACGAAAGGGATGTGCACAGCAGAAGATGGAGCAGAACGCACCTTCCCTTGCCTCAATCATGCCAACCTGAAATGAACTGTAACCTTGGCACTTAGCAGTCCAGAGCCATCGTCTTTATTTACACTTCTCCCTTACTTACTCTCTACCTTTCAGCTAACCTCCAAGTCATCAACCTGGGTGACCTATCATCCTCGATATAATACTTCCTACGCTCTCTTCTTCGTTGTCGCAATGATGCGATCCTCAACTACCGAGCCGATTGGCGGTCTAGCTCTATACATACTAATACTCTCACGCCTTGTCGGCATCATCCTAGCAGCAACGCTCATTCCTGGTGCAGTTGTACCGCTCGGTCTGAACGGTGCAATGGCTGGGGTATTAGCCGCAGTAAGTCTATCAATATATCCCTGCACAAAGCAGGCCTCTAATGCATGTACGCTCAGATCGCTATCTCAATCCTCTTCAACCTTGCAGCTCTTCTCATCGAAATATGCACTACTATCGATCTTCCCTGGACAATGACCTTACTGTTCGACGTCATGGTTTTTCCTAGCATACTCATCGTCTTCGGGGTCCTTTGCCTTTGGGGCGAAGTTGGGAACGGGAGCATGGATGGAGACGAGAAGCAGAGGAAGATCAAGGCTTTCGTGTTCCTTCTGATAGTCGGGTATGTATCGCAGCGACGAGATGTTCGATGTCAAATGCTGACTAGATCAGGCTGCTACATATACTCTCGTTTGCTTTGTACTTTATAGTTGTCGCGAAGCGAAATGGTCCAACAAATCAAGGATCCTGGAGACGCTCGGCACTCACCACTCGACCAATGCACAATCAGACTCGACAAACCAGCTTTCGTAATCCCTATCACAAGCATCGACCAGCTCCAACAACCAGAGTACAATCTATCGCTACTTCAGATGTTCTGCCTCTTTACACACCAAGCGATATGCACAGGCCACCTCCAGCATACAAATCCGCAGACGAGAATCCTGAGGAGCAGGTTTGATCAGCAGGACACAATCAAGAGTAGGGTGGAGGACTCTCGGCACACCAGTCGGTGTATATGCTACATCGTATTGGCCCGGAGAATGTTTAGTCTAGCCATCTTTATCACGAGTCGGAAGTCTCTGATTCGGACGTTTCTGTATTTTCGAGTGTATGCCCGCAAAGTATTGAGCCACTGTGATAAGCCCACCTCTGAAAGCAGAGAATGACGAGACAAAAGCAGGAGCTAGGACCCTGACGGGCAATTGCCGCATTCTGCATCACCACACATGCCAAGCCTTCTGTGGCAACGGGCCGCTAGGCTCGCGTCGAACAACACTGACTTCCTCCCGCCTTCAACGATATCATTGCCACTCCTCTCTCGACGGTACTCGTCTCTGCCTGCTGCTGCGCATAGTGCCTCTTCTGCCAGGTTTATATCGATCGCTAGTCAATTCTGAAACATCAACAAAGCACTCGACACTAATCTGAAACAAGCATGACTTTCTTCAACAACTGGGCTCTTTGGCAAAAATTTACCTTTGTAAGAGGGTTGCTCTAGTGCCACGTCAAGATACTGATATTATCCACAGGTGCTTGGTTGTGCTATTGTAAGAGCTTCATTGCTCGATGCACTTGGACACGACTGACACAAACAGGTCGTGACTGTTTGGATCGATCTGGCGAAACTCGTGTACAACAAACGTCAACTTCGATACTACGCCGCGCGTGCCATTCTAGAAGCTTCAGCACACGGCGCGACTGTCAATGTTCCCTACAATGATGGAATTGAGGCTGAACCAGGGTGCCATTTGGGATTCGTGCTATCCAGCGCGGCATCGAGGTAGAAGGGGTCTGGATCTCGCGATCAAACAGTCCTGCTAGCACTCGCCCAGCTCACTAGCTTCGAGTAAAGCACGACATCCACTGCCTTCCACTACCTCGCAAACGAGTCTATATCCGACAACGGCGAGAGACAGGTCTCCAATCGGAGCATCATCTTCCAGCTCCATAAGATCTGTCCCTGTGTCGCAAGAATATCCACGAGCCGCAGAACGTATCAGCAGTGCGACATCCTTGCTCGGTACAGAGCAAAGCTCACCAAGGCGGTCAATATCCAGCAATCATGATAGACTTCGAGGACGAAGTTTGCCTCGCGACTTGTCTTTCTTGGACCTTGCAGAGATAAATAAATCCCGAATCCACCCAAGTCCTCGACTATCTACTATTATTGGTATGTCCTGATTTCACTAGCAAGGTCGCGACATTTAACTCAACACTAACCTTACACATAGACGATCCCCCAGCAGATGTCGCATCTTCCAGCTCCAGGACAAATGGTGAGGAAGAGATGGATCCCATCGATACAAGCAGCAAGCATATCACACAACATAGTGTAGATACAATATCTTCACTCGACGATAGCACATACACTCCGGAGCTGCTATCAGCTGAAACCACACCGAAGACGAAGACCAGCTTCACCTCAGTTGAAACTGGCGACTCTGAGTTCAGTGCGCTGGAACAGCACCGCCTGCATCAGGTTGCGTCCACTGGTCAACTGAAACGTCGGTACTGGCGTTCCTCTGCAGAACAGCACGATAAAGATTCTAGTCCACCTCCAGAAGTACCGCAAATCAGAGTTGTCGAGGTCATAGATGATCATGAAGAGCACGACCTAGGTCTGCTGCGGACAGAAAGTGACACCTTCTCTTTCATTGAAGGTCGACCCGATGAGGTTGACACGATAGACTTTGCTTTCAACCCCGACAATCAATCTTCTACTCAGACGGCCAAACCCAGTCGCTTCAGCCGCCCGGATTTTTTTCGAGCCAGGACAGAGCCTGCTCCCGGCCAAACACGACTTGGCAATCTGTTTCGCAGCGTGACGCACCAGACGTCGGTGTCAAATACGACCATGCATGATCTCGAACGTGATGCAGGAGGTGGTCCCAATGATCTAGCTCCCGATCCTGGACTGGCAAAAGCTACAAGCACTCCCGAGCTGCAAACTCACGACATGACAAGACGGCATTCTGGATCTTCAGCATCAGTGGGAACACCACGAAAGCTGCGGAAACAAAAGAGGGTCGGATCCGCTAGTTCCTCGTTGCGTCAGTCATTCTTGGCAGCGGTGCATGGGCGCCATGAGTAAATCCAAAAGGTTAGATTGTGAATCAGATGTAAGGACATACGCTCATCTGGAACACTTGGCTTGTGCGTCACGGAAGAGATGTACGTAGATGTGCTTTGCTTGTACATATTTTGGTCGACTCCATGTCGTGCTAGCTATCATGCATATCTGTCTGATCACGAGAGTCCACCTAATTAGCGACTCTCTAGCAATCCCATTCCTCTCATCCACTCAGGCTCCGACCATAGCGGCATCAGCATCTCCTCCCTGGCCCTCCTCCTCCACAAACCCCTCATCTCCCCATAATCCCGGCAAACTGAACTCCTTCGCCCACTCCGTAACAACCCTCTTCTCATCGGCCATCTTCGGCGCCTCCTTCCTCTCCTTCCCACTCTCCTCATCCCTCTTTGCCTTCTCCTTCGCTGCTGTTTCCTCTTCGTCCCCAACAACTCTACTCTCCCTCACCGGTGCCTGGACCCATCCTTGAATCCTCCCATCTCGCCAATCACTCACCACCGCCTGCGCCGCCGCATGCAGATTCGGCACGCCGCCCTTGCCCAGCCGGCCGCGCTCGCGGGCTACTTGAACCAGGAAATCCGTCGTCACGTCTTTACTGCCACCAGTTTGGCCTGGCCGGCTCATCAACGCTGGTAAGCCATATACATTGAGGAGGCGGCTGAAGAGGTCGTCGTTGGCGCTCAGGCGACGGAGGAGCAGGGAGACGGCTGGAATGGGATCGGTTATTTGTTGCGAGGGGAGGGCGTTGAGGAGGATAAGGTGGGCTTGAGCGTCACTTGTGGTGTTGATGGTCTGCTTCGCAGCTGACCCTGGCGTTGTAGCTGCAGGAGTGGCTGCGTCATCACTTGACGCTATGGCTGGAAAGACGATACCAGGCGAATCGATCAGCTTGATCTTGTTATCGAGCTTGACTTCGCGCAGCGCGGTCGTCACGCCGGCTTCTGCGCCGACGGGGCATTCGGTCCGCGTGCGGGCATTAGGTCTGCTGCCTGACAGACGGGCGGTCAGGGCGTTAATGACGCTGGATTTACCGACATTGGGGTATCCGATGACGCCGACTGTGATGGCCCGCTTGAGCTGTTGGCCGGCTGCGTAGGACTTTAGTGCTTTTACTAAAGTGCCGGATGTGAATTGAGGTGTTAGATGTTTATGGTCGAATGTCTTTGCGTTCGGAGCAGAGGAGGAGGCGCGAAGGGGTAGAGTCGGGAAGGAAAGGCGAAGGTGCTGGAGCCAGGATTTCAGGATCGGGGCGGGGACGAGGTCGATTTTGTTGAGAATCAGTATGAGACGCTTGTTGGGTGATGCGGTAACGGCTTGTTCGACGGTAGAGGAGCGGGTGGAGAGAGGGTCGCGGGCGTCGAGGACATAGAGGATCACGTCGGAGGCGGAGATGACTTGCTTGAAGGCTTTGTCGTAGCTTTTGCGGGAGGTGTCTTTGGGTGTTGTGATGGCAGTGCTGAAAGTGTCGACCTCGTCTATTGATTCGTCGTCCGCCATATCGTCTTCATCGTCTTCGTCGTCGTCTTCGTCATTGCCAGAAGTTGGAGTGTCTCCGCGGTCGAACTGGTTCGCTCGCCGCCGCGCCGAGGCCAACAGTGCTGCCATTGGATTCGAGTCGCCGTTTGTCTTGTCTATGCCCTCCATTTCCTCGTCGTCGTCGTCGTAGTCGAGTAATGCATCTTCATCCTCTTCTGCATCCACTGTTGTGTCTGCCATTGCCGCATCACCACCAGCTGTGCCCTCTCTTCTCGCCCGAGCATCATCGCGTCTCTTCTGCTGTTCCTCCTCCTTGCGCCGCTTGCCCTCCTCAATTTCTGCTAATATCTTGTCTTTGTATGGGAATAGATTCGGAATGCCAGGATCCTTCTTCAGCTTTGATCGCCATTCTGGGTTCTATAATCTACAGTCAACCTTTGCGTGCTGTTGAACGATAGAGTATGCGCCTACCTTCTTGGCTAACTTCTTGTCCTTCTTCGCCTTGGCCGCAGATGCTTTTTGGATCTTATGGCGCAGGCGCACTGGCGTGCGCTTTGACTTGGGCTCTGTAAGTATGATTAGCTAAGACGATCGCAGATTTGTGGCTTCGATTTCACTGACTTCCAACCTTCATGATGTTGTGTCAGATGTGCTGTATCTTGCTTATGTTTTGAGTCCAGTCCAGTCGCAACTTTTTTCGTCTCCGCAGAATATCTAACACGTGACGGAGACAGGGTCTAGGCATTCGAAACATGTTTCATAATTTGGCACTGTTTGAGATCCATCTTTTGCCTACTGCACTCCTATCTATCTTTGCCTTCGTATCAAAGCAAGACCCTACTCGAGGCAAGACTTCCTGAAATTGTGTTTCCAGTAGTCATCATGGCACCCTCACTTGACTCTGCAAATTTCTCAGCTCCTCCACATATTCTCGAAGTCGAAGGAGTATTAACAGACTTCGATGGCACGATTATTGATTCGACCGATGCCATCGTGAAGCATTGGCACAAGTAGGTAAAGACTGCCCGGGCCCCTTTTACCTTCCCAGCTCGTTCGAAAGGAGAATACTCATACCTCCCGCAGAATCGGCAAACAACTCGGCGTCGACCCCAATGTAATCCTAGCCACAAGTCACGGCCGCCGGTCCGTCGACACACTAGCCCTCTACGATCCCAACCTAGCCACTCCCGAATGTACTTATTCTCCCTCGCCCGCACAGCTCCTTTTCTCCCTCCCTTCC
>Ga0058702_10000438_pt1 | contig 17740 bp, 10 predicted proteins | sample AgamicOrSfe_FD_83781 | JGI IMG/M metagenome (GOLD analysis project Ga0058702, IMG submission 83781) | Agave microbial communities from Guanajuato, Mexico - Or.Sf.e | ecosystem: Host-associated > Plants > Phyllosphere > Phylloplane/Leaf | place: Guanajuato, Mexico | collected 2012-05-30 | reverse complement strand
GTAATATATAGAATAGATAGATTAGATAGGACTAATTTCATTTACTATATAGACGCTATTATAGATAACCTCTATAATTCTAACTGCTAGAAGAACGCTTTCTAAGCTATAGGGCTCTATCCCTTTAATCTAGCTAAAGTACTATCTAGATTACTATAGGCTAGCCTTAAGAAACGACGTCGAACTAATGACGACGACCTCCTATTAATTAACGACCCCTTTAGAGTAGCCTTTATACCTACTATACTAAGTAATAGACACTAAGCTAGCTAGCTTATACTCTAGTAACACTAGCTTACTATATACTTAGTAGAGAAGGTAAAGCGCTCTATCATCTATTAGATAGAGCTTAAGCATAGCTATAACGCTATCCTTAAGTAGTAGCTAGCTAAGATAAGGGCCTTTAAATCTAGCCGCCTATTACGTTAGACCTCTATAAAAGAGCGTTCTAAGCACTATAGCTTAAGCCCTAGCATAGTGGTCCTATCTATAAAGATGGTAGAGTACATTAAGCTATAATGAGAGGTAGCAGCGATATAGAAGGAGCTAGAGGTAGTAGCGAGGTTATAGAAGAGGGAGGGTAGCTAGCGGATTAACGCCGAGTTAATAGCACTAAGGTTAAATAAGAAAGAGAGGAGGGAGAAGATAATAGAATTAAGAAAGTAGCTTAAAGGAAAGGACATGTAACTTACCTAGCAACTTAACGAGTAGCTTAACGAGCAGCTAGCTATCGTAACGTAGTAATACTAGCAGTACTACGATTAATTTAAAGCAAAGGAGATAGAAAAGAAGTAGCTAAATAAGAAGAACTTACCTATAGAACCTACTATTATAATGGCTAATAGCGATAACAATGAAGAAGACGATAGAACTAATGACGACGATAATGGAATTAAAGTAATTAAAGAAGAAGAAGATAATAGAATTAATGGAATTAATGAAGAAGAAGAAATCGAAGATTATGAAACACTTACGTAGTACTTACTAGAATCGCCTACACTAGCTAATTCGATGATTCCACTACTCGATACTAACCTTAAACTATCTAGCTTTAGCCTTAGTAGCACGTTTAATCGATTATAATATTTATAGTTAATATAATTAATAGAATCGATGGAATTTAGAGGTAGTGTAGCGAAGGTTTTAGGGCAACGACAAGGTTAAATACAGCTGAATTACAGTTATTTATAGTTCCTATTACACCTTTAATAGCTATATACTAGTAAATCTATAGCTTTAAATAATCTATATATCTATGTGCAATTGCTTAATTATGCTCAAGGGCTTATTGGCGAGGACATTAATAATGCATTAGAATTACTATAGAAGCTACATACTAAAGCCAATACATCGGCGATACCTGATAAGACGCTGAAAACCCCTAAATAGGGGGTGGATCAAAGCACCTACAAGATTAAAGGTCATACAACGACGTTAATATCCTCATCTATGAAGGCAGAGTAAGGTAGTGTAGGATCGGGTGTCGTCGCTTTGCTCCGTTCCTTCCTTTTCGCTTCGAGAAGCGCACTTTCCTTTTCGAGTCAAGCGAAAGACACGAAACAACCACAGTTGCACGCTTGCAACGGCTGTCTGTGCCTGTCTCCCTGCATTGTACTAAAGAGAGGAATGGATGGAGCGGATGAGTAAGGTAAGGACTAGTATGATGAGGCTCGTTGTTGCCTACATAGTAGCCTTAGTAGATTGACAAGAGGCCGGCAGTGTGTGGAGATTAGTGGGCCGGGTTACTGCGCTCGGGTTCTCAATAAAAGCTCAGGCAGCTGATCCGACTGTGCACGCACGAGAGCAACGTCATCTAGCTACAGTACATACATACATGTACCCTCTGCCACCTGCACCGTGCCACTATACGTGAACTCCCGATATCTGGTTACAAGACACGATTTTGCAGATTCTGGGTCCTGGTCGAAGAAGTTACCATGCGAGTGTCGTATGTGAATACAACGTAACACCTTCGCGGATAGTCGTGGAGCTCGAATCTAAATCTAATCAATTCTGTGTAGACGTGGTTGAACAGTAAACTCAATTGAGATCTCAGATCACGATGGTAGGCATATACTTTCAGCGTAACTTTATCAATCTGATTTTACCTTCAAGAAGCCAAAGCGAACCTCGAACTCACCGAGATTCAATTGATCATAACGCCACATGTGCGTTTAGGTTATTCTCATAAGTTATGGGACCACATCATGACAAGACGAAGCATGTTACCTTCCAGTTACCGAAGCTCTCACGTCTGATGACTTGGAGCAGGCAGATTTGCGCATCAGGCCGTGTTTGGCTCATGCACAACAGCGATATTGCATATACAATCACCACTGCGACTACGGAACATGCCCGTTCGCCATTGCGCTACTTGGTTACTGCCTAATATGTTCGAAGAAACGTGAGCGCGTGAAGATCGCATCCAAGTGCTGATCGCATACTGTATGATTCGTGTTTCTAGGTGGAATGTCACTCCAGTGGAGCATTCGACGGAGCGCCACGGCGCTTTCATGATCCATTGTTCATTCGGCGTCAACATCTACCAACCATGACAGCTACACACGTTATCGCTTGCGTGTAAGGGTGCCCGATCAGACCGCGGAATTGCCTATCTGCTTGTTCAAAATCAAGCATACAAGTACAAGGGGCATATCATCAATGTACCTGCCTAGATAGACTTTCTCGAGAATCCAACTTCAGGCTGAAATCGGAAGCCACGAGTCCAGAGCGACCAGAGAACATAATCTCGAAGATTAAAGGCCTCAGACGACAACAAGATGTTGGTCAGGCAGCTATGTTAGAATGGAATGCACAGGATCTGTATATGAGTTACTAGTTGGACATCGGCTGCCTGTTGGCATGCTACAATATATAATGTACGAGGTAAACGGCCTATATGCTCTGACAATAATGCATAACAGTGCATGCGGAGCGCAAAGGCTACAGCTACCTTACATGTACTTCATGTTGCAGTCCGCACGCGCCAACAGCTCCTTCCTCCCCCTGGTCTCAGTAGGTAACTCCGTCCGTACCGTCCCACACGTCCCATCAGACTTCACAAAAAGGGCGGGCTAATAATTTACACTAGTGCCGTAGTGCAGCGGTCGGTGCGTCTGCAACTGCACTTCACAAATAATCGGTCCCCTACACGACTCGCGCCTTCGCTCCGTCATTCAACTACGGCCACTACCTTAGCAATCCCGCTGTCAATGCACTCACCCTAGCTATGCCACGGCAGTCACAGTGCAGGCTTCCACGCAACCACGAGGTACCTTGGGCTACCTACCTACGTATCGCGTGGCCTCGGTCCATGAAATCGAAGAGATGATGTACATCCTCTACGATACCAGCACCGCCCGATGCGGCAGGATCGTTTCGCGCACCTGCCGTATGCTACCGCTCTTCCGACACCCTGAGGCGTGTTGTCATCTATTCGGGCTAAGACGTTCACCACATTGTCATTAAGTTCCGATACTCGACTTGGGTCTAAATGAATAACCTTCTCTGATTCCCGTTGCCGACGTCTCTTTTCTTTCATCTGCTTAGCATATCTACCCACCCTCTCGCCTACGCAATCCGCGGCTTGCAATCTTGGTTGTCAAAGGAAGTCTATTGTTGATCAATTTTAGTCCTTCCACCTTCGTTCTGCATCGACATTGGAACCTCAACAGTGGTACGCTTTCCCAGGAACACGGCCTCGAGAAGTCTTTGGATCGGTTAATTACCCACAACACTGACCACCACATCTCTCGTTAACACACCAACCACTGATGAACCACGTATTCCTCAGGCGCTGATTTGCCCATTCCCCAGTCACCTAGCCTGCTGCTATATCGAGCCGCTTTTGTTCCGCTTGCCGGTCGTCCATTAAATTGGATGATACGGCACCGGGCCTTATTCCTTCAATCTGGCTACAGACTTGGCTCACCGTCGTGACACGCATGTCTTTCGCCACGACCGAATCTTCTCATCGTACCATACTCACCCAGCAGACTTCGATCCATTACTACACAATCACCACGCTTCCACCCCCATCACTGAGCCTGAACGGGAACCACTAAATCTTCAATTCCACCGCCGATGGTGCGGATCCTGGGAAGGAAACGACAAGGAGTCTGGACAGATTTCCATGTCACGACAGCACGCGAACGAGCAAGACTCACGGCCGCCTGCACCATTCTCACACCATGAGTCACGCAGCCATGAAGTACAAACACCACAGAGCCCTGGTGCAGGTTCTCAAATGCCGTTGCTCACTTCGGCCACGAACCCTCATCGAGCACGTGAAGCCAACTCTCGAGGACCAGCTTCCGATCTGTCTTTACCTCGAGTCTCGACTCTGACGCACGGCGACTTTTCTGCCTACTCTCCCCGTTCGACCACACTACCAGGTTTGCAGCGAGCCCATACACCACACTCCGAAGACGAATCGTCACGCAGGAGAAAGCTGCCTCGGGTAGACTCGATCGTACCACATGTGACAGCTGAGGGGTCCGATTCTGGCTCGTCGCGCTCAGCGCAGCAGAGGCTGCTTACCCTTTCCCCCTCCCCGCACACATCTGGTCCAGTCGATCATTTCCCACGTCCTATCATGACCGCGCGATCACCTTTACACAAGGCTCGAAGCTTCGCACACTTCCCCCACCTCCACCACCTTCAGCCTCCGACAGGCACGATACCTGCAGATCTCAACCCCTTTCCAGGCGCATCATCTGCAGACAGATATCTCTCCGAGTCGAATACATCTAGCATCACTACGCAATCTGACCCTCAGCCGCGGTCGGGCTATAGCTTCACGCCAACGATATTACAACCTCCAGGTCGACCAAGTAGTCGGCCCAGCCCCACTAGCAGCACGCAGAGTCCAGTCTTTCGACACCCACTAGGGGGTACAGGAAGTACAAGCCCGAGTGGCTCGTATTTCTCTTCCAGCCAGCAGGATCGCAATTCGCCCATCGCTCCACTTCGTCCTTCAGTAACGTCGATGCCTATGCAGCTCCCCAGGTATGCCTCCAGTACAGGTACCATGGACGACGGTAGCCAGGTCAAGCAAGAACAGGATAGACCAGAAGGATCGGTGCCTATGCCCACGCCTGGAGAAGGTGGGACATATAAGATGATGAACTTCGACACTGGAACAGGCTTACTCGCGGTACCCGTTGAAGTTGGAGCGGCGTCGAAGGCATCGGATGAGAAACGGAAGCGCAATGCAGGTGCAAGCGCGCGGTTTCGAGAGAGGCGTAAGAGGAAAGAGATGGAAGCCTCGGCCGCAATACGGAAACTGGAACGGCAGGTCAAAGACTTGACCGAAGACAGGGATTTCTATATGCGTGAGAGGGACTATTTCTCAACCGTCCTTTTCCGTCAGCCAGGGGCAGAGAGACTCCCTCCTCGTCCACAATCACCTCGTATTTCAAGGCCAGCGCCACTGCCTATTCGTGCAAGCGAGCTCAGGTCGTTCGACTATGACGATGAGCCTAGTCTCAGTCCGGAAGATAACCCTGGACGTCGAGAGGTTTTTCGCAGAACATCAACACCAGATCCACGTTACGAAGAACTTCACTCGATACATCCGAAGTCTCCTCTGCCTGGAACGTCCTCGGCCCATCCCTGGCCGACGCCAGTCCAGCAACAGTACCCAACGGCGCCGTATCACGAAATGCCACCGAGCCATCCGGCTTATCGCAGCGTAGCGATGACTGTCCCGAGAGTAGACAGGGCAGAGTTTCGCGACGCTGGACCTCCGCATCCACATCCGGCACACTTTCATGGTCCGCCTCCCTCAGTCATGCAAGCTGCGCCAACTACTGGACCTTTCAACCCTTTCCATGGGCACAGTCGTGGACAGAACAACCTCGGACAATCCGGTCAGCCACGACCGCGCCATGATCAGCGCTGAAACGGCCTTTGTAACATCAGTTTATCATACTTGTATCACTCTAATTTCGTATTTGTCCAATCTAGCAACACCTTCGACCAGCTACAGCTTCCAATTTCTTTCTGCATGCCTACTCAAGCACCGGCTGCATCGAAACACGCCCCTACGTCTTTCGCACATTCAGATGGATGCTGTACATAGACCGGTTTTCCAATCTCTAAGATACCCTTGTATTATATCGCGGTCAGTCTGTCGTTTCTGCTATTTATTTCACCGGTGTCGATCTGGGCTTCAGATTGAAGGACAAATTCTGGCGCAAATTCATATACATCTACCGGGCTCCAGTCATCGAGCTGGAGCGCCAAATAACATCATGTCTTTACTGCCACAAATCTCTCGTCTGCGATGCTCGTAGAGTGTGTGTTGTCCTGGATGTTTTCACACTCACCGCTTCAAGTGCGTATCTACAGCTGTGCCTCGGCCTTTCAAAGGCTACACATTGTCGACGACCATGGCAGCTTGTTACGGAACATGATTCGGACGACATGGAACCTGTGGTTCAGGTGCATACGAGAGCTCGGACAGTGGCGCTGCATGCAGCTGCATTCTTGACGATCATTATGCTTAAAAATAGGCGACTTCGAAGTCTCTGCGCCAACATTGGACTTGATGCACGGTTCATGCTGCAGAAGATGGCCGGACAAGGCCCGATTGGTAGATGAAAACCTATCACATCAGGTTTTGTGCATGATATTCGCTATCAGGCTTGGACGTTCTGCAGTTGTGTCTCAGGTTCTTTTTGGCCGCAGAAACGCGTTGGGTAGCAATACTCGTTTAACTTACTAGTTTGCGCTCTTGGGCACTCATGCGTTAGGGTCTGCGACACCGCTACTTTTGGCTACACCAACTTTACTTCTCTTTACCATTACTACGGGCCGATCACTGGAGACTCATGCAGACGTGCAACGGCCAAAGTCTGGTATCCGCCGGCGGCTGCTTTCATGTCGATAGTAGCCGGGTACCGAGTGGATGCAAAGGCGTCACTGTTCCCAGAAGCTTCGAGTCTATCTTGACCTATCGTCGCGTCGACCAAGGATCAAGTCGTTCGTCCTGCGTAATCCTTCGCGCGCGATTACGTTCTGAGCAGATCTGAGCAGACCTTCCATTGGACGTGCAGAAGTCAAAACACTTTATCACGTTCTGAGTTTCTGAAAATGGGCCTTTTTGCCAGCGTCAACGCACACGAGGGATCACATCAGCTCGTGAATCATTGCCGTCCATGATCGTAAACCTTGACCATGCAAGTTCACATTCGTCGCTACGGCAGACCCATGAGTGCAGCATTCCCGAGAAGATCTTTGGGTTTCCACGACTCGCTCGCTATCGATGTCGCAATCATGCATCTTCGTCAACCTCATCACATACTGTACACCGCTGTTTCGAGAGAGGCAGCCGAACCAGACTTCACGCAAGCTCGTCACCGCGGCCACCGGAGCATTCCCGATCTCAACAACCAAGTCGACTCCTGATCAGCATGTGGGTTATAGCCTGAAATACGCAATGCTCCACGCGTTTCAGCCATCAATTAGTCTCTCGATGAGATAATAATCCATCAAGATATGCGCATCACGAACAAGGAAAGCCTCATCTACCTCGTCAAGCTGAACGATGCCTCGGCCCCACAAACGATCGCAAGGCGATCATCTATAGAACCCACTTCCAGAATGCCTAAGCAGGTCGTCACTGGTCAAGAGTCATGGCCCATGCAATGCAATCATACTCACCATGTTGATCCAAGTTTCAGATGCCAACGTGAACGTCTCGCGAGTGTCTTCGTTGGGTCCGGAAGTCCTCCCCGAAAGCACTATTCCGATGCCCGAAAAGATTGCCAATGAACCAGAAAACAGTGATTATTTTAAAGCACAAACAAGGTTACAATGCCCCCTCATGGAAGCATCCATGCAGCATTGCAGGCTAAATCCGAACTGCTGGGCCAAACTTTCCTTTTGTTTTTTCCATTCTCACTTCGCCCACAGCTGTCGACCTGCTCCACCGAGGGTGCCCATACGGGAACCACTGCCTCAGTCAGCCAGCCGCCGTCAAGGATTTTAGCTCTGTCCTTGTTCGCGTGGTTTTGATTGCATCACGTCGCTCGCCAACTTTTACCTCGTGTTGGGCCTGCAAGCCGCAACTCTAAGTGACGGCATGAGACACGAAGTTATTTTTGATGCCGTCGTCGACGTCGGTCCAAATCAACCGGAAAGACCCGTATTGAATTGATCGACAGGTGCAAAGGATGTCACCTCCCGCTTGTTGATTGCGATCTGCGTTTATGAAAATATCGACATGTGTCACGACGCTTGTTGCTTCCCGAGTGACATTCGAGCTATGCCTGACTTCTACCGTAGGATCGAGATTGACAATGACAAACACAAGTCTGCGCAATAGTCCGCAAACCGCCGCGCAACTCAATTGCAACTGGAATGGGATTCATCATTCAACAAATCAAGGTACAAGACGCAGATAGGCAATTGTGTCGAGTCTAGCGAAACGTGTACTCGCGAACAAACAGAAATTGGTCATCACATATCGACCTCTAAGTCTTGGTACCAGCTATCACTTCGCACGGAATGCCATCATAACTCCCAAAGTACGAGCCCATCTCCTGTCGTTCCTGTCCGAGAAGGATTACAAGATAGTACCACAGCAGTATTCGAAGTGTGGGTTCGATACTACCCATCTCCTACTCGACGCGATTAGATTGGCTGTGAATAATACCACTCCTGAAAACCATAACATCCAGGCATCACCGGGAACACAAAAGGCTCGCCCTCGGCTGAGTGCACGAAGCTCAGGTTCTCCTTTACAGCGTAATAACCGTCCAAACTCATCAGCCCAGCCTCGGTCATGGCGCCAATAACCTTTAGGACCCAACCAGTGGTACCGTTACTATTGCTACCTCCAGGAGGAAGGCACGTCTCCAATCGCGCCTCCCGAATGACTCTCTCGATATCATCCGCCGTGGGATGGTCTTCTGGCCTTTCTATAAGATTGAATAAGCAGGAACAGGGATAATCAAAACGTATGTAGCTGTACGCCTCTGCTAGGTCCTTTTTCGCATCGGGAATGACCATCATGCCGTGGACCCCATTGTTGGCTGGCATAGGACACAGACGAAAGTCCACTCTTTTGTACAGTCCAGGTCCTGCTCTAGTGCCTCGAGTAATGAGTGACATCGTCCAGACACTTTCTTTCGGCGGACGGAGAATACCGCCAGCATCGGGGGAGCGCCATTCCAAAAGGTAGAGGTGTGTAGTAGAATGCTCATGATGGTCTGCTGTGGGACAAGCATGTGAAGGCGGCTCGGTAGGAGTGACCGCAACGGCGGCGGTGGCACCCTTGTCGACCTGCAATGAACCGGCACGAGCGATTGCGGAAGCGCTGGCTTCCTCGATGATGCGGGCAGTAGCGTCTGCATTCGAGTCGTTGTCAGATTTGCTTGGCTGAATGCGTGAGAACATGTCGTTGTAGCCCTTCTCCTGATTGGCGTCGTCAACATCCCACGTAGGAGGAGTCCTGTATGCTTGCGGGATGCCTCCATTGTCAGCAAAGACAGTCTTTTGCTGCGCATCGGTTGTCTCCTCTAGCATGCGCTTAATTGGATTAAAGTAGTCTCTAAGCACAGCAGCGGGGCCCATAACCGCCATCTTGCTAGGCTCCTTATCAGTCGAAAAGAAACTAGCTACCGCAGCAGGAGGGGCCACACCTGGGCTTTTGGAGGTCGGTGCACTAGGAGCAACCCCTGGAGTGAAAGTGCTAGCAGATGGTCTTGCGACTGGCTTGGCCTGCTTGCTCTCTGGCATGATGGGTATTGCTGGGACGTGGTACCTCGTAAGGGGAGTGTTTTGCATTGGGTGAAAGTATGACAATGCTGATGATGATAATCGTTCGATGAGTACTTGGGAAAAGTGTCGATCAAATGGGATGAACGAAAGATCAAGAAACTTGACGTTTATAACATATTGCCAAACGTGCTCATGGTCGGACAACGAGCGCATCCTTATCAGCCATCAAGGTGGTTCTCATGCCTCACATGTGTATCTGTGGATATGACATCCTTTGACATCATGCGGTATCTTCGTAGTGTCTTCTTCGTCTCAATTTCGGACAGTTCGAAGTGGGATAGCTCATAAGGATTCGATGAAAATAATGGGAGGCGATGAAGTTGCCCAAATGCATCCGAGAAGGTTTCCAATCACCTACCATGGCAGACAGAATACATTACCCGCCGCTGTTCCTTTGACTCCGCAGAGCGAATCTAATCATCATTGAGATCTCAAAATCTAAAGGATATCCACTAGAAGCCATGCTCAGCGATAGATGCGCTGCAAGCACGTTTCCGCTTGAGTATAGGATCGCGAGAGCGAGAGAATTTTCCACGAGTGCAACGTTCCGTCGCTGAATAGCATGCACGATTCCAAGTCATGCTCGAGCTTAGTCATGCGATGTGGCATGACATCGTAGGCGATCTTACGATATCTTTTGAGATTGTTCATGAGGATAGATTCAGAGCGAGGAGTCGGAGGTTGAGCTATGGGAATCGATGCTTGGCGCACAAAAGGCCGAACCGTCCACCGTCCACCGTCCTCCGTCCACCTTGGACGGCAGGTCCCGCTTACTGATCTTGGCTCGTGACGTTTTCCACACCTATACCAGAACAACCACAGCTGTTTCTGTCTGCAAAAGTCGCAATCGCCTTTCTCCAATCCTGTACAGTCTCGCGTTTCCGAAAACCTCTTCGACATCCTCTTCGACTCACTGACACGTCGAACCGCGCGCTCGTCAAGTTATCCCGCGACGGCTCAAGAGCAAGCTCCAATCAAGTCCAGCCTAGTAATCTGCTCCGCACCAAAGTCGCGAACAAAGCAACAAACACCTAGCACGGTCTCCAATACTCCTCTCAAGTTCACACGACCGCCAAAGGCTATTTGACCGCCACGATGATGTCCGGAGAAGCATGGCTATACCTCATAGCAGTTCTGATCAACGCGGTCAACCTTTTCCTTCAGGTCTTCTTCACTATCATGTACAGTGATCTGGAATGGTACGACAAGTTTTCCACCTGCGCAGACTGTCAGCCTGGAGCCGTCAACTCTTTCACGAGCTGCGACGCGTCTCCGCGGCCTCGGTTCACGCGTATCGATCAATCAATGATTAGGACATTTCGCTAACGTGATGATAGCGACTACATCAACCCAATTGATCTCTGCAACCGTCTCAACACATACATCATCCCCGAAGCCGGTGTCCACGCATTTTTGACCGTCCTGTTCCTGATCAACGGCTACTGGATTGCGTTTATCCTCAACCTGCCTCTTTTGGCCTGGAACGGAAAGAAGTACGTAAAAGAGATGGAACTCGACGTTTGACGAGTACCTGTGCTGGTCTACAACATAAGCTGATCTTTCTTAGGATTTTCGAGAACCAACACCTGCTCGATGCGACCGAGATCTTCAGAAAGCTCAACGTGCACAAGCAGGTACGTGGAAACATAATTCGAAGCTCGGTATTCGATCACTGACAGCGCGCAGGAATCCTTCATCAAGCTTGGTTACCACTTGGTCATGTTCTTCTTCTATCTTTACAGCATGATTGTCGCACTCATCCGTGACGAGTCTCACTAAGCAACAAAAGACGTGCCCTATAAACACAGCTACAATTGCCTCGAGGAGAAAAGAGAACGAACCTTAGCCTTGGTGGAGGTGTAAATAAGGACGGAGCGTCATGAGGCAGGACATGACTATATTTGGATGTTGGGAAACTACCGAGAGAAGCCTTCGAGCTTCTGAATTACAGCACATCTTTCGACAGATAGGCATCTAACGAGCTTCATGTTTTGGTATGGCGGTTGGCGTGGGATGTCATGATACCCGTGGCTACTTTACGTGACGAACAATACATGTAGCTTTGAACAATGAATGATAGAAAGACACCTTGCATAAATTTCGAGCTCTCATAGTACACTAGTCTGCCTAGCATCTCCTCACTTCGTTGCACTACCATAGCATAGTGGAAGACCAGTCGATCCCAACGAGAGACGAACGAGTGACTGCATTTCTGCTCGCCAGCCTTCCACCACGAAGCCTTGATAGCGTCCTGTGTAGCACTGCATCGTGCTCAAGTCATCAGAACACGGGTGTAGTCCGCATTTCCAGCGAGCTCGAGCGCACGACCAGCTGCTCTGCGTACCCTGTCACCGCGATCGACTGGTGAATACCAGATGGCCGTGTTCGTGCCGCCGGTTTTCAGGTTGTTCACGCGGCTGAGCAATGCAATCCACAGATCAGCGTTGGCCACGGGCTTGCCATCAGGTATTTTCCAGCCATTGTCAATCCATTCCTGGCTGTGTTGACTTGCACCGAGCACGAAAGGCATAGAGTCACAGACGACCATGATTTCCTCTTGCGTAACCTCCCAAGCAAAACCGTCGAGAGCGGCCAAGCTTGCACGGATGAGAGCGCGCTCTTGGGTTGGTAGGTTCTTCTGGCCAGTGGGACCCCTAGATTCTAGGCGAAACATCAGAGGATCGCTGTTCGGGCCGTAATCAATGGCACATCCACCGCGCTTGTAGTCTGCAGTCGAGGTGCCGTGTACGAAGACAATCGCCTGGCCGCCATTGTATTTGTCGAGGTAGCGGTTCTTCTCCTTGCTCGGTGGCCAAAAGTCAAAGTGGGAGTTCATTGCCGCAGGGAAAAAGCAGGCTCCAGCTGGCTTGAATGGTGCTGGTCTTTCCGGGCCATAGACCTCAGGCTCGTCTCTGGCGGATGCCTTAGCCGTTGGTGGCTCATCTTTGGACGCGGCCGTACCGGTAATGGAAGACGGACGGCGCTTCGAGTTGTATACGGCCGAACCATCAGTAGATCGTTTGGCGAAGGTGTCAGCCAGAGCATCGAAAGCCGGATCAGACTTTTGAATGAGAAGATTGATCAGTCTTCCCCGTTCGATGGGATCAGGAATGCAGATGTCGCAGAACAACCTGTCGTGGTCGGGACATTCGAGTCCAGTCTTGAGGCGTGGCCCATCATTGGCGGTAGACTCAGTCAGTCGCCATGAGTGCTAGTCGATTGAGTAGATCTAAAGCTGTCTGTACTTGAGCTAGAAGTTTGAGGTATTGTGAAGGTGAGTTCAGGTGGTGCTTGAAGTGATTTGGAGATGAGCACTCGAGATGGTAAAACTCGATGTTGGATTCGAATCAATGTTTCGATCCTCGACGAATGACAGCGACAATCGAGGGAATACTGAGCGGAACCTCCCAATGATATATTGTGGATTTGACAGAAGCCAGCAATAATGAAGCTGATGCCTGGACTACATTACCCCGCTGCTGCCTGATTGAAGCTTAGTCAGCATCGGATCATGCCGACCCCAGCTTCTCCAATTCCAAGATAGATTCATGCGTACGGATCTCCAAGTTTTATTAGATTTATATCAAACACAACATGGTCGCAACAAGTACGAAGGGCAAGGTGCCCACCGGGTTTGCCGACGAGATAGTCTTGAGCGAAACATCCTTCAGGTCGGCGCACCGTGCTATCGAAGCCAATCACGACCGTCCTACAAAGAAAAGAAAGAGAGAAGGAAAAGGCGATTCGAGTACGGTCTATGGCGCGGAAGCTTACAAGGGACCATGGGCACAGTACGAAGAGGAGAGGCCAGACGCAAGCTCAGGTAGTGAGGAGGAAGTCGAGGTGGAGTATGAAGAGGATGAGATCGCGCAGCAACCCGCAGCACCAACCAAGGCCGGAACTGCCTATGAAGAGACTGGCGATGGCAGAGAGACAACCGAGTTTCATGGAAGTCAGATGCATGATTACCAGGGACGGACGTATATGCATGTACCGCAGGATCTGGATATCGATCTCAAGGGCGACACATCCGAGTTGAAGAACTACCACCCAAAGAAGCTCATTCACACCTGGAAATCACATACAAAGGCTATCACACAAATGCGCTTCTTCCCTGACTCTGGTCATCTTCTTCTTTCAGCAGCCGCCGACGGCAAGGTCAAGATTTGGGATGCCTACCACCAACGCGAACTTTTAAGGACGTATTCTGGACACAACAAATCTGTCGCAGACATCGACTTCAACATTGACGGTACGCGCTTCCTGACTGGCTCATACGACCGCCAAATGAAGCTCTGGGACACAGAAACCGGCACGTGCATCTCGCGCTATAGCACCGGCGCAACACCACACGTCTTGCGCTTCAACCCATCGCCAAGCGCCTCCTCTGAGTTTCTTGCCGGCACTAACGACAAGAAGATCGTGCAGTTCGACACCCGCGCGCCGACAAAGGGCACTGATCATGACCCTTCGAAACCCGTCCAAGAATACGATCACCACTTGGGCCCGGTAAACACAATCGTCTTCTGCGACGAGAATCGCCGCTTCATGACGACCTCGGACGACAAATCGCTCCGGGCGTGGGAGTACGGCATTCCCGTGCCGATCAAATTCATCGCAGAACCATACATGTACCCTATGGTGCGCGCTTCGCCGCATCCGAGCGGGAAATACGTTGCGTATCAAAGCAGTGACAACCAGATCGTGGTATACGCGTCCACGGAGCGGTTCAGGCAGAACAGGAAGAAGGGTTTCAGAGGTCACAACAACGCTGGGTACGCGATCGATGTCGCGGTTAGTCCCGATGGCAGCATGGTCATGAGTGGTGACAGTGGAGGATACGTCTGTTTCTGGGACTGGAAGACGTGTAAGATGTACCACAAGATTCATGCCAGTGAAGGCGCGGTGGTGGCCTGTGGATGGCATCCGAGAGAGAGCAGTAAGGTAGTCACGGGTGATCTCAGTGGTACAATCAAGTACTGGGACTAGAAGGCCTCAGGACTGCTTCGGAATTATGCTTCCGAATGAGGACTCTTTGAATATGTGAATTGCTATTTACAGCATCACGACACCGACTCCGCCCATGTGATTCTCGCTTGCGTTGTTCTGCTCATCCACTCCGCTGGCCACTTCAGCCGTTCTGTAGTTGAAGAGGTAGTAGTGCAGACTTCCATCACCGGGGCCGAAGAGTTGCTGTTTCAAGAATAGGGGGTTGTCGAGAAGGGTGAGGGCGTTGAAGACATCGAACCGTGCCTGTTGAGGTCAGCAAGGGAAATTTTATAACATATACAGACAGAGCAATTGCGTACCTGCTTTGCGAGTATGCAAGCATCCCTGACCAATGCGTTCAACCTGACCTTCAGCGCCTCGTTGTCGTCTGGCTTCTCAAACGCAGTCTCGGTACCGTAATAGAACAAATACGCAGCGCGAATGACGCTGTGATTGCCGGACCCCTGAATGACCGTGCTCTCCAAGCAGTAAAAGGAGACAAAGTCTGTTGTCTTGCCGCCGTTCTCCACCACATACGTCCAGACAACACGCTTCGAGGACTTGGCGTCAGTCTCCTTATCCAGCAGCCAGTGCAGCACTTCCTCCTTGCTGAACTCCTGCGCTAGGTCTACGCGCTTTGAGTAGCGTGTCAAGAGGTCCGCGACTGCTCCGGCATCTTCGGCTTTCATCTGGCGGAGACCTGCTGTTGCCGTACGCTCTGGAAGCTTGTATTTGACAATCTGCCTCGTCTTGGTGCTGCCAGAAGGAAGAGGAGAGAAGCCAACGTTGTAAAGCTTCTCCCAATCGAGGGCGCGGTGGTAATATCTGCAGCTAGCGACTGGCTTGGGCAAGACGACACCTCCGGTGTAGATGGCCTGGTAGATACCCTCAACGTTGCAGCGGCGAGTGATCTCGGTAATTAGCACTGGAGCCAGACGCTTGGCGCGCAGTTTCTTGTGCACACAGAGAAAGTTGACTTCAGCCAGATCCAAGGTGTTGGCACGCACGCGAATGTGGACGGGGATAGCAGATATGAATGCGACAAGTTTGCGAGATTTGGTCGCGCGCACACCAACATGCCATTGCTTCTTCCAGCCCGGTGCTTTGAGTGCCCAGTTCAAGGTGTCGAATGAGTAGTTGAAACGGAACATGGCCTCGTTATCCTCGACATAGTGGTGGGTTAGTAGGTCGCGGACTTCTTCGAGTTCTGTCTCGTCCAGAAGATCCATCTCGCACCACTCGAATCCCTCGACGAGAGGTGATGGTTTCTGTGGAACCTTGGCTGGGTCGACGATCTGAATGGGACCCTCCCTGCTGGGCTTCTTCTCGCCGCTGGTCTTTGCTACCTCCTGTGGTGCGCATGACGGAGCCTCTGCCTTTTCATCGAAGCGCGGTACGGGTTGAGTGCTCCAGAACTTGTAGCTGGCCATGTCCTTTGCGTTCTTACCGCGGCTCATGCCAGTCAATGTGTCTGCCACGGTCATCTCCTTCAAGGCTTCTCTAAGGTCGCGCTGGCCGGAGGTGGAGTTGGAGGGTATCGCGCTCTGGAGGGATGGGTTGGCGGTGAGGAGGGTCTGCAATTGCTGCGGCGTCATGGCATCAATGACCTCCGAGGGCAGCTTCTCATTCAGCGAAGTTGGTGCATCGGACTTCGAAGCGGCTTTGATCGCAGAGAGGGCGCTCTTCAGCTTCTTCTTCTTGGACTTCTTCTTCTGTGTCTTGGGATCCGACGCGCTGGTTTCCTGCTCTTCGTTATCATCGTCGTCCTCGTCATCCTCCTCTTCTACTTGGGTGTTCTTGTCATTCTTCAATTCTTCGACCGCTTCTTCCAAGGCTGCCTGATCGTTGGCCTTGTCCTCTAATTTCGATTCTTCTTGAGGCATGTTGGCGTCGGAAGTGCAAGCTGGATTTGTAGATCTGGGCGACTTGAGGCCGATGGGTTGTTTGGGGAATCCAGCGGCGAGATAAGATCTCAAGAGAAGCACGTGCTAGCTGTGAACAACTGTTCGGCTTGTCGAGTAAATACAGTCTCCAATGGCTCACTCAGGGCACGTTGCAGGGTGGTGCAAGGTTTACACTTCGCGACGTGGGGAAGCGGGGCATCGCGACCAACTTGAGAATAATCATTTCACACTGTAAAGGACTGGAAATGTCTATCAAAATACTGTATTTACTACATGAAGTTTCTTTCTTTCCAATATAATAGATTGTCTGCGTTCGTCAAGTGTGATCGTGCGAAATAAGGTTGTTTCTCGTTTCCGAAAAACCTAGCCAGACACATATCAACTTTTCGGGAGACTCGGTAGAATTTCATGAAAGTCCATCCTGTCGCGATCACACTGGCTGCTACGGCAACTTCGTGTATAAAGTATCGTCTCATGCGCATTGAGGTAGCGAGATATGTCCAATTCATGTCGCGATCAACCAGCTCCACAAGCGTTCAACATGCTTTACCAGAGTTCTGTGCCATGTCTGGCTCCACTCGATTCTGTATTCCAGAGGAGGTTTACGGAGCTTCAAAAGCTGTGCAATCCTCACTCGATCTCATGTCCAGTGCAATCTCCTTTGCAATGTTAATGGTGGCCGTGGCCCCTCGCAGGTTCGTTCGCTTTTGTTGTACTCTCGCATCTGCCTCTTTGCGCGTCGCGTTCCCATGTATGTAGCCATTCGCTGATCCCAAGTGCTATGTGCTGTGACGCGACTGATTGTGGCTGTCAACCTTGAAAGAGAACGGTCACTGTCAACTGATTTCAAGTGGAATCTTGAGGCTTTGCGATATTCCTTGAAGAACCTTTGTAAGATGTAGATCAAGAATCGTGTATTATCGGCACCCGTGACCTGCTCGGGTATCACCTTCAGCTGCTAATCAGGCTTAGCAAGGATGTCGCCGTGGCACGGCTAAATGTGTGGCTCACTCACAGCTCATCTTTATCGCTTGATCCAAAGGCGACCATGCGCGCATGGT
>Ga0058702_10000437_pt1 | contig 17749 bp, 13 predicted proteins | sample AgamicOrSfe_FD_83781 | JGI IMG/M metagenome (GOLD analysis project Ga0058702, IMG submission 83781) | Agave microbial communities from Guanajuato, Mexico - Or.Sf.e | ecosystem: Host-associated > Plants > Phyllosphere > Phylloplane/Leaf | place: Guanajuato, Mexico | collected 2012-05-30 | reverse complement strand
GCTATATTCATTGCATTCACTACTTCAACATTGTTGCAGAGTGGCTAGATTGCGAACATGACATCAAGTACTATTCCAGACTACTCCCTTGTGATGCCGCTAATATCGCATATTTTGATGACTATTGCAGCGAGCGAGAGCAGAAGTCCAATTCCTCATCAGAGCAGAGAAGTGGACGTGGGCTCCTTTGTCTACGAGGACGCGGCGATTGCCATCGCGAATGGCATAAGGATAAAGGTATGCAGAAGGGCTGACATGCGTGTCTTAAAGAATGCAGGTGCATTGTATAGAATCAAGATGGACTCGGACTAAGACCGCATTGTCAGCAGGCTGATCCGAGGGTCAGGGGAGCAGAAAGCCTATATCCTTGCGAACGGTCATGTCAGTGAATCGGTGTAGGTCGGTGAGACTACTGGACTGTGGATGGAACATGTAATAGAGAGTGTTAGTGTCAGAGGTTTTGGTTGGCACAGTCCAGAACAATGTGGGCTAACGCCGAGTGCATGGCCACTTCCGGTGCTTGAACGCGAGGCGAACCAGAACAGGGAGACGAGACGCCCACGAGGATGTAATCTGATGGGAGTGAGGATGATGACCAGAATGTAAACTGCGTTCTCTAGGTCAAACCGTCAAAAGAAAGGGGCGACACCCCGTTTCTGCCCGCACCTTACCCAGCAGTGTCTTGTATATGCCCATTCTGCAAGCGACACGAATTCACAATGCAATATTCGTGAGCTCCCACGACATGTTCCTCTTCATGACGTCCAGGTCAAGCTTCTTTGATGTCGAACTTGATCAGTAGCCCAATACGCCCATTCCTTCCAACACTTTGTACACCTGCACGCTCTTCGCCTTACCAATCGTCTCCGTCTCACCCACGAAAGTCCCACGATCGCGCCCATACGCCATGACCGACTCGCGCTGTGCTCGATTGAGCACGTTGTGTGGATCCGCTAACAGAGGCAGAATGACCTCCCACGCCATAAGAGGCAGAGGGCCGACCATCCTTGGGACTGCGAAAGTCGCTGTTGACGTTGAGGAGACAGCGGAGACTGACATGTCCAGCGTGTCATCCTTAGCGGCGGCATGTGCGGCTAGCACGGATCTAGCAGAACCGTCAGAGCCGACGGAGAAGCTGTCGCGACGCTTGCGTGGTCGAAGTACGGTAGGCTTGATGGAGAAATCGACGCGTTCGTTTGTGCTGAGCACGAGGCGAGAGGCATATGTGTGTAACTGTATGGGTGATCTGTTACGTGTCTCCTTGACGTGACCATTCGCATGTGTGCTGCGAGTAGAGAGTGGTGAGGAGTCTGTCTCGGAGTCTGTACGCCGGTTGTGTGATACGGGTGATGACGAAGCTGGCGATACAGGCCTTGAAACGGTACCCAAGATCCTGCGGGTCAAGGCCAAGAGACCGAGAGAAGCGTGCCACAGGTCAACGGTGGCAGCCCCTTTGTCTTCCAGGATGGTGCGCTGTATCTTGCGGCGAGAGCTGCGAAGGTCTTCCATCGGATCGTGCTGTGGCGATGAATTCCTGCCCGTGCTTTGAGTCCCATTGGATTGACCATCACTGCTTTTGTGTCTGTTGTGAGATGGCGATGAGTCAGTGCGTCTACGTACAGGTGAGTATGGAAGAAGCATGTATTGTGCAAAGAGATCCATACCTTGATGGAGCAGACTGTCCAATCCGGCTGACCTCGCGTCCTGTGAAGCTGTCATAGACAGCAGCCTCAGCTTGGTGAAGGACCTTGGTACCGATTGGGGAGAGACGCTCATTAGGCCAGCAGATGATGCCTGTACCTATCGATCCAGGAGCGAGTCCTGACACGGCCCAAGTGTGCTTCGGAATGATCGACGAAAGCCATAGAGCACCCGCATCAGTAATAGAGCAGGATGACATGTCGATCGTAGTGATTGAGGGAAGACCGCATGGCGAAGACTGTTCAGCTCGCTGAGACCTTGCAGTGTCTATCGCGAGCTCTTGCATATCATCAGAGATGTCTTGCACAGCGTCTGACGCGCCATCACCTGCGCGCTCAATGACGACGACATTATCGTCAAACTGTCTCATGTAGACTCGCGCAAACACTTCCATGACCAACGAGCCACTAAGCTGGTTCTCCGACAGATTGATCTTCTTCAGCTTTCGGCAGTATCGAAGTGCGTCCAGGAAAGCCTCCAGTGCTTCTGCCTCTTCTGCCGTGGTCGTGCTGATGGCATTGCCAGAGAGATCCAGATCTTCCAAGTCAGCACACGCCAACTTCAATGATCCTGCCAGGCTCTGCAACGATCTTGCTGTGAGACCATTCCGGGAAAGGTTCAGCACTGCCAATCTTGTGGTCTCTGGGTGCGAGAGAGCTTCACTCAATCCTTGGCTTGCTTCGTGGAGACCCTCGTCCGTCAGGTTCTTCGCTTCAAGGATGATCTCCAGTGAAGATGTGTCTTTGTGTGCTTCCATCTTTGAGGAAGTGGTGGCTTTGCATCGTTTGCGCTATCATACTTGTCAGCTGTGCACCAGCTCATGAGCGTAGGAGGGTGGCTGACCAGATCTTTGGCGACGATGGCACCAAGCTTCATGCCTTCGGATTTTCGCTGGAAACAGTTATTGTTTGCTCGAAGATAGCTTACGAATCCAACTTGCATTAAGGTAGTTGAGCTTCGCCATGCTTGCGAGATGGATGTTTGGCAGAAGTGATGCAAGAGTCTGCTCACAAACGTTGAAGACTGTGCAGGAGACCCAGCTCCTGGTGTAGGCACAGCAGAGCTCCTTCAGTAGATGATGACACCGACAAAGCAAGCAGAACAGTAGCCGGCAGCAGTCGATGGAAGGTCGTAAAACAGTGTGGACAAACAAGGGGACCAGAAGGTGAGCTTTGTTTATATTAATCACGGGTGCCGACGTCACAGGAGTGGCCGAGCGCGGATGTCAAACGCAGGTCTTGGCAATGTTTCAGATGTGAAACAACATGAATGCTATTGATTGCACTCCAATAAATTGCGCCTTCATACAACGTATTGACAAATACCCACAAATGAGGCGAAGAGAGGATTAGAAGGGTCTCATTGAAGTCTGGTATGCAAGAATGACTGATCGGCCCCTTGCATACTCGCCACGCCGGGTGTTTGTCTTGTGTCACACGAACACCACTTCTTTGCACCACTGCTCATCGAACCTTGCTTTCGTCATACTAGTCTAGACTACGGACCATTAGATATGCCATGTTATACGTTAACACATTCGCAATACTCGGACAGTATCACGTCCTGAGAGATTGGACCTTTCCACATAGTCGTACATATCGTCGTTCATTGTCCTGCTCCGCCACCCCTGGCTCTCTTGCCATCGCCACCGGCATGATCACCCGCAGGTCTCTTGCTCCCACCTCCAGGCACGAAATTGCCAGCACCAGGATTCATGTTCCCTCGCCCCGCACCTGGACTTGAGTCTCCACCCTGTGATTGTCTGCCGCCCTGCCCATTACCACGACCGCCACCTCTGCCACGACCGCCAAAGTTACCGCGAGCAATACCGGATGCACCAGGAACTGGTAAACCACTTCGAGGCTGATTGGGTGCCCGAGGCAGTGCAGACGCTTGATTAATGTTACCACGTGATGCTGGACCATTTGTCGAGGCTGGAACTCGGGCAGCAGGTTGAGTGGGTGCCGCTGGATCACTTGCTGGCCGGGCTGTATTTGTGGTAGCTTGTGTCGCTGTAGTCTCGGCGGCACTTTGAGAAGTGGGCGCTAATTGAGCTTTTGCATCTGTTGCTGGTGTAGCATTTGGGATCGTGGAAGTGCGTCTAACTCCTGGTGTCTGCGGTGGACGAGGTGACTGTGCCGCCGCGGGAGGCTGTCCAGCAGTCGTCGATGTCGCAGGTGTAGTTATTGGAGGAGGTCGGATGTCCTTTGCCTCAAGCCAAACGCTCTTCACATCTCTTTCTGGCGTATCAGTGGCTGCCTTCGACACATACTCCAGCTTGGCATTGGCAGTACGTTTTGATCCTTCTAGCAGGTTGTTCTTGAGCGAAGACTTCTTGATCTCCATGGCGACAGCTGCTTCTTTCGCCTTCTCTGCTTGTGCACGGGCTTCGGTGAGGGCCTTTTCAGCTTCAACGCGGGCGTCACTTAGTGCCTTGTTGAGCGTTTCTTCAGCCTCACGCTTCACTTTTTCGAGCTGGTCGTCGGCATCCCCAGTTGCGCCCTGCTCTTTCAGCTTAGCAGCCTCGGCCTCCATTCTGTGCTTTATGTTGCGCACGACAATCGCCTTGATGCCTGGATTGGTGTTCACGAACTCTTGAGCTTGAACAGGAGTCCAGTGGTCAGCATCAGAGAGAACTTCTGACTTGACCTTGATGGTGCCATCTTCATTGAATGCATTCTCGGTGGCTGGCGCGACAGTAGAACTTGGTGTTGGGAGGCTTTGAGGCTGTGGTACAGCAGCGGCATGCGACCTGAGATCATCGACCTCTTTCCGGTGTTGTGTATTGAGGTCCGTAATCTTGCTGACGTGGTCCTTCCGTAACTTCGTCATGGCAGCCTCGTGCACTTCTCGAAGTTTTGTCATGCTCACATCGTGTTCTTGCTTGAGGTTCGTGAGTTGCGCTTCGTGTTCCTGCTGCTGGGTTCGCAAGGCATCGGCTTGTTCCTGCTTCACCGCTTGTGTAATCTCTTCCCGTGCTTTAATACGGCCTTGACCCAGCTTTTCGGACAATTGCTTCTTCATACCCTCCGCACGTCTCGTGAACACCTCCTCGAGCTCTTTTGCCTTCGAATTGTACGAGCTTTCCAACTCCGATCGTATCTGCGCAACCTGACTTGCGATCTGTGCTGCACTGTTGACGCTGTCGCCATCACCGGCAGGCTCAGTTGAAGACCGAGAGTCAACAACGATGCGTAGCGCAGCTATTTCCTGCTGAGCAGTTTCCAGATCTTGTTTTGCCTCTGCAAGCTGTCCATCAGACCGTTGCCCCGACTGGCTATTCGTCTCTGCTTGCGGTGCCTCGGCACGGAGACTAGTGAGGCTCGAATTCGCTTCAGCCAGCTGTTCTTCGAGCTCACGTACACGGGTTTCGAGTTTCTGGAAACGACTGCGTTGTCCGTCCAGTTCAGATTGCACAGCTTGCACCTTGTCAGCCTCGACCTTGACTCTTGCCTCCGCATCCTCGACCGTAGCCCGCAAGGCCGAGAGATCGACATCGACATTGTTCTGCACGTCCCCGTTGACCTGCCCATCCTCCATGGCGTCTTCTTCAGACGCTGGCTTGGCTGATTCCGTGTGCGCAAGTGCCTCGTCCCTGGCCTCGATGGCCTCCTTTAATTCGCTCCTAGCTGCATCACGCTCACTGCGGGCAAGCTCGAGTTCGGCTGCAGCTGTGTCGTACTGCTCTTTTGAAGTCTTGGCCGCATTATTGGCTTCTTTGATCTTACCAGACAGCTCACGAGACCGCTGCTTAAATTGTTCAGCAAGACTGTTCTTGGTAGCCTCTTTGGTCTCCTGTTGTGCTTTGAGTATGTCTTCGGGAATCCGATCGACTTGTTCTTGAAGACTCCCTTTTGAGGCCACCGCCTCATCCCGCTCAGTCTGGAGCTGTGTGAGCTGCTCCTTGAGACTTTCAAGCTCAGCAGGGTCTATACGGTCGTATTTCTGCAAGATGTTCTGGGTTCGCTGTTGCCAGCGGTTCCGATCTTCCTCGAGTAGCTTCAGTTCACCTTGTGTCGTTTCCTTTTCGCTCTCAAGCTCACGCACTGAAGTCTGTAGTGGCTGTAGCTGCGAGGTTAGATCTTCAGATTGCTTGGTCTTTTCGGCAAGCTGCGCCTCAATTTGCTGAAGCTGGTTTCGTAATGTAACATTGCTCTCTCTGAAAACGTTGAGCTCGTTGATGGTGTCCATGAGCTTGCTATGGTTCATCGCTGAGCGATCCTTGTCAGCTTGTTTCTGGCGCACTTCCTCGAGCTTCAGGCGTGTCTCTTCGAGTTGTCCTTGATTGTATTCAACTTGCTGCCGTAGTCGTCTCGTCTCTTGTGTCGCAAGCTCGAGTTGCACGTCAACGATTTCTTTTTCGCCCCTCAAGAACTTGATCACCTCCTGTAGGTTCTGCATGCCGGCATCGGTTGACGTCGTCAAAGTGGCGTCACGTTCGGCGTCAGATCTCTTGGCTTGGAGCGTGGCAATCTGCTTCGAAAAGTTCTCGAGCTGTTCGTGCAACACCTTGTTCTGAGCAAGAACATCATCGCGACGATTCTTGATCTCGATAAGCTCTTTCTCATACTTCTCTTTGTTCGTAAGCCAACTTTCCTCGCTTTGAGCCATGGTCGTGCGTGCAGCCTCTGCATCTGCCTTGTACCCGGAGACCTCCAGCTTCAGCTGGTTAAGTTCCGTCCGCACTGTATGAAGTGACTTGGTAGCTTCGCCATGCTTCACAAGCTCATTCTCATAGCTTTGCTGTGCTTGTTGCGCAATTTCCGCTTGGGCTTTGAGGTCTTCCTGGTGGAACGCTGCTGCTTCCTTATGTTTCTCGCTCTCATCTTTGACCTGCGCTAACTCTGTCTCGAAGGTAGCCTGCTGTTGATCAAGTCGGCTCTGTACATCTTGAGCTGAGCCACGTAGCTCCGACAGCTGCGAATTAGTGGTGTTGAGTTCGGACGAAATGTCTTCGACGCGCTGTTCTAGATCGCGAATCTTGGACTCTTTCTCAGCCATAATCTTGTCCATCTCCTCCCGGTACTGATCTTGTGTCTCATTCAGCGCTCCAAGCTCTTCTTCCGATGATTGTGCAATTGCCTTGTACTGCTCGACCTGGTCATGAGCATTCTCAAGCTCATTCCGAGTAAGCTCAAACTCCTTCCGTAAGTCAGCAATCTCCAAAGCCAGTTCCTGCTCGCGAGCTAATGCCGAGGCATCGGTAGTTGCAGGCATTCCAGCAGCAGGTCTCGGTGTAGGTCGAGGCTGTAATGCTTGAGCTCGATCTTCAGCATTTCTGAGCTCAATCTTAAGCTCATCCACTCGTGCCTGAAGCTGATCACGCACGGTTTTTGCGGCGACAGATTCTTCCTTGACAATACCCACCATCTTCACAAGATCGTCGATACGTGTTCGACTCTGCTCAGCCTCATAATCTTTTCGCAGAGCGAAAGCCTTGCTTGTCTCTATCTCATCCTCAAGCTTTTGCTTCAGTGTCCGCATCTCGGCTTCCAATTGCTCAATCTGGCTCTGAAGCTTTCGGCGACTCTCATTGTCAGACATCTCACGTTCGTTGAAGAGTCGTTGTGTTTCTGACATTGCGGAGCCAAGTCGAGTCCGCTCGTCCTGAAGGAACTTGTTATCCTCCTGCAATCGTGCTTCGATTCGCTTAGCCAGTTCCTTCTCGGCTTTGAGATTGGCGTTCTCGTTCCTCATACTGTCTGCCAAGCCTCTGGCCTCGACTAACTCCTCCGCGACGTGCTGTGTCTTGAGATCCTGTTTCGCGGCTGATTCCATGACTGATTGAGCACGGGTCTGCAGTTGAGTGTTCTCGGATTGTGATTGTTCTAGATTAGCTTGAAGCATGCTGTAGCGCTCATGGGCTAAAGTCAATTGACTACTAATCCGAGCGATATCACCTTGTAAATGACTCTTCTCCTTTGACAGGCTCGCATTCTGGTCTTTGAGAGAGGTCATGTCTGTACCAGTTTCCCGGCGATAGGCATCGAATTGACCCTGGTATTCCTTGAGCAGGCGTGCCAAGTCTGCTGCCTCCTTGGAAGATGGTGTCTGCTCCACTTGCTGATGCCGCGTGACTTGCGGTGTGCGCGGTGAGCCAGTGCCATTGACAGAGGCTCCAAACATTGACTCGAGATCAGTATCAGCGGGGATTTGTCCTCTGTGCGAGAGCATCCTGCGGAACATGTCACGCTCGCGAATGTAGCTCTGCGATTGCGCCACCATGGACTTCATTTCGTCCTTGTACCGCTCCAGACGTTCATTTGCGGCGTCACGCTCCTGCTCGGTCTGCCGCAGCTTCTGAGAAGTAGCCTCTGACGCTTCCTGTTGCTCTCCAATGTCACGCACGATCCGTGTCAACTCTGCGTTCTTCTCTTGCAGCTCAAAGACGTTCTTGAAGGAAATCAAGCGCTGACTGATGAAGCGTGCTGTGTCCGACATGCCATCGAGTGCCTCGATGTCTCCAGCCCCAGACGCGGCTTGCTGAAGCTGCAGTCTCTCCGCAGCATTGAACTCAACACCATTTTCACGGATCTGGACTTCAACTAGAAGTACTTTGATCTGCGCACTAAGGTCGCGGAGCTGCTGCTTGAGGAGATCACTCTCACGTCTTTGAGCCTCTATTAGTCCCTGTAGCTTTCGAGCTTCTTTGCGTGCGGTGTCTTTCTCCTGCCGAGCCTGTGCGAGCATTGTGGAGAGGTCAGCGTTCTCAGACAGCAGACGCTCGTGCTCCACTCGCGATTCTTGCGCTTCCGGTTCCCTCTGCTCCATCTCGTGAATCATCCCATCCAGGGCCGATGTAAGCTTGTCGCTCCGTCGCTTCTCGGCATCCAACTCGGCCTTCATACTATTATGTTCCGCATATAATTGGGTGAATGTGAGGCCGCCCCTGCTTGAGGCACCTGGACTGAAAGCTGCAGGTGATCCTCCACGCATCAGTCCAGCAATCGATGCGCCGAAACCGTTCGACTTTCGCTGCGGCGTCGCTGGAGCCGGCTGAGTCTCAAGGCTAGCCTGAGCAGCACGATGACCTGCAAGCTCCTCCTCCAGCTGCTCTACCTTCTGCTCCGCAGCTTGCCGACCTTGACGTTCGGTATCGACTTCGGCCAGGCCTTGACTTATCTCTTCCGCTGCATCGTCCTTGGTTTGCTCTAAAGCTTCTTCCACCTCTTGTACTCGTCTCCTGGCTGTGTCCGCACTCTGCTTCTGTAGGTCGGCTAGTCGTTTTGCGTTATCAAGTTCCAGCCTGTAAGATTCCTCAGTTCTCGCGGCGTCCTCTTGTACCTGCTGAATGCGCGCAAACGCCTCGTCTGCTTTCTGACCCAACTCCTCCAACCGTTTTCGCAATGTTGATTCGGTCTGCTGCAACCCCTCGATCTGTTGTGTCGCGTCCTCGTTCGTTCGTTGCACTTCTGCAATCCTAGCACTTTTCTCTTTCCTATACTTCGAGTGTTCACCTGCTTTCGTTTTGAGCTCAGATTCCAGATATTCATTTTTCCCTCTCACGAGTTCCAGCTCGCTTTGTAGATTGGATACAGTGAATTTCACTTTGCTAGCACTGTTCTCCGCGGTCTGCACTCTCTCTTCCAACACCGAGATTTCCCTGCGCAATTCGACGGTTTTCTTGTGTTGTGCAGTAAGATCATCCGCTAGCTTGTCGTAGGACGTAGACTTTGCGGTCAATAACGAAAGCGTTTCCCGGTTTGAACTCTCAAGTTTAGCGATCTGTGCTTGTTGTGTTTGCGCATCGGCAGTGGAGGTCGAGGACGTGGATTTGAGTGTTTGAAGTTCATCGGTCACTTGCGCATTTGCTAGCTCTATAGCAGCCACAGTCAGCACTCTTTCACGACTGTTCTGAGATATGCATACCTTGCTCACTCAGCTTCAGCCGAAGTTGCTCGATTTCTTGTGATAACTTGTCGCTCGACGCCTTGAGTGTGCTTGCTCTAGCCTCGCCACCCCGCACAGCATTCTCAAGCTCGACATCCGACCTGAGCTGTCGGGCGTTGAGTTCTTCATGTTCTCTTATGCGTGGTATCAAAGCCTCGAGGAAATGTTTCACCAATTCCGTCGTTGGATCGCTGACAAGTGCTTGGACCTGAGTCTGGGGAACGTCAAAGTGATTGGCGATATGGGCCGTGTCGAATAGGGCAGCCATTTTATGCTGTTCAAGTAGTGGTGTTGCCAATGAGAAACTTTCGCGGCCAACGAATTTGAGACAAGAGAATGTCTACGCAGTCGCGCGTGGCTCCGACTTCATGAGCCGACGTCTAGGACATCCAGGTTAGTATCGACGGTCCGAGGCTACCTTATCGCCGCTCGATTCATTTGGTGAAGTTACGAATCGGCGCGTTCGAGGTATGCAGCATGAATTCACGTTCTCTAAGACCAACGGCTATCTCAAAAGAGGCTCTGGACCCTGATCACAGGACGGCGTCCTGGTGACTCTTCATCAAAATCCGACAAACATCTGCAACATGTTTCACCTCAGGCACCCTCCACTACATTCGTCCTGAGCGTCTACTGGTTCAACCTTGTGCTGCTCACTTGAACGATTGCGATCAGGATCCTGTATAGTAGGCACTGCTGACTGTTATCAACAGTACCACCACTGCTTGGCCGTCGGCTGGGCTTCGTATTGTAGTTGTGTATGACCTGTGCTTTAACCTCGAGACCTCGACCGCTCTCCTCCGTTTCCTGCTCGCCTTCCGCCTCCGCCGCCTCCGCCTCTTCCTCCTCCTCTGAGTTTTCTACCACCGCTTTCTCAATAGCAGGAGCGATTCACCTTTATACTCCATCATGTCGTCCAACCTGCTTGAGCAGCAGATGAGGAACTTCCGCGCCGAGGTAGCTTCATCTGCAGCCAAGGTCTCACAGAAGCGCGGTGTCGGCCCCGCTCCAAGTTCAAGACCGGCTTCTTCACAATCCTCGACGTCTACCACAAACAAGTCTTTCTCCTCTGACCTCAAACGTAAAAGAGTTGAACCACCTCCAAATGTGGTCTATTCGCAGCCAGCCAATACAGGCACCGGAAAAGAGTTGATGACACAGATCACATTCGCGATTGACTATCTCAAGGGAAAAGAGAAGCCGATCTCATTCAATGATATCTTCAGTTATCTCTCGGTTCAGGGCATCGATGATCGTGGTAAACAAACTATGCAGCACATCTTGCAGACACATCCCAAGGTGGAGTACAACAGTAGCGGCTCAGGTGGAAAAGGAACATATCGATTTAGACCACCCCATAACGTCCGCTCCATCGACGAGCTTGAAGCATACTTGCAAGGTCAGACCACAGCACAAGGCATCCCGGCGAAAGAGCTGAGAGAAGGTTGGCCTAGCGCAACGGATGCAATCGATGAACTTGAGGGCGAAAAGAAACTGCTTGTGACACGCGTGAGGAAGGATAACACTCCAAAGATGGTGTGGCCAGATGACCCGTCACTGTGGCACGAGATAGACGATGAATGGGCAGAGACATTCGCGAAAGTCAAGATGCCGACTGAAGATCTAAGACAAACTCTTGTCGACTTGCATCTTACGCCTACCAGTCAGGTGAAAGCGGTTACTACCGCCAAAGTGGGAGAAAAGAAGAAGAAAGCATCGAGGCGCGGCGGAAAAACGACGAATACACATATGGCAGGGGTGCTGAAGGACTACAGTCACAAACGTCCAGTCAAATGATCCAGGATGCTTGTTGAGTGTCAAAGGTCGAGCAAGCAGGCTTTCACCTGGTATACAGTGAGAGTGGTAGGAAAATTGGTCATCTCTGCATTGGCGAGGCGTTTAGAGAATTTCATGAAGGGCTTCAGTACGACGGAACGAGAGGATGTGAATTTACAATATATCACAGTGAAGGCAGTGCAAGATGAGAAAGATGAAGACATTGCCTTTTGCCATAACACAGCCAACTAGTCATACAATAATGAGATGTCTGCCGCCGTAAATGATACACCGCATGTAGATTGCGGGGTGACATGCTGTACGATAGTACAACCTGAACCTAGTAGTAAGAACACGAACTGTCTTTTCCAAGCTTGTACAGCATCCATTCGACCACCTAGAATTACACCTTTCTCTTCTCTTCTCTTCACGTAGTATCGTCGACTCTTCTCTGGGTCACTTGGAATTCACAATTGCCTCGACATCGACGAACTTTTTGTGATAACCGTTCTCACCAACCTGAGCGCACCTCTTCCGTCGAAGCCCTGGAATTCACGTCTAGCTCGAACCTCCTGCTGAGCACTCCACAAATCCTTCCGCCGCCATGGCGAGCCCCGGCGATAACAAAGGGATGAATCCCTGGGTATACGACATCGTCCTCTGGCTCCTCTCCATCCTCCTCGACCTCTTCTTCCGCGAAGTCCACCCACGCAGCTCCTGGAAGATACCAAAGTCAGGCCCTGTCATCTTCGTCGCCGCACCTCATGCGAACCAATTCGTTGATCCCCTCATCCTCTTCCGTGTCATCCGCAGAGAAGCAAAACGGCGGGTAGCTTTCCTGATCGCAGCGAAGTCTACAAAGAGGAAGGCAGTTGGCGCATTTTCAGGGCTGATGGGCTCTGTGCCTGTGGGAAGAGCACTGGACGAGACAAAAGCTGCCAAGGGAATCGTATATCTGCCGGAACCGGACGACGACCCAACATTGCTGCGAGGCATTGATACAGTTTTTGACAATGGAGACTTCGTGGAGGGCGGGCTGATAGTGCTGCCAAGCGTGAAGAATGTCGCGGCGAATACGGAGATCGCAGAGGTTATGAGCGCTACGGAGATCAGACTGAAGAAGCCGTTCAAAGGGACTGTGGCCTTGAAGCAGCTTACAGGGCGGGGGATAAAGGAAGGAGACAGCGAGATTGATGACAAGGCACAAGAGCAGATACTGGCAGGGAGGACCGACAAGGGCACAAAGTTCAGAGTGGCACCGAAGATCGATCAGTCGAAGGTTTATGACGCAGTATTCGACAGGCTGGCTAATGGTGGTAGTGTGGGCATCTTCCCTGAAGGAGGAAGTCATGACAGGACGGAGCTCTTACCATTGAAAGGTACGTGAAGGTTGTTCCACATTGGTAGAGTGATGCTGACATATCACAGCTGGTGTTGCGATCATGGCATTAGGTGCAGTCGCGAATAATCCAGATTGCGGCCTAAAGATTGTCCCATGTGGTATGAACTACTTCCATGCGCACAAGTTCAGATCCCGAGCAGTTGTGGAGTTTGGCACTCCCCTTGAAGTACCTCCAGAGCTAGTCGAAGCATACAAAAATGGCAATCGTCGGGAAGCGGTGGGCCAGATGCTTGAAACAATCTACAATGCGCTCGTGGCTGTCACCGTGACGAGCCCCGACTACGACACACTTATGCTCATCCAGGCTGTCAGACGTCTATATAACCCTCAAAACAAGCCATTGCCACTCCCTATGGTTGTTGAACTCAACCGAAGATTGGTCAAGGGCTACGCACGATACAAAGACGATCCTCGCATTGTCAGCTTGAAAAAGAATGTCATGGACTATCATCACCAGCTTCTGGCGCTAAACGTACGAGATCACCAGTTACAGTATGCCAAATTTAGTATTCATCAGGTAGTTGGCATGCTACTGTATCGCATCACGAAACTCTTGCTACTCTCTGCCGGCGTGCTCCCCGGACTCGTCCTTTTCGCACCTGTCTTCATTGTCGGCAAGGTCATCTCAATCAGAAAAGCAAAAGAAGCACTTGCTGCATCCACGGTCAAAGTCCAAGCTCGCGACGTCGTGGCGACTTGGAAGCTCCTGGTCTCCATGGCGCTTGCACCGACTCTGTACACATTCTACACTGTCGCTTTCACGGCATGGACATACTACAACCGCGTGGGGGGTCGTGTACCCGATTACATCCCATTGTGGGCCATCGTCATCTTCGGATACGTCTTCTTTCCAACCATCACATATGCTGCCCTTCGTTTCGGCGAGGTCGGCATGGACATACTGAAGTCTCTACGACCACTAGTCCTTGCACTCAATCCCTCGGCTGGCAACACTCTGGTCCGTCTCCGCATCAAGCGCGAAGAGCTGTCCAAAGAAGTGACACAATTGATCAACGAACTCGGGCCTGAGATGTTCCCCGACTTTGACGCTCAACGCATACTTCACGACGACCCAGACAAGCTGAAACACGACAAGCGCACATTCATGGCAGAGGGTGGCGAAGGCGAAGACCCTAGCAGCCCCCGAGGCATCTCATCACCGGAACGGGATCCCTTCTTCGCAGTCAAAGACGGCGAAGGCTCGCTTGCCAGTCGAAGGAAGAACGCGCCAATGGCTCACGGCGCTCACACACTTGCTGGCCACAATCGCAACGAGTCATTTCGCAACCTTGCCAACATTGGCATCTTCGCATCGCACCCGCCCACTCCTAGCAGCCAGGAAGGCAGAAGTCGCAGCCAGAGTCGGCCAGGGTCTGGGCATGGGTCTGCTGGATTCTTCGGTAGTAGAGGATTTACAAGCATGAATGGGATGACATCTGGAAGTGATGCCAATGCTGAAGACGGCCTAAATCTGAATGACGTGAGTCGGAAAATCAGAGGAGCGATGCAAGAACGAGGGAGAAGACGGAAGAATGAAAGCGTGGATGAGATTGATGGGAACGAGGATAGTGAGGGTGATGGGAGTGGCATTAGTACGCCTGCGAGCAGTGTGGGTGATTTGACGCTAGGGTATGAGAAGAAGAGGACGTGAGGGGAGCTGATAGGGACGGTGGGCATTGCAATGCCATCACGAGATTATGAGTGTCTCATCTGCACGGTTCTTCATGCCCCCTTGATGCTTCGTCCTCTGTGCAACCCTTCCATGTGTGCCCTTTGCGCAATGCTATCACGACGCGGATGAGTTCAGCTTTTGAAGCTTATGAAGCTGCTTCACGTCTCGCATGGGACCCTCATCATCCTTCGTCGCTGTACTTCATGATCAAGAAGTCAGTTTCCATTTGTAAGCAGATCCGCCCGTCACATCACCGTTTCGACGCCCATCTGTCAAACCGTGATCCCCTGCATTTTGGCCGGATGACGTGCCGATTTTCCTCACACAAAGGACGATTGCAACGATTACAAAGCGCCTATCCTACGGCTAGTTTCTCACCGTACTTTTGAGCATGTAAGATCTGCAACTGTCTTTGGTCATGATTGGTGGTACGAGCTTTGCCATCAAAGCTTAGCCGGTTGGAAAAGTCACTTCTTAGTGCATATATCGTAATTACGGACGCCCGATTATCCATGGCCTTGCTGTTGCGTGCTTGAAGGCAACGCTACTCAAGAGGATGGATGACTCAGGACTGATGACAAACGTACGCGCTTAGCAATCGGCCTCAACGAACTTCTCGGTTCTCGGCGGACTTAAGTTTAATGGAGGCTCGCTGTATATGGGATGGGATACACGTTCTGCTTGTGTTTGAAAGTGTGATGATCGACATCAGAATCCTCTTTCCTACCCGTTCTCATCTGTCTGTCGGCAAGCGTACGCACTTCACTGACGGCGCCCATTGCTGGAAAGCAAAGTGACCTCGAACCTCTCAAGCAAGAAAAACTCTCATCCTCCTTATCCCCTCAAATTGATCCCCTCATCGCCACTCCTTTCTCAAATCGCCCCCAATGGCCCCAGACATCATCCGTGATTCTGCCTTGGGTCAGTCCATCCGCTTCCTGACCGCGAAGAAATTCTTTCCCTATCCTGAGAAAAAACCCGACTTCCAACTTCCTTCGGGGTATGTTTCCACCTCCGCCTCCTACACCTACGACATCGGCTCAACCCCAGCCGGCGCATCGACGACAAACCCGGATCAGTCCTTTATAACCCTGCCCGGAGGCGAGAAGTCAGATGATATCGAGGACAAGGACGCCGAACTAGAGGGCGTGGCGACAAAACTGGATGCGATCACACATCCCGAGTCTGCGCATCTGGATGTGGAGAAGCAGGGAGATCACCCACTTGAGCCGACAGTCTCGAAGGATGTCGCTCCTGCGAAGTTAGATGATGGCAGGGTGCTTGTGGATTGGTACGCGAATGACGACGATCAGAATCCGCAGAACTGGTCGAGTGGCAAAAAGGCACTCGTGGTGGCGCTGATTATGATTTACACGACCGCTGTCTACATGGGCGGTTCGATTTATGCACCTGCTGAGGGAGGGGTCATGGAGGCACTTGGAGTGAGTGCTCCTGTTGCGGAGCTTGGCTTGTCGTTGTATGTCATCGGCTATGGTGAGTAGCTCTTTTCGTTGCAATTGACAACAGTGAAGCTCTACTGATGCCTGACCAGGCTTCGGTCCACTTCTTTGGTCTCCCCTGTCGGAAGTGCCAGCTATTGGACGCAATCCAATCTACATTGCCACTTTCGCAATCTTCACGATCCTTTCCGTCCCAACAGCGTTGGTGAACAACATCGGTGGCTTTCTCGTACTGAGATTCTTGCAAGGGTGAGTTCTTCCGTTCCTTGGTCAATTGAACATTCCACTTTACTGACGACACCATCCAGCTTCTTCGGCTCTCCCGCCCTCGCAACAGGAGGCGCCTCCCTCTCCGAACTCTACGGCATGGGCACCCTCCCCTACCTAATCAGTTTCTGGGCCCTCGCCGCCTGCGCTGGTCCTGCCATCGGTCCCATGATCTCCGGCTTCTCCGTCACAGCAGAGAATTGGCACTGGTCTCTGTGGGAGATACTCTGGCTCGCCGGCCCAACCTTCCTCGTCATGTTCACTTTCATGCCCGAGACAAGCGCTGGCACGATCTTGCTCAATCGCGCTCGCCGCCTCCGCCTCTCCCACACCGACACCACGACGAAACTGATGTCTCAGAGCGAGATAGACCAAGGCAATCTGTCGCTCAACACCATGGCAATTAATGCGCTCTATCGTCCCTTCCAGCTCAACGCCCTCGACCCTTCCATTGCATTCACATCCGTCTATACTGCCCTCATGTACGCCCTCTTCTACTCCTTCTTCGAAGCCTTCCCACTCGTCTACATCGACATCTACCACTTCAACCTCGGCGAACTCGGCGTCGCTTTCCTCTCCGCGGCCGTCGGCTTCGGCATAGGCACACTCGTCTACATGTCCTGGATCAAATGGTACTCGACCCCTCGCATCGCCAAGAACGGGTTCGGACCCCCTGAAGACGCACTCCTTCCCGGTCTCGCCGCAGCGTTCCTCATGCCCATCGGCATGTTCATCTACGGTTGGACCTCCAAGCCGGAAATCCACTGGATCGTACCCAGCATTGGCGTTGCCATCGTCACAATCGGTGTCTTTATCGTGTTTCAATGCATCTTTCTCTACCTGCCAATGACGTATCCAAGTTACGTGGCGAGTCTGTTTGCGGGGAATGCGCTGGTGAGGAGTTCGCTGGCGGCGGGGAGTATCCTGTATTCGGGGCCGTTGTATGGAAATCTGGGGGTTGGGCCGGGGAGTTCCCTGTTGGCGTGTCTGATGAGCGCGTGTGTGGTGGGGTTGTGGGCGTTGTGGTATTTTGGGGCGAAGTTGAGGGCGAGGTCGAAGTTTTCGGCCAAGTGAGGAGGAGGGGCAGGAGCGGAGATGATGAGGATAATGACGGTGGATGGAATGGAGGCAACTAACTGAGGAATGGAATCAATGACTTATGACAACAATTACTGGCGATATCACAGGCAGGGCGGACAGTAATGTATATTAGGGACTGCCAGCACATTAATAGAACATGAACGAAGAAGGAGACTCTTCACTGCAAAGTCGATTTCAGGACAATCTGTCTGAAGTCCGTATATATAGCCATACAGAATCTAACACCCTATGACAAGCATGAGGACTTGGGCTGAGCTGGGGCCTCCTTACTGGTAAATGGAGTTCATTTCATGAATATTGATATCCTGTCACCATCGGATAATGCTCGAAAGAGCAGTCTTCATACTCATACTCATCTTCATACTCCTTGCTTCCCAAATGATGCCGCGTTTCATGTTGATTATGATGTAAGATCTCCACAAGATAACCTTAACCCAAGGCCTGGAAAGAGGGGGTCAGCCAATCGGCACATGGTAGATC
>Ga0058702_10000436_pt1 | contig 17765 bp, 16 predicted proteins | sample AgamicOrSfe_FD_83781 | JGI IMG/M metagenome (GOLD analysis project Ga0058702, IMG submission 83781) | Agave microbial communities from Guanajuato, Mexico - Or.Sf.e | ecosystem: Host-associated > Plants > Phyllosphere > Phylloplane/Leaf | place: Guanajuato, Mexico | collected 2012-05-30 | reverse complement strand
GCTGAAGAGGTGCTGGAATGCGTCGTAGGCTAGTTGCTCGCTTTTCGTGGGTAATTCAATGGGCAACTCGATTGGCACTGCTGTAATAGGTGTCTTCGACTCAGGCTCGACGGATGGTATTGTCGGCTCCTGTTCACTCGGACTAACTATGTCGACCACAGCTGCCAGATCTTCCAATGTGCACTCACTGGTAAGCTCGTCGACTACTACCAAGGACAGTACGCGCTTCTGCAGCCAGGTTTCTTGCATCTGGATCCATGTCTTGGTTCTATCGAGGTTGACTTGGCCGTCGTTTAGTAGCTTGGGTTGATAGTTCTCGTCGTACTCTACTGCTGGTGGCTCGTAGTTCAGGTCATTTTCGTCATTGATTGTTTCGGAGTTTGTCGTCATTGTAGGTAAAGTGAGCGGAGCGCTCGCTTCCAACTCGACCCGACCGTCCTGCTTTCGCCGCCAAGGGACGTCATAGAATTCTTCTGCTACAGCAGTAGTTGATGAGACGTGTCGAAGAGAGAAACGCCAGACTTGCTGGGCATCGGCGTCGAGAGAGGCGAAGAAGACGTCTGGAGACGGGACAGTTACCGCAGAAAACGGCTCTGTAGTTTCTCGTCGAGCATTGCCTACACGTTGCAACACATCAAGTTGGATGCCCAAACCTCTTTCCGCCATGTCCGTGCTCAGACATGCGCTATGGTCAAGGTCCTCCGGCTCGTGTGACATATGTTTCAGCACGTCCGAAGCCTCGGCATCCAGCAGTATAGGTACACTCCAGCTGCCTTCGTCGTCCTCGATCGGCGTTGAAGGACAAAGTCCACTTCCCACCTCTACGGTCGTGCAAGTACTGTCCAGTGAGGGTGTCAGACTTTTCTTGCCAGCAGAGTAGCCACCATTGCTCAAGCTTGCGAGAATGTCCGAAGAAAGAGGCGTTGGTGGAGGCTGCAGTAGATATGTAGCATACTCAAGCTCAGGCTCGATAGAAGAGCGAGGAACAATCAGTGACAGAGGTTGAGACCGTTTGTTGTTTGCCTGCTCCTCCAGGGTTCGCTTGATCGATGGTGATATCTTGATAGGTATGAATTCGTCTCCCTCATTGGTACTGTCCCAGTCGGCAGCCTCGAGGTATGTCATGTTAGAGCCGTCGCTGTCTCTGATGTACGAAGTCCTTCTTGACTCCATCAGTGGTCGATTTGGGAAGAGAGTGTTAGCTTTGTGGTACCGAGCGTGCTTGCTCTCGACCATGTTGGCTTTGGGCGTAGGTTCATCGTCCTCGATATCACTATCATCGGACACAAACATGGGTGTGGGAGCTCGTTGTGATTGTGGGAAGGTAGGTTGTTTCTTGAAGGACGAAGTGCCATCATGCCTGCTGAGTCTCCGCACCAGCAGAGACTTGCCGTTATGCTTGTGGTTGACAGGCGTCATGATGACGATCGGGAAAATAGACGAGGTAGCAAGAAAATCGAGAAATACTGGAAAAGAAAGGTGAGACACGAATAGGATCTGACCAGCAGATACGAAACAGAATAAAGTCTGCTCAACAGACTGGTTTGCGGAGGTTTGAGAAGTGTTTCATTCGGAAAGCTGCGAAGAACATGAAAGTTCGAGTTACATATGCATGCAAGCGCCCGGGATCGCCAGCGGTGAAGTAACTGAAGGTGACACAGAGGCAACCGCCGAGCCAGCACACTAGCTCCAAACATGAGACACATCCGCATGTAATTATTGGTCACGCACGCAATAGGCTTGACTACTGTCGCACAAGCACCGCGGTTCCCTTATACTGCTTGAAAGTCACGATAAGGACTCAAGACGGTGATGGGAATGCCGTGAAGTTCACGTTTGCGTTGTGAAAACCACGCTAGGCCCGAATAGGCGAAGGATCAGTTTCAATTCGAGACTCCAGGTGTTTTGACAGAAGATGGACTATCGCAGTATTGGAAGTCATTGCTAGTAGGCCATGTTCATGACACACAAGACCCCAGCGACCGTGAAATCTGCGCAGGTCTGTAGGGTTTCATCTCGAAACACTTGGCAATGATAGCTCCAGACTGAAGGACAAAGAAAAATGTGATCACTCAAACATCGTCCAGCGAGTAGAGCGTGTAGTGAGAAATGGACAATGTCAAGAATGTGAATTCATACTCTGTCTCACGATGGTGGACAGGAGCTTTTCAAAAGTCCAGTTTCATCTTCCTCTGTCCTCAGCATCCTTTCCTCTTCTCTATACCATAAAGAGTCCAGATCTAGGCAGACATTCCTGACCAGGCTTTGGAGACATTTGACTCCGGCATCAGTAACGAACCCTCACAGCTCCCGCAGCGTCATCTTCATCCCTACCTCCAAAAATGTTCGACGATTCTCGACCAGGCTATCTGTCGCTGATGGGCACGATCAGAGGAACCATTGCGACAATCGACGAAGTCACGATCACGAAAACCTTCCTACCACTGTCGTGCTCGTGCTTATGGAGGTCGCTAAGCTCATGAACCACCGCCGATCATTGCGGACAATCCTTCTCCTAGCTGTGCAGCTGTTGATGATTCGTCTGTGCATACTACACCGCGACTGCCAGATAGCAATGATCCTGAATGCAATGTGGGAGATCAACTTGATCTCTCAAATACTAGCCGACAATGCTCGCGTGTCACACCAACTCACAGACTCAAATAGGCAGAACCAGAGGCTTGAGAAGGACAACCGAACTATGATGTCCCTCCTCGACGAAACGTTGTCGACTTCGGAAGCAAGCTTGCAAAGTGACGAAGTTCGCGAACGTACGAGCGTGTCAGCAGATGGCCAAGACTCAAGCGCCGAGATAGTAGCAGCATCGGCTCGCGCTGTCCAAGAAGCCCAGGATTCTCGGGGAAGGCTGGAGGAGCGATTGTGCATCTGTTGTCTCGATGAAGATCGGAGTGCGATATTCGAATGCGGTCATCTGACAACGTGCATGGCTTGCACTCAGAATTTGCCTGTTCCAGCAGGGCATGTTCGGAAGCGTTGTCCAGTCTGCCGAGCGCCAGGAACCGCGCGGAAGGTATTCTATGCCTAAGTTGTTGAGCCATCACAGCAAGTGAGTATCATTTGGGAACGATGGGCGTATGCTGACAATTGTTGACCATTTAGACAGGCAAGCTAGGATGTTGGGAGTTAGTGACGTGCTTGGCTCATATGCATTGCAGAAACACGAAGATGGACATGCTCCGGGACTTATGCATCCTGGAGGGCATTCAGAGGACCACTGGAGAAAAGACAACCATCCGAGCGATGCCTCCACAAGCTCTGGCTCTTCAGCCTAACCTGGGTCTCCTACAACTTTGGGGTGAAGGTCTTGTGCGACATGTTCTTGTCGAATTCGCCGGGACTGGCCACGTATCTGAAGTAGGTCATTGCCCAACCAGATAAGTATGCTGACCTGTATGCCTGTATAGTCAAAGTCATCATAGGGCAATCACGGGACCAGCATAACGATTCTACTCCCGATTGCTTGATTGACTGCCAGATGAAGAAGGACAAGGTATGAGGAGAGGACGCAAAGCTGTAAGTGCAAATGCGATGTTGAAGACACTGGTCGGTAAGGTCTACATAGTCTGCAGGGCCGGCATATCAGAGATAGCTCTACATAGTTCCTTCTATATTCCATAAGGTGTCTGGTAGTACGGCACGCGTTCATTTAGTATTCTCGTCGGCGTGCCTTCACCTCAGCTTTCACCCGATTCTGTTGTGGCAGGTCCAGCCGACAGATCGCGTACAACGTCCAAGTGCATCATCATCGCATAGAGACAACAGAAGTTGGCACGGACTCTTCTACCAGCAAATCAACACTATGTCGACACTCGGAGAAGACTTGCTGAATATCGTCAACAGGCTACAGGACCTCGTCTTCAACACTATTGGCAACGATTCCCTAGACCTACCACAAATTGTACGTTTGCAACAGAATGCTCCGTAGAAAACTTGGTTGTTGCTGCACTCAAAGCTAACAAGGTTTCCGCGAACAGGTCGTCGTCGGATCACAATCGTCTGGAAAATCATCTGTACTTGAGAACATTGTCGGGAGAGACTTCCTACCAAGAGGCAGCGGCATTGTAACACGTCGACCCCTCATTCTTCAGCTCATCAATGTGCCAAGTGAGCGCCAGGACAGACCAGAGGGTGATGAAGTACATGTGCCGCATACGCCGGCGAGTGTCGCAGGACAACAAGAATGGGCCGAGTTCCACCACCTGATGGGAAGGAGGTTCACAGACTTTCAAGACGTCAAGAGGGAGATTGAAAATGAGACTGCGAGAATAGCTGGAAACAACAAGGGCATCAACAGGCAGCCCATCAACCTCAAGATCTATTCTCCGCATGTACTCAGCTTGACGCTTGTCGATTTGCCAGGATTGACAAAGGTGATTGAAGTGCTGCATGAGCATAGTATGCATTAAGCTAATGTTTTCTTATAGGTTCCAATAGGTGATCAGCCAGGCGATATCGAACGACAGACACGAAATCTCATTCTCGAGTACATTGCGAAGCCTAACAGTATCATCCTTGCGGTGTCGCCCGCAAATGTGGATCTGGTCAACTCAGAAGCTCTCAAGCTTGCACGACAAGTCGATGGCCAAGGAAGAAGGACGATTGGCGTGCTCACGAAGGTCGATCTGATGGACCATGGCACCAATGCCATTGACATTTTGTCGGGTCGGGTCTACCCCTTGAAGCTTGGGTTTGTCGGTGTAGTCAATCGATCGCAGCAAGATATCAACGGCGCAAAACCACTAGAGGATGCACTTCAAGCTGAACAAGACTTCTTCAGACATCACCCTGCCTACCGGAACATGGCCACTCGTTGCGGAACACAATTCTTGGCCAAGACGCTAAACACGACATTAAAAGGACACATTCGGGAACGTTTACCAGACATCAAGGCTCGGTTGAACACACTTATGGGACAAACACAACAGGAACTCGCAAGCTACGGCGACGTAGCGTTCACAGGAGAGAACAAGGGAGCACTTATCCTGCAACTGATGACGCGCTTTGCCTCTTCATTCATTTCATCCATTGACGGCACATCCTCTGAGATCTCAACAAAAGAGCTTGGGGGCGGTGCACGCATCTACTACATCTTCAACTCTGTTTTTGGCAACTCCCTCGAGACTATTGACCCGAACTTGAATCTCTCCATCTTAGACATTCGGACGGCAATCAGGAACTCTACCGGACCGCGGCCCAGTCTGTTTGTGCCAGAACTGGCATTCGATCTCCTTGTGAAACCGCAGATCAAGCTGCTCGAGGTGCCTGGTCAGCGCTGTGTCGAGCTTGTCTACGAGGAGCTCATCAAGATCTGTCATACCTGCGGCTCTAACGAGCTCAGCCGCTACCCCAGACTACAAGGAAAGCTCATTGAGGTCGTGTCGAATCTCCTCCGCGAACGTCTTGGCCCCACATCTGGCTACGTCGAGTCACTCATTTCCATTCAACGCGCATATATCAACACCAACCACCCTAACTTTCTCGGCGCGGCTGCAGCAATGTCATCGGTAATGAATGACAGACAAGAGAAAGAGAAAAAGGTCGCCGCAGCGGCAGCAGCAGCAGCAGCAGAGAAGCTACGGCAAAGCAAACGAAGACAGGCCAATGGCGTCAATGGGCATGAGCTGGATGACGTAGAGGAGGCAGAAGCTCCATCTTCGCGCGCGGACAGACTAGTCACCCGCGAGAAGCCAGGACGAAGTCAATCGCCAGCCATGCACAGAGGAAGCATGAGTGGCACAACAACAATGCAAGGACTGGGCAGAGATCGATCACCACCTCACTTTGCTGGACAGCAGACTGGTACAGCCCGGGATAGCTTCTTGAATTACTTCTTCGGCAAGGATGGTGGTCTTCCAGGCGGTCCTCCTGGAACTCTACCTCTCCAGTCGTCACAGCAGCTTCCCGGAGCCCGCCATGTTAGTCAGCATGCAGAGCCCAGCTTTGCTGCGAGTCTACGGAGAGGCGATCCAAGAGCACCAGATAAGACGATTATGGAATCCACATGGGACGATCAGGAAGCTTCATCCATGGACACCCCGCTTATGGTAAGCAATGACTCTACTGATGTACTGGTCGCAAGTGCTGACTTCTACAAGCCTCTCGAATCAGATGCACCAGCTCTTACAGATCGTGAGGCTCTCGAGACAGAGCTCATTCGTCGCCTAATATCGTCATACTTCAACATTGTCCGCGAAACAATCGCAGATCAAGTGCCGAAAGCAATCATGCACTTACTGGTGAATCATTCCAAGGACGGCGTACAGAACAGACTGGTGGCAGAGCTGTACAAGGAGGATCTATTCCAGAACTTGCTTTATGAGGATGATGCGATCAAGGCTGAGCGCGAGAAGTGCGAGAAGCTGTTGGGCACGTACAAAGAGGCTATGAACATTATTGGCGAAGTGATTTGATGTGGGTCGAATGAAGCGCGATGAATTGTACAATAAGAGTAGGATTGTGGTGTGCAGGCCAGGGTTGTGATGACGAAGCATGGTGCTGTTGGTCAGTCCGGTAGGTGCTGGCGCCTGGCTGAATCACAAAGACCTTCTCTCCGTTTCTGTCAATGTCTTATGTATCAACCGGAATCATCTCAACGAAAGCCTGTCTCGCTTGGTCGTCAAGGTCGTGTCTCATTTCGCTGTACTCTACTCTACTCTACATTCAACTTCATCCTATCCACAACCTCCTTCTTCCCATCAACCTCCAGCTCCCCACCCTTCTTCAACACCTCCCTCATCAGTCCCTCCAACCTCCCAATCGCCTCCTCCCCAATCTGATAATGCACCACCAACCTTCCCCCTAACAACCTAATCCCATGCTCCAATCCCGCTGCGATAAAATTATCCTTCGTCGTCCCCGCCGCCGCTAAGTCCAACCACACCATATTCGTCTCCGTCGGCTCCGCCAGCTTGCCACCCATCCCCTCCCACATCCCCGCAATCCGCCTCGCCGCCTCATGACTCGCCGCCAGCTTTCCGCCAAGGTACGTCTCCTCCAACGCCACGCGCATCGGCGCCGTCAGCACGCCCGTCATGCGCAGTCCCCCGCCAATGGACTTGCGCACCCAGCGCGCGCGTTTTATAAAGGCTTTCGAGCCGCAGATGACGGAGCCGACGGGCGCGCCGAGCCCCTTGGAGAAACAGAGGGAGATGCTGTCGAAGCAGGCGCAGTAGTCTTGCAGGGAGCCGGCGCCGGAGGCGACGGCTTCCCAGAGGCGGGCGCCGTCCATGTGCACTGCGATTGGTGGGTCTTGAGACCGCGCCCATTGAGATATAGACTGGCAGTCGGCTAGAGGCATTATGGTGCCGGCGAGGGTGTTTTCGAGACTTATGAGGCGGGTGGGACAGGTGTGGACGTCGTCGGATATCACGGCTTCGCGCTGCACATCTTCGAGGGTCAGGTGGTGGTTGTTTGCCGGCCGGACGCCTTTTACCAAAGCGCCGCACATGGATGCTGCGCCGCCGGCTTCCCATTCGAGGATGTGTGAGCGGTAGTCTGTCAATATAGCGTGGGGAGGGGCGCCGAGGTGGGTGCGAAGGGAGATTTGGTTGCCCATTGTTCCGGACATGACGAGGAGAGCGGCGGGGAAGTTTGTCAGGGAGGCGATTTGTGATTCGAAGGCGTTGGTGGTGGGGTCTTCGCAGAAGACGTCGTCGAGGAGGGTTGTGGCGGCGATGGAAGAGAGCATGGAGGCGGTGGGAGTTGTGATTGTGTCGCCTGCGAGAGAGAAGACATGTTAGTAAGGCAAGGAGGAGACTGAGACGCTGGGGTCGGGCGGGGAATGTGTACTTCGGAAGTCGAATGCGGAGGGACCTGGTGTATCCCAATTGGTCGGCTTCGCATTGGGAGAGGAGTAGGATTGTGCCTTGCTCTCGATGTCCTCTTTTGTTATGCCATTGGCGATGGCCATGATGGGTGGAGTGTGGTGGTAGAGGCGGTGGAGGAGGGAAGATCTGTGTGGTGGTGGTGTTGTTGTAGAAGTGGTGAGGCTCGAGAGAGCCTTATACAGTGTCCTGGCTGTAGGTGTAAATCTGATGGACATGGACTTTGAGAGATGCTGGACTGATACAGATGGTGATGGTGATGGTGAAGGGGAACAATCATTGGATACGCCGAATGGGGAAGGTCGTTCTGAAGCACATGTGAGACATGTGAGACACCATGTCGAATGTGGGGTGCGCTGTTCTACAAAGACTCTCTACAGGGTACGACTGCTCACGTTCTTTACGGCACTCGTCATTCTCTGAGGTCAACACTTTCCGCATTGTCCTCACATATCCCAGACATGGGCACAAAGCAAGAGACGCGGGAATATGGTTTCTCCTCGCCCACCTTCTCATGGTCCGAGTATACCAAATACCGCCCAGCATATCCAGCAGCCCTGTATGATCTCATCTTCGAATACCACCGTGAACACCGCGGTGGCCTTCACAGTGCACACGATGTCGGCTCCGGCGCCGGCATAGTCGCAGCTGTATTGTCATCCCACTTCGAGAAAGTTCATGTATCTGATCCATCTGCCCACAACCTTGCCCAAGCTCGGAGCATGCTCGGCGATATGAAGACAGAGTGTGAGTTCAGCTTCTCGCAGACACCGGCCGAGGAGCGCGTGCTACCTGATGCTACTGTCGACATGGTCACCATATTCGAGGCTTTGCATTGGACTGATGCGCCCAAAGCGATGGCTTCTGCTGCTGCATCGCTGAAGCCAGGAGGCACCTTGGCACTATTGCATTACACACCACGGGTGTTCGTTCCGAACAGTCCCCGCGCGTACGCATCGTGGAATAAACTCATGGATGCGTATTCTCGCAATATCTATGAGGCATCGGGCGAGCTGATGGATGGACGGCGGGCATATCCGCAAGGCGATTCGGGTTTGGACTATGTTGTACTATCACCCGATGTCTTCGAGAATGGTGCGAAGCGTATCTACATCAACACAGCCGGAAGAGGGCCGAGACCATTTGCGAAGAGCCAGACTGCTGTGGATGAAGGCTGGTTTCCTGTGCTGGACAGTCAAGTGGGTAAGGATGATGTTGTCGAAAAGAGGCAGGATCAGGATGACTGGGGCCGATCGGTCGACGGGGAATGGTTCAAATCATACTTCGAGACGATTCAGCCAACACCAGATGTGTCCAGGCTGAGAGATGAATTTGCGGAGTTGCGGGCGGCTGTGGACGCGGAGCCAGGAAAACTTACGCAGATCTGTTGGAGCGTGGCTTTGGTGCTTGCTACTAAGCGCTGAGCCGAAAGTATTCTACTAGAACACCAGGTTGAGCAGTGTGTCTGTGATACCCGCACGAGTACACTTCGAAATCCTGTGCTGTAAGTGTATTGACTGAAACATGAGGCATTATGTCATCCTCTCTCGTGTTGCTGTTGTCGCACAGCATCTACATTCATTGAGGCCGTGGTCTACTGTTCGCCTTGCTGTTCAGCTCTTCTCAAAGTGCTTGCAAAGTCATCCTGCGGCACTATCAGTGACAACGTCACAACAGAATTTTCTCTCTCATCACTTACCGTATCCAGGTACGCTCCTTTCAGCCATCTCTCCTCAGTCTCGGTTGCGAATTTTTGCCGGCCATGGACAATCCTGCGATTGTTGAATATGACACATTGTCCTGGCTTCAATTTGTATGAAAATTGGGCGCTTTCGCTGTTCAGTAACTCGGTGAACGCTCTAGCAGCAAGGTGATATTGCTTCAGATGGTTGCCCAGGTCTCCATCATCGTGTATGTCCTGGCCATTGTTCACAACGAAAGGTACTTGAAACGGTGGCGACCAGTTAACATTCGCAATGGAGGGCATGGATTCGTGTTGAGCTTTATTCGGATCCTCGAGTGGCCGCCTCTGGTGTTTCTCCAACTCTATTGTTGGTTTCGTATCACGGTAATAATTTCCATTCTTGTCGTAGCCGTAGGTGACCGGGAATTTGCAGAGAGCATAGAAGAGGTAGATGTTTGGAGGTCTAGTGGAGGAACCGTCGTAAAGTGACCTGGCAGCTGCGAAGGAATCTGCAAACATTGATTCACCTCCATTACTCGAAGCCTTCAGACAATGTAGAAGCTGTATGCCTGGAACAAGTCAGCAGTGAATGATCATATAGGAACCAGGTTTCTGCTTACCAGGAGGGTTCTTCATGTATAACAAGTCCATATGCAGTCCAAGATGATGGGCTGTGTATGCTACATTCTCGGCCTGTGGTTTTGACTTCACATCCCACGTCCTGCCATAAAAGGTATTCCTGAGTGGCCCGATAGCTTCAGCAATTCTTTCCACGGCCGTCTCTTCTTGTGGCACATTGTCAAGGAAGATCAAACCCCAGCTACCAAGTTTCTTCATCGCCCTGTTGAACGTCGGTGCATCGTTCATGTATCTTGCGTAATCGAATAGTTCCAGACCCTGCTCAGCAAATTCAGAGGAGGTTTCCCACAGTCTCAAACTATAATGGGCAGTGGAAGTAACGTCTGTAGGAGGAGGAGGCATGTTTGAAGCCACTGCTTCTAGCCAGGCCTGCGAATACGTGCTCGAAGTATGTCCTGGCAGGTCGGGTTCCCATGTCACTGTCACAGCACCACTCTTGTCCACCTTTATCTTACTAGCACTGATGTCAGGTTTGATGGCGGCTGTTTCGAAGCTCTTTTGACCACTATGCTGATCTATGCAGATTTCACATTGACCTGGCATAAACATGAGTTTGGATGGTTTGATACACGTATTGCGGTACCAATAGCATATGCAGATCTGAAACGAAAGGATGTGGCGATATGGAAGGGTGTGACTTACACGAATCTCTCAGGAAGATTCTGTGGAATATCACTCGCCTTTCACCCAGTGGCAACCAAACATAAGGACCTTTCTGATAAGTCCGTGTTGACTTTGAGCTCCACTTTTGTGCTGCTGCTGCTGTCACAGCCTCCAGACTTTTGTGACTCAACTTTCCGAGAGGCGGTCTCTCATCACGCCACATTTTGAAGCCAAGTCGTGGTGTTTTAGGAACCTTATCAGAAGCGGTGCCGGAAGACGTCGTTGTCGAGGACACTTGTGCATCCATGCCTAGTGACTCTTTGGATTGATCTCCCATGCCGACCTTCTGAAAAGCTTCCGATCCAGCCTCTGGACTATCTGCTTCTGCAGTCTGGCGAGTAGTTTGTGACCGTGACCACACGCCTTGCTGACGGACCGAGACAGTACGCCCGGCTGAACGCAGCGTTGACGCTTTTGAGAACATCGCCGAGCTTCACACTGCTTTCGCGCTCAAGCAGAGTGGAGGTGATGTCGATTGATGTTCACAATGTTTCCCGTGACAGGGTGGTGAGGGATGGGTTATTGTTGTTACAGTACGTCCCAATTAGGATTAGCCTGGATCGGACGGACGAATGACAGCACGGCAGGGCAGCTTTTCTTAGCTGTGTAAGCACGAGAATCAATGAGCAGCATTATCACTGCACGAGCATCTTGATGCGAAGTAGTTTTAGTCCTCAAGTGTCAAGTGCAACACTCTTATGCTATGTATTTATCTCATATGCTACTACATTCAATCATCAGATATGTCCCTCCTGCATCACATCTAGTCTTTTCATGACGGATATTTACCAGGACTATATGGGCACAGTCAATGGATTCATGACCCTGGGCGCAGTCAGCCATGAGTCACACGCTTGATGGCACGCGATCTACTTACGAGGCACCACCATCAACAATGATATTGCTACCCGTGACATAGCTTGAAAAGCCAGAGGCAAGGAAACCAGCAACGCGAGCCACTTCGGAGGGCAAGCCGGACCGCTCGAGACCGATGATACTCTTTTGTGCCTGCGACGAGTGTTAGCTTGCAGGTTTGGCGATAGTGGGGATCTGTATCATACGTCTTGTGATTGCAGAGTTGAAGGAGGCAGCTGTGCGGACATGCCGCGCATGTCAAACTGTTACACCGTCAGCTCACCTCTTCCAGGTGCGAAAGACCGAATGCGCACGTTCTGTAGTGAGACGCCAACATCAATCTGGCCCGGCGAGATACAGTTGATCCGGACTCCAGTGCCTATACCAATATGAGCAATCCTTGTCCGGTACGATTGTCTTCATGCGAAACTCACCTTTCAGCGTAGCAACACCAGCCTTCACCACGCCCAATGCAGCATGCGAGCTCATTGTGAAGCATGGACCCCAACATCCACCATATGTACTAGCAACACTACTCACGACCACAATACTACCATACGCCATCTCCTTCGGCGCTGCGTTCGCATAGTTGCCCTTTGGGGTCGTCTTCGTCATAGCCGGCGGTGCGTACTTGAGCGCGAAGAATGGCGCCATGCTGTTTGCCTCGAAGCACTTATACAGGTCATTCGGCGATGTTTCGGCGATGGATGGTGGACCCAGCAGACCAGAGGAGGTCACCCACACGTCGAGCCTAGGATGGACGTCAGGTGTGACTCGGATATGAAAGCCTTGATGTTCTGCTAAACGTGACGCACCTGCCCCAGCTGTTCAACACATCGTCCACTAATCCAATCGTGTCCTCTTCATTGCCGACGTGTAATGGGTATGGGATAACCTTCGTATTTGGAGAGTCTTTGGCGATTGCTGCGACCATGCTACTATCGGGGGAGACCGCGCATGCTGTATGAAGGGTCCGGTGTGTCAGGAGGTTTGGCTCTCCCTTTTTCTCGCATGACAGTGTAGATTCGGAAGGAGAAGTGGCATACCATATACGCAGGCGGCGCCGTGTGCTGTGGGGTTGTCTTGATCAGCATGGCATTCTGTGATTGTGCCCTTTTTCGACTTCTGTACTCTGTATCTCTCTCTCTTTTCACATCCTCGTCACTGATCCTGCATCATCCTGTACTCCCATTTCATCTATCCTCTTGCTATACAGCGACGTGCCTGCTCTCCACCATGACTGCTAGTCTTGCTAGACTCCCTCTCATGTGGTCGACGGTCTTCCTCAAAGCTTCCCAGGTGTGCCCATCCTCCATGCTTCTCACTTACTTGCAAGTTCATTGACGATGGCTTTTCCTACAGGCTGATCCGCACCTTGACTACTGTCAGTGAAAGCTCTTGGCATAGCTCGCCTGCTTGTCTTACCGGTGACTACACATACGAAGCCATACTATGTTTACACACTGAGATTAGTACAAGCGCAATCATGGATCAGTCGCGGGAGAGGCTGTGATAGGCTGTGTCGTGGGTGAAGTAGTTCTTCAGTAGCTGACAAAGAACTCGAACAGCGCGGATCCAGTCGTGGGGGCTTGGTTTCGAGCCCCCAAAGCGTGTCCTCCAAGATCCAGCATCAGGTGTGGTATCCCAGTATAGGCCCAAGTTTCAGAGTCAAAGCAGAGCAACCACGTACCAACTTGCCATCCGGGCGATACGGGGAGAAGTGCGCGCTTTCGTCCATGTCTTGTTGCCTAGTCTGCGACATCGTTCTCCAGCACGAGACTACATATGCCACTATCAGCTCGCGACAGCCATTGGACTTGGCGCTTGGTGGGAGCTTATCGCGGCGTAAACTCCGGTGCGCGGAGATGCTGAAACTGGCAATCCAGCGAGTTGAGTGGCGGAGTAAGGTGTACAGGTTATATTATGGCATAACAAACAATGAGAGCAGGCCATCCCGTCCGCTCTGGCGTACTTAAGCATTCTACCGGCTGCGTAGTAGTTGTGTGGGTGACCACCAGCGAATTTAGCTGTTGTATGTCGATTTCATTTTTTTAATTTTTTTTCATTTGAAGCAGCATTCTTCGAGCATGATGTTCAAGGCTGAAGTGCGAGCATATAATGCAGAAAGGAATTCGTCACTCAAGCATGCTCACGAGCGAGGCGATGTGGCGAAGTTGTTATTTTGTCGCCTCTCAACACGATCCCCGTTCGTTATTAATGTACAAGCTCATCTACATAGTCCTTCATAGGATCATTCGGAGCTATTCGTTTTCGCCTATACTCCTCCATCTCCGCCTCACTCACTCCACTCCGCATATCATCTAATGCCCTCTTTCTCGCCTTCGAGTCCATCTTCGCCTTCCCATCATCTTCTACTGCATCCGGCACATGCTCCTCCCTTGTAGCTTCTTCCTGCCATGCAATCTGCTTCGGCACCTCTTCCACGTCCTCTTCTACATCTGCTTCTGCACCGGCACCTTCTCGTAATCGATCCGCCTCCTCCAGTGCTCTCCGACCCTGCTCGCCCGTGCAGTAGCTATTCTTCAGCACTTGGTGACAACATGCATATCCCCACTTGAAGTCCTTCCACCAGCTGCCCCAGACGGAAGTGTGGTTATTGATCATCACATCCTCAGCATACATACACTTCACCTGCACTTTCGGCGCGCCCTTGATCAATCCACGCTCGTCATACTCCACAAATCGTTCCGACTCCACTACTGCAACATCTCTTACTGGATCCTTCTTCAAGTGTTCTTGCTCGCCATATTTCTCTGAAAGCGCTTTCCGTTGTGCTTCACGCTTCGTGTCTGCCGCCTCTTTCTCCAACTTCCGCTGGAACTCTCCTTGTGTCGGATTCGCCTGCAGGTGTAGTGCATTTCTGTCCCCGCGCTGCTGCTGTTCCCAAGCATACTGCTGTGCCTGGGCGAATTCGGCCGCGGCGCCCGATTTGCGGACGAAGCCCTCTTCGGCAACGAGGGCGGCTGAGGCGTCTTCATTGGCGCCGGCGTCGACCATGGTGCGCGTTTTAGGATCGTATTTTGCGGAGTCGAGGTCGAGGTTCAGGAGGTACTTTGCTGTGTCTTCGCGGAGGCGGAGTTGGCGGGTTGAAGTGGATTGTTGGCGGCCCATGTCGGTTTCTTCTTCGTATTTTGCGCCATCCTGGATGTCTTCGCTGTCTTTGCCGTCCTCGATTGCGCCAGCAGCACCAGGGTTGCTCAGGCCTTTCTTGAGCTCCTCTAAGGCGTTGTACTCTTCCACCACATTCGTATACTCCTTCGCGTCATACCCATTCCACCGATCCCGCTTCGCATCCCACCCCATGTTGACATCCTGCACCATCTCATCCGCCTGAATATCCCTGCCCGTCCACTTCGCTCCCTGCTTCCTCTTCCGACTCAAACACTCCTTCGTCTTATGCGTCATGGCGCCGCAATTTTCGCACGCACCCTTGCGGTACTTTGTCGCAGCAGGCCCCGTCTTGCGGCCGCGATCGTACCATTTTTGCTCGGCTTCGTGCTTCTGGAGACGTTGGTGCTCGAGGTAGTCGGAGGCGGTGGAGTCGGTGGTCGAGGTACCGTCGTCGACGACGTAGAAGGGCTTTTTGGAGATGAAGGAGGGGATGTATTCGTTGGCGACTTTGGGGTCGGCGGAAGTTGGGGGCTTGCGGCCGGAGGGAGGTGGCGGCGGCGGTGGCATGGTGGGATGTGTACTACTGGTACGAAGGTATGGAGGTTGATGGGCAGCAGTCGGCTCTATGAATTCACGTGTGAAACGACGATCTCAGATCCACCTTCTGCATGTCGCGCCTGGAGTTTTAAATGTTTACGCGTAAAGTGATTTGCCACTGTGAATGGCTTTGCTTGCTTTTCAAGTATGATAAGCTCTCTATGAATGCTATGAGCCGATGGAGGTCTTCAGAGTGCGTCTCAACAACATCGACCACTATCAACACATCGTCTCGGACCTAGACCCGGCACTCTGGGGAAGTCATGGGTCAACCCAGCGCGCCAATGCGCCTCAGGTGCCCGTGATCAGAGTATTTGGCGCAACAGAAAGTGGACAGAAGGTGTGTGCGCACATCCATGGTGCCTTGCCATATCTCTACATTGAGTATCGAGGAGGCCTGGAGAAAGACGCAGGTGAGTGGTTGCTATGCTGTCCGCGCTTTGTTTACAAAAGGACTCAAAACTGATCAAGTACAGTTGATGACTACATTCGCAAGCTACATATCTCCATCGATCATGCTCTCGCGATCAGCTACCGTCGGAATACTTACGATGGCAAATCTGTCTATGTCGCCCACATCACGCTCGTGCGCGGCGTGCCATTCTTTGGCTATCATGTCGGATATCGCTTCTACCTGAAAATTTACCTGCTGAACCCTCTGCACATGACACGCTTCACCGACTTGTTGCAGCAGGGAGCCATCATGGGACAGCCTATCCAGCCCTTTGAAGCTCATCTTCAGTTTCTGTTGCAATGGATGTGCGACTTCAATCTGTACGGGTGCTCATATATCGATTGTAAGACTTTGAGATTTAGAGAGCCAGTACCAGACTCCATGTATCTCGACACCGACAGACACAAGTGGCATGATCAATCCATCGACCCAGACTTATTTCTCGACCCGACAAGGTTTCCTCGGCAAAGTCATTGTGCAATTGAGGTTGACATATGTGTTTCGGACATAATCAACAGACTCGAGATTGAGACCCGAGATCTCCACGCCAACTTCGAGGAAAGATTGCGTCCACCAAGTCCGGACGAGAAGCTTGTGCATTCTCTGGCAGGTTTGTGGCGCGATGAGACACGTCGGAGAAAGCTACGCATGGGTTTGACCGATCCGTCCAGCACGCCGTTCCCACCTGAAGTCCTCATTTCCATGTCAGCAGACCCTCGGAGCACGGAAAAGGGTGGCTGGATCCACGAAGAAGAGTTCAGAGAGCTGGTGAAGGAGCTGATCGACGACGAGCAAGGCAAGACTGGAGGTAGCAAAGTGACATTCGACGACTTTGTCAAGCCCTCGCCGCTAGAACACACCATTCAGACAGTCCTTGAAAGCGTGCAAGACCTCTTTCCAGAGAATCTGCAGCAATATTCTGCGCAGATTGACAGCTTCATACCGCGTGACTATCTGGATACTGAGGATCGAGAGACTGTGGCAGAAGCTGCAAATCGGGTTCCAGACTTCGAAGGCGCTGACTTTCCTTCGTATGAGTCTGATGAGGAAGTTGCCCGGACTATAGCTTTGTCTCAACGACGACCAGAAGCTGAAGACGTGTTGCAGAAGCAGAACGACAAGCTCATAGATGGACAACAGTCTATCTCGGCCCCTGCCAATGTCGAAGCTGCCGATGCAGTGCCCGAACAAGTTTCCTTCGGAAACGATGATTCGTCGGGTGACGTTATGACTGCTAGGCCTCTCGGCGATGCACCAGAAAGTTTCCGGGACGTACAACAGTTTGCGGAAGATTTGCAAGCTGACATTGGACGTTCTGCGAAGCGTCGCAAGCTTGGTGGTACAAATCCTGATCCTCTTGCATTTGATACAGGTCTCTCATCAGAAGAGCACAAGACACCTGTCCGTGGTCGCAGAGTTGGCTTCGCCGACACGGTGACGCCAGAGCAAGATAGATTCAGCCAGAGAAGTCAGAGCCCGAAGAAGCATGACCAGGACAATCCGCCAGGCAGTCAGCTGTCGCAAACAAGTATCAAGGCCAACGGAATCACATCGAGCCCGTACCAGTCTTTCCAGGTAGTCAAGAATCCTCACTCTCGTGGTCCACCCTCGAACGAGAAGAAGAGCACAGGAACCTTGGCACCAGCTACTCCACGAACTCCAGGCGTTACAAGCGCACAGAAAACTCCGTTCACGCCATGGACGAAAACGCCTGCCACTGTGCCAACACAGACTCAGAGATCACCAATGCATAAGCCACCGCCTACACTAATACGTCTTGGAGACACTCTCGTGAATAACTTTCCAGATACGAAGAATGCGTGCTTGTACGACTGTCTGCCGCCGACAACAGATGCAATCGTGACTACAATGTTTGCATATGGACGACCTTCTGTAG
>Ga0058702_10000434_pt1 | contig 17837 bp, 25 predicted proteins | sample AgamicOrSfe_FD_83781 | JGI IMG/M metagenome (GOLD analysis project Ga0058702, IMG submission 83781) | Agave microbial communities from Guanajuato, Mexico - Or.Sf.e | ecosystem: Host-associated > Plants > Phyllosphere > Phylloplane/Leaf | place: Guanajuato, Mexico | collected 2012-05-30 | reverse complement strand
CATCATTGAAGGTATATATCGGCCCCATAGGTGGCGCTGGTTTCGGCGGTGGAGGGGCGCTCGGTGGTGCGTAGAGGGTGTGCGCTTTGAAAGCAGGCGTGGACGGATGTGTGGGCACGGGGACATTGGGATCCGAGTCCAAGGTATAGCAGTCGACCAGAATGTCGTGGTAAGATGCGCCGCCGCCTTCGGTGGCGATAACGTGGGCGTAGTCGGATGGTGTCAGCTCGTAGACGATGCCGACGAGGCCTTTGTGCCAGGCGTCTTTGTGGTAGGGCTCGTGGGGTGGCGGGGAGGACCGTGGGAGGAGGGGTGATTTTTCGTTGTGCGTGGGAATGGAAGGCGCGGAGGCGGCCGTCCTTGGTCGGGATGTGGTGGCTTCCTCGAGGAGCGCCAGGTCTTTCTCGACGTCGCGCGGGCCGCTGTTGGCGAAGCATGGCTCCAGATACGGCATTCCAGGCAAGTCGAACGTCAATCGCAAGCTGGGGACGACTACATTGATTGCTGCGAGGGGCTTGATGCCTCTTCTGCCTTGAAAGGTCTCGTGGCACAAGTTCGAGCCGTATGCAAGGTATAGTACAGTATCTTCACGGTCTTCAAGTTGTGTCCGGACTGGAAAGAGACCGGAGGTCAGGTCGAACGGCTTATCTGCGAGGGAAGCGGCGAGACGCTCCTCACAGGGAGTATCGTAGACTTCAGGAGGCGAGGACGATCTGAAGATGCGTGGAAGGCGAAGTCGCGGGATGAGTCTGGGTGCGAGACATGATAAGGCGAGCTGGACTCGTGTGTTGTCGGAGGTGGTAAGCGATGGTGCCGGAGTGGCCTGGAAGGTAGGTGTGGATTTCTTACGACTGTTAGCATGATGGCCAATGTTAATAAGGTCACGAAGCTCACCGTCATTTCCTTACTGCCTTATAGCCGTGGAATTCAATGCTAGATACAGGCAAAGTAGTTGTGCAGATGGTCGATAAGATGGGATGGCTGGAAATCAAAGACGACTTGCCGAACTTATCGGGAAGTCCTCCGTAAGAAATGTGATGACAAATCAGCATACCGAGGTCCGACGACTTGGTCACTACCCTCCTTGGAGCCTTTTTCTTTGTTGTTGACTCAATTGTTTGTCCATGTCAAAAAATTGAAGATACGGTGCCACATGAACAGTAGTTTCATGCTACTGTACGGGGACAACAGTCTAGAAGCCTTTCCGGGAGAGTGCCGCAAGCATTCTGCACAGGCTAGTGTCCTACTACTACTGTGTATCATTGATGACATGCGAGTACACTCAGTACAGATCAAAGTGCAGCCTGGAAAGACGGCTGAGAGAAGTGCTTCTTTTGTTCCTCTTAGGTATAGTCAGTTTTGAGTGTTAACCTAAGCTACTATGAAGTCACTAGCATGATGTGCTTCTTTTTACTGCCGTTTCATGCTGATACCCGCTCATAGCGTGTATAATTCCTTTCGCTAATCGAAACCATGCTCTCCTCGAAGTCAAGCATGACCATAGATTCCCCAACTCCTGTCTTGTAGCTCAAAGATCAGCATAGCTCACCAGCTTGCGTCCACGACGATAATTTGCCAAAACCTCCTTTGCTTGACCACGCTGAGGCTGGAGTTGCCCACCATCGCCGACTGCGTCTCTGTCGTGAGGAGTACTGGTACCGTGCGGAATGCGAGAATGTCCATAGTTCACAGCATCGTCATTGCCACTTCCAGAAGAGGTAACATCATCACTACTCTCATCATTGTCTTCAGCTTCACTCTTGACTGTATCAGCTCCTGCAGCTATGGCGGGAGTCGCATTCGCGTTGACGTTGCCACGCATGGTCTGAACAGCTTGCTTCTTCGGCACTCCCGGTCTCATGAGCTTCTCAAGGTCAAAGCCAAAAGATGGCGGGTTTGGGAGTCGCATGACGGGCTCAAGCTCAGGAGATGGAACAGCGGAACGAGTGATATCGCTCTTCGATGCCCACTTGCTTGCTGCCAGCCCTGATGGAGCTGCCGTGGGCTGCGTGATAGACTCACCAACAGTACTCCCATCTTGAATGGAGGAGAAAGATGAAGACGGCTCAGAGATGGAGACCATGGCTTCTGCGAATGCGAGGAGGCCGGGATGAACGGGCTTTGCCGGGTGGCTGCTTGCCGTGACATCGTCTGTAATTGAGTCGGGTGGAGATGTCGGGTTTGACTGTTTCGCGCGCCCGGCGTTATCATCACTACCAAGCTCGCGATGCGTGAGCGAGGCATCTTCCTCGACGATGGAGAAGCCACTCAAGCTTACTTGCGCCTCAGGGTCGTGATTATCGATCGAGATACGATCGCCCTGCTGAGGCATGGCTGGGTGTGCCTCAAGGTCTATACTCACAATCGGATTCGAGACAGCATCACGTTCGACCAAGTGCTGCTCTTTTCGTTCCTCGTACATTAGATCCACGCCGCTCCTGGTACCAGTCGCGTCAAGGTCGGTGTAGTCCTTAGCACCCGGAGGAGGTCTGTGACGTGGGGCAAGAGGTGTTCCGTCATTCGCCCTCACCCGACGAAGATATGCTCCTGATGTCAACGATCTGTGCTGCGGTGGCGTGGGAACGACAAGAGCGCTGTCTCTGCGTTGTGGCATATCGAGACGCCTCGCGCAAGGATCGTGCGACCATTGAACGTGATATTCTGTATAACTTGTCGCTGAAGTCATGTAGTCAAATGCACTGATTGCAGAAGCGACCGAGATGAAAGTGATGCACATCACGTCTCCGCCGTCGAAGTCCATATCGACAATGTTCTCCTCGTTGCGTGAGTCAAGATTGCACAAGTTCTCTTTCACGTCGAGAATGGACAATGTGGGATAGCAGCCAGTGATTGTGAGGCATCGTGTGCAGAATTCGGATCGCATACGCTCGAGAGCCTCTGGGACAACAGGAGTCTGGAGATGGGCAACGTCGACAGCGCGACCCTTGATGAAGAGCTCGCGGTCTTCGTAATGAGCCACGAATTTAGCGGCAGCAATGTGGTGATAGAAGGTAACATAAGCTATGCACGACTCTGCCACTATTGCAGACCGCGATATGGAGAGACAAACGACAGCTCCTCCAGCGACTGCGAAGAGGATATCTCCAGCCTTGACATCATTCGGCAAGTTCGAAATCGAGATCATGCGAAAGTCTTCGGAAGTGTCTGTTGGAAGAAGGCGGAAAATCTTGGATTTGGCGGATGTGGTCGGGAAAGCTGATAGCGTCAGACATGCTTAATAATTAGTCCACAGCCCTTACCTTCATGTGTTGCTGGTGGCTGGCTGAACTGTGTTTCTTCCTGCGCATCTTTCAGAGTCTTGACGTGACCACTGGCGGGATTGACAGGATCATTGAGGCCCGCTGCATCTGCTGTCGTGCGCCTAGACAGGACGTCATCGTGGCGATGCTGAGTTCGGTCGACGGTCTTTTCCTGTGACACGTCTCTACTGAATGGAAGTCGCCAAGGTGCAGAGGTGTCGACATCATCAAGCATTTCACCACGCCCGAACTTATGGCCAAACTCATCCTCATCAAGCACGCTGTCGTGGGGCTCTTCATAGTGAGCCGCAGGCTCTTCCTGAACAGTGTCGTCGTTTGGTGTAATGAGGGTGCTTCTGGAGCCTCCCGTGTCATCGTCAAGAGAAGTCTCGGTCTTGCCATTACTCAGAGCTGAAAGTCGTCGCTTAAGTCTACTGAGCTCCACGGTTTCCTGCATCTTGTTTCGTAGTCGAAGTCTTCTGCACTTCCTCCGCAGTCTGTCGCACTCTTTCACCACAAGATGAAACTGCTTCTGGAGTGTAGATGCTGATTGTGTAACTGATACACCGGCCTGAGTGTCGTGGACTGTGCTCAGTGAAACAGTGCTGCTACCAAGAAGACGCAGAAGTACCTTCGTCGCGTTTTGCGTCTCTTGCCGCTCCCGCTCAGCATGTCGAAGCTCAGTCTCCACGACTGCCAAGCGAGTCTGGAGTTGAGCTACAAGCATCATCTCGAGTGGATTATTTGATGGCAATCCGTTGTGCATCCCCTCCTGGGCAGCGGCAATGCTAGATGATGTGCTGAAGTCCATGACAACGAGTTGTTGTGGAAATGGTCTACTGGCCTGCTGAAACTAGCATGAGTAGCTCAAGCAAAGTCACAATGTGCTTGGATGTTGTGAGGTTGTCATGTGTTAAGATAGTTGTTTGGATAGGACGACTCCAAAGGGGCAAAGGTGATTATATAGAGATTGAGTGGTACCGCCAAGAGAGAGAGCACACGATGCAATTCGATCTGAAGAGATGCGAAGCGGAGAGTGACCAGTCGAGTGAACATGCTGAAGAGAAGAGAAAAAGGCATGCGCTGTTGCGATCTGAAATTTTTCCCAAAGAGTATCTTCGCAAAAGTGAAGAGATCCTCACCGAAGCTATGTAAAATCTAGCTGGGCTTCGCAAGGAAGATTCATGCATTTCGTGTGCTATTCAGATCACCTCTTAGGGACTGCACACATGACCACGTCATCTTCCATTGGCAGCCATGTCGCCTTCTCAAACTTTGGCAGGGGGCCGGTCGGACAAACACCCACGCCCTGATCACCCAAATACACTGGCGCATATGTGATAACAACAGAATCAATGAGATGTGCGTTATCACTCAAAATACTGTTTATGATTGTTGCACCGCCTTCGATCATGATACTGTTGATCCCATTCGACTTCAGCGCTACCAGCATCTTCAGAAAGTCAACATATGGGCAGTAATCGAAGCCGTCACCTCCATGATTAGCGTGCTCGCAAAGATTCGATGGTTCCTCGGCTGGGAGGCCTCTGAATACCATCACTGGCTTGCCCCGACCGCCTCGACTTAAGTCGACCACTTTACTGTCTTGGGGTATCCACCGAGCACGTCTATCGAGGATGATGGGTCGAGGTTGTAATGCCAAAGCATTTGGCGCATCGATAGCATCGCTCAATCTCGAGTTGAGACGGGGATTATCAGTGATAGCTGTACCAGATCCAATCAATATACCATCGTGCTTAGTCCTCAGGTAATGCGTCATGGCTTTTGAAGCAGGTCCAGAGAGAACAGTCTGCTTGCCAGGCCCGGCAGAGACCTTGGAGTCCAAGCTGGAGGCATATGTCAATGTGATCCATGGTCGGTCCTCAGGGAATGGACCGTGAGGATCTGGCAGATAAGGATCAAGGATTCTGCGCTGATGCGAAGGGAAGTATAACTTCTCGGCAGTGGCCATGCTGTTTCTGTTCCTGTGCTTGGTGATTGTTATTGTGATGGGTCAGGCTGAAAGTTCAGCAGAGGGAGAGCGCAATTTAGAGTCGATACTGTAAGGCAGCTGGTGATTGCTGTGATTGGCTTCGAGATCTGGCACTCTCCAGATGAACCAAAGTTGAATTGCGCCGAACCCCAGCCATGTTGGTGATCACAGACCAAAAGATCATCGCCCGACGACCGAGTCTCCTCATCTCTCTCCTCCTTCCGAAGTGACCCTCTCTTCGACTACAACATTATCCATGTCATAGCTGGCACCTCGATACGCTACACCCACTGGACACTCACTATCTTCCAAGACGACGGTACCTTGATACTGTAGACGCCGTCCTCCAGCATCGACCATGAAGTCCATCTTGATCCTCCCCATTCTCGCCTCCATCGCCACTGCACAAATCCAGATTCTGCAGTTCGGAACTGGCGACCTCCCTTCCTGTGCTCAAACCTGTCCAACCTTACTCAACGCACAGACCGTCTGCATCCCGCCAGGCGCCCCAGTCACAAATGTACAAACATACAAATCCTGCTTCTGCCAGTCTGGCTATCTAAACACACTCGCCACGGACGCATCGACAATCTGCGACACAACATGCACAAGTCAGATGGACCGGACCCAGATTCAAAGCTGGTATGCGTCATACTGCGCAAACGCCAATGATTTGCCCGAGGGTGTCGCGGTGGCATCGACATCGACACTCCCCGCAAGTGCGGCTGCGACAAGTGCTGGAGCTGCTAGCACAACAGCCTCGGGCAGTCAAGCAACCACTACCTCGGCCTCGGGCGCTGTGCCAGCCACTCCGGTCAACCAGACATGGTAAGCCATGCGTCGTCCATGATAGTCACAACTCCACAAGAGTCATCAATTAACACTCTTCCTCGCACAGGTGGCAATCACACTCCAGATGGATCGCCATGGTGATTGTACTCATCGTCGGCTTCACTCTCCTTGCCTTCCTCCTCCTCTTCATCCGACGCCGTTATCGTCGCAAGCACTACGGCCTCGGCAATGAAGCACCACCACTTGTGTGGGGACCGCACCAAAACCAACACGCTACGGGAGGTGTCATGTATCCTGGCGGGGTCGGCGCCGGGAACGTCGCCCCAGAAAGACAGGGCGCTAGAGCAGCATACAATGAGAAGGGAAAGGCAAATGCTTCGAGTCAACCGACACAGACATTGGGACGAGGTCAACAAGCCCCTGCTAGGCAAATGCAGCAGACGGGACCGCAGGACCCGGAGAAAGGAAGCAAGCTGAAGAAATTCATCGGACGATAAGTCAGCTTCCGGTGACAAATAACGATGTTGATGAGGACGACGGCGTATGGGTCAATGCAGCAACAACAGCAAGAGTGACATTATTGAGGGAACTATAGGATATGCTATTTACTGGGATATGTGGTACAGCAGGTAATCTGATCAGCGAGCGGAAGTCGTTAGGCTGTAACGACGAGGAATGATAGGAGGTGGATGCTACAAATGACGGTGGAACGCAAGGTAGCGAAGGGCGGGGCTATTTCATTGTAAAGACACTATTCATATTCAGCTCATTGTATGCAGTTGCTCCATCGAACAAACCAAGCGATTCACAATTCAGGTCTTTGTACCAAGACAGTGGACAGTTATGTATACCTCACGCATAATGCGAATTGATGTATGGACTAACCCGTGAAGGATGCCTGCCCAAGTTCTGGAGCATAGTCACGTTGGAAAGCCATGGTAGTGACTGCTAACCACTGGATGATGAGCAGCAACGAACGCTGACATGTAAGCCTCGCTGAGCAGTATCATTTATGAAGTTCGGGATTTCACGCACACACAGCGCGTCTTGATTGCATGGAGCTGTAATGGATCAGACTCAAAGACTCATCATTCAAAGATGAAGTCCTCCAGCTGTGCCCGGGGTCACTCAAGGGAACGAGCAGGAGCAGAAGCAGAACTTTCATTTACATACATGACGAGCATGATGAAGTTTCAGTTTCAGCTCGAGTCAGGCCCGACTCCGTGTTTCAGTTTGCAGCTGCAGCCTGAAGCTTACTCCACCCAACTTCATCCTCGCTAAAAGACTGAAATTTGCATACCTGCTGAAATCGTCTTTCATTCCGGACGACAGGCTCACCGGTGCCTCAGTCGCAATGAGCGCACTCCAGGGTGAGCTGAAGCTGCTACTTCAGAAGAACCTCAACGCAGCGGAACAGCAGACTCTGGACAATTGGACTGTGAGATTTGTAATACGATCACGCAAGTGCAGCATCATTGATCTTCGTTTTAGCAAAGCATTGAGATCGACTCAACTGCTGCGGACGAGTATCTGCTCGATGAGGACACTTTCAAGCTCTTGGTCCAGCATTTCACTGATGTCGGTGATGCCTCTACCCAGAGCGGCAGGAACGTTGAGTCACGTCGATGGGTATGTGTGAAGCTGCTTTATGGGAGAAGCGCTATCTGACATTGTTGTAGACTGGACTACTCCTACTTAAACTGACCACGAAGACGGCCAGCGCCAAAGAGCAATTCATTGAGCTCGATCCTCGCATCAAACGACACGTCGGCAATTGCTTGGGTTCTGACAGCGAGCTCCTTCGCTACATTTCAGGTCAAATCGTTCACAATGCACTCCTAGCAGGCCAAGATATCAACGATCTCATGGGCACAGAAGCGGTCACTCAATACAGCATGTGCCTCACGCAGAACTTGTCTCAGCCTTCAAGTAGTCAATACTACACCAAGTTCACAGAATCACTTGCTGACACTACTGAGTAAGTTCTTCTCGATCAGCGATTCAGGTTCATCCATTGCTAATACTACAACCCTCCAGTGGCACCAACGCTTTCAGTGCTCTTTCCTTCACCATCGAGAATGTCATACAGCACAATGCAAAGGCTGGCGAGATCGTGTGTTACGTTGACTCGGAAGATCAGAAAGATTCGTGTCTCCATGCGTTCGCTTTCCCTTTCAAGAGCCCCACGATGTATCTTGATATTCCCATCAAATGTATCAGGACAGCACGCTTTGCGGAGGATACATCAAACAAGAATCGTCCGATTGCGAAGGTACAGCTTATATTGAATCTTACATCTCTTGGCGAACCAGATACGGGTTACTACCGCAATGGACAACCTACAGATGGGTCTCTCATCGACTTCCACTTTGCTTCAGCTGGAGACGGACTTTGCCAAAGCGCTAAAGAGCTCCTGACTGATATTAAAAGTGCCATGAATAGAGTAGTTAGGACTACAGAGATCGATGCATCACCCAGCCGTACAGCGGTGACCAAAACAGGCTCGAGCAAGAACGGTAGCCTAAAAAAGATTGGCAAGACGCGCTTGAGGGACGAAACTCTGAACAAGGAGGTGTCAGCTGGTTTATCACAGCGAGTGTCGAAGTCCAAGGAGTTCATTGACGTCAGCAATGGGTTGAGCCCAAATCGATCTTCAAGCACCTCTGGCAAGAACAGTAGCGCAGCTGCGAGCAGGGGAAGCAGATCGACTGCGACTGTTCCACAAGCAAGCACAACAACTGCCAAGAAATCATCTGCGATGACCTTGTCCAGCAGTAAACCTATAGAAAGCCTCAAGCCCAAGTCCAACAAGCTTCGTGATAAAATGGAAGATGCGAATGGCCAACTACGAGAAGAATCGGTTGTCCCGGCTGCAGTAGCTGGCAAGCTGAAATTGCCAATGAAAAAGACCACGACGAAGAAGGGTACATCCACTGCGAAAGCAACCTTGAAGACGATGGCAAAGTCTGGCGGCAAAGTCAAGAAGCCGGTGGAATTTCCTGACGAAGAGTCTGACGATGAGGTCGACAGCAATGATCCATTTGCGATTCCGAAAGAGAAGAACCCACGACGCCCGGTGGTCGAGGATGCCACGAAGAGAAAGACATCGCCAGCAAAGAAACAACCCCAAGCCAAAACTCGCGCCAAAGCTAGTAATGCGAAAAAGCCACGCAAGGTCGTGGAATTATCGGATGATGAAGAAGAGTCACGGCCTCCACGACGGTCGACTAGAGCCTCCACCGGCAAGATTGCCAAAGTCGATTATGTTGAGACTTCGACGCAGCAGGATATTGAAGATGAGGAGGCGGCTAATGATCTATCCTCGCGCCAAAAGCGTCTTACCAAGCCAGCAGAGCCTGATGCAGTAGATGCCACGGACGACGAGGATCTAGACGTTCCATCTAGAGGTCGGCAGCTGACAAGGATTACACGCAATCGACCTCGCTCACAATCCGATGTGCAGGATGTCGAGGAAGACCTAGAAGCTCCAACCGCTTCCAGAGGCCTCCAGCCATCGACGACCAAAAAGACCACCGACCACACGACTGAGACCGTAAGCATAGCACCGATGGTCGAGCCTGTCCAGCACCACGAGATGAGCCACGCTCTGCCTATTATGAGCAAGCAGCCCGCTCCACACTTGGACCGTTTCGAACAGTTCGCAGTGAAGCCAATTATTGTGCACTTCAGCGAAGATGGGCCTGCCAATCAAGGCACAAGATGTCCCAATACTACCTCAAAGAGGGCGGAACCTGAGCTTGAAGATGAGCCTCTATCCTCGGACGAAGAACAAGGTCACTATGATGGCGGTCTGGCGCCAATCTTCGACGAGGTCGATGACGACGATACTAAAATGGCGATTGAAGACAGTGGGCAACAGGACACTGCTGACGACGCGGAGTCTACTGAGCAACGTCAGCAACATCAGGAGTTGACACACATGGCTGCCATGACGGATATCCCCAAGATCAAAGTTGTGCCAGATGAGCCAATGTCCGATACTAATGTCGAAGATCCCGATGAAATACAAGATCTGTCCGTCAGACTCCAGGTTAAGCACTCGGCCGACTTAGAGAAGGACGACTCGAAGGCACAAAGTCTCTACGACGGTCCCGTTATAGAAGAGTCACAGAGCCAGAAAGCATCTCCCGATCTCTTCAGTGAGTCCGTTCAGGAGTTTACCAAGGCCAACGCAGTCTTCACCAATCCTGAGGACATCAGCCTAGCACAGCAAGCTCTAGATGTGGAGGCTGGACAGACACACTACGGTGAGGACTCTGAACGACTACAGCATCTTATCTCGCAGCATGTTATCAGTGACACTATTGATCCACGTGTGTTGACCGCTCAGTTTCACCACGACACTCAACACCCACACGAGCTAGTTCATGGAGAGATGGCGATGCGCCAAGAGATCAGTCAAGAGATCAGTTTCGAGATCGAGAGGCATGTTGATAGTGGTACACGGGCAGTTCACGTCGAACAGCATATCAGTGTGAAGAGGCATGCAGTCCAGGAGTTGCGAGAAGAGCAACCAAAACGTCTGAAGCAGTCAGAGATAGCGACACCGGCAGATGCAGAGGCCTCAGAAAGTCCTCTCAGTTCTGTGCCGGCGCATGATGAAGAGGACGAAGCTGTCATCCAAGACCTTGTAAATGATACTGTTGATCAAATGGTCGAGGACGAGCCAGAAAGCGAAGATGAGCTTGATCAACCCCATCTCGCGCAGCCTCGACGCACCAGTTCGCAACTTTCTGCACGGGTTGATGTGAACGGCAGTCCCCAGCCTGTGGCAACTCAGCCTTACGTCACTCAGCCAACACAAGTCATCGAGCCTCCACTGTACGATATCACAGAGACGAACAGCGGACAAGCTCAGTCGCAGGCCTCAGATCGCGCTCGTGATAATCGAGAGAAAACTGTTACCTTTGTGACAAGCGAAATACCAGAGCCCCTTGCCAGAGACACCGCAGCGCCTCGTCCGAATGTTGACGCACCAAAGGCCGTGTCACAAGAAGTACCTACGAAAACTCCGCTGGCTGTCAAAGCAAGTGGTCTGCCTCGTGTGAAGCAGGCAGAAGCTATGATCAGTAGCTCATCACCGGAGAGAATAGCACAACAACCTAATCGCAAGCCGGAGCCGCATCAAAACTTATCAAAGTCTCCACCACCAGCCACATCTCAGGCCAAGATGACGTTGCGATCTGCGGACCACAAGCAAGCTCAAGAAGAAGAATATGCCCCCAAACCTGTTGCAGATGCTCGCCAGTCAACAGCACAAAAGCAGAAGCTCCTGGAAGTCCAAGAACAAGTCTTCAAGCCAACAAGCACGGCTAGAACAGTGAAGGATGACAATGCTAGGCAGAGCAACCTCGACGCTGTCAAGCAATCTAAAGTGCCTCAGCGTGCTGACAAGCCTAACACCCCGCTGCCAGACGAGGACTCAGGTGCGCCGGGAGCTTTTCAAATGCCTGACAAAACCGCGTCTGCACAGCCGCTCACATCGAGGCCCAGTCCAATGCAACATAATCCTGCACGCCTGCCTCCTGCGCAAAAAGCCGAGGCCGAATTCCTGAAGCCTGCACCTGTGAGGCCCAAATCCAAGAAAAGTACGGCACAGACCGACGTTTTGGCGGGAGCAGTTGTGAATGTATCGAAAACTGTTCCTTCTCAACGGGACGATGCTGGAGATCGCAATCAGTCTAGCCACACTGGAAAGTCCAACAAGATCGCGCCGAAGAGTCAAGTCCTCCCGCACGTCTCAACTCCCCGAAATGTGACAATGGTACAGAAGCAGCAGCCTCTACCGAAAGTGCTTCAGGGTGCGCCAATAATGCCAGCTCAGGTTCAGCCAGTCAGCAAGATTGTTCCGAACAGTAGGACCACATCCGTCACTACACAACCAAAAGTAACCAATGAGAGCCTGTCCAAGGAGCCTAGAATACTCCGGTCTACCTCGAGGCACTCCTTGGTGAACTCAGGACGTCATAACGATCCGAAGCAAGCTGTTTCGATGGTGTTGTTAGCGGAACTGAAGCCAGCTCTTAATGTCAAGTATCCTGCTCAACAGACAAGGGAGCTTGCAGCAGCATTGTACAATACAGTGCAGTCATTGCGGCTGCTGCCCAAAAAGCAGGAGACCAAGATTGTGAACCTTATCTTGAGAAGGTACGAACGAAGTTTGGTGCTCAACATGTAAGTTTATCGAGTCTCCAGTAATATCTTTTGTTGAATACTAATCTTCTCAGGCTGAATGACGAGGACAAGCTGCGGGAAGCTGTCCAGGAAGCTGTACAGGCTGAAGAAGAACAAGTGCGCAAGCGGAACACCACACTTGCTGCTGGCATAGGTCAGAGTACTGAGCCGCAACCTGTCCTGCCAGTGTCAAGTTTCCAGCAGAAGCTGCTCGAAGCAGGTCAACCGCCGATCAACGTGGCGGCACAGCCCAAAGAGCGAAGCATCATTGACTGGGATGATGATGAGACAACTCTTGTTCAGGATATGGACATGGATGATGTTTCTTCGCTACCACAGTCTCCCGGCAAGCCCAGGCGTGCGCGACGTCAAGTGCATGGTAGTGGCGTCAGGGAAGTCGACTTTGACCAAGATGATGCTCTATCCGAGGACGAAGATATGACATTGTCATCTCCGTTCACTTCCTCTGAAGGCGGCAACCACGATTCTGGATCAGACACTCTGGTCGAAGATGCTCCACCAGCAGTTGCGATTCGATCTCACGAACAGGGCGTGATCGACGCCATCAACACGATAGCTCAAGCATTCCCATCCCAACTAATTTCGCACAGTCAACGTATCGAAGACCTAGCGCTTGCTTACGAGCGTGGTGGCCTCGCACAAATCGACCTTCTGGGAAGATGCCGTCAGCAAGAGGCTGATGTAGCTAAGCAACAGCTCGTGCAATCGAGAAAGAAGCTTGCGGCTGGTTTGAAGACGATTGAGCTGAACTTGACAAAGCAGGCGAACGATGTGGATGAAGTGGGAAAGTGGTTCGAGGTGGGACAGGCAGCTTGGGAGAAGAGAAAGAAGGAGATAGGCAAGGGTTTGACTAGTCTGCGGGGATTGTGTTGAGGTGCAAGGTGATGGGCAGGAGCATGCGGAGAGGTCAGTCTAAGCAGTGGTGTCTGCCTGGACTTCGCTATGTGGCTTCATTTGCGGGAAGTACGGTCACGTCAAGAAACAACCATCTCAGAATCACGAGCCGCTTTCCGATCAGCCAGACACTGTACAAGGATTCTGATATTAGGGCTGCATATCTTCATGTATGGCGCTGATTCATAGCGATTCGTGACCCACTAGTTGCGGAGCAGGACTTGCCAATCGTCGTGCACATCCTCTTTACCTCAAATCTGCTACTTAGCACACTCCTCCAACAACCTCCCCTGGGCCCTCTTCGCCTCCATCGCAAAATCCTCCAAATCAACACTCTTCCCCCTCCCGTCTGGCCCCGAGTCAAACACCTCATAACTGAACCAGCCCCTGAAGCCCGTCTCCAGCACCGCCCTTGCCACATCCACGATAGGCAAATATCCCCCACTAAACGGCAAAGGCCTGAAATCATGACTCCACCTTCCCCTCGGCCTCAGACCCTCCTCATCCGCCTCCGTGATCGGTTTCGTCAGTTTATACGCATCACTAATCTGCAACAGATAGATCTTATCCCCCGGCACCTCTTTTGCCAGCCTGACCAAACTCTTTCGTAAATCCGCATCCGCCTGTTCCTTGCTCTTCCCCTCCAATAGACCAGTAGAGGTGCTCGGATCAGCCCATTCTCCGCCGGCGGTCTGGAAAGTGTCGAGACAGAGGCCGAAGTTGGGGCGGTCGACGGACTGGCAGATTGACCAGACGTGCGACCAGTCGGGGGCGTGGGTGGACCAGCACCAGTTTTCGTAGGCGAGGCGTTTGGAGTGCTGGGCGAGGAGGTCGGCGAGGCGGCGGAGGTCGGAGATTATGAGATCACAGGAGGTGGAGAGGGGAGGGGAGGGGTTGTCGGTTGAGCCGACCTGGGTGAGTAGTGTTGTCAGTATGGTGCTGGAAGTGGCAGATTGGAGGGCAAGAGTGGACAAACCTGCAGTGTCTCACACCCGCTTGCAACCAATATCCTAACCCACCCCTCCGCCCTCTCCCACGCATCCTTCCTTTCCTCACTCCCCTCCGGCCATCCTTCATAGTTCGAGAAAGGCTGCAACAGCATGATCTCCAGACCTTTTCCATCGCATATCTTCTTCACCTCTTTCGCTGCAGTGACGAGGTCGTCGAAGTCTTTGGGCCCAACATCGTGGCCATGGTGGGAGGATGCGAAAGTGAGGAGGTCGGGGAAGCCGAGCTCGATGCCTGTGAAGCCGGCGGAGGCAATGGCGGAGAGCTTGGAGGGAAGAGGGTCGGTGGGGGCGCCGATGGAGACAGTGGCGAAAGAGATGGGGATGGAGGTGAGGGTGGAGGAGTCGAGTGGCATGGTGGGCGTAGTGATGGATGGTGATCTGTGGAAAATGAGAGAGGGAAGGAGGGAATTCGAAAGGTGCTGCACAAGTATGACGTCTTTCGGAGGGTGCCCGGCTTGTGTAACGTTCAGGAATCTGAAACATCGACACTCGGGAACTTGAAACACGTTTTATGTGCGTGAAAATCATTCGCTGTTTATGAGCACCTCCTGCAGCATAAAGTGCCACAGTGTCGAAACGCAATCATGGGTGTGAGCGGATGCAAGATAGTGTTTTATCTATTTCGGCGGCCTTCAATTTCCTGAAACCGTAGCTATAGCTCAGAATGTTTCGAGTAAATAAGCTCTCATCGCTGAGCGGCTCCTGCCTGTTTTTCTCTCAGGGTTCAGAAGTGATTTCACGATTGACTTCACACCTCTTCACTCGGTAGACACATTTGACATACCTCCGTCTCACGCCACAACATCAATTTATCAACACGTCTCACGTAATCATATCATTGTGTGCCATTAGCTGTGCGCGTCATGGCAGCAGTGGAAGAGACAGGTAGGTTGCTATCGTTTTCTAGCACGCGTCGCGAACAACAGACTGACATGAGTCTTTCTGTCCACACTCAGCTCTTTCGGCATCGATTGATATCCCACCGGAGATCCTTCTACTGATTCTCGAGCACCTTTTATCGGCAGAGAACGTGAAAGTACCATCCTCTTATCCCGACAATCCTTATGTCCGGTACACATTTCAGCCTGCTATTTTGAGAGTCAACAGAGCGATCCATGAATGCGCTATCCAAATGTTCAAGAGGAATTACTTCATTCATGTCTCCTCCAATCATCCACATCTCCTACAACATGTAGCTAACCATGGAGGTGCCATATGGAAACACAAGATTGCGCAGTTTCCGGATTACGCCATGGCTATCACAGTGCTCGTGCAACGCTACAACGCAGAAAAACAGTTCACAACCTTCCTCATGTGCGCCTTGGATCTTCCCATATTGATTGGTGTCCTGGAAATGATCATTCTGGCTGAGCAACCCGAATTTGACTTCAAGCTTGAACTACAACCTGGAGTCAATCCCAAAGTGACATCGGCACTGCTCACACCGTTTGAGCGGGTGCGAGGAGAGGGTCAAGATTGTGTGGTCAGAGGCTGCCTGGACACAAAATTGCAGCAAGCGATTGAGAGCTAAATGACACCGCGTGTGTTCTGGTCTCGCCTGCGGTCCCGTCATTTCTACAACTTGATTTTGGAGAGTTCCAGCGTCGCCTACGATGCCATGCGCGCAAGCAATTGGGAGTTGGCTTCCATCATCTTCATAGATATCAAGAACTTCTTGTCGACTGCTAAGCGCCTCGACTACAGCACTTATCGTAGCGACGGCGACAATCTATATAAGTGGTACAGAATCCTGAGAGTTGAGCTCATTGAGAATGACTTCCACACAGAATTTCATAGGTGTCCAGGTTTAGATATGAGTGACATATCTCGCCAGTGTGAATTGAGTTTTGAGAGAATGTCGTTCCATATAGGCATGTCCAGTTCGGATCGAGAGCTGAACCTGTCGGATCCAGCTACTTGGGTCTGGGTGTGCAAATTTACATTTCTTCACGGCATACTCGACTTCGGCAGTGGCGCCCATGGTTATGACTTGGCTATCCAAAGATTTGAAAACATCGCACCTATTGGTGATAGTGAACATCCGGCCAACAAATGCCTAGATATGATCCGAGCATCAGTAGGCGCACAAGCATCCGGGAAACGATCAAACAAATGCTAGCCCTGCTGGAACCTACATTTTTCAAGAATGCGTCGACTCGATCCGATCGGTCGTGACTGGAGTCGAGCGTGAGCGTTACATTCTGAATCAACTCGGCTATGATGACGACTTGCTGGAAGACGAAATTTCTCAAAATCAGGGATGGAGCACACATCCAACCATCCAACAAAGACGTGGCTGTTTCCTTCGACAAAGCTGAGGCGGACTTGTACATTGCTGAAGTCAAAGCGAAACTTGCAGAAAACAAGAAGTCGTCAGTCGTCATAGGACCAAGGCTCACAGGTGAAACTGATCAAAGGATAGCGAGAGCGCTCGAGGAAGCGGACCACGTCTTCTACGAAGCGCACAATCACTTCGAACGTGCGAGGCTCGACCAGTCATTCAGAGGTGAACACCATGAGCCAAGCCATTGATCATGTAGATGTCTGGGGTATTTGACCTCGTCTCCAGTAGTATTGATGGAACACGATGGTGCAAGAGAGATTTACTGAGATGTGTATCGGAGAGGAAACGATGTGTACGAGGCTCTCTGGCAGTTGTACGACCTTGATTCTCTCGTGTTTATGCTATGCATATGAGACAATGAGATGTCTTGGTAGGGGAGCTTTGATCATGAACAAAGACGGTGAACTATGAACTCTACAATGCAGGATACTAGCACAGCTCTAAAGAGTGGGAGTGGCGAGCCAGATATTCATGATTATCATTTGATGATGTAGCGACTCTTCCTCTACCGTGACCTTCCACCGCAAGTGGCATTAATAATTAGTCGCCATGTCATGAGCCTCATCAAATCATCATCAATCGTATGCTGCGGCATGACCATTTACCTCATTAACCTTCCTCCTCCTCCCCAGTCCTCCCACCCATCCTCAACACTTCGCACACGTCGTAAACTCATCCGTCTTATCATTCAAACTGCAATAAACACTCTCCACCGCCCCATCATCCGTACACCTCCACGGACATGCCGACCTCTGCTGCTGTGCCATCTCCCCCGTTCCAATCGCACACGTCCCGTTACTCAAACTCCATCCCTTCTGCACGTTCACCACTTCCTTCGTCTTCCCCTTCACGCCCTGCACCTGATCCGCCCACACAAACCGCGGACTCGAGCACGTCTCCACACACCGCCCACACTCCTCAAAACTACCCGTTGCATTCTTGGCGCTGCACGACCCGAACGGGACTTGAGCCTCGGCGCAAAACCAATTACAGGAAGGGATGCGCGCGTTGGGGTTTCCGCACCGGCTGGGGCGTTCGCCACCAATCAGCCCGGAGCCGGCGGGCAGAGGGGCGGAGAAATAGCGATTCAGGGGTTGGCAGGTTGAGGTTGTTGTGTTTTTCGTGGCGGCGAGTTCGGATGGGGTTGGGGTGGTGCATTTCAGGCAGATTGCTGATGAGGTCGAGGAGTTGGTACCATTGGAGGGGAGGAGCAAGGCGGCGGCTTCGGCCTCGGAGTAGCAGGACGGGAGGAGGGCGGTGCTGGTTAGGTTGCTGGAGGCGGAGAGGGTGGTGCTGTAGCAGCGGTAGGGGCAGGTGGAGATTGAGGT
>Ga0058702_10000433_pt1 | contig 17847 bp, 26 predicted proteins | sample AgamicOrSfe_FD_83781 | JGI IMG/M metagenome (GOLD analysis project Ga0058702, IMG submission 83781) | Agave microbial communities from Guanajuato, Mexico - Or.Sf.e | ecosystem: Host-associated > Plants > Phyllosphere > Phylloplane/Leaf | place: Guanajuato, Mexico | collected 2012-05-30 | reverse complement strand
GTCTTGACACTGCCACAGAAAAAGAACGACGTACAATTTACCACCGCTGGGACTGGACTGGCTCATTCAGAGCAGAATGAAAACTCCTCTCAATGGGTCCATTTCTTACAGATCTGGGTAAAGCCATGGGCTAACGGGTTGATGCCAAACTACCACACTGCTACATACTCTGAAGCGGAGAAGCGTGAACGATTTGTGACTATCATCTCACCATTAAAGGCTGGCAAGGGCGCTAGTGCTGAAGATGAGAAGGCAGCTGTAAGTGTTCTTCAATTTGGGCCTCAGATAGACTACTGATAAAGTCAGGTTCCCACCCTTGACGGTACGATCCCAGTCCACGCCGATCTTATCATGTCAGCGAGCATCATTCCCGCTGGGAAGACGCATAATCTCAAGATCGGTGCTGGTGTTGTGAACAAGAAGCAGAACAGAAACGTTTACGTGCACTTGACTACGGCACACAATGGCAAGTCCAAGGTCAAGGTTGGCAATGTCACGCTTAGCGAGGGTGATGCCGCAATGATCACGAAGATCAATGATGGCGAAGAGTTGGCTTTTGAGAGTATTGGAAGTGCGGAGGCTGAGCTTGTTGTTCTTGACTCCGACTAAGCGCCAGGTGAGGAAAAGCTGGAACATCTTATCTAGATATAGATATACGAACTGATAATGACCTCGTTATCTATGTCGTGAAAGGGATTGTTGTAATCGAGACTCGCTTGGTGATGAAAGGGGTTGCGGAGCGATCTCCTGCGCGCATTGACATCAGTTTGACTTTCCTTACGTGGTCCTCATGTTTCTCATCATACCGTCAGCAATCCTTCCGTATCACGCTTCCCTCCAAACCGAAGGACTGGGCGACGTGATCCTTCCTCGCTAGATTGTCCCTTCCTCGGCATATACCATGAGCACCTCCTCTCCGACACCCTCTCTCCACATCTCCAAGTTCAGACGATGGCTATTACAATCACCACCAGCAGAATGGGCACTGAATCATGTTCGCGAGTTACTCATCGGTGCCTTGCGACAAGGTCCGATACCAAGACATGTTGCCTTCGTGATGGACGGTAACAGAAGATTTGCACGGAACCACAAGATTGAGACAGTGGAGGGGCACAACCTAGGTTTCGAAGCATTAGCACGGGTATGATGACCAGTATCGCAGGAGACAGCACACAGGGCTAATCGTACCTCCCAGATACTAGAAGTATGCTACAAAGCCGGCGTCGAAGTAGTCACGATATACGCATTCAGCATTGAGAACTTTAAGAGGTCGAAATATGAGGTGGATGCGCTCATGGATATGGCCAAGATTAAGCTCTCACAAATGTCACAACATGGCGAACTACTGGATCGATACGGCGCGAAGATACAGATCCTGGGGCAGAAAGAGCTAGTACGGCCGGATGTGCTGGAAGCCATAAATCATGCCGTGGATTTGACGAAACATAATGACAGGTTCGTTTGCCAGGGAGCATGTCGCCCGGCTTCCACTGACCTTATGCAGAGCCGTACTCAACGTCTGCTTCCCTTACACATCTCGCGACGAAATCACCACCGCCATCCGCTCGACCGTCGCCGACTTCTCACAACCCCTCGAACCACTCCACTCATCCAGCAAGCGACCCTTCTCAGAATCCTCAATCACACGAAACATTCGCTCGCGCGCTCTCAACGCTCTTCCTGATGTCCCCGAAGTCTCAGAAGAAAGCTCTTCAAACAGCTCGTCATATGCACAACGACTACACAACCACGGCAATGACCTCCGCAAGCGCACGGGCAGTCCCGTCCCGTCCGCATCCTCCCTCGCCGACTCCGCCACGTCTGCAATCTTCTCCACTGCCTCGGCGCATCCACACGCACAGCTAGGAGGCTCCCCAGATTCATCTTATCCACACTCCCCTGACGATCCCCTCGACAGCCACAGCCCCGCTGCTGACCACACGAAACCACACTCTTCGCACGGACCCACCGCATTCCCCGACCCCGAAGACATCACAGCGCGTACGCTCACCCAGCACATGTACACAGCGGGCTCGCCACCGCTGGACCTACTCATCCGTACGTCTGGAGTGCAGCGGCTGAGCGATTTCATGCTGTGGCAGTGTCATGAGCATACGAGTATTGTGTTTCTAAAGTGTTTGTGGCCGGAATTTGATTTGTGGCAGTTTTTGCCTGTATTAGTGGAGTGGCAGTGGTGGAGGGGACGGGAGATGGGTGAGAGGGAGGGCGAGGCTGGTGTGGGATTGGGGTTTGGGACGGGAAATGGGGTGAAGGATAGGAGAGGCGGGTGGGGACTATGGTAGGGTCCCTCTAGAGAAGGGACGAGTAGCAGACTGCATAAGAAGATGAGGGATGAGGGACGGGAACGCGATGATTGGCTTGCATTTGCATCACGGGGCATGGGAAAGGTACAGCCGGGCAAGCTGTGGTACAGTAGTACATGACTGTATTATGTGCTAGGTCAGCATCTACATGAACTCGTTCCCCTGTCCGAGCAATAAACGTCGTTTTGGACTTTGCCTGAAAGCAACTGCTCTTCTTCTCGCTTTACATTGCCTCTCGCAGCAACAGGCTGTTCACACTCGCCATCCGTAAGTTGTTCATAGCATCCAGATTCCGCCAGATCTTTGTCCGATTCCCGTGGTCCCACCGCGACTACCTCACTCAAGCAGCCATGCCATAGCACGTCGTGAGGCACCATAATCCATGCTGGACTCTCGTGTCACCAAGACCTCAAATCTCGAGCCAGCATGGAGGAACAATCTCAGCCTGGAGAGTGCCCCGTGCCTCGAAGACCATGAGATAGCAAGTTCGTTAGCAATTCTTCGGCCATATCCCTGTGCGTTTCATCATTCATATCATTGCTCCGTCATCATCTTAATCACTCGTGTAGTTGTCCATCGTAACACGTAAAAGGTATCGTAAGCGCACCTGCGCGACGTCGTAGCAGATGTATTCGTTGTATTGGAGGCAGAGACCGTCGAGGCCTGTAGGTCCGGGACGGGTGGCAGAGGTGTCGGGCTATGAAAAGGCGCAATCATTAGCAAGAGCACAAGGTCTCACGGAAGGGAACGACGAAGCTCGTACCATCATGACACCCCTCAAGCTCTCATGCACACACTCGGCGTCTTTCCATCGAGCTGGTCCTGTCATGCCGAGGCCCAAGGTCGAATGCACGCCGCGCTGCAGAGCGTGGTCGCCGGCATCGTAGTCTGCGTCTTTGAGCCGTTGCATGGGGTCCCCGAGCTCGGCTTCGCAAAGAAGGAGGAGGGCATCGCCGCCGGAGATGTGAGGGTAGCAGTAGCCGGCGGATTTGGATGACATATCGGCTAGGTAGCCTCCTAGACGCAGGCGTCAGTGATGAGAGCGGTCAGAATCGTGATGCCAGACACATACCCTTGCCGAACATGTATCCAGAAACCGGCGCTTCAGGAGGCGCGATTCGTAAGCCTTGAGTAAGGATTCCGCTATAATTCGTAGCTCGTGAGCCGTGCCACAGCAATCTGCGATCGCTCGGAATGTTGGCATATGTGCTGTTCTGCCTCTCAAGCTCATCCTGACGCTCGACTCGAAAGATGTTCTTGACGTTGTACTGATAGCCGTGAGTCTCGCCGTTGGTCTCGAGAAGGTACTGTTGGATCTGTCTGAACTCATTGCTTCCCCATTGTAGTGGTGTCATTTCCTGCAAGCCAAGTGCCTGGAATTGAGCATCCGAAGGATGGAGCACGTCGTCTCCTTCCAACTTCAGGATGTCGTCAGCATTCTTTAGCTCACTTAGGCTTTCCATCAGCTCGATTTCTCGCTTGATCATGTGGTCAGATGAGATGATCGGAGGACGAGTTCGGCCGAAAGAGTGCGGAATGTACGAGTAGTACATGTTGGATAGGTACTCGATGGCTCCTTGTGGAGAGAGCTGGTATGACGACTGGGCAAGAGACAAGTTATTGAGGAGTACCGAGAGATCCTTCAAAGCTGAAAACCCGCGCATGATGGTATGTTTGCTCAACCTGCCAAGAGGCAATTTGTTCGCATCGTAGTTGAGACTGTCCATAGTGGCTTCAAAGTATTGTTGGTTGAAGATGAGATCTGCTAGACGTCAGTCATTGCCCAACATGTGGTATCGAGAAGTTCTGTGTCGGAGGAGTTGCAAAGGTCTGGGCTTGTATGAGGAGAGTACCGTGTGGAAAAGAAGAGGAACCATGAAAGACATAGAATATGAGAGCATAAGATGGAAGCATGACAAAGAACAAGCAGGAGTGTCTGAAGACGACAGTGCTACAAAGGGTAGGGAAAGTACCGTAAGGATATTACTGACCCATGAGAGACCTAACTTCTGACGGCAAAGTACACTTCGGCGGACTGTATGAGCTGCGCTTCTGCGGGCTTGCACTCATCGAAACACTGTCGTCTTCGTCGTCTGGAGCATAGTTGCGTTCAACAAAGACATACTTCTTCGACTTCGGATCTGATTTTCGGGCTTCCCAAGTATGACCGGTCTTGTCCTTGAACTTCTTCTCGAAGTGGTTCATGGCGTCTTGGAGTGAGCCATTACCGAGGATGGCATTTGCGCCACTCTCTCCTACACGTCCCCTGAGAGAGTCAGTCAGGGCTGTAAACTTGCTATGCAACAACGAACCAGCGCGTCCAGGTTTTGTAGTCACCAGTTGAGGCTTGTAGTAACTATAACACAACTTATTAGCATGCATGCTAACTTGGAGACCGACACGAACACTCTACTGGAGTGTTTCCTTAGATTAGTATGTCAAGGTCGTCTGGAGATGGAGCGTGCAGTGAAACAAACTGGAAACTTGGGTCAAATTACCTGAATGCGATAGAACTTGTTGGCATTTGCTCCAGCGTTTGTCTGATTCAGTGACGCATCATAGATGACCTTGTCATGGGGATCAACATAGACTCGATAAGCTGTTAGATGGCAAGTCTCGTCGATGGGAACTCGGACTTTTGACGATGTTGCGACTTGAGCATCGTTGACGTCTGGTGGTGTGAGCTTGAGCTGCTTGGTTTTGGCTCCAGAGGCTGGCGATGCTGCTCGCTTTTTTGGTGACGCTATTGTCGCAGGAGCAGACTTGACGACAGTTGTTGCGAGCGGTGTACCTGTGCTCGTTCTATCGTACTCTTCCAAAGTATCGATCAACTGCTGCTTCTTGGCCTTGTTGAGACCAGCCAGAGAGATGCCATTTTCCGTGAAGAGGTCTCTGAGCTGAGGAATGGTGAATTGACTATAGCTCATGATCAATCTTGAGTAGTCATCAAATTGAAAGAGATATTGGGAACATCAAAGTGCGAGGAAGTTGAAGTTGGATAGACATTCGAAAGAGCATGGCTGAGTAAGGAAATGGATACCCAGCTTAGCCAGCTTTCAGGCGGCAATCGGCAGTTTGACCGGCCATCCTGGGAATGAACTCTCTTTTTAGAGCGTCGTAGGGGCGTGGCTCTGAGCACTCACGGCACTCTGCACCCCACCTAGAGAGGCGATTATATACGTGTTCCTCTCATCAATTCTGGTTGTGAACTGTATCTCCGATAATAGTATCACTTCTTGATTGTAATTGCTATGGCTTTCCAGGACACTCTCCTCGTTTTACCTGCCGAGCTCCTTTTGCAGGTATCCTCCTACCTGACTACCACAGATCTATGCTCGTTGAGGCGATCCTGTAAGGATGTAGAGGCTACTCTACGACACAGCTTCACCAGGGAATTCTTTACAAAGCGGCAATTCATGCTTGAGGAAGTCAGCTTGCAGATGCTCGTCGATATCTCACGGCACCCTTTGTACAGTCAAAGCATCCAGGACGTGATTATTAGCCTGCATAGTGTACAGGGCTCAATAGCACCATCAAGCTACGACCATCTGCTTCACCAACATGGCCATCTCGCACAAGACGTGCTTCTAGGCACAGGTCAAGCACGGGATATGCTAGTCACGGCACTCTCCAGACTACCGAACCTGCGGAGCTTCAACCTGCGAGACTACAACGCCCGAGGTCGTCTACGGGATGGAGATCGAGCTTCATGGAAGAGTTATGGCTGGTCTTACAACGGTGCTCTTCAGGGTGCAAACCAGCAGCATAACCTCGAGCACGGCGAGCGCGCAGAGATCTTGTACTCGGCAGGATTTGGACTCGTTTTACATGCACTCGGCCTCGCAAATTCGACACCGGAGCGCTTCGAGGTCTTCTTTCGGCATCGGAGCGACTATGGTGTTGGACTGCCGCTGCACGGTCTGAGGATCCTGGATGGCCCACTTGCTGCGACTGTCAAGACAGTCTTGCAAGGCCTGAAGATACTCATGCTGACTTTGGCCGGTCCTGACTCTTCTATGAAAGAGCTGTTGGATCCGCGGCCTAGTGATTTCGAGCGTATCGCACATCCTCTGAAGCGTCTCCTCGAACATGCGCCGAATCTAGAGAGACTGCGTCTCAACTTCAGTCCCGATCAAGTTTATGTGCAGGGGTATCTGGAATGGTTCGCAATGCCTACATCAGTGGACTGGTCAAATCTCACCTGTCTTGATATCGGCATGGTCTGTCTCCAGGACTCGGTGTTGACGAGTGTCATCACCAAGTTCAGCCTCACGGAGCTCAATCTTTGGAAGATCACTCTGATCTCCTCCTACGAAGATGGGAACGAATCACCTTGGATCGGCTTCCTTCGGCGCCTTTCGGCACTCTCCAGACACAAGACCAGGACGATGAGGAGAATGACAATCGGCTATCCGGCGACCGAGACTCCTGGCCGGGAATCAATCCCGGTCCCCGTGTTTTTCTACGAGGATGACGGGAAGAGCTACCCAACGAGACTGGCTGCATATAACGCGAGCACCGACGAAGCAGACTTCTCGCTGTGGGTCGAGGCACTGGCCAGCAAAGTGAAGGAAAATCTGACAGCGCGGAAAATACATCCAACGGCGATTTTCACGTCGGATGAGGATGAGGGAGATCCGGATGATGAAAGTGATGACGAGGATGAGGAGCTGGAATCTGATATTGAGGATGAATCTGAGACTTCTGGTGATTAATGATAGATGGTTAGCATCACTGCGGCACTCATCAACAACCAGAAGAGTGGAGCCATTGTGATACAGGAGCAGGAGTATAAGCAGAAGTCAACATGATAGCAGTGGCCTGGACAGACGCTCTTCTTGGCATCTAGATTTGATCCCTACAGTGCAACACAGCATCTTCACTTCTTCGATCCCGTCAAAATCCGCCTCATCTCAATGTGCAGTGCCATAGCCTCGTCGCTAAGCTTCTTCTTCTTCATCTGTAGCGCGTTTCAGGTCAAATGATATTCCTCCTTCATAGTCTCGAGCTCGGCTTGCATCATGTCTTCTTCTTCTCCCTGTGTAATGGCATCACTGGTTTGACATAGCTTGTCGTGCTTGGTGTCCCATTGGACTGTCTGCTCCAGGTATTTAGCCTTCAATCCAGCAAGTCTGGCCTCAACTGCGCCATGCTCCGCCATGACTAGTTCGAGACGGGTGGTGCTGGCTTCAGTGAACTGGTCTCACTCCTGTGTGCTGGGAAATGGTCAGGAATACAAGACGGTGATCACTCCAGAGGAGTTGGCTCATTCAGCCAAGTTTATGCTAGGAAGGGTACTCACTATCTCATCAAGATCGCCAGAAACATGTTGCCGAGCAGCGTCCGGTATCTACTACGGACCTCCAGCATCGAAGCGTGCCGCAGATGTGCGGCGAGCCGACATACAATTAGCTCAGAATTGGCATCTTGGAGCCATGCTTTCAGATATTCAATGTCCGAGTAGCGACCAGCTCGACCATTTTTCCACTTCCGCCAGTCCTCAGCATACCCGAGCTCGGCGGCGAGCTCCTCGAGCGGGCGAAGTTGTGGTAACCTCAGCAGGGAGTCATACTGGGAACCTGCCACCGGCACACACTGGACGGTCGTTCTAGCCTCACTTTGCTGGCGCCAACGCTCCCGATGAACCCTTGCGTGTACAAGTCCGAGCAAATTGGTAAGATAAGTAGACCCTGGAGCCGCGGTGGTGCTCCTCCTGTCCCAGAAGTCAAAGAAAGTAGATCTCGCTGGGCAGGATTCGTCACATCCTGGCATCAGCCAAAGCAGGCGAAGACAATACTCATGCAGCCAGCGATTGATGTGATATCGGATGAGCCAAAACGTGAAAGAAGGAGGTACGAGGGATGCAGACTTTCCTTGGAAGAGGGAAGCAATACTTGATTTACTGGGCAAGGCCTGTGACATGCCGTTGCGAGGAGGTTGGTGTCATGTTAATGCAAGCGCCAAAAAAACTGTGTAACACAGTCCCATGCTTGCAGCGAGGCTGAGTGTCCTGTGTGATGCAGTGTCATGCTTTTGCAGCATGGCTGAGCACATGTCCTTGCCAACAGGCATGATTGTGTTAGAAGGAGGGCTGAAGAATGCGAGGCTACTCTGTCAGAGGGATGCGATACTTGTACTGAGAGACAGGATCGTGTGTCACAATGTCGCGAGGACGTTCAATTTTATGGGAATGCAAATGCCCAGAGGATTGTGTAACATATTGTCATGTTCGCAATGTGGCAGAGCTATCCATAATCCAGAATATTGTACACTCCATATCAATAATTCGTCACTCCCAATTGTCAACTGAAATGTTGTCATTGTTGCTCTCGTTTGTCCTCCTCATGTTGGTGCAGTCTGCAACCGCTATGCTGAACCCACCACATTACCCTTCATTTGTCTGACGCTGAAGAACCTGACCATGCTCACCTCCTCAAGAGCACGCTATAGAACCACCCAAACGCCAGTCCCAAGAGCACGTAGATAACTGCAAAAGGAACCATCAACAGTATGATGAAGCCCGCCCCAGCAACGTTCGCAATAGCCGATTGCATCACCGTCTGCATGTCCATACCACGAGCAGTGCCGATGGCAGAAGCAGCAGCACCCTTGGCCGCTGAAAAAGGCAAACAGCAGCACGAAGCCGTACCACCCAGTGAATTTCTTGTACCCCATAGCGCTCAGACAAGCCTTGGCTGTAACGACTATGGCCGTTCCAGGCAGCGTTGCAATGACACCAGCGATAGCGTAATTTCCTAGAGACGAGGCACCGTGGAAGGCATATGCTTCGTGGGAATGATGAAGTCGCATGAGCCAGCTGCCTAGGACATTTTCGAGGCAAGCGAAGTCGATGCCGAGTGGTGCTTCGAGGGCGGCGCCCACAACGATGGCAATCAAGGCCCCTGATATTGCACTTGCTGAAAAGCCGTGTTGTGGCGATGATTATGTCTTAGGCTTTGGGAGCACAAGGGTCAAGAGCTTGTCGATGCCCCAGGGTGTGACCATCAGTGACTGGTACATCGACTCGTACATGACAGTCGAACGAGAATGTTGAGCGACATCGACGTCAGTTGAGACTTCATAAGCACTGTGCTTGATTGTCTCGTCACTGCCTCGCTCAAGGTCGTCGGTGTGGTGCTCGGGACGAGTCTCATCAGATGATACGTTGCGGTCGCTCATTTTCCGAATGGTTCTCTAGCTTAATGTGAATCAGATCTTTCTTTCTTTGGCATGGACAATCGGAAGACGAGACTGGATGTGTCCAGTATTTGTACTCATCAAGCATAACAATACCTGGTGGCACGCAGTCGAACGAACGTGGCTGTGCTGGCAGACTTGCAAGCCAGGAATCATTGTGCAACCCATGGCCAAGTTCTTATCCATGAACGGGCGGTAGTGGAAACTCGTCTACACGGTGTGTGATGGTTTCAGGCGAGGCTGGACCATCTACAACCGTGAGGGAGATACCCCATGAGCAATTTGTGGCTGGAAATAACAGAGTAGAGTCATTCATTATTCGTGAATTTCATTGAGTTGCTACATAATGGAGTATGTGATATGCAGTATCCTCGTGTGCCAGTCCAGAGATTGTGACAAACTGTGGATACATAAATGATTGTCCTTGAGCAAGCCTTACTCCTCCGCTTTGTGGTATGATTCGAGTGTCCCACATTGCTCACGCCTATGACCATTGCATTGCCGTCAGCCACGGAGTAGTGAGAGGAGAAGTCGACCAGCCACTGTCTGCATGTGGAAACCAAGAGCTGTTCCGAGCACGGCGGCAAGAGCGCCCATGCCCGCCGAGTAAGGTAAGGTCGCGATGATGGCGTGCGCAGTCCTGAAGGACTGGAAAGTAGCATCGTCCAGAAATAACTTGGCCAAAACCGAAGGTGTGATAATCGACACGACTGCGAGAGCTCCAGCAATGGCATAGTTGCCATGGGCTGATACGCCGTGGTAAGCAAAGGCTTCCTGGGAATAATAGAGCCGCATTATCCAACTGCCTAAGACGTTCGCGAGAAATGCGTCTGCCGCAACAATCGGAGCATTGGACACGCTGGCTAAAGCAATGGCACCAACAACAGTTATAGACTTGCCAGCGACGACTTTCGCCAGCCGGCGTAGAGGCTCATACTTTTCGGCGACTGTCTGCATAATCTTGCCGATCCCGCCGAGTAGATTTGACATTGTCACGGAGGCCGATTGCTTTGCAACGTCCAAGACGAAAGAACGCGGTCGTGGCGAGATCTCTTCGTGGTTTGGCGGGCCACTGACCCAGGCGGCGGAGATACCACCAAGTTCCACGTCATTGGCATCTCTGTTCGCTGCGGCGTCAGCGTCGGTTCAAGATCTGAGTAAATGATGACCGCCCATTCCGAGATGTTTCTTGCTAGCACAATATGGAGATTTTGTCTGGATGTTGGCACTGCCCACAGTCATCTACACGCTGCATGAAAGATGCATCTTTTGTATACAAGGGGAAAACTCCGTGACACGCGGTGGTACAGCAATGGCTGTGCTAGAAGACTCGACCCCAAGGCAAGAAACACTTGTGCAACCTACAGCCAAGTTCCACCTGGAACGAGCGAATATGGAAGTTTCATGCAGGCGAGGCAGAGGCAGAATTCTGAATACTGAATGCATATCGCTCATGCTCTGTATCATATGAAGCTCCAAGAAGGGACAAGCAGCCACTAATACCACTGCTGCGGCTGCTGCGGTTGTCCAGGTCGTGGAAAAACTTGCGTCGTTGGTAATTGCTCCAAACCACCCATCGTACTTTGTGGTGCATTCTGCCAACCTTGTCCCGTTTGTTGATTGACAAAAGCGCTACTCTTGAATGGATTCGTACTACCTGTCGCTTGTGATACTAATGCACCAAAGCCTCCACTCTGTGCTTGAGGTGACTGTGAAGATAGGTCTGGAGCTCGAGCGAACGGATTTGTACCCGTCGCTTGTGGAAGGAGCGGCTGGGGTTGCGATTGAGGTTGATAGTTTTGTGGGGGCATCTGTTGTGCCTGTGGTGGGAAACTTTGTGTCTGTGATTGCTGTGCGAAAGGATTTGAGCCAGTTTGTTGCGGGAGCATTGGAGGCGGTGCCGAGTGTTGTGGTCCAAAAGGACTAAAGCCACCCTGTGGCATAGGACTCTGCTGAATCTGCTGAGCTGGTGCTCCGAAGGGATTGTATCCAGTCTGCTGAGACACAATTGGCTGCTGCGGCATCTGCTGTATTTGCATAAAGGGGTTCGAGCCTGTTGGCTGTGCCATGATCGGCTGCTGGCCAAAAGGTTGTGGGCTTGTTGTTATAGTGTGTAGAGCATTACCGGCTTGACCAGCGTCAGGCATCTGGCCCCCGGACTGCCTAAATGGATTCGTCGCTTGACTAGAGACACTGTTGCCTTGCTGATGGCTGTAGCCTGTAGCCATGGGATACTGCAGCTGCGGGCCGTTGAATTGTGCTGGGTCATTATATGACTGAGGTCCATACCCACCAAAGCCAGCTCCTGTGGGCTGAGGCTGAATCTGCCCGAATGGGTTACTGCCAAGGTTTGCGAACTGTTCAGTCAGCATTGGCAGTTGCTGATTGGCCATCACCTGTGGCTGGAAACCTGTTTGTTGGGCATATCCAGTTGGGGCAGCTTGTTGCGTAGGCTGAGCTGGCTCAATCGAATCGAAAAAGTCCATAAGATCTGCCGGTGGCTTCTTCGCCGTCGCTGATGGCGCAGATGCGGCTGCTCGGTTTGTGCTTGACGACGCAGGCAAAGACTCGGTGGCTGCTCTCTGTACGGGTTTTCCACTACGTTTCGCTTCCCGTTCGGCCAAGTACTGCCGCCTGCTTGTATCAAAATCTGCGTCGTTCAGGTATTCCTCGAGTGACGAAGCCAAACTCAGCTTAGCATGCTCCAACTTGGGAATATCAAGCCGTGTTGAACTGCTGAAACGCTTCGCAACAGTAAGATATCTGACGACCATGTCTGTCTGGACTGCGAATCTCTTGTATATTGACAGTGCGCGCTCAGCGTCTGGTTTTGATAATTCAAAGAAATGTTCGAGCACGTTGATGACTCCCTCGTTCATTACCGGGAATAGCGCAAGGAGATCTTGTACCAGCAAGCGCAGCGCACATAGTGTAATGTCGTTCTCAGGCTCCTCGGTCACGAGCTAACCAGTGTCAGCACACAGGTCAAAGTATAGAGAGAAGGCTGGCTTCCTACATCACACTTGATCAAGGCTGCAATCTGCTCTTGTACAGCTTCTGTTTCTCGCAGAAGACCTTTGTCGACGGTCAACTTGCGCATGCGGCCTTGTCCTGCTCTTACATAATCCGTCTTGGCTTTTTGATATGATTTTGCCCTGTACATGAGGTATGTGGAGTAGTGTCTGATGTTACGGCCTTGTGTCTGTACTGAAGATCCAGTCAATACTGGTAGAGTGTCTTGCGGTCGAAGGCTGCCGGCTTGACATACCTTCGGCGTATTCGTCCACGCTAAGGAATTGTCGCGGTGATGTTGAAAGATATGCAAGTGTGATGTTCGGTTCTCCCTCTCTTATCATCAGGTGTACGACAATCAGAGCCTTGAATGTAATAGTCCATGTTGAATCTCGTATCCGTGGTGAAAGTAGGCGGAAGACTTCACCAACACCGGCTTCACCCGTCCTTGTAGCGGATACAATGTGCTCGACATATTTTGCTTTGGGTGGTGCGAGCTATGACACACGTCGTTCAGTATAGGCGCGCATGTTGTCGCGCAGCTATGCTTGCCTACCTTGACCTTGGTAGCGCCATCTATGGACTTGCGATAGGACATGACGAAAACAGTATGAGATCTGACGGGTCTTCAGGTTTGGCTACCTGTGTGGTAGTGAAGCGCGCGAAGAGAGGAGTGAGTGTTAGTGGTGGCAACGTCAACAATACGGTGAGACTGGACAGCGAGGTGTTGTTCATGGCCAATGGCTGCTGCCAGCGAACAGGGTTCGTCCAAGTGACGTGGTTTGCGACGGAGAAGACGCCGATGACAAATTGTAGGAAGCAAACTTTCAGCAATTCATTCGCGACTCAGTCGTGATTGATCATCAGTACAGATCATGAGCTGAGGATATTTCAAGGATAGCATAGGTCAAGCTCACAGAGGAGAGTCCGAAAGGGACACGATGGCACATCATACTGTTTCTACATCACTCTGACAGTCCTGCTATCTACCATCAGCTTTCTGAATCACAGCCTCTTGTTGACAACGACAACTTCTGCTTTTGCTCCTCCACCAGACGATCACCACCTCCTCCCAGCTCATCAATATCACATTCGCCATCTACGCCCCAGTCTTTCGCTCCACGTAACATCTTGCCGATCCACCTGGAATATTTCACTTGAAGCCAAAACTCCCGGCTGTTCACAGGACTCCTTCCAATTTAAGTCAGAGTTGCCATCATCGCGTCCGTTAAAAGTAACAAGATCGGTGTGCCGAACGCCTTGATCATGCTGTCGTTACAGGCCGCTGCATGACCACTCAAGCCCCGAAGGGAGAGTCACACAGCAGCTGCAGGCCAGCTCGCATAGAACACACTAGGCTTTCATCATCTGCATGGTAATTAGCATAGCTGGAGAAAAGGATCGTGCACGTTGTACTGACTTGTTTTGAACTGGAAGGATGAAGGGAGAAGAAGAGAGGTAGGAAGCGGAATTCGCAATTGTGTAGATTTTCGGGCGCATCTCGGCAGATTAGACCCTTTCTCCTTTTCGAAGCAGGATTTCAGTGTTGTTTCAGTTTGAAACATCTAGAATCAGGCTGCAGTGATTCGACAGCTTGCCATGGTAGATGCAACATAAGATGTATCACCAAGACGTCTCGCATGACAGTCTTGATGCTTTGATCCAAACGGCATCGCGACAAGCATGCACAAGATGATCAACCTGGACGATAAAGCTCCAGATGTGATGACCTAGTCGTTATCCCACAAGCAGACGCTGAAGCGATACTACTTAGCTTCGATGGCTCCAGTAGCACGAGCTCGGGAGCTTCGTTCGGGGACAGATAGACTGCAGAATAGACGGTAATACATCGAATAATGCTCTTATGATTGCCATTTTGCCACGCCTACCTTTGAATTACCTGTCATGGCGCCTCGCCCCACCTTCCAACCGCTCCAGCGTGTCGTTCTTCGCGAGACTGATACACCTTTTAACCACGAATTCTGCCATCACTCCATCTGTCATTCCTCTTCACATCGTCAAAACGTTCTGGTTCTCACACTCGTTCAGCTACTTGTCTCACCATCATTCCGCACACTTTGATCTCCCATAGCCACAAACGAGTCCAAGCAACGTAGGCTCGCCCAAGAAGCTACTGCAAGCACCAACTGTGCTTTTGACAGACGATTCACGACTATCCTTCATCATGACCACCCAACGCGTCAGACCAGCTGCGACGAGCAATGCTACCTCAACATCAAACATGACATCGACGATCACCTACCAGCAAAGTCTGGAGTTGATGAAGACAATGGTCCTGATCTCAGTAGGCTCGCAACAACTCTCAAACACTGCGATGCTGCTGACCCAATCTACCAGACTAGCAACATCATGTTGGGAAGATCACTGTTTCCGGAGAGAGCTTTCGAAAGACGACTTTTCAAACCGAAATCAGAAGCTGCTTCGTTTTCATACGATGCTTTTCTCAAGCAGCCCGTTGTGGACCTAGCCCAGGCCAGGCGTCTCAAGCAGAACAAAGGTCTACCATGTCTCGAGCGGGGCGTCCTCGGATCAGCCGACACATTCTTGAAATGGCTGGTGAGGGAAATGACGAACGTCTATAGCTTTGTATAGTGCTCATACAACCAGGAATCTTCAGTGTTCGAGGCGATGGAACGCAAAGTTCTCAAAGCGTTCCAATTGCGGGTCTTTGAAGACAAGGAGAATCCGGACAATGTCCTAGAGACCTGGACATTCATGACTACATATCCCGACGAGCTTGGCGGAGCAGCCCAAGTGGGCAACATTGAGGTACAGAGAAGAGGTGGACATGCAGTCACCCTTGCGAACGCACGCGAAAATTTGACAGAGACAGTCAAGAGTATTGCCGAACTGACGAACCAAATGAAATACCTTCCAAGTAAGTCGATCAATTTTCAGCTTCTACCAAAGGCACTGCTGACACTCTGACGCCCAATAGTTGAGAGATACCTTGGTCTCTTTCTGTGGTATAATGATGACTGCGATCCAGACTACTTACCAGCCGGCTTCGAAGATTGTGTACTTGGAGATATCAATTTCCCAGCAGCGGATGCTTGCAAGATCGAATCCATAGCACTACGACCCTATCAGGACGGAGTACATAGGTATGAGTGTCGTTAACCTGATGCTGGAGTGAGCGCTGATTCATAGCTTTGTAGCTTGCAAGTCGCAAGCACCTATGTCAGCACCGTTATGCATGTTCCTGAGGGCGTTGAAGGAAAAGACTTGCCATCAGATCTCTCCTACAATCAAGTACGAGGTCCTGATGCAGATATTCAGATGCTGGGAGCGCCAACAGCATCTGGTCAGGGAGAAGCTGAGTCCTCCACAACGAGTCAACACAAACACCAGTTTTCGGCGTCATCCCAGGTAGTGCCAAGTACGTCCGCAGAGAGTGCATCACTTGATGGTCAACGGGAAACAGCGTCTTCAACGCATTTGGATCCGCAACATGACACCATGATTACCGCAACAGACTCTGTGTATGGCCAGAGCCAGCTCGTCGATGCTCCAGTGGCACAGGTGCGGAGTCTTAGCATAGACGATGACAGCATGCTCTGGACTCAACCTGAGCGAACGCAAGGCTCGGTGCAGCATAGCCAGCTCAGCGTCCAGACATGGGATGCCACCGAGACACAGAAACTACAGCACATGGTCCGTCCACTCTCCGATATGCTTGATGCTCATTTCGTTCAGATGCTGACAAAGTGCAGGTTCATGGTCTAAATGCGCAACACTATCCAGGTGGAAGTACCCAACCCCGCCGAGCTGGTGCGCAGATTGAGAACCAGCATGCAGCCTCAGCTAAGAAGACTCTCCCTTCTGGCAACGTTGCTGCAACTCAGACGTTGTCACCTCACACGCCTGGGACTCATGCAATCGCCGCTGACTGTCACATTCATGCTGAATCAAATGAGCCTCGGGATATACCTCAGTCGCTATGTCTCAGGCGGGATGTGTCAGACGAAGTCGAACGACGTGCACGAAGACGACAAAAAAATAGCCCTCCGTCAGCCCCTGGCCGCCAGACTCGAGCACGAGCGTCTCAAGGAGGTGACACGACGATCAAGTGCGAGTGTGGCACGCCCTGCACGAAGCCTGAAATGGTAAGTCTGTCGCTGGAGATCTCGTGCTTTGTGAGTCGGAAGCTGACTGATTGCACAGCTGGAATGTGCTTGTTGCGGGCGGCTTGGACACAAGGAGTGCTATGGCTATCTAGAGAGAGATGATCCACGTCTGCCCGGTGTACATGCCTGCTACACGTGCTTGTTTAAAGAGCTGCAGGACAACATCCGCTTGTTGAATGAGCTGCGCGTGATTGCTTTGGAACGCCGAGTCTTCCGTCTGATCGAGACTAGACGTTGCATCACCGATGCCACGCTCAAGACTGTACTCGGTGAGCTATGATGGTTGTAAGCATCCGACGAAAAGATACTAATGAACCGCAGGCAAGAGTGTCAAAGACATCACCAGTAGTCTGAAGACGAAAGGCTATCTCAGTGATGTGACAAAGTCTGTCCATAAAAAGAAGGCCACCCATGAATGGATCGTTGTCAATGAAGGTCCGAAGCGCATCGAGCTGATGGCTAGACTGTTTGACCCGACTTACAAGATAGAACATATGGTTCGTATCTTGTTCATCATCATCATCATCATCTCCTTGTTCACCACTAACTCAGCAGTTTCTCGAAAACGATTCCACCCCAACTTCACCTCCCATAGGCCATGAGACACCAGCGACAAAATTTGCCAAAACACGTCTCACGACCGACGAGCCTGCTCAGTTGGACGACAGTGCTCAATTGCGTGGTCATGCTCAACTGGGCGTGCATGCAAGAAGCTCAAACCGCCAAAAGCCTAGAGGGACTGCGAGTCAGGCTTCGCAAGAGGTCAAAATTCCGATGACCCCAACCAGCAACAGGAGAAAGCGCTCACGCGAGGAAGAAGATGACGCTGACTTGATGGAGTCTCTTTTTGGCGACAAGCCCAAGAAGAGGATGAGGAATAGCAAGGTGAAGGAATATCTCGACGTATCTGGGCGATCATGATATCGTGAAAAATCGTTCCCCACTCGTGCTGACATGCATGATGAGTTTGCTGACGGCTCTGGAATTCGTCGAGAAGGATGCTGGGATGGAGGGACCTTTGATATCGCTAGAGGCTCACGAAGTCGTGAGAAGTGATATATTGCTGATCAAGCTATGGGAATTTACCCGTCCATTTGCAAGATCTGTGCTATCTGTCTATGTTCATGGCATATATCTAGCTTACGAATTTGCTTAGCTTGTTCAGT